>Ga0114129_10000393_pt1 | contig 51077 bp, 54 predicted proteins | sample RhiMetdeltSRZDD1_FD_80071 | JGI IMG/M metagenome (GOLD analysis project Ga0114129, IMG submission 80071) | Populus rhizosphere microbial communities from Tennessee, USA - Rhizosphere MetaG P. deltoides SRZDD1 (version 2) (version 2) | ecosystem: Host-associated > Plants > Roots > Rhizosphere >...
AGCGGCAGCGGCATGGCGCCGAAGGTGTGCAGGCTGACGTAGACCCATGACACGCCCGCGCCGAAGAGCCCGAGGCCGAAGGCGTACCCCGACCAGAACGCTTGCCGCGGCGTTGCGGCCATCCAGAAGTGCGCGAGAAGCCCGAAGCTGAGGAACGCGAGCGGAAAGAGGCCGAGCGGCGCAAACGCGAGCACCGTCGCCGCGCCCGCGAGAAACGGGGTCCAATAAATTGGAGGCAGACCCTTTTTTATGTTTTGGGTTTGTCGACCAGCAGCGTGTACACGCGGCGCGAGTCGGCGCGCAGCACCTGGAAGCGCACCCCGTCGATCACGACCGTCTCGCCCCGCTTGGGTAGCCGCCCGAGGTGCGAGATGACCAGTCCGCCGCTGGTGTCGACGGTTTCGTCGGGAAGCGCAGAGCCGAGCGCCCGGTTGAGATCCGCGATCTGTGTCAGCGCCTTGACCCGGTAGCGGCCGCCGGCCTCGGGCAGGATATTGTCGGAGGCCTCGTCGAAGTCGTACTCGTCCTCGATCTCGCCGACGATCTGCTCGAGCACGTCCTCGATGGTGACTAGCCCGGCGACGCCGCCGTATTCGTCGATCACGATCGCCATGTGGTTGCGGCTGGCGCGGAACTCGCGCAGCAGCACGTTGAGGCGCTTCGCCTCCGGCACGAAGATCGCCGGGCGCAGCATCTCGCGCACGTTGACGCCGTCGTCCCCGGCATAGTGGCGCAGCAGATCCTTGGCGAGCAGGATGCCGATGACGTCGTCGCGGTTCTGGTCGATCACCGGGAAGCGCGAGTGCGCGGTGGCGATGATCTGCGGGATGAACGTCTCGACCGGCTCGTTGATGTCGATGAAGTCGACCTGGGCGCGCGGCACCATGATGTCGCGCACCTGCATTTCCGAGACGGTGAGGGCGCCCTCGATGATCGAAAGCGCGTCGGCGTCGAGCAGGTTGCGCGAGTACGCCGAGCGCAGCAGGTGCACGAGCTGCTCGCGGTCGCCCGGCTCGCGCATCAGCAGCGACGACAGGCGCTCGAGCAGGCTGGGCCGTGAAGGGTCGTTCATTGCAGCCGCTTCATTCTACCGTGTAAGGGTTACCGAAGCCCGCGCGCGCCAGCAGCCGGATCTCGAGGCGCTCCATGCGCTCGGCTTCCCGTTTCTTTTCATGCTCGTAGCCGCGCAGGTGCAGCAGGCCGTGCAGCACCAGGTGCGCGTAATGCGCGGCCAGCATTTTCCCCTGCGCGCGCGCCTCGCGGGCAATCACGGGATGGCACAGCACCACGTCGCCGCGGTTCTTTCCGTACGGGAACGACAGGACGTTGGTCGGATACGGCTTCTTTCTGTAGTGCCGGTTCAACCTGCGGCCTTCTGCCGCGCCGACGATGCGCAGGGTCACTTCCATGGGAAGAAACGCCGCCCATTTGCGGAACGTGCTTGGGCTCGGCAACCCGCGCCGACTCACGGCGTATTGAACGCGAGTACGATTTCCCAGCAGCTTCTCCGCGTCCCTACTGTTCCTGCTGCGAGTGCTTGTCGTAGGCATCGATGATGCGCGCCACCAGCGGATGGCGCACCACGTCCTGCGCGCCGAACTCGGTGAAGGCGATGCCGCGCACGCCCGACAGGATGCGCCGCGCCTCGATCAGGCCGCTCTTGTGCCCGCGCGGCAGGTCGATCTGGGTGATGTCGCCGTTCACCACCGCCTTGGCGCCGAAGCCGATGCGCGTGAGGAACATCTTCATCTGCTCGGGCGTCGTGTTCTGCGCCTCGTCGAGGATGATGAACGAATGGTTGAGCGTGCGCCCGCGCATGTAGGCAAGAGGAGCCAATTCGATCGTTCCGCGCTCGAGCAATTTGCCGGTCTTCTCGAACCCCATGAGGTCGTAGAGCGCGTCGTAGAGCGGCCGCAGGTAGGGGTCGACCTTCTGCGCCAGGTCGCCCGGAAGGAAGCCGAGGCGCTCGCCGGCTTCGACCGCGGGCCGCGCCAGCACGATGCGCTTCACCTTGTCGCGCTCGAGCGCGTCCACCGCGCACGCCACGGCCAGATAGGTCTTGCCGGTGCCCGCGGGGCCGATGCCGATGGTGCAGTCGTGGGCCTGAATGTTCTCGATGTACTGCACCTGGTGCGGCGTGCGGCCGTGCAGGTCGGAGCGCCGCGTGAGCAGCTGCGGCCCTTCGGCCTTCTCCGAATGGGGCTGGCTCGAAAGCTCGGTCAGGCCGAGCTGGACGTCTTCGACGGTCAGGTCGCCCGAGGCACGATCGTAGAAGTGCTCCAGCGCCTGCGCCGCGCGCTGCGCCTGCTCGCCGCGCACCGTGAACTTGCCGCCGCGGCGCGCGATGGTGACGTCGAGCGCCGACTCGATCTGCCGCAGGTTCTCGTCCAGCGCCCCGCACAGGCGCGCGAGGCGCAGGTTGTCGACCGGCTCGAGCCTGACCTCGATGGCCTTACTCGCCATTCAGCAGCTCGCCTCGCAGCGAGTGGGACACGACCTCGCTGACGCGCACGTCCACGAAGCTGCCGATGAGCCCCGGGTCGCCCGCGAAGTTCACGATGCGGTTGTTGGCGGTGCGAGCCGCCAGCTCGAAGTCTCTTCTCTTCGACACCGATTCGACGAGCACCCGCTGCACCGTGCCGACCATCGCCTGGCTCGCTTCCTGGTATTGGCGATCCAGCAGCGCCTGCAGCCGCTGCAGGCGCTGGTTCTTTGCTTCGGGGGACGTGTCGTCGGGCAGATTCGCCGCGGGTGTTCCGGGGCGCGGGCTGTAGAGGAACGAGAACGAGCCGTCGAAGCCGAGCTCCGCGGCGAGCCTGAGCGTGGCGTCGAAATCGGCCTCGGTCTCGCCGGGGAAGCCGACGATGAAATCCGAGGTCAGGCTCAGGTCCGGACGCGCCGCGCGCAGGCGCCTTGCGATGGAGCGGTACTCGAGCGCGGTGTAGCCGCGCTTCATCGCGGCGAGCACGCGGTCGGAGCCCGACTGCACCGGCAGGTGCACGTGCGGCGCGAGCTTGTCGAGCTCGGCATGGACGTCGATCAGCCGCTGCGTGAACTCGCGCGGATGCGAAGTCGTGTAGCGGATGCGCTCCAGACCGGGAATTTCGTCCAGGAAGCAAAGCAGCTCGGCGAAATCGGCGGGCGGGCCGTCGATCGTGCCGCGCCAGGCGTTGACGTTCTGCCCGAGCAGCGTCACCTCCTTCACGCCCTGCGCGCAGAGCGCGGCGACCTCGCGCACCACATCGTCGAACGGGCGCGACACTTCCTCGCCGCGCGTGTAGGGCACGACGCAGAAGGTGCAGTACTTGCTGCAACCCTCCATGATGGAGACGAAGGCCTGCGCGCCTTGCGTCTGCGGCGGCGGCAGGTGGTCGAACTTCTCGATCTCGGGGAAGCTCACGTCGACCTGCGGCCGCCCGGATTCGCGCCGACGCTGGAGGAGCTGCGGCAGCCGGTGCAGCGTCTGCGGCCCGAACACCACGTCGACGTAGGGCGCGCGCTCGACGATGGCGCCGCCCTCCTGGCTCGCCACGCAGCCGCCCACCGCGATCATCAGGCCCGGCTTCTCGCGCTTGAGCTGCTTCACGCGCCCGAGATCCGCGAACACCTTCTCCTGCGCCTTTTCGCGCACCGAGCAGGTATTGAAGACGACGAGGTCGGCGTCTTCAGGACGCGCGGCAGGCTCGAAACCTTCGGCGGCGCGCAGCACGTCGGAGATCTTCTCCGAGTCGTACTCGTTCATCTGGCAGCCGAACGTGCGGAGGTAGACCTTGCGCACTAGTTACTGCCCGTCCCGCCGATCGCCGCGGGTCGCCGGGCTTCCTCGGGGGTGAGGATCCAGACTTGGCGTACGAACCCCGCCTGGTCGAGGACGTACTTGACCTGCGAGCCGGCCGGTACCGCGGTCGGCACGACCAGCCGGTTGGCCTGATCGCGGATCTGAACGCCCGGCGCGAGGCGCACCGCGACGCCGTTGATCGATACGAACATGTCCTGCAGGTGGCTGAGCTCGCCGGCTTTCGCCTCCTCGGGAATGTTTCGCGCCTGCGCGTGCGCGCTCCCCGCGATCAGGCACAGGCAGGCAAGCACTGCTCCGGAAAACCGCATTTCGAGATTCTACCGGGATGAGCCAGAGTCGTCGTTTCGTTGTCGCTGGGAGTATTCTGCCCACAGACCGACCAGCGCGACGACGAATGGGAGCACCAGAAGAAAGATGAACGAGCGATCGAGCTGCGATGCCCACTGCGCCCAAAGATTCCAGTCGAACACCTCGGCCACCTGTCCGCGTATTCCACGGAAGCACGCGATTACGACCAGCGTCGGTAGAAGGGCGGCGGCAAAAAGGCCGAGCGGACTGATCGACTGGTCTTCGAAGTGGTCCTTCAGGATGGCAAATCCCGCGGGGTTCGGCGCGTTTGCGATCACGGTCAGCCCGCCGCCCGCCACGGCGCCGGCCACGAGGGAGTACTTGTAGTCCTCGGACACTCCTTCAACCAGCGAGCCTAGGTAGGTCAGCGCGGCGTTATCGGTGATCGCTGTCAGCACGGCGGCGCCGTAGAACAACGTAGTCTCATCGAGGCGCGAAAGAAGATCCTGAAGCCACCAGCGTTGCTGGCCGCCGAGCACCACCAGCCCCGCCAGAAAGAACGCGACCATGAGTCCTTCGCGCAGGATCAGTCGGTCGTGATGACGACGATACGCTTCCGAAAGACCCAGGAATAGAAGAAACAGGCCCATGAAGGTCTCGGGATGATGGTTGCTGAAGACGACTGCGGCGAGCAGCACGAGGTTCAAGAGAATGAAAAGCGGCGGCACGCGCGGCCTGGCGTCCGTGGATCGATCGCGCGCGCGAGCCAGCAGCTCGCGGCGAAAGAGGAGGGTGACGCCGACGGCGTTGGCCAGCACTGCGAGGATCGCCTTGGCGCCGAACATGGACAGCATGAATGCGGTGGTCCATTCCCACTTCCCCGCCACCATCAGCACCGGGGGAGCGGCGAAGTGGGTCAGAGTCCCGCCGACTGACACGTTCACGAACAGCACGCCCAGAGTCGCGTATTTGAGGCGATTGGAGACTCCGGCGACGAACACCCGGTCGCGCAGCATGAGCGCGGCGAGCGTCATGGCCGCGGGCTCGGTAATGAGCGAGCCGAGGAGCGGGACCAGCGAAAGACTCAGGAAGTATCCGGCCACGGCGGGCGTCGTCGGAAGGACCTTGCCGACGGCCTGCACCGCATCTCCCGCGAGTTGCATCACAGGTCGACTCGCCGCTATGACCATGATCACGAAGACGAACATCGGCTCGGTGAAGCGCAGGCTGTCGAGATACTGCGTCGACATTCCCCAGCCGTAGGCGAATGCCATGAACAGAACGAGGGCGAATGCCCAGAGGCCGAATACGGTCTCCACTTCGCCGAGCAGGTGCCATACGCCCGCGTGCGCTGTCCGAGTGCGGGCTAGGTGCTCAAAGTAGCGGGTCGAGAACGTGTGGAGGACGGCGAGCGCGAACAGCGTCGCGCCGATGAATTCGAGGGTGCCGAGCATGAGACCGAGGCTACGCACGGGGTGTCGCAGGCGAAATTCGGGGAAACGCGTACGCAATTGCACGTACTTGCCCAGGACCGCGAGCTTTCGCACTATCCGGGTGTCCGAATGAAGGCTTTTCACTATCTGCGCGATGCGGCGGTGTTCGCGCCGTGCTACGTGGTCCTAGACTGGGTGAGCTATATCCATCCGCTTGGACCCTTCAACATCACGCCGTGGAATCCACAGCCCGCCCTCGCGATCGTCTGGATGCTGCTTGGCGGCCTTGTCCATGCGCCGGCCGTCCTCGCGACCATCGTTCTTGCAGACGCACTGGTGCGGGGCGTTCCGGGCGGCTATGCCGTGGCCGCCCTCACAGGGTTCATCCTCACGGCGGGCTATGCGGGCATAGCCTGGGCCTTACGGCACTCGCTCCGTCCCGAGCCGAACTTGAGCACGCTGCGGCAATTGACGCTCTTCGTGGCCATCGTCGTCCCGATTAGCGGGATCATCGCCGCGGCTTTCGTCGGAGCGCTTTACGCTTTCGGGCAACTGCAAGCTGCTGCCCTCCTGCCGGGCTGGCTTCGCTTCTGGGTCGGCGACGCGGTCGGAATCTTGGTCACGGCGCCCCTGCTGCTCGTCGTTGCAGACGCGCAGCAAAGGAGGGGCTTTCACGCGGTTGCGCGTCGGGGGGAGACCTACGTCCAGTTGGCGCTCGTCGCGGCCGCGATCTGGCTCATCTTCCGGGGGCTGGGCGGAGATCCTTCACACCATGTGTATCTGCTGTTTCTGCCGCTGATCTGGGTGGCGCTACGCAACGGGCTTACCGGAGCCATCCTTGCCGTCGGCCTGGTCCAGCTCGGGGTGGTTCTGGGGGTGCATCGCCACTCGCTCGAAGCGCTCCCGATCATCGAGCTACAGGCGCTCGTCGCCGCGCTTACCCTCACCGCGCTTTACCTCGGCGTCATGGTGGACGAACGGCAGCGGGCGCATGAGGGGCTGAAGCAGTCGCTGCGGCTCGCGGCTGCCGGAGAGATGGCGGGCGCCATCGCGCATGAAGTGAACCAGCCGCTGACTGCGCTGACCAACTACGGCCAGTCCGCACAGCTGCTGATCCGGGCAAACTCCACCGCGGAGCTGTCGGCGGTGATCGAAAAGATGCTGGCTGAAGCTCAACGCGCATCGGAGGTCGTGCGCCGCCTGAGGAATTTCTTCCGCGACGGCACCACGCGCCTGGAGCGAGTTCCGGTCGGCACGCTGTTCGAATCCGCGCGACTAGTCGGCGCGAGCGCGGGAAACGGCCTGGACATCACCTTTACGGCGACGAGCGAGCCGGATTTGCCGAACCTGTTTATCGACAAGCTGCAAATCGAGCTCGTGATGCGCAACCTGATGGTCAACGCGGTCGAGGCCATTGCCGCCCATCCCCATCCCGAGCCGAAGATCGCGCTGCGGGCGGAGCGCCATGACGCGCAGCATCTGCGCATCGTCGTGACGGACAGCGCCCCCGGCGTTCCGCAGGAGCAGCGCCAAAGGCTTTTTGAGCCATTCGTGTCGGGCAAGCCGACCGGCATGGGGCTGGGGCTCGCCGTGAGCCGCGCCATCGCTCATGCGCACGGCGGTGCGTTGGAGATCCGTCCGGGGCCGTATGGAGAATTTCAGCTGCTGCTTCCCTTCGAGCCGCATGTCCAGCACTAGTTCATCTTCACTGGTGGTTTACGTCGTCGACGACGACGCATCGATCCGCGACTCGCTCTCGCTGATGCTCGGCCTGGCGGGCTACCAGACGCAGCTTTTCGCGGACGCGGAAAGCCTCCTCGTGGCGTTCCAGCCGCAATGGACCGGCTGCGTTGTAGCCGACCTGCGCCTGCCCGGAATGAACGGCCTCGATCTACAGGCACAAATCCGTAATCGCGGCAGTGACATCCCGTTCGTCGTGATCACCGCTCACGGCGATGTGCCCGCCGCGCGGGCTGCCTTCCGGGCGCAGGCGGTCGACTTCATCGAAAAGCCCTTTGACGAATCTCAATTGAGGGCCGCGATTGACGCTGCCTTTTCGCTCGAGCGTCGCCGGGCCGGCGACGCGGACCGGCGGCGTGAGCTTGAACGCAAGCTGGCGCGGCTGACCTCTCGAGAGCGTGAAATCCTGGGCCATGCGGCAAAGGGACTGCACGCCAAGGAGATCGGCGCGGTCCTGGGCATCAGCCCGAGGACCGTGGAGGTGCACAAGACCCGGATCATGGAGAAGCTGGAGGTGCGCAATATCGGGGAGCTGGTTCGCTTCGCCTTGCTCGCCGAAGAACGCGCGCGCTCGGGATCGGAATAAGCAATATCTCGTATGTGTTTGCCGGTCCTCGCTGGCTAGGATGGGGGTCCGGGCATCAATATCGCGTCTCCGATGTCCCGGCTCTGACTAGATGGAGGAGGATTTCGGCCCCGCTCGACGGGGCCGTTTCTTTTCAGGCGAGGGTGTTGGTGGCGAATCAGGGACTCGAACCCCGGACACACGGATTATGATTCCGCTGCTCTAACCAGCTGAGCTAATTCGCCACATCCGAAGCGGGATGGGCGCCATTATAACCTCGTGGACTGCGACCTGATCATTGTCGGCGGCGGGCCGGTCGGCGCCAGCCTCGCCCGCGCAGCGCGCGACCTTTCGATTGCCCTCGTGGCGCACGAGCGCCGCGTCGCGGCGCCGCGCAAGGAGCGCTTCGACGCCCGGGTCTACGCGCTCAGCCCCGCCAACGTGGCGTTCCTCGGACTCGAGCCGGACCGGCTGGCGCCGGTGCGCGCGATGCGCGTCTACGGCGACGGCGATTCGCGCATCGAGTTCGACGCCTACCGCGCGGGCCTGGCGGCGCTCGCCTATATCGTGGAGGACCGCGAGCTGCAGGACGCGCTATGGCAAGGCCTCGAGCCGGTGGTCGGCCGCTGCGAAGGCCTGTCGGTCGAGGAGAACCTCGTGCGCGTGACGCTCGATGGCGCACGCGAGCTTTCCGGGCGCCTCGTGGTCGCGGCGGACGGTGCCGAGTCGCGAATACGAGAGTTTGCAGGAATAGAGGTAGCCTCCAAGCCGTACGGGCAAGCCGCGGTGGTCGCCAACTTCGCGTGCGAGCGTGCGCACGGCAATGTCGCGTATCAGTGGTTCCAGGGCGGGCCGGTGCTCGCGCTGCTGCCGCTTGCGGGCGACCATGTCTCGATGGTCTGGTCGCTGCCCGCCGATGAAGCGCAACGGGTGGGAGGGCTGGAGCCGGCGGGTCTGTGTCGAGAGGTGGAGACGGCGACCGGGGCGGTGCTGGGTGCGTTTCAGATGGTGACTTCGCCGAGAAGCTACCCGTTGAGGCGCTTGGCGGCGCGGCGAATGGTCGCACCGCGCGTGGCCCTCGCCGGAGACGCCGCGCACGTGATCCACCCGCTCGCCGGGCAGGGCCTGAACCTCGGGCTGCAGGACGCGCGCACTCTGTCACGGATTTTGAGCGCACGGGAGCCGGTGCGCGACGCCGGCGACTGGCGGCTGCTGCGCCGCTATGAGCGGGAACGCGCAGAGCCTATACTCGCCATGGACCTCATGGTCGACGGATTGCAGCGGTTCTTCGGTGCGCGCGGCGCCCTGGCCACCCGGGTGCGTAACCACGGATTGAACCTCACCGACCGGCTCGAGGTCGTAAAGAACCTTCTCATCCGCCAGGCCATGAACTGAACCGATGCTGAACCGACTCCTCCTCCTGATCGCCGCGGCGATCCTGTCGAGCGCCGTGCTGGCCGACGATGCGTCGCTGCGCCGGACGCTGGAGTCGAAGCTTCGCGTGCAGATCGACGCCATCGAGCCGGCGCCGGTGCCGGGCCTCTACGAGGTGCGCTTCCGGACGCAGCAGGGGGTCCAGGTCCTCTACGTCGACGCCAGCGGAAACTACGTGATCCAGGGAAACATCTACGACCTGCGCGCCGACCGCGACCTCACCGAGGAGCGGCTGCGCAAGCTGAACGCAATCAAGTTCGAGTCGCTGCCGCTCGACCTTGCGGTCAAGATCCAGCGTGGCGACGGCAAGCGCGTACTCGCAATGTTCTCCGACCCCTACTGTCCCGCGTGCCGCCAGTTCGAGCGTTCGCTCGCGCAGGTCGACAACGTGACGATCTACGTCTTCATGTACCCGGTGATTCGTCCCGAGAACACCGATCACTCGCGCATGGTGTGGTGCTCGCCCGATCGCGCCAAGGCCTGGCTCGAGCTGGCGGCGGCGCCAAAGCCCAAGGTGCCGAACGCGGCCAAGAGTTGCGGCGATCCGGTCGACAAGGTACTCAAGCTCGGGCGCAGCCTCGCCGTCACCAGCACACCCACGCTGATCCTCGCCAACGGCGAGCGCGTGAGCGGCGGGCTGTCACCGGAAGACCTCAAGGACCTGCTCGACAAAGGCCGCTAGTCGGGGCGCGGCGGCGGCTCGCCGCGCGGCCACATGAGCCACATTTTCCCCTGCTGGCGCATGCGTCCCGCGATCGCGCCGGCGTCGGCTCCGGTGCCGAAGTAGAAATCCGCGCGCACCGCGCCCCGGATCGCCCCGCCGGTATCCTGCGCCGCCATCATGCGCTCGAGCCTCTGTTCGGTGACCGGGTGCGTGGTCGCGAGATAGACCGGCGCGCCGAGCGGCACGAAGCGCCGGTCCACCGCCAGGCTGTATTCGGCGGTGAGCGGCACGCCGAGGGCGCCCGGCGGGCCTTCGGCGGCGGGCGGCAGCTCGCGGAAGAACACGTAGCTCGGGTTGGAGGCGAGCGCTTCCTTCAGCTTGGCGGGATTGGCCGCCGCCCAGGCCTTGATGTTCTGCATGGAGGTCTGCTCGAGCGGCAGCTCGCCGCGGTCGACGAGGTAGCGTCCGAGCGACCGGTACGGATGCCCGTTCTGATCGGCGAAGCCGATGCGGATGCGCTCGCCGCTTTCGAAGCGCACCTGTCCCGAGCCCTGGATCTGGAGAAAGAACAGCTCCACCGCGTCGCTGGTCCATGCGATCACCTGCGCCGGCACGCCGCGCGCGTCGATCTCGCCGCGCGTCGCATACGGCACCACGCGCCGCCCGTCGAGGCGGCCACGCAGCCGCATGTTGCGCACATCGGGGTTCGCGGCAGCGAGGTCCACCACGATCAGATCTTCGGGCACGCCGAAGATCGGATAGCGGTTCTCGGCGCTCTGCGTGCGGCTGCCGTCGATGATCGGCTCGTAGTAGCCGGTGATGAGCCCGCTGTCAGGGCCCTCGGAAGAGACCAGCGCATAGGGAACGAAATTGACCTGGAAAAAGACTCGCGCCGCGCCGGGGTCGTCAGGCGGGACTGCCGCCGCGCGGGCGCACGCCTGCGAAAAGGGGCCGCTCCGGGGGCAGCCGGCGAGGAACGTGCGCAGGCTCCGTTCGAGCCCGGCGCTGGGCCAGCCCGGCAGCCCGTCGAACGTGAATTCCAGGTATTGCGCGGTTTCGGGCGCCGGCTTCGGCGGCGGACACTTCGGACAGGGCGCGAGCGGCGCGCAACCCGCGGCCATTACAATCGACGCCAGAAAGGCGCTTCGCATGTGGGTGGTCTACCTCGAAGTCCTGCTCGCGCTGGGTCTCGCGGTCTTCATCGTCTGGTTCACCTGGCCGAAGAAGAGCAAGGACGACGATCAGTGAAGCACGCGCGGCACTGAAAGCGTGAACTCCGGAATCGGCGCCTCGAAGCGCGTGCCGTCCGCCGCGACCATCTGGTAGGCACCTTTCATCGTGCCGACCGCGGTGGCGATCGCGGCGCCGCTCGTGTATTCGAAGCTCTGGCCCGGCTCGAGCCGCGGCTGCGCGCCGACCACGCCGAGGCCGCGCACCTCCTGCACCAGGCCTTGCGCATCGGTGATGATCCAGTGCCGGCTGATGAGCTGCGCCGCGACGCTGCCGGTGTTGCGCAGCGTGATGGTGTAGGCGAAGACGTACCGGTTGGCGGCCTCGTCCGACTGCTCGGCGAGGTATTGCGTCGCCGCGGCGACTTGGATGCCGTAGACCGGGGTTTCAGGCATGGACCCGATTATGACGGCAGGCGGGCTAGAATTGCCGCCGCATGCACTTCCGGATCGCTCCGAGCATCCTGTCCGCCGATTTCGCGCGCCTGGGCGAGGAAGTGCGGGCGGTGGTGAAGGCGGGCGCGGACCTGATTCACTTCGACGTGATGGACAACCACTACGTCCCGAACCTCACGGTCGGGCCGCTGGTGTGCGCCGCGATCCGGCCGCACGTGAGCGTCCCGCTCGACGTCCACCTGATGGTGCGTCCGGTCGACCGCCTGGTGCAGGACTTCGCCAAGGCGGGCGCCAACATCATCAGCTTCCATCCCGAGGCGTCCGATCACGTCGACCGCACGCTCTCGCTCATCCGCGAGCACGGCTGCAAGGCGGGGCTGGTGTTCAATCCGGCGACGCCGCTCGTCTGGCTCGACCATGCGCTCGAGAAGCTCGATCTCGTGCTGCTCATGTCGGTGAACCCCGGATTCGGCGGCCAGCAGTTCATTCCCTCGGTGCTGCCGAAGATCGCCGAGGCGCGCCGGCGCATCGCCGCCACCGGGCGCGACGTCTGGCTCGAGGTCGACGGCGGGATAAAGGTCGAGAACATCGGCGAAGTCGCCGGCGCGGGCGCCGACACCTTCGTCGCCGGCTCGGCCATCTTCGGGGCCAAGGACTACGCCGCGATCATCCGCGACATGCGCGCGCGGCTCGCCGTGGTATAGTCGCCCCGCCGTGCAGCCCTTCCCTGCACAATTCGAGCAGCTCTCCTGGCGTAGCTGGCGCCGCTGGCGCCGCTAACCTAATCGCGTCCCCGCGCGGCTCGGGGCCGCGCTCCACCAAGGCCGCAAAGCAGTTCCCTCCGGTGCAGGAAAGTTGGAGAGCGTTTCATGACTGAGCTCGAATTTCAAAGGCTCGCCTCGCAGGGCTACACCCGCATCCCGGTGTTCGCCGAGGCTCGCGCAGATCTCTATACCCCGCTCGCGCTGTACGCGCAGCTCGCGAACGGGCCCTACTCCTATCTTCTCGAGTCGGTCGTGGGCGGCGAGCGCTTCGGCCGCTATTCCTTCATCGGCCTGGCGTGCAGCGAGCGAATAGTGGCAACCGCCGCGGCGCGCGGCTCTACGCTGCGGCGTATCGTGCGCGACTCGCGCGGCGCCGACGTGTGCGTCGAGCGGCTCGACGACGCCGACCCCTACGCCTACCTCCGAGCCTGGCTGCAGCGACACAAGGTGGCGCCGGTCCCGGCGGCGTTGCGCTTCGGCGGCGGCCTCGTCGGGTATTTTGGCTACGAGACCGTCCGCCATATTGAAAGTAGTGCTCTTGGACAACCTAAGGCAGATCCGCTGGGCACTCCGGACATGATCCTGCTCGTCTCCGACGAGCTGGCGGTGGTCGACAACGTGCTCGGCAAGCTCTACATGGTGGTGTACGCCGATCCCCGCGAGCCCGACGCCTGGCGCGTGGCCCGCGAGCGCGTGCGCAAGCTGAAGTCGCGCCTGACCGCGCCGCTGCCGCGCGAGCTGGTGCTGAGCGAGCTCCCGGATGAAGCCCGTCCGGCCGAAGTCGAACGGACCTTCACCGAGGCGGGCTTCCTCGAGGCGGTGGGGCGCGCGAAAGAGCACATCCTGGCCGGCGACGTGATGCAGGTGCAGATCTCGCAGCGCTCCTCGCGCGAGTTCACCGCGCCGCCGCTCGAGCTCTACCGCGCGCTGCGCGGCCTGAACCCGTCGCCGTACATGTTCTATTTCGACTTCGGCGACCATCACGTGGTCGGCGCCTCGCCCGAGATCCTGGTGCGTCTCGCCGGCGACACCGTGACGCTCCGGCCGATCGCCGGGACCCGGCCGCGCGGGCGCACGCCGGAGGAGGACGCAGCGGTCGCCGCCGAGCTGCTGGCGGACGAGAAGGAGCGCGCCGAGCACGTGATGCTGATCGACCTCGGCCGCAACGACGTCGGCCGCATCGCCGCGACCGGCAGCGTGAAGGTGACCGAAAGGATGGTGGTCGAGCGCTACTCGCACGTGATGCACATCGTCTCGAACGTGGAAGGCCGCGTGCGGCCGGGCCTCGACGCGATCGACGTGCTGCGGGCGAGCTTCCCCGCCGGCACGGTCACCGGCGCGCCCAAGGTGAGGGCGATGCAGATCATCGACGAGCTCGAGCCGGTCAAGCGCGGGATCTACAGCGGCGCGGTCGGATACCTCGGCTTCAACGGCGACATGGACGTCGCCATTGCGATCCGCACCGCCGTGCTGAAGGACGGCAGGCTCCATGCCCAGGCCGCCGCGGGCATCGTGGCCGACTCGGACCCGCGCGCCGAGTGGCTCGAGACCCAGCACAAGGCGCGCGCGTTGCTGAAAGCGGCCGAGCTCGCCTCGAGCGAGAAGCTGGCGGAGGCCGCATGATCGCGCTGATCGACAACTACGACTCGTTCACCTACAACCTGGCGCAATACCTGGGCGAGCTCGGGGCGGAGGTGCGCGTATTCCGCAACGACGAGATTTCCGTCGACGAGGTCGCCGCGCTCGCGCCTACCCACGTGGTGCTGTCGCCGGGTCCGGGGACGCCCGACGGCGCGGGCATCACGCTCGGGCTCATCGCGAGGCTCGCGGGCAGCGTGCCGCTGCTCGGCGTGTGCCTCGGCCATCAGGCGATCGGCCAAGCCTTCGGCGGCAAGGTGGTCCGGGCCGGGCGCGTCATGCACGGCAAGACCTCGTGCATCCGCCACGATGGCGGCGGAGTTTTTTCCGGGGTTCCGGATGAGTTCCTGGCGACCCGGTATCACTCGCTGGTGGTGGCGCGCGACAGCCTGCCGGCCTGCCTCGCCGTGACGGCGCGCGCGGAGGACGGCGAGATCATGGGGCTGCGCCATCGCGGCCTCGCGGTGGAGGGGGTGCAGTTCCATCCCGAGGCGCTGCTCACCGAGCACGGGCACAAAATGCTGCAGAATTTCCTGGAGGGAAACGAAACGGGGAGGGGCTCATGAAGCAGATCACGATAGCCGAGGCAATCCAGCGCACCGTCGAGCACCGCGAGGTATTCCACGACGAGATGCTTCACATCATGCGCCAGATCATGCGCGGCGAGCTGACGCCGGCGCAGATCGCCGGCTTCATCATCGGCCTGCGGGTCAAGAAGGAGACCATCGGCGAGATCGCGGCCGCGGCGCAGGTCATGCGCGAGCTCGCCACCCACGTCGAGGTGCGCGACCGGGCCCATCTCGTCGACACCTGCGGCACGGGCGGCGATGCCGCGCACACCTTCAACGTATCGACCTGCGCTTCGTTCGTCGCGGCGGCCGCCGGTACCAAGGTCGCGAAGCACATCGGGCGCTCGGTGTCCTCCTCCTCGGGCAGCGCCGAAGTGCTGGAGGCGCTTGGCGCGAACATCGGCATGACGCCGGCGCAGACGGCGGAGGCGATCGACCGGATCGGCCTCGGCTTCATGTTCGCGCCGGCGCACCACTCGGCGATGAAGTACGCCGCGCCGGTCCGGAAGGAGCTCGGCGTGCGCACCCTCTTCAACATCCTCGGCCCGCTCACCAACCCGGCGGGCGCGGAGAACCAGGTGCTCGGCGTGTTCCATCCCGACCTCGTCGGCATCCAGGTGCGCGTGCTGCAGCGCCTCGGGTCCAGGCACGTGATGGTGGTCTACGGCCTGGACGGCCTGGACGAGATCTCGGTGTCCGCCGAGACCATCGTCGGCGAGCTGGTGAACGGCGAGATCCGCGAGTACAACCTGCATCCTTCGCACTTCGGCCTGGAGCTCTACGACCGCCGCGCGATCCAGGTGCAGGGCGTAGAGGAGTCGAAGGAGATGATGCTCGCGGTGCTCGGCAACCAGCCGGGGCCGGCGCACAACATCGTGGTGCTGAACGCCGGCGCCGCGATCTACGTCGGCGGACTGGCGAAAACCCACAAGGAAGGCGTCGAGCGCGCGCGCCGCGCGATCGCGAGCGGTGACGCCAGGCGCAAGCTCGACGAGTTCGTTGCGTTCAGCCGGAAGCTCAAGGGAAACTGAGGGCTTGAACATCCTCGACCGCATCATGGCGGTGAAGCGCGCCGAGGTCGCGGCGGCAAAGGCGTCGCTTCCCATTGCGATCCTTGAAGAACGGGCCGCAGCAGCGGCGCGCGCACGCGATTTTGTTTCGGCCCTCAGAAAAAAAATAGAAACAGGTGAGGCGGCCGTGATCGCCGAGATCAAGCGCGCGAGCCCTTCGAAAGGAGTGATGCGCGAGCAGTTCGCGCCGACCGAGATCGCGAAAAGCTATGCCGCCGGCGGCGCGGCGTGCCTCTCGGTGCTGACCGACCGCGAATTCTTTCAGGGCTCGCCCGAGCACCTGGCAGCGGCGCGCGCCGCGTGCGCGCTCCCCGTGCTGCGCAAGGACTTCGTCTTCGACCCCTACCAGGTGCTCGAGGCGCGCGCGATGGGCGCCGATGCCGTCCTGCTCATCGCCGCGTGCCTGTCGGCGGCGGAGATGAAAGCGCTGGAGGACGCCGCGCTGGGGCTGGGCATGGCGGTGCTGGTCGAGGTGCACAATGCGGCGGAGCTCGACGCCGCGCTCACGCTGCGCACGCCGCTCGTCGGGGTCAATAACCGCGACCTCCGCACCTTCGAGACGCGCATCGAGACGACTCTGGGGCTGCTGGAGCGGATGCCCGCCGAGCGCATCGTGATCACCGAGAGCGGCATCGCCGCGCCTGCGGATGTCGCGCGCCTGCGCGCGAGCGGCGTAAATGCTTTTCTGGTGGGCGAGGCCTTCATGCGCGCGCCGGACCCGGGCCGGGCCCTGCGCGCGCTTTTTGGTTGAGCGCTAGAAGGTGTGCTGGTACTGAAGCCCGAACACGTTCACGCTCGCCTTGTACGAGCCGATGACGTTGCCGTTGGCCTGCCCGGCCGCCGGGTTGTTCTGGACGTTGTTGATGTCGGCGTCGCTGGCTTTGATATACACGTAGCCAATGTCGATTACGTCATTCCGTGACGCCTGGTATTTCGCCCCGAACGACAGCCAGTAGCGATCCGAGTCGGGTAAGCGCACCGTGCGGCTCTCTGCGTTGGGCACGGGCGTCTGGTCATACGCGAGGCCGACTTTCAGCGTCCAAGGCTGGGACAGCTTGTAGTTGGCGCCGATCGAAAGCCTGTAGGTGTCGTCAAAGTTGAAGGTCAGGTTGCTCAACGTCCTGCCGTTCTGGGCACCGTCCGTCCGCACGACGGGCTGCGTTTTGATGACGCTCCAGTGCCACCAGGTCACGTCGGCGAGCAGCTCGAGCTGATCGTTGATGCGATGCGCCGCGCTGACGGCGAGGCTGTCCGGAGTCTTCAGATCGAGCTTGACGTTGCCGTCCGGCAGGACCGCTCCGAGCGATGCCGGGCGGTTGGAAAAGCTCGTATCTCCGTCCAGTGAGTAGTCGAGCTGTGAGCGGTAATGCACACCGACGCGCGTTGCTGGCGCCACGTTGAACAACGCGCCGATGTTGAAACCCCATGCATCTCCGTCGAGCGAGGTTTTGTTCTGGCCCTCCGTTCCCGGCGCGATCGGGATCGGTCCACCGAGCGCGGGCGGGACCGCCGCGCCGGCCGCCGTATAGTTTGCGGCGGTCGTCAGATCGACCTTGCCGCGCTGGTAATTGACCCCGAACCCAAGGCTCACCGCGTCGCTCAGCTTGTACGAAACCGCCGGGTTGACGTTGACGGTCTGGACCTCGGATTTGATGCCCTGGAAGCGGCCGAGCCAGCTGGGGTCGTATTCGGTCTTGAGTCCGAATGGCACGCTGATGCCGACGCCGAAGCTCCAGGCGGGGTTGAGGCTCATTGCGAAGAACGCGCTCGGAACAAACGCGGTATCTCCGGCGTCACCGCCGTTGCCGCCTAGCGGTTGTCCCAACGCGGCAACGCTGCCTTTGTCGGAAAACTTCCACGACGGCATGATGGCCGCGCCGCCGACCGCGATATTCATTCCCTTCGGCAGGCGCGACATGCCGGCCGGATTCCACCACACGGTGGTCGCGTCTTCGGCCACTGCGGCGGCCCCCGCATACGCGTTGCCCATCCCACTGATGCCCTGCTCGTAGAGCGCAAAACCGGCCGCATGAGCGCGCTCCATGGCCATGAATGAAAGCGCTGACGCGATCGAGACCGCGAGTACGTTCTTTTTCATTGGATTCCCCTCTGGCTGTAACGGCTGTAACGCTGTAACGCCGGCTCTTCGGCCGACGGCCGGGCAAAGCTAACACCTTTAAACTGCGTCCGCAATGACGAGTCCATCCTCGGCCGAGCTCGGAGCGCTGATGCAAGCCGCGGCGCGCGCCGCGGAGGAGGGCGACGACGCGCGGACCGAGCCGCTGCTTCAGCGCATCGTCGCGCTCAACGCGCGCGACGCCGAAGCCTGGCACATGCTCGCGGTGATCGCGGTGCGTGGCGGCAGGAGCGGGGACGCGGTCGACCTGGCCAAACGTGCGCAGGAGTTAGACCGTCGCAATCCGGACTACCTGAACACGCTGGGCGTTGCGTACTCCGAGGCGCAGCAGCCCGAGCAGGCGCTGCTGTGTTTTAAACGCGCCTTGAAGGAGCGCCCGGATTTCGTCGACGGGCACTACAACCTGGCCAAAGCCTGCGTGAAGCTCGGCAAGGCGGCCGAAGCGGAGCAGGCGTACCTACGCGCGCGCCGGCTCGCCCCGACGAAAGGCGAGGTCGCCGCCAATCTGGCGACCCTCTACATCCGCCAGGGCCGCCATGAAGAGGCCCTCGCGCTGATGGCCGATGCGCGAGCGCGACTGCCCGACAGCGAAACGCTTGTGATCAATGCAGCGACCGCGCTGTTGGCGCGCTCCGGTCCCGAGGCAGCAATCCGCGAGCTCGCGTCGTTCCTCGAAAGCCATCCCCTCGCCGCGGCGGCGCACGCGGAGCTCGGCCGGCTGATGCTCGCGCAGCAGCGTTTTGCCGAAGGCTGGCGGGAGTATGCCTGGCGCCACGGCGCACCGCCTCCTAGCTTTCCGGACTGCGACGGCAAGCGCGTTCTGCTGCTGGCGGATCAGGGGCTGGGGGATCACCTGTTCTTCCTGCGCTTTGCGCGCGCGCTTCGCGAGCGTGCGGCGCACGTGACCTTTGCCTGCCCGGAGAAGCTGTTCGAGCTGCTCGCGGCCGATTCGCCGGTCGACGCGCTTCGGCGCGGCGAGGACCGCTCCGGCCGGTTCGACTTTTCGTTGCCGATCGGCGATCTGCCCCGTCTGCTGGACGCGCGGGACACGCCGCCGCCGGTCGCGATTTCGGTCGCGCCCGAGCGCCTCGCGCGCTGGCGCGAGCGCCTGGCGCGCCTCGGACCGCCTCCCTACCTCGGCGTCACTTGGCGAGCCGGAGCCCGAAAACACATCCGCGCGGAATTCGCGCAGCGGGGCGAAGATCCGCTGCAGAAGGAAATCGATATCGGCACCCTGGCCTCGGCGCTGCGCGGGTGGCGCGGCAGCGTCCTGATCCTCCAACGCCAGCCTTTGGAAGGCGAAGTCGCCGCGTTCTGCAGCGCGCTCGGCCGCGCATGCGCCGACCTGAGCGCGGTGAACGAAGACCTTCCCGACATGGCGGCGCTACTCACCGCGATGGACGAATACGTCGGGGTCAGCAATACCAACATGCACATCCGCGCCGGCGTTGGCAAACCGGCACGCGTGCTGATTCCGTTCCCGCCCGAGTTTCGCTGGATGAATGCGGGCGAAACGCCCTGGTTTGCCGGCTTTCGCCTCTACCGGCAGCCGCCGGGCGGAGACTGGCGGCCGGTCATGGCCTCGCTCGGAAACGCGATCGGCGGTTGATTCATACAATGCGGCCGTAATGACGGGTGCGCTCTCGCCGCACGCAGCGGCACTGATGCAGGCCGTGGCCGGCGCGCTCCAGAGGGGCGACGAAGCCGGCGCGGAAAACGCGCTGCGGCAGCTCGTGGCGGAGAATCCACGCCAGGCCGACGCGTGGCACATGCTCGCCGGCCTCGTCATCCGCGCGGGGCGCGGGGCCGAGGCGATTGAATGCGCCCTGCGCGCGCACGAGCTGGACCGGCGCAGCCCTCTGTACCTCAACACCCTGGGCATCGCCTACGGCGAGGCGCAACAGCTCGACGAAGCCGTGCGCTGCTTCAAGAGGTCGCTCAAGGAGCTCCCTAGCCGCGCCGATACGCATTACAACCTGGGCAAGACTTACACAAAACTCGGCGACCTGAAGGAAGCGCAACGCTGCTATCTGCGCGCGCACCAGCTGGATCCCGAGCGCGGCGAAATCGCCACCAACCTGGCCGAGCTGTATTCCCGGCAGGGTCGCTATCAGGAGGCGCTGGCGCTGATCGCCGAGGCGCGCCTGCGCACGCCGGACAATGAAGTGCTCGCCATCAACAGCGCCATGGCGGCGCTCGCCACATCGGGTCCGGAGGCCGCGATCCAGGAGCTCGAGGACTTTCTCCGGCGCATGCCCGATTCGGTTGTCGTGCACGAGGAGCTGGCTGCACGGCTGCTCGCGCAGGGGAGATTCGCGGAGGGTTGGCGCGAATACGCCTGGCGACGCACGCGACCGCCGGCCGAGCGCACAACGGACCTTCGAGGTCGCCGGGTTCTGTTGCTCTGGGAGCAGGGCCTCGGCGATCAGCTCTTCTTCTTGCGTTTCGCCGCGGCGCTCCGTGAGCGCGCCACGCATGTGGCGTTCGACTGTCCGGCGAAACTTTTTCCGCTCCTGGAGGGCAACGAACTCGTCGGCGCCGTGCCCTCCGGCGAAGCCCCGCGGCAGGACTTTGACGTTGCGCTTCCGGTGGGCGACTTGCCGCAAGCGCTGAAAGACTCGGCCACGCCAGCGCCGCTGCGCCTGGCGGCTCGCCGCGCCGCCGAATGGCGTGAGCGCCTCGCGGCGCTTGGCCCGGCGCCGTATCTCGGCGTGACCTGGCGGGCCGGCACCGAGCCTGGACACAAGGCCGAATTCGCGGCCGGCCCCGACTTTCTGTACAAGGAAATCGCGGTCGCGTCGCTCGCCGCCGCGGTGCGCGAATGGCGCGGCACTGTCCTGGTCCTCCAGCGCACGCCGCGGCGAGCGGAAGTGGAGACGTTCAGCAAAGCTCTCGGTCGTCGCGCGCACGATTTGTCTGTGCTCAACGAGGACCTCGAAGACATCGCGGCGGTGCTTTCGCTGATCAACGAATACGTCGGCGTGAGCAATACCAACATGCATATCCGCGCCGGGTTGGGGAAAACCGCGCGCGTTCTGGTGCCGTTTCCGCCCGAATTTCGCTGGATGCACGCAGGCGGCGAGTCGCCGTGGTTCCCCGGCCTTCCTATCTATCGCCAGACGGCGGGCCGCGATTGGCGCAGCGTGCTGGATTTGCTGCGGGAAGACTTAAATCGTTGATTTGTCGAATTGTGCTACGCACAAGAGGCTTCGGTGACCATGTTGCGCGAATGCAACTGGCCAGTCCGATTGTCAGGGAATTTCAACGAATCCTTTGCTACGGAAAACAGTGGGTTGGCAAACTGTGCGCAGCTTCCGCCGTTCGGGGGGTCATCGCCGGTGACGGCGGTTTGGTTAAACAAACAACGGGAGACGTATTCATGCAGAAGAAACTGTTAGCGGTTGCCGTGGCAAGCGCGCTGGCCCCGGCCGCTGCGATGGCCCAGAGCACGGTCGAGATCTACGGCCGCGCGAACATCGGCCTCGACCAATACGAAGCGAAGGGTGCAACCGATCCTACGGGTAACTTCAAGGGTCGCCTGCGCGTATTCGACTTCGGCTCGCGCCTTGGCTTCCGCGTCAACGAGAGCCTCGGCGGCGGCATGCGCGCCTTCGTGGTGATGGAGACCGGCGTCAACATCGATTCCGGCAGCGGCAACGGCCAGAGCGGCTCGGCGAACGCATCGACCGGCTTCTGGGCGTCGCGCGACTCCTACGCCGGCATCGGCGGAGACTGGGGCGATGTGCGCTTCGGCCGCCAGTCGCCGTTCTACGGCAACGGCATCATCATGCAGGGCGGCTCGAACTACATCAACCAGGCGATGGACAGCGCGTTCAGCTTCAACGGAGCGCTTGCATCGCCGAGCGGCCGCGAGTCGAACGTCATGTCGTACAACTCTCCCACGCTGGGCGGCTTCAACGCGTCGTTGAGCTGGGGCCCCGGCGCCAGCGAAGGCGCGGCGTACACGGGTACGGGTCAGGGCAAGGAGCAGGTGTATGCCCTTACCGGCCGTTACAGCGGCGGGCCGTTCCGTGCCCAGGCCGACGTCGCCAAGCGGAAGGATGTCGCCAACGTCAGCGGTCAGGACCGCCAAGCGTGGAAAGTCGGCGCCGGCTTCTCGTACGCCCCCGGTTCGCAGGTGTCGGCGATCGTCGGCCAGATCGAGAACAAGAACATCGCGACTCCCGTGACCTTCGGCGGCATCACGTTCGCCGCCTCGGGGACCAGCCCGAAAGCGAACATCTGGATCCTGAACTGGGAGCACATGCTCGGGCAGTGGCAGTTCATCGCCCAGTACGCCAAGTTCGACAAGATCAAGAATCTGACGGTCGATCCGGGCAACACGGATGCCCAGGGCTTTACGCTTGCGGCGAAGTACTTCCTGTCCAAGCGCACCGGCGTGTACGCGTCGTTCAACCAGATCAAGAACAAGGACAACGCCTGGTGGGACATCTCGAACGGTGGGTCGAGCTCCAATACGGGCTCGGGCGTCACCAACCGGGGTTTCGATCCGCGGATCATGGCCATTGGCGTGATGCACAACTTCTAAGCCGGCAGGTTCGGCAACTCGCTCAAACGGGCGCCGCAAGGCGCCCGTTTTTTTTTCCGGTGTTACGCTAGGGGGGTGATCGACATCGACGGATTGATCGCCCAGGTCGACCGGGCGCTGCGCACGGTCAGCAACGTCGTCGAGGCGAGCCGTGCTTCCCCTGCCGAAGCGCTCCCCGAGGCCGAGCTCAGCGATCCCGACCGCAGGCATGCCGCGGCGCTCATGCGCGTGAACCACGTCGGCGAAGTGTGCGCGCAGGCGCTCTATCAGGGGCAGGCGCTGACCGCGCGGGATCGGCATGCCCGCGAGGCGCTCGAGCGCGCGGCGCGGGAGGAAGAGGACCACCTCGCCTGGAGCGAGCAGCGGGTCAGGGAGCTCGGCGGCCGCACCAGCCTGCTCAATCCGCTCTGGTACGCCGGCGCGTTCGCCATCGGCGCCGTGGCCGGCGCGCTCGGCGACCGCTGGAATCTGGGCTTTCTGGCGGAAACCGAGCGGCAGGTCGAAGCGCACCTCTCAGGGCATCTCGAACGCCTTCCCGCCGAGGATGCGCGCACGCGCACCCTGGTCGAAGCGATGCGGGCCGACGAGGCACGCCATCGCGACACCGCGCTGCGGCTGGGAGCGGCCGAGCTGCCGCCGCCCGTGAGGCGCGCGATGCGATTCGCTTCCGGGATCATGACGCGCGTCGCCTACCGCGTCTAGACGCGCTGGAGCAGCTTCTCCTTCAGCTCCTCGGCCTTGATGTACGCAAGGCGAATTTCGTAGCGCACCTGCGGGTGTAAGCGCGCCGGACCTTCGAGCTGCTCCTCCCACCACCTCACCGGCTTGATGGTGCAATGGGCGTTGCCGCCGCTCGGCAGGCGCTTTCGCGCCGGAAAGCAGGCCACGTTTGCGTAGACGAAGCTGACCGCGTAGCTGAAAAGCTCCCCGAGAATCCACGGAATGTCCTCCTCCGGGCAGTGCTCCAGCACGTCGGTGCAGACGACGCCGTCGAATTTGCCGCTCGGCAGCGTGGTGAACGGCTGGTACGCCGGGTCGTAGCAGCGGACCTCGCTTACGCCCCAGTACGAGCGGATGTCGGGATACTCGATGCCCTCGTCTTGATCGGCGATGCGCAGCGGCAGGTACTGCTGGCCCTTGCCCGCGCCGTAGTCGAGGATCGTCCTCGCACCGGTCAGCTTGATCAGCCTCTTGATCCGAGCCGCTTCTTTCGGCAGGCTCTGGCCCGGAAAGGTCTGCTCCGCCGGAATGCCGAGGTGGGTCTCGCCGTGCAGGTGCATGAGCTGGTACTGCTCCACGAGACGCCGATAGCGCGGGCTGGGCGCCGCGCGGCTGAATTTCGTCGCCATCGCTATGGCTCCACGATCTCGAAGTCCTTGGTGATCTGCGCGGTCTTGCCGAGCATGATCGAGGCCGAGCAGTACTTCTCGTGCGAGAGACGGATCGCATGCTCGACCAGGTTCCTCTTGAGCGCGCGGCCGCGCACCACGAAATGCATGTGGATGCGGGTAAACACCTTCGGATCAGCCTCGGCGCGCTCCGAGCTGAGTTTGACCTCGCAACCCGTGACGTCCTGACCGCTCTTCTTGAGGATGACGACCACGTCGTAAGCGGTGCAGCCGCCGGTTCCCACGAGCACCATCTCCATCGGACGGGGCGCGAGGTTGCGCCCGCCGCCGTCGGGCGCACCGTCCATCGCGACCATGTGGTTGCTGCCGGTCTCCGCGATGAAACTCATCCCTTCGCCGGTCCAGCGCACGCTGCATTCCATGCCGGTTCCTTTTGAATCAGACGTTGGTGCCGCGCACCATTCTGCGTTTTGTTTATTTTTCCACAGGAATCATGCTGTGGACTAATATGTTCTTAAATCAATGCTTTGGGTATGATAAGCGAAACGCAGATCAGGTTCATTGCTTCGCAGCATTCCGACGCGCATAATCGATTCGGGATGCAGTCAGTCTCCTCCACCCTCCTCCTTTGGTGGATTCGGCGCAACTCTCGCGAGTTGCGCCATTTTTTTGGGTACAATCCGCACCTTTTCTTCGAAGCGCCAGCAATGAAAACCTACACGGCGAAGGCAGGCGAAGTCGAGCACGGCTGGTTCGTGGTCGACGCTCAGGGCAAGGTGCTCGGCAAGCTCGCCACCCAGATCGCGATGCGCCTGCGCGGCAAGCATAAGCCGGAGTACACGCCGCACGTCGACACCGGCGACTACGTCGTCGTCGTAAATGCGGCGAAGGTGCGGGTGACCGGGAGAAAAACCGAGGACAAGATCTATTACCGGCACTCGGGTTATCCCGGCGGACTGAAAGTCACGAACTTCGCCAAGCTTCGTGCGACCCGGCCCGAACGGGTGCTGCAGAAGGCCGTGAAGGGCATGCTGCCAAAGGGGCCGCTGGGCTACGCGATGCTGAGGAAGCTGAAGGTGTACGCAGGCGACAGCCATCCGCATACCGCGCAGCAGCCGAAGGTACTGGAGATCGGATAAACATGGTCGGCGACTACTACTACGGAACGGGGCGGCGCAAGAGCGCCGTGGCGCGAGTATTCATCAAGCCCGGCAAGGGTGATTTCGTGGTGAACGGCAAGCCGGTGGACCAGTTCTTCGGGCGCGAGACCGGACGCATGGTCGTGCGCCAGCCGCTCGAGCTCACCAAGAGCGCCGCGAGCTTCGACATCCTGGTGAACGTCTACGGCGGCGGCGAGAGCGGCCAGGCGGGCGCGGTGCGCCACGGCATCGCCCGCGCGTTGATCGAGTATGATGCCGGGCTGAAGAGTCAGCTTAGCGCGGCCGGCCTGGTGACGCGCGATGCGCGCGAAGTGGAGCGAAAGAAGGTCGGCCTGCACAAGGCGCGGCGGCGCAAGCAGTACTCGAAACGGTAGCGCAGAGCAGGATTTCGAACGAAAAGCCGCCCCCGGGCGGCTTTTTTGTTTTGAGGCCAGATGAGCATGGTAAGAGCGGGAATCGTTGGCGGCACTGGCTACACCGGCGTGGAGCTGCTCAGGCTTCTCGCGCAGCATCCGCAAGTGGAGCTGCGCGCGATCACCTCGCGCAAGGAGGCGGGCACCCCGGTCTCGGCCCTGTTCCCGAGCCTGCGCCGGCGGCTGGATCTCGCCTTCAGCGAGCCGAAGGCCGACGCGCTGCGCGGCTGCGACGTGGTGTTCTTTGCCACGCCAAGCGGCGTGGCGATGGCCGAAGCGCGCGCGCTGCTCGAAAGCGGCGCGCGCGTGATCGATCTGTCCGCCGATTTCCGCATCAAGGATGTCGCCGAGTGGGAGCGCTGGTACAAGCTGAAGCACGCGGCGCCGGACCTCGTCGCCGAAGCGGTGTACGGCCTGCCGGAGCTCAACCGCGAACGCCTGGCGGGCGCGCGCCTGGTGGCCAACCCCGGGTGCTATCCCACCGCGACGCAGCTCGCGCTGCTGCCCCTCGTGGAAGCGGGCGTCGTGGACCTCGATCACCTGATCGCCGACGCCAAGTCGGGCGTGAGCGGCGCCGGCCGCAGGGCCGAGCTGCCGCTTTCGTTTTCGGAGGCCTCGGACAATTTCGCCGCCTACAACGTTCCTGGCCACCGGCACTGGCCCGAGATCCGCCAGGGGCTTGCGCAGGCGGCGCGGCGCGAGGTGGGCCTCGTATTCACTGCCCACCTTCTGCCGCTGATTCGCGGAATCGAGGTGACCGCCTATGCACGCATTGCGCGCGAGGCTGACTTCCAGCAGCTCTTCGAAAGGCGCTATGCGCGCGAGCCATTCGTCGATGTGATGCCCGCCGGCAGCCATCCGGACACGCGCTCGGTGCGCGCGGCGAATCTGTGCCGCATTGCGGTGCACCGGCCGCCGCAGAGCGCCAAGGGCTCCGACACCCTGGTGGTGCTGTCGGTGATCGACAACCTGGTTAAGGGCGCGTCCGGCCAGGCGGTGCAGAACATGAACCTGATGTTCGGTCTTCCGGAGACGGCGGGCCTGACTCAGCTTGCGGTGGTGCCATGAAGAGGAACTGGGCCAAGACGCTGCGGCGGCGCTTCGGCATCGCCACGTCGCGTGTCGAAATTCACAGCGCGCTGCCATGGTACTGGCGCTGGCTCGGCATCGTGGCGCTGCTCGGCATTTCCGCCGCTTCGGCGGCCTGGATCTATGACGCTGGAAGGCGTTTTGCCGGCTTCGACCGCAGCGAGGTGCAGGAGGAGCTCAGCCGCGTCAGCCGCGAGCTGGATACCGCGCGCTCGGAGCTGGACCGGCTGCGCGCGGTAGCCAATGCCGCCGACAGCCGGCTCTCCATCGAGCGTACCGCGCAGCAGAAACTCGCCCAGCAAATCCGCACGCTCGAGCAGGACAATGCGCGCCTGCGTGAGGAATTGGGCACATTCGAGTCCATGGTCACCTCGGACGCGCGCACCGGCAATGCGCCGGCCATTTACAGCTTCCAGGTGGTAGCGGACGTACTGCCTGGCGAATACCGCTACCGGCTGCTTCTTGTCACCCCGAGCTCGCGGCGCGAGCGCGACTTCAATGGACGGCTCGAGCTCGTCGTCAGCCTGACGGAAGAGGGGCGCAATGCTATGATGAGCTTCCCGGAGCAGGCGGACGCGGCTGCCTTCCGCCTCGCTTTCAAGTACTTCCGTCGGGTCGAAGGGACGTTCCGGGTGAACCCGAAGGCGAAGGTGGAGAGTGTGCAGGTGCGCATCTACGAGACTGGCTCGAGCCGGCCGCGCGCAACGCATTCGGTGGCCGTAGGGCCGAAGGGAGCATGAGATGTTCAACAAATCGAGCAAGCCGCAGAACAGGATCGACAGCCTGATCGGGACGACCACCCGGATCGAGGGCAACGTGATCTTCAGCGGCGGATTGAGGGTGGATGGCATGATCCGCGGCAATGTCAGCGCGGTGGCGGACCAGCCCGGCACGCTGGCAGTATCGGCCGACGCGCGCATCGACGGCGAAGTCCAGGCCGCGCACATCGTGGTGAACGGCACCATCAACGGGCCGGTGCACGCGACCGAGACGCTCGAACTACAGGCCGGGTCGAAGGTCAAAGGGGATGTGCACTACAAGAGCATCGAAGTCCATCCCGGCGCCGTGGTTGAAGGGCGGCTGGTGCATCATCCGGCCGAGATGAAAGGCGTCGAACTGAAGCTTGCAGCGGTGAATCAAGAGTAACCTCACGGGGTGAATGTATGGATGCTGTAGCCGAGATGCCTGTCCCGCTGTTGTTCAGCGACAACGCGGCCAACAAGGTCAAGCAGTTGATCGACGAGGAAGGCAACCCCGAGCTCAAGCTGCGCGTCTTCGTGACCGGGGGCGGCTGCTCCGGGTTCCAGTACGGCTTCACCTTCGACGAGGTGCAGAACGACGACGACGCGGTCATGCAGAAAAATGGCGTGACCCTGCTCATCGACCCGATGAGCTACCAGTACCTCACCGGCGCCGAGATCGACTACCAGGAAGGCCTGGAGGGCGCGCAGTTCGTCATCAAGAACCCCAACGCGCAGAGCACCTGCGGTTGCGGGTCGTCGTTCTCGGTCTAGCCTCGGTCTACACTCGGCACCGCCATATCGGCCTGCAGACGCGCGAGGGCGCCGTCCCACGCGCCATCGCCTGCCTGGCGATAGAGCAGCGCATGCGTCAGCCAGGCTGAGCGCTCACCGCTTATCCCCCAGCGCCATTCGGCCGGTTGCGTGACCAGCGCGCGCGTCGGCTTTGCGAGGGAATCGCGCAGGTGCACGTTGGTGTTGCTCACGGCGACGTAATCGTCGAGCAGCGAAAGCGCGGCGAGCGCCGCCGCCAGATCGTCGTTCACGTCGGAAAAATCGTGCGCCGGCCTCCCAGCCGCGGACGCAAGGCTCGCGAGATCGCGCGGCGCAGGATTTCGCTGCATCGATATCAGCGTCGCGCGGCTTTGCCTGAGCGCGCCGCCGAGAGCCTCGGGCGCCACTCGCTTGAACAGCGTGGCCCCCGGCTCGGTCATGTCTTCCCAGCGCTGGCCACCCTGCCAGGTCAGGCCGAGGTACGGGGGTGGGCCGCAGCGTGCCAGCCGCTCGCGCGCCCGGCCGATGCGGCTCGCGGGCGGCTCGAGGCGAAGCGACGGAACAACCTCGCCGCCCACGATCGCGCCTAGATCGCCGGCGAGGATCCGGATGGCGTCCGGTCCCGGCGGCGCAGCCCAGCGGGCCGGAAGGATTGCCTGGAGGCGCGCCTCGACGTCGAGGTGCAGGCTTGCCGCGAGCCGCTCGACCAGCGGGGCGAACCGCAGGAAAAAAAGAACATCGCCCAAGCCCTGCTCGCCGCAGATCACCACCGGCTTGCCGCGCAGGCTCCCGAGCGACGGCGTCGCCGTGGCAAAGGGCCGCCCTTCCGCGGCAAGCCAACGCGCCCTTGGAGGGCGCCAGAGGTACTCGCGCCAGCCTTCGGCATGCCGCCCGATCGAGAGGAGCAGCTGGGCTCTCGCGAAGTGCGCGTCCGCGGCCTCCGGATGATTACGAATCACGCCGTCGAGCTCCGCAAGCGCCCGCTTCTGCTCTCCGAGGTCGAGCAGCACCAACGCCCGGGTGACGCGGTAGCCCGGATGCTGCGACGCCAGGGCTATACAGCGGTCAAGCGTCGCGAGCGCCTCCTCGAAGCGCTGCGTCGCGCGCCGGATCTGCGCGAGATTCACGAGCAGATCGGGCTCGTCGGGAAAAATCTCGAGCGCGGACCGCACGGAAGCTTCCGCCTCGTCGAATCGTCCGGATTGCACCAGGACATAGGCGAGGTTAACGCGCGCGGCAGCGTTGCCGGGCTGCAGTTGCGCGGCGCGAGCGAATGCCCTGACCGCATCTTCGAATTGCCGCTCGGCGCGGTAGAAATTCCCGAGGTTGAACCACGCGTCGGCATTGCCGGGGGACCTCTCGATCAGGCGTCGCAGCACGAGGATCGCCTGCTCGCGCTGCTCGGACTGCCAGAGCGCGTAAGCGAGCATCAGCCGGGGGCGAAGCGAGTCGGGATCGAGACGGACCGTCTTTTGGAGTGCCTCGGCCGCCTCGGGGAAGCGACCGGCGGCGAGTGCCGCTTCGGCGATGCGAAGCTGCTCTGCCGCCGCGGCGCCGCCGCGCGCCAAGCTACTCCAGCAGCGCTAGGTTGCTATTGGCGAGAAGCTCGAGGCGCGCGATGAGCGGCGCGGCGTGGGCCTGGAAAGCGGCGAGCTCGGCGGCCGGGACCGGCGACGCCGCGGGCATCGCGATCGACATCGGGTTGCGCGACTGCCCATTGATGCGGAACTCGTAGTGCAGATGCGGACCGGTCGCCCAGCCGGTCTGGCCGACGAAGCCGATGGTGTCGTTCTGGTCTACGCGGGCGCCGCGCTTCACCGCGATGCGGCTCAGATGCGCGTACACCGTGCTGTACTGGCCGGGATGGCGCAGGATCACCGTGTTGCCGTAGCCGCCGCGCGGTCCCGCGTACTCGACGACCGCACCGCCCACAGCGCGCACGCGCGTGCCGGTCGGTGCCGCGTAGTCGATGCCCTGGTGCGCGCGCCAGGCCTTGGCGATGGGATGCACCCGCAGACCGAAGCCCGAGCTGACTCGCGAGAACTCCAGTGGGGCGCGCAGGAAAGCCTTGCGCAGGTTGTTCCCGTTCGGCGCGTAGTACCCGTTGCCGTAGTGCACCGCCCGGAACGTCCTGCCGCGGCTGGAAAATTCGGCCGCGAGCACCCGCCCGGCGCGCACCGGCCGGCCGGCGAGGTGGTACAGCTCGTAGACCACGGTGAACTGGTCGCCTTTGCGCAGGTCGCGATGGAAGTCGATCTCGGCGCCGAAAATATCGGCAAGCTGCATGGCGACGCTGTCGGGGATCCCGGCCGAGTCGCTTGCGGCGAAGAGCGAGCTCTGCACCACGCTCGACTTCATCGCCACCTGCGTGTAGAGCGCGGCGCGCTCTTCGCTCGAGCGGAGCTCTTCGCCTTCGCGCGAGATCTGCACCAGCGTGTCGCGGGCAGTGAGGAAGCTGAGCGCCACGAGCCTGCCCTCGGCGCTGACCTCGGCCGCGACGTTGTAACCCGGGCGCAGCGCCTGCAAGGCCTTTTGCCGCGCCAGCGAGCCGGCTTCGCCGTCGGCGACGCCGAGCCGCGAGAGAAAGGCGCTCAGGGTATCGCCGCGCTGGAAGCGCTCTTCGCGGATGTACGAGCCGGGCGAGGGGAGCAGGGCCTCGGCCGGGATCGGCAGCGACTCGATCGACGACGTTCGCGAGAGGAGAACCTGCGCGTCGGGCGAGGGTGCGATGGTGGCAAAAGCCGCGACCGCGCCAAAAATGGCGAGGATCGCGATGGCGGCGAAGCGTGCAAACGGCCCGAGTACGCCCATAACCCGCTAGAATCCCTTGTTATTCAGTTGCCTGCGGGAGTGTAGCAAAGTTCTCGTGGCGTGCAATAGACAGAAACCGCCCCTGCTACAGGCAATTAGGACTACGCGCCGGGCTTGCAATGACAAAGGTTGTAAAGAACTCGGACGTGGACATCGAGGGCGCGATCCAGATCGTGCGCCGCGGGGCGGTCGACCTGATCGACGAATCCGAGCTTCGCGGCAAGTTCCGGAGCGGGCGCAAGCTCCGCGTCAAGCTCGGGCTGGACCCGACCGCCCCGGACCTGCACCTGGGCCACACCGTGGTCATCAACAAGCTGCGGCACTTCCAGGATCTCGGGCACCAGGTCCAGTTCCTGATCGGTGATTTCACCGGCATGATCGGCGACCCGACCGGCAAGAACCAGACGCGGCCGCCGCTCTCCCGCGAGCAGATCCTCGCCAACGCCCAGAGCTATCGCGACCAGGCCTTCAAGATCCTCGACCCGCAAAAGACCCAGATCCTGTTCAACTCCGAGTGGTCGGACAAGCTCGGCGCCGAGGGCATCATCCGGCTGGCGGCCAGGTACACCGTGTCGCAGCTGCTGGAGCGCGACGACTTCTCCAGAAGGTTCCGGGAAGAAAGGCCGATCGCCGTGCACGAGCTGCTCTACCCGCTCATGCAAGGCTACGACTCGGTCGCGATGAAGGCCGATGTCGAGCTCGGCGGCACCGACCAGAAGTTCAATCTCCTGGTGGGGCGGGAATTGCAACGGCAGTGGGGACAGGAGCCGCAGTGCATCGTCACGATGCCGCTGCTCGAAGGCCTCGACGGCAAGGAGAAGATGTCCAAGTCGCTCGGCAACTATGTCGGCATCGCCGAGCCGCCGCAGGAGATCTTCGGCAAGCTGATGTCGATCTCGGACGAACTGATGTGGCGCTACATCGAGCTCCTGTCCTTCGAGCCGCTCGCCACGGTGCGGCAGTGGAAGGACCAGGTGGCGCAAGGGGGAAATCCGAGGGACGTGAAAGTGCGGTTCGCAAGTGAAATCGTGGCGCGCTTCCACGGCCCGGAGGCCGCGGTCAAGGCGCGCGAGGACTTCGGGAAGGTGCCTGAGGACATGCGCGAGATTAGCCTGTCCTATCCCGAAACCGGCCTCCCCATCACTCAACTGCTGAAGCAACTGGATCTGGTGCCGAGTACGACCGAAGCCAATCGCCTGGTCGAGCAGGGTGGCGTGAAAGTGAACGGGGAGCGTGTTTCAGACCGTGCGCTGAAGCTCGCGAAAGGTGGGACCTACGTGGTCCAGGTCGGCAAGCGGAAATTCGCGCGAGTGACCCTCTCATGAGCGAACCGCGCTACGAGCTCTACGCGATCAAGTACGCGCACCACGCGCGGCGCAGATCGGAGAACTTCATCGGCGGTGATCCGCACGACGGGCCGATGCCGCTCGATTACTTCGTCTGGCTGATCCGCGGCGGCGGCCGCGAGCTGGTCGTGGACACCGGCTTTTCGGCGGCAGTGGCGGCGAAGCGCGGCCGGGATCACATTCGCTGTCCCACCGCGGGCCTCCGGCTTCTCGGGACGGAATCGAAAACCGTGAAGGATGTGGTCATCACCCATCTCCACTACGACCATGTCGGCAACTTCGACCTCTTTCCCGCCGCCACCCTCCACTTGCAGGACCTCGAGATGCGCTACGCCACAGGGCGCTACATGGGGCACGAGTGCTTCCGCGGGGCGTACGACGTCGAGGACGTGGTCGGCATGGTGCGCAGGGTGTACGAGGACCGCGTGCGTTTCCACGAGGGCGACGCCGAGCTCGCGCCCGGGATTTCGCTGCACCTGATCGGCGGCCACACCATGGGACTGCAGGTGGTGCGCGTGCAGACGCGCCGCGGGTGGGTGGTGCTCGCGTCCGACGCGAGCCATTTCTACGCCAACATGGATGAGACTCGCCCGTTCCCGATCGTCTGGTCGGTGGCCGACATGGTGGACGGCTACCGGAAGCTGCGCGCGCTGGCGGAGTCGCCCGCGCACATCATCCCGGGACACGACCCGCTGGTGCTCGAGCGCTATCCGGCCCCGTCGAGGGACCTGCAGGGAATCGCGGTCAGGCTGGACTGACGCGAACCGACGCGTCCTTCCGCCGCCACAGCTCCGGCAGCAGCTCGCAGCCGATTCCCGGGCCGGGCGGCTTCGCGAAATAGCCCTGCACCGGCTGCGGCACGTGCGTCACGAGCTCGTTGTACCAGCCGGTGTAGAAGGCGCGCACCGATTCCTGCATCAGCGCGTTCGGCGCCCAGATCGAGAAGTGCACCGAGGCGGCGTACACCAGCGGTCCGGTGCAGTCGTGCGGCGCCACCGGCAGTTGCCACGCGTCGGCAAGGGCCGCGATGCGCCGCGCCTCGCTGATCCCGCCGCACCAGGCAAGGTCGAACATGACGACGCCCGCGACGCCGGTCTCGAGCAGGTCCTTGAAGCTCCAGCGCCCGGCGAGGATCTCGCTCGCGCAGATCGGCGCCTTCGAATGCGGCGCGTACTGCTTGAGCAGCGCGAGGCTGTCCATGCGGATCGGGTCCTCGTGCCAGAAGGTGTCGAACTCGGCGAGCGCACGCGCGATTTTCTGCGCGGGCGGCAGGCGCCACAGCGAATGGAACTCCACCATGATGTCCATGCGATTGCCGACCGCCGCGCGAATCTTGCGGAAAGGCTCGAGTCCTTTCTCCAGATCGGGGCCCGAGATGTACTGCCCGTCGCTCGCTTCAGCGAACGGATCGAACGGCCAGATCTTCATCCCGGTGATGCCCTGCTCGAGCAGCGACTGCGCGAGTTCGTCGGCGCGATGCAGGAATGCGTCGAGGTCTTCGTACGGGCCCTGCGACTTCCCATCCAGGCCCCAGTTCTGCGTGCTCTGCCCGCCGGCGGCGCGGATGTAGCGATAGCCCGCGCAGGTATTGTAGGTGCGCACCCGCTCGCGGCTTGCGCCGCCGAGCAACTGATAGAGCGGCTGCTGGGTCACCTTGCCGTAGAGATCCCACAACGCGAGGTCGAATGCCGACGCCGCGCGCGTCTCGACGCTTGACGCGCGCCAGCCCACGTAGGGGGTGATGCTGCGGGCGAGCGACTCGATGGCGAGCGGGTCGCGCCCCAGTACGCGTGGCGCGATGTACTCGTGCAGGAAGGTCTCGACGCTTTGCGCGGCGTAGCTGGTCTCGCCCAGCCCGCTAGAGCCTTCGTCGGTGTGCAGGCGCAGCCAGACGAGGTTCGGGAATTCGGCGAGCCGCAGGGTCTCCAGCTTGGCAAGCTTCATGGGGCAGGATTATGATCGTTCCCCCCACGGAGGTTGGACAGAAAGCACAGGAGGAATCGGCCCCGCCCTTCGCAAGGGCATCCTCCCTTTCTCAACGACCGAGGACGGAGGACGAGACATGCGCATCAAGATGATCGCGGCGGCGCTTGGCGTGGCGCTCGCGAGCGCGACGGCAGTGCTCGCGCAGCAGCCGGCCCAGCAGGGCGGAGCGAAGAACCTCAAGTTCCAGTCCACCTGGCCCGCGAGCCTCACGCTGCAGGACAATTTCAGGATGTTCGCCGAGCGCGTCGACAAGCTCACGCGCGGCGAGGTCAAGATCGAGGCCATGGCCGCCGGCCAGGTGGTGCCCGCGTTCGAGATCCTGGATGCCACGCACAAGAAGGTGCTCGACGGCGGTCACGGCGTCGCGTACTACTGGGTCGGAAAGAACAAGTCCGCGACGCTCTTCTCGGCCACGCCGGCGGGCCCCTTCGGCATGGACCACTTCGACTTCCTGGGCTGGCTCTACGAGGGCGGCGGCATGGACCTCTACTGGGAGTTCTACCGCGACATCCTCAAGCTGAACGTGGTGGCGTTCCCCGTCGGCGGCGCGAGCCCGCAGGCCTTCGGCTGGTTCAAGCGGCCGATCAAGAACCTCGCCGACTTCAAGGGCATGAAGTGCCGCCAGACCGGCATCGTGGCCGAGATCTTCCAGAAGATGGGCATGCAGACGGTCAACATGCCGGGCGGCGAGATCGTGCCCTCGGCGCAGCGCGGTGTGATCGACTGCGCCGAATGGGTCGGGGGCATCGAGGACCTGCGCCTCGGACTGCCGCAGGTGTGGAAGTACCACTACACGCCCGGAATGCACGAGAGCAACTCGATGCTCGAGGTCATCATCAACAGCGACGTCTGGAAGGGGCTGACGCCGGCGCAGCAGGATGCAGTGCGCTCCTCCACCTTCGATACGTTCGTGCGCTGGGGCATCAAATGGCAGAAGCAGAATGCCGACGCGATCGAGGAGATGCGCACCAAGCACGGCACCCAGATCCTGCGCACCCCGCCGGAGATCCTGATCGAGTTCCTGAAGACCTGGGACAAGATGGCGGCCGAGGAGTCGGCCAAGGATCCGTTCTTCAAGAAGGTGCTCGAGTCGCAGCGCGTGTACGCGTCCAAGGTGGTGCCGGCCAAGCGCTTCATGTACCCGCCGTACTCGTTCGCCGCGAACTACTATTTCCCGGAGCAGAAGAAGCCGGCAGCGTCAGGGAAGGGCAAGGGTGAGTGATCGCATTTCCGTTGACCGCGTCCCGGCGAACCGTGGTAGGCTGCATTTCGCCTTGCGAAACCAAACCTGAGGAGGAGGGCTAGCATGAGGCTGTTCGCGCGTTCCGCAATTGCGCTCGCCTGCGTCGCAAGCTTCGCGACCGCAGCGCAGGCGCAGCAGTCCACTACGCTGAAGATGCAGGCCACCTGGCCTGCGAGCTTGACGCTGTACGAGAACTTCACCTACTTCGCCGAGCGCCTCAACAAGGTTTCGGGCGGCTCGCTCAAGATCGACGCGATGCCCGCGGGCCAGGTCGTACCCGCGTTCGAAGTGCTCGACGCCACGCACAAGAAGGTGCTCGACGGCGCGCACTCGTGGTCGGGCTACTGGGTGGGTAAGAGCAAGACCGCGATCCTCTTCACGGGCGGCCCGGGCGGCACCTTCGGCATGGACATGATCGACGCGCTGGGCTGGATGCACCACGGCGGCGGCATCGACCTCGCGCAGGAGTTCTTCAATAAAGAGCTGAAGCTCAACCTGCACTGGATCCCGATCCTGCCTTCGGGTCCGCAGGCCTTCGGCTGGTTCAAGCGGCCGATCAAGAACCTCGCCGACTTCAAGGGCATGAAGTGCCGCCAGACCGGCATGGCCGCCGAGATCTGGCAGCGCATGGGGATGACCACCGTGAACATGCCTGGCGGCGAGATCATCCCGTCGGCGCAGCGCGGCGTGATCGACTGCGCCGAATGGGTCGGCGGCGTGGAGGACCTGCGGCTCGGGTTCCAGAACGTCTGGAAATACCACTACACGCCCGGCATGCACGAGAACGTGACCATCGGCGAGGTGGTGTTCAACGGCGACGTGTGGAAGGGCCTGAAGCCCGAGCACCAGGAAATGCTGAAATCGGTCGCGGCCGAAACCTTCGTCATCTGGTGGGCGAAGTGGCAGAAGCAGAACGCCGACGCCATCAAGGAGCTCCAGGAGAAACACGGCGTGCGCATCCTGCGCACGCCGCCGGACATCCTGGTCGCGTTCCTGAAGGAGTGGGACAAGCTCGCCGCCGAGGAGAGCGCCAAGAACCCGTTCTTCAAGCGGGTGCTCGACTCGCAGCGCCAGTACGCCTCGGTGGTCGTGCCGGCGAAGCGCTTCTATTTCCCGCCCTACTCGTTCGCGGCCAACTACTACTGGCCCGAGAAAGCGGCGGGCGACGCCAAGGCGCCGGCCGACAAGGCGGAGGCGAAGAAGAAATAGTGGTACGGTTTGGGAACGGGGGCGGAGGATCCGCCCCCGTTTAGTTTTAAAGGGGAGGGCGCAATGGCCGCACCATCGCCGGGCCTGATCAAGACGGTCCGCATGATCGACAAGTTCACCGACGCCACCGGCACCTGGATCGCCTGGCTCAACGTGCCGCTGGTGGCCGTGGTCGCCTATGAGGTGTTCGCGCGCTACGTGTTCCACGCGCCCACGATCTGGTCGTTCGACCTCACCTACATGTTCTACGGCACGATTTTCATGCTCGGTGCTGCGTTCGCGCTGCACAAGGGCGCCCACATCCGCACCGACTTCTTCTACGAGAAGTGGTCGGTGAAGACCAAGGGCATCATCGATGCCACCTCGTACATCGTGTTCTTTTTCCCGTCGATCTTCATGCTGCTGGTCATCAGCGGCGGCGAGGCCTGGTACGCCTTCGACATCATGGAGACCTCCGAGCAGACGCCGTGGCGCCCGATCCTGTGGCCGTACAAGTCGGTGGTGCCGCTCACCTGCGTGTTCCTGCTGATCCAGGGCGTGTCCGAGCTGATCAAGAGCTTCTACGCCGCGCGCACCGGAGTCGTGCTCGAGCACAAGGAGAAGATCGAGATATGAGCCCCGATATCGCAATCGGGCTGGTCATGCTGATCGTCATGATCGGCGCCATCTTCATCGGCGTGCCGATCTCGTTCACGCTGCTGTTCCTCGCTCTCACCTTCGGCTACTTGTCGCTCGGCAACGTGGTGTTCAGCCTGGCTTATTTCCAGACCATCGGCATGATGAAGGAGGAGCTGCTCGCCGCGGTACCGCTGTTCATCTTCATGGGCTTCATCACCGAGCAGGCGGGGCTCATGGAGCGATTGTTCTCCGCCTTCCGCATGGTGCTCGCGCCAATCCGCGGCTCGCTCTACATCGTGGTCATCGTGACTTCGGCGGTGTTCGCCATGGCCACCGGCATCGTCGGCGCCGCGGTCACCGTGCTCGGCATCATGGCCGCGCCGATCATGATCAAGACCGGCTACGACGCCAAGCTCTCGGCCGGCGCGATCACCGCCGGCGGCACGCTCGGCATCCTGATCCCGCCGTCGGTGATGCTGATCGTCATGGGGCCGGTGCTCGGCGTGTCGGTGGCCGACCTCTATTCGGCCGCCTTCGGCCCCGGCTTCCTGCTGGCCGGCATCTATCTCGTCTACCTCGTCGCCCGCAGCTTCATCAATCCGAAGCTCGGGCCGCCGGTGCCGAAGGAAGAGCGCGTCACCGACATCGTGGTGATCGCCAAGGAAGTCGTGATCGGCGTGCTCCCGCTTCTGTTGCTGATTACCGCCACGCTGGGCTCGATCCTGGCCGGCCTCGCCACCCCGACCGAGGCTTCGGGCATCGGCGCCCTCGGTGCCTTGATCCTCGCAGTCGTCTACCGGCGCCTGACGTATGCCGGCCTCAAGCAGGCGGTCGTGAGCGCGACCCTGACCTCGAGCATGGTGCTGCTGCTCGCGGTGACCTCCAACATCTTCGGCGCGGTGTTCGCGCGCATGGGGACCGCGAACTGGGTCACCGACGCGATGGTGTCGTTGCCGGTGCCGGGGATCGTGATGCTCGCGTTCGTGATCGTGCTCATCTTCCTGCTCGGCTGGCCGTTCGAGTGGCCGGCGATCATCCTGGTGTTCCTGCCGATTTTTTACCCGGTGGTGGACGCGCTGCGTCCGGAGTTATCCAAGTCCTTCGGCATACCGGAAGATCTCTTCATGGTGTGGTTCGGGTCCCTGGTCGCCGTGACCATGCAGACTGCCTATCTCTCGCCGCCGGTGGCGATGTCCGCCTATTACCTCAAGCAGGTAGTGAAGGAGTGGTCGCTTCTGACGATCTACAAGGGCATGTTCGAGTTCATGGTGCTGCAATGCATCGCCATTGCGGTCGTGATGTTCGTGCCGAGCATCGCCACCTACCTCCCGGAAGCGCTCCGCGCCGACCAGCAATCGATCAAGACCGAGGAGGTCGACGACAGCGCCAACCGCCTCGAGGAGGACCCGCTCAAGGCCGGGCAGGAACAGCAGGAGGAAGAGGAGCAGCAGGGCGACAGCCTGGAGAAGGACCCGCTCGTCAATCCGAAGAAGTAGCGGTTTTTTGCTATAAGAGCCGGTGGCGTTCGATTTCGATGCGCCGGTCGACCGGGCCGGCACCTGGAGCACGCGCTGGGAGCGCTACGCGGGGCGCGACGTCATCCCGCTGTGGGTCGCCGACAGCGATTTCCGGGCCCCGCCGGCGGTGCTCGATGCGCTCGCGGCCCGCCTCGCCCATGGCGTGTTCGGCTATACCACCCCGCCGCACGCGCTCACCGAGGCGATCTGCGAGCGACTCGAGCGGCGCTATGCCTGGCGCGTCGAGCCCTCCTGGATCGTCTATCTCTCCGGGGTCGTCCCCGGGCTGCATCTCGCGGCGCGCAAGCTCGTGCCGCCCGAGGGCCACGTGCTGGTGCCGCGGCCGGTCTACCAGCATCTCAAGCGCGCGGCCGAGCTCGCGCCGCGCCGCTTCACCGAGATTCCTCTCGTCCTCGACCGCGGGCGGTGGGTCTTCGACCCGCGGGATCTGAGGCAGGACGCCGACCTCTTCTTTCTCTGCAATCCGCAGAATCCCGGCGGCACCGTGTTTCGCCGCCAGGAGCTCGAGGGGCTGGCCGAGGCGAGCGGGCGGGCGATCATCGTCTCCGACGAGATCCATAGCGACCTGGTCCTCGACCGGGAGCTGCGCCACGTGCCGATCGCGAGCCTTTCGCCCGAGGTTTCGCGCCGCACGGTCACGCTGATGTCGGCGAGCAAGACCTTCAATTTCCCGGCGGCGGGCTGCGCCTGGGCGATCATCGAGGACGAGCGGCTGCGGCGCGCGTTTGCCGCCGACATCGCGGCGCACGTGCTGCATTCCGCCTCCGTGTTCGGCTACGAAGCCACGCTTGCCGCCTTTCGCGGCGGCGACGCCTGGCTCGAAGCGCAGCTCGAATACCTTCGCGGCAACCGCGACCTGGTCGAGGGCACGCTGGGCCTGCCGATGGCCCATGTCGAGGCCACCTATCTCGCGTGGATCGACGCGTCATCCCTTCAGATCGAGGACGCGTACCCCCTTTTCCTGCAGGCGGGCGTGGCGTTGTCGCCGGGGGCTCAGTTCGGCGGGCCCGCGAGCTTCGTGCGTCTCAATTTCGCGACGCAGCGCGCGCGCCTCGCCGAGGCGCTCGCCCGGATGCGCGCCGCGGCAGAACGTCACGCGCGGCGGTAGCTTCCGGCTGGCGCTGCGGCGCCGGCACCTCCGCTCTCGAGGCCGCTCCGGAACCTGCCGTTCTTCGGGCTTCTCCCGATCCATTGGCTCGCAGGACGAGCGCGGTGTGGAGGATGCGCTCGAGATGCGGATCGCTTACCCCCAGCTCGCGCATGTGCGCGAGGGTATGTCGGATATAGTCGACCGCAGTGCCGCGCTGGCCGATACCCTGCGCGACGAGCCGCGCGCGGCCGTGCAGATCGAGCTCGCGCACATAGGCGGGGTGCGTGGGGTCGGCGAGGAACGCGAGCGCGCGGACCTGGCGACCCCCGGCGACCTGCACCTGGAGGAGCCGGGGCGCGTACACCCGCCGCGGCATCTCGCGCTTCCACAGGCGCGCCAGCGCGCGCCGTACGCCGCCGGCGCGGACGCGGTACGCCATGCCCCAGCACGAGCCGCCGCGGCACAGGCCCATCACCAGGCCGGGCTTGCGCTTGGTGCCGCGATAGCGCGTCGAAAGGATGCAGAGCGCGCGGTGATAGCCGTGGACGCGCCCGCGCGCCTTCTGGATATAGGAGAACCCCGGCGACCACATGAGCGAGCCGTAGCCGAACACCCAGAGATCGCCTTTCGGCAGCTCGGCCAGGAATTCGTCCAGCGTCATCGTCTCACTTTAACGCCGCGCGCACCTCGGCGGCTGACGCCAGGCTTCCGCCGGCGCGCTCGATCGCCAGGCGCCCGGCGCGCACCCATTCGAGGTTCGAGCGCGTCGAGCCGAGCGGCGCATCCTCGAGGCCCACGCGGACGTGCCCGCCGCGGCGCACCGCGCCGTCGATGAGCGGCACGATATCCACCGCGAGCCCGGCCACCATCCACGGCGCCCGCGACGCTTCGGCTCCGAGGAGCCGCAGGTAAGCGTCGAGCGCGTACTCTTCCGGCGGAAAGCCGAACAGCAGCGCCTGCGAGAACATCAGGCGGTAGATCGGCTGGGGAAGGTCGCGCTCGGCGCGGGCAAGCGCCGCGCCCAGGCGCACGAAGCCCGCCTCGTAGATGGCGTAGCCGGGGTGGAAGCCGAAGCGGCACGCGAGCGCGAGCCCGTGGCGCACGTGGTCCGCGGGATTGAGGTACACCGATTCTTCGATGTTGACCGAGCCCGGGTCGACCACGGCCCACTCGAGCAGCCCGCGGCGGCCGAGCGCCTCGATCGCGGCGAAGCGTTCCGCGGCTGGCATGCCCGCGCGGCCGAACGGAAGCGTCGGATAGACGATGCAGTCCGCCCGGCTGCGGATGCCCTCGATGATGCGGGCATAGAGGTCCGCGTCGTCGCGCTGGCGTCCGCTCGTCTCGTCATACGCGTGCACGTGCACGATGGCAGCGCCTGCATGCGCGCAAGCCACGCCTTCGGCGACGATGTCGCGCACGCTCACCGGTATCAGCGGTTGTCGTTGCTTGCCCCAAGAACCGTTCAGCGCAACTTCGAGCCAGGTCTGCGCCATCCCGTGCAGCATATAAAATCGGCGCGATGTCCGCACGCCGCACGCCGTTCGTCGGCCGCTACACCGGCGAGGAGCTCGCGCTCGCCGGTCGCAACCGCGGCATGCCGCTCGAAGCGCTGCGCCACGACCTGACGCCTGCCGGGCTGCACTACCTGCTCGTCCATTTCGACATTCCGCCGGAGCCCACGGGCTGGAAGCTTCACATCTCGGGTTGCGTCGACCATCCCTTCGCCGTCGATCTCGACGGTTTGAAAGCACTACCATCCAAGACCTTGCGAGTGACGCTGGAGTGCGCCGGCAACGGCCGCGGCCAGCTCTCGCCGCGCTATCCGTCGGTGCCGTGGCTCGAGGAGGGGGTTTCCACCGCCGAGTGGACCGGCGTGCCGCTCGCGCTGCTTCTGGCGCGCGCGGGCCTGAGGAGCGAGGCGCAGGACATCGTCTTCCGCGGCGCCGACCGCGGGTTCGATCGCGGCGTGGAGCACGAATTCGCACGCAGCCTCGTTCCCGAGCTCGCCCGGCGCGAGGAAGTGGTGCTCGCCTATGCCATGAATGGCGAACCGCTGCCGCCGCAGCACGGCGCTCCGCTGCGCCTCGTCGTGCCGGGCTGGTACGGCATGGCGAGCGTGAAATGGCTCCATGCGATCGAGGCGATCGAAGGCCTGTTCGACGGCCTGCAGCAGGCCTCGGGCTATCACTTCCGCAGCGCTTCGGGCGAAAAAGGCGAACCCTGTACGCGCATGCGCGTGAATTCCCTCATGACGCCGCCGGGCATTCCGGACTTCTATACGCGTAAGCGAACTGTCGCCCCAGGCGCCATTCCCGTCAGTGGTCGAGCGTGGAGCGGCGCCGGCCGCATCGATCGCGTCGAGTTGGCGGTGGACGGCGTCTGGCGCGACGCTGTAGTCGAGCGGCGACAGTTCGAGCACGCATGGCAGGCGTGGCGCGCCACCTGGGAGGCGCGTCCCGGCGAGCACGAGCTCGCGTGCCGCGCCACCGACTGCAGCGGCGAGCGCCAGCCACTCGAGCCGCCGTGGGACGCCTCGGGTTTCGGCAATAACGGCGTGCAACGAATCCACGTCTCGGTGAGGCCTTAGCGTCGCGGTCAACCCGCTTTCAAGTCGCGCGTTGTTCGCTTCAGATCCGAACGGATCGCCTTTACCAACCGAGGAGAATTCATGCTTAACAAACTGCTGGTTGCGCTGTTCGCGTCCGCCTTCGCGCTGGGCGCCTACGCGCAGGCTCCCAAGGCCGAGCCGAAGACCGAAACCAAGGCCGAAGCGAAGAAGGACACCAAGAAGGCGAAGTCCACCAAGGCGAAATCGAGCAAGAAGTCCGGCAGCACGAAGTCGGGCAGCGCTCCGAGCGAAGCCAAGAAGGACAGCAAGTAACCCGCGCGAAACGCGAGCCCGGCGCAACCGCCGGGCTTTTTTTTTGCGGTACAGTAGCTCGATGAGGCTTGCGTTATTGCTCCTCGTCGCGCTCGCCTTGCCGGCGGCGGCGCAGCCGCTCAAGGCCTGGAAGGGCGGCGCGACCCCGGCGCTCGAGCTCGAGGACGTGCAAGGCAAAGTGCACCGCCTGTCCGAGTATCGGGGCAAGGTGGTGTTGCTCAACTTCTGGGCCACGTGGTGCACACCCTGCCGCGAGGAGATGCCGAGCATGGCGTCGCTCGAGGACAGCCTTCAGGGCCGTCCGTTCGCGGTGCTCGCCGTCAATGTCGGCGAAGGCCCAAGCGCGGCGCGCGGCTTCGGCGAGAAGATGGCGCTGCGCTTTCCGCTGCTGCTCGACCGCGAGATGAAGGCGACCCGCGCCTGGGGCGCGCGCGTGCTGCCGGCGAGCTTCGTCATCGGACCCGACGGCAAGGTCGTCTACAGCTACCTCGGCGCGATCGACTGGAACGCACCCGAGGTGAGAAAGGCGATCGAGCGCCTGATGCCGTGAGCGGCCGCGGGCTCCTTCTTGCGCTCGCTTTTTCCTCGGCGCTGTGCGCGGCGGAGGAATCCCTCACCGTGCCGTTCATCACCACCCCCGACGAGGTGGTGCATCGCATGCTCGCGCTCGCGCAGACCCGGCCGGGCGATCTCGTCGCCGACCTCGGATCGGGCGACGGACGCATCGTCATCGCGGCGGCACAGAAGTTCGGCGCCCGCGGGCTGGGTATCGAGCTCGACCCGAGCCTGGTGCAACGTTCGCGCGAGAACGCGGCACGAGCCGGCGTGGCGGACCGCGTGTCGTTCGTGCAGGGCGACGTGCTCGCCACCGACATCTCTGCGGCGAGCGTGGTCACGGTCTACCTGCTGCCCGACCTCATGAATCGCCTCCAGCCGAGGTTCCTGCAGCGCCTCCAGCCCGGCACGCGCATCGTGTCGCACTCGTTCACGATGACGGGGTGGCGGCCCGACGGCCGCGAGACCATGCACATCGCGAAGCCCCATCCCGGACAGGGCGACGAAAGCAGCCTGTACCTCTGGATCGTGCCCGCCGACGTGCGCGGGGTGTGGCAGGCCGACGCCACGCGCATCCGGATCCACCAGAATTTCCAGGACATCGAGCTCGAGGGCCGGCTGCTCGGGCGCGAGATCGCGTCGTCGCGCGCCACCCTGCGGGGGCGCGACGTCGCCTGGGAGGCGGACGGCGCGCGCTTCGAGGGCCGCCTCGAGGGCGGGCTGATCACGGGCGAGCTGCTCGGCGCGCAATCGCGCCAGCCGCTCGTCCTCAGGCGCGCGCCCTAGAGCAGCTTTCCCGGATTCAGCAGACCCTTCGGGTCGAGCGTGCGCTTGAGGCTGCGCATGAGCTCGAGCTCGAGCGGGTGCTTGTGGCGCCGGATCTCCTCGCGCTTGAGCTGCCCCAGGCCGTGCTCGGCCGAGATCGAGCCGCCGAATGCGTCGAGCGCGTCGTACACCACGCGGCTCACCTCCTCGCGGCGCGCCATCAGCACCTCGGAGCCGACGTTGTAGTGGAGGTTGCCGTCGCCCACATGGCCGAAGCAGTAGACGTCGATGTCCCCAAACCGCTCGCGCAGGCTGCGGCCGGCGCGGTCGATGAACTCCGGGATCCTCGACACCGGCACCGAGACGTCGTGCTTGACGTTGGTGAACTGCGCCTCCGGAATCGTCTCGCGGATGCGCCAAAGCTCGCGCGACTGCTCGCCGCTCTGCGCGAGCGCGGCGTCGCGCAACGCGCCTCGCTCCGCGCAGTCGGCGAGCGCGCTTTCCACGCGCTCGCGAAGAGCGGCGGGATCGCCGCTGTCGCCGAGCTCGGCGAGCACATACCAGGGATGCGCCGCGGCGAGCGGATCCTGCAAGCCCGGCGAATGCGCGCGCACCGCCTCGACGCAGGTGCGCGAGGCGAGCTCGAAGGCCGACAGGCGCTCGCCGAGGCGCTCGCGCAGGCCGCCGAGCAGCTCCACGGCGGCGCGCGGGCTGTCGAGCGCGATCCAGGCGGTCGCCGTGGCGCTCGGCCTGGGAAAGAGCCGCAGCACGGCGGCGGTGATGATGCCGAGCGTTCCCTCGGCGCCGAGAAAAAGCTGCTTCAGGTCGTAGCCGGTGTTGTCCTTGCGCAGCGCGCGCAGTCCGTCCCACACGCGGCCGTCGGCCAGCACCACTTCCAGCCCGAGGACCTGCTCGCGCGCCGTGCCGTAACGAAGCACGTTCACGCCGCCCGCGTTGGTGGACAGGTTGCCGCCGATCTGGCAGCTCCCCTCCGCAGCGAGGGACAGCGGAAACAGCCGCCCCGCTTCCTCGGCCGCCTGCTGCACCGCCGCCAGCACGCAGCCTGCGTCTACGGTGATCGTGTCGTTCAGCGGGTCGAGAGAGCGAATCCGGTTCATGCGCCCGAGCGACAGCACGATCTCCCGGCGTGTCCCGGTGGGTACCGAGCCGCCGACCAGGCCGGTGTTGCCGCCCTGCGCAACCACCGCGACTTCCTCGCGGGCGCACAGCGCCACCACCTCCGATACCTCGGCGGTGGCTCCCGGGCGCACGACGCACTCCGCCGGAGCCGAATACTGCCGCCGCCAGTCGGTGAAGTAGGGTTTCGTCTGCGCGGGGTCGGTGAGGACGTTGCGAGCGCCTACAATCTCGGCGAGGAGACGGGGCAGTGTCATTCCTGATACGGATTCTACTGGCGTTGATCGCGCTTCCGGCCTGGGGCCAGCCGGCGCCGATCGTCGTCGGCGCTGCCTTGGCGCAGACCGGGGCCCTCGCCGAGCTTGCGGCCGACTACCGCAAGGCGCTGCTCCTGTGGCAGGACGAAGTCAACGCCGCGGGCGGGCTGCTCGGCCGGCGCGTGGAGCTGCGCCTGCTCGACGACGAGTCGGACGCGAGGCGCAGCGGCGAGCTCTACGCCGAGCTGATCCGCGGCAAGGCCGACCTCCTGATCGGTCCCTACGGCTCGGCTGCGACGCTCATGGCGAGCGCGCAGGCCGAGCGCGCCCGGCGCGTGCTCATCAACGGCGCCGGCCCTTCTCTCGCGGTCCACAAGCGCGCGCCGCGCTATCTCTTCCAGAGCACGATGTCCAATTCCGCCTACGGCGTGGGGGTGTTGGAGGTGGCGAAGGCGGCAGGGGTGTCGAGCGCGTTCATCCTCGCCCGCGACGACCACGCGGTGCAGGAGATGGCCGAGTCCACCCGCGAGCGCGCGATGAAGCTCGGAATCGACGTCGGTGCGGTCGAGACCTACGGCGCCGGCGATTTCAATTTCGCCACCTTCATCTACAAGGGCAGCGCCGACGCATGGATCGTCTTCGGCGAGCCGCGCGATGCCGCCGACATCGTGCGCAGCCTGAAGAAGCTCACCTACGCGCCGCGGGTTTTTTTCGCGCGCAGCGCGGCCGATCCGCGGTTCATCCGCATGGTCGGGCAGGACGCCGAATTCGCGCTCGCGACGAAAGAATACGATCCGAAGTTCAGGACCTTCGGCAACGAGCAGTTCGCCGCGGCGTTCGAGGCGCGATGGTCCGCGCCGCCGAGCTTCGCCGCCGCCCAGGGCCACGCCGCGGGCACCGTGCTCGCCGAGGCGGTGCGCCGGACCAAATCGCTCGACCAGGCGAAGCTGCGCGCCACGCTCGCCGAGATGGAGACCGACACGGTGCTCGGCGGCTACAAGGTGGATCCGGAGACCGGCGAGCAGCGGGCGGCGCGACCCGCGGTGGTGCAGATCCAGCGCGGCAGGACGCAGGTCGTCTGGCCGGAATGGCTGCAGTCCTCGACGCTGCAGCCCTATCCGGAATGGGGCGAGCGCAAGCTGATCGAATAGGGAGAAGGCGCCGATGCCGCTGCTGCGTTCGCTTCTTTTCGCCCCCGGCAACGTGCCGCGGCGGGTCGAGAAGGCCTTGAGCCTCGAGGCCGACGCCGTGATCGTGGACCTCGAGGACTCGGTTGCGGTGTCGGAAAAGGAAGCGACGCGCAAGCCCGTCGCCGAAGCGCTCTCCAGGCCGCGCAAATGCCTCGGCTACGTGCGCGTCAACGCACCCTCGAGCGCCTTCTGCTACGCCGATCTTGCCGCCACGATCCACGCGCGGGTGGACGGCGTGCTGCTGCCCAAGGTCGAGAGCGCGGCCGACCTGCACGCGATCGACTGGCTGCTCGCGGCGCTCGAGCGCGAGCGCGGCATCGCCGAAGGCGCGATCGACCTCATTCCCCAGATCGAGACCGCGGCCGGCGTGCAGCGCATCGACCGTGTCATTCAGGCGCGAAGCCTTCGCCCCTACAAGGGGCCATGGCGGGTGAAACGGGTGGCCTTCGGCGCAGCCGACTATGGACACGAGCTCGGACTCACGGTGAGCCTCGACGAGCCCGAGCTCGCCGAGGCGCGCTCGAGGATCGTGCTCTCTTCGCGCGCCGCGGGGCTGGAGGGGCCGATCGACAGCCCATGGTTCCACTTCAAGGAGCCCGAGGCGTTCGAGCGCGCGCTCGAGCGCAGCCGCCGCGGCGGATTCCAGGGCCGGCTGTGCGTCCACCCGGACCAGGTCGGGCCGGTCAACCGCGCCTACATGCCGAGCGCGGAAGAGATCGCGCGCGCGGAGCGCATCGTCGCCGCGTTCAGGGAAGCCGAGGCGCGCGGCGCGGCAGCGATCCAGCTCGACGGCCAGATGATCGACTATCCGGTCGCGTACCGGGCGCAGGCGCTGCTCGACTCCGTGCGCTCGTCTCAGCCCGGGGCGCGCAAAAGCTGAAGGTCGCGCTGCCGCTCGCCGCGACGCTCGCGATCCAGACGCTGGTGTCGACGGCGATGTATTGCGCTCCGGTCATGGCGCCGGCGGCCGCGCCGCTGCTCGGGGTGGCGCCGGCCGCCATCGGCTATTTCGTCACCGCGGCGTATCTCGGCTCGATGATCGGGACCGCCACCGCGGGCGGCTGGGTCGAGCGCTTCGGCCCGATCCGCGTGTCGCAGGCCGGAATGCTGCTGTGCGGCTGCGGCCTCGCCATTGCCGCGAGCGGCGCGCTGCCGGCGGTGCTCGTGGGTGCCCTGCTCATCGGCCTGGGCTACGGGCCCGCCACGCCGGCGAGCTCCGTGATCCTCGCGCGCGCGGCTCCTCCCGGAATGCTGGCGCTCACCTTTTCAGTCAAGCAGACGGGGGTGCCGCTCGGCACCGCGATCGCGGGCGCGGCGGTACCGATCCTCGTCCTCTGGCTGGGATGGCAGGGCGCGGCGCTCGTCGTCGCCCTGGCGTGCGCCTCCTTCGGACTGGTGATCGCGCCGCTGCGCGAGGCGTACGACAGCGGGCGCAACCGGGCCGCGCCGGCGTCGCTCGGCTCGGCGCTCGCCCCGGTGCTGCTCGTGCTGCGAGATCGGAAGATCATGCAACTCGCAGCCACGTCGTTTGTCTACGGCGGGGTACAGATTACGCTGGTCGCCTATCTCGTCGCTTTCCTCACCGAGTCGTTCGCGCTTTCACTGGTGGTCGCCGGCATGGTGATGGCGGTTTCGCAGCTCTCCAGCGTTGCCGGGCGCGTGCTGTGGGGCATCGTCGCCGATCACGTTCTCACGCGCCGCGCTACGCTCGGCCTGCTCGGCGTCGGCATGGGCATGACGGCGCTCTGCGCGCTCGGCGCAAGCGCGAGCTGGCCGCTCTGGGCCTTGTTCGCGTTCGCGGTCGCGCTCGGCGTCACTGCAGTGGGCTGGAACGGCGTATTTCTTGCGGAGCTGACGCGGCTCGCCCCGCAGGGCCGCATCGGGGACGTCACCGGCGGATCGTCGTTCTTCACGTTTCTCGGCGTCGTGGTGACGCCGCCGCTGTTTCACTTCGCGCTCGGCGTCACGTCTTCTTACGGCGCCACCTACGCGCTGTTCGGAATCGCCCCCCTGTGCGTCGGCGTCGCCCTGTTGCTGACGGCTAGAATCGAGCGCAATGAACGCCGTTCCTGAAGGTCGCATCGTGCGCGCCAGCACCATCTTTGCGCGCTCGGAGAAGGAGTAGTGGCGCGCGACGTAGTGCTCGCGCCGGGGTTGTGGATGCCGGGCGCCGCAATGACGCTCCTTGCAGCGCGCCTGGCGCGCGCCGGCTACGCCACGCACGTGTTCGCCTACCGGGGTCGCAGTCCGCACGAAAGCAACGTCGCGCGCCTGGTGCGCTTTGCGCGCGAGGCGCTCGCCGGCCGCCCGGCCCATTTCGTCGGCCATAGCCTCGGCGGCGTGCTGGTCCTGGAGACGCTGAATGCGCATCCCGAGCTGCGGGTCGCGTCCGCGATCCTGCTCGGCGCTCCGGCGCGCGGCTGTCTCGCCGGCCGCAGGCTCGGCACCGCGCACCTCGGCCGCTGGATGATGGGCGCGTGCGGCGAGCTCTGGCAAGAGCACGAGGCGACGTGGAAGCGCGATGCCCCGCTCGGCGTCGTCGCCGGAACCGTACCGCTCGGCCTCGGGCGCGCCTTCGGCCGCCTGCCGGGTCCCAACGACGGCGTGGTGCGGGTCGAGGAGACCGTGGTCGACGGCATGACGGCGCGAGTGCTGGTTCCGCTCGGCCATAGCGTGCTCATCATCTCGGGGGCGGTTGGCCGCCACGTCGAGCGCTTCATGCGGGAAGGACGCTTCGAGTGACACGAGCCGCGCTTCTGCTTGCCGCGCTCATGCTTGCAGGCTGCGAGTCGATGCAGTACTACGCCCAGGCGATCGGCGGCCAGCTCAGCATCATGCGCGCCGCGCGGCCGGTCGAAACCTGGCTCGCCGACCCCGGTACGCCGCGGGACCTTCGCGGCCGGCTCGAGCTCGCACGCGGCATCCGCGAGTTCGCCTCGCGCGAGCTCGCGCTGCCGCGCAACGGCAGCTACGACTCCTACGCCGAGCTCGGGCGGCCGTACGTGGCCTGGAACGTCTACGCGGCGCCGGCGTTCTCCACCGAGGCGAGACCGGAGTGCTTTCCTCTCGTCGGCTGCGTCAGCTACCGAGGCTTCTTCGCCGAGGCCGACGCGCGGCGCCACGCGGAAAAGCTCCACCTCGCGGGCAACGACGTCTACATCGGCGGCGTCCCGGCCTATTCGACGCTCGGCTGGTTCGACGATCCGCTGCTCTCGACCTTCATCCGCTTCCCGGACGCGCAGCTCGCGCGGCTCCTGTTCCACGAGCTCGCTCACCAGGTGGCGTACGCGCGCGACGACACCGCCTTCAACGAGTCCTTCGCCGTTGCGGTGGAGGAAGAGGGCGTGCGGCGCTGGCTGCGCGCACAAGGCCGCGAGAAGGAGATCGCCACGTTCAGCGCGGCGCAGAGCCGCCGGCGCGAGCTCGCCGCGCGGGTCGAGGCGGCGCGCAAGCGCCTCGAGGCGGTCTACAAGAGCGACGCGCCCGAGGACGAGAAGCGGCGCGTCAAGGCGCGCGAGTTCGAAGCCCTGCGCGCCGACTTCGGCCCCGTCGTGCCGGCCGAGCCGACCAACGCTTTCCTGGTCTCGATCGCGGTGTATACCGAGCTGGTGCCGGCGTTCGAGCGGCTGCTGGCCGAGAACGGCGGCGACCTTGCCGCCTTCTACAAGCGGGTCAAGGAGCTTGCGCGCGACGACAAGAAGGCCCGCGCTCAGGCGCTGCGCTAGCGCGGCCAGGGCGTTCAGGAAAGAGGAATGTCGACGATCTTGCGAAAGGCGGGACGCTCGCAGAGGCGCTCGAACCAGGCGCGCAGATGCGGCTGCTCGGGTCGCTCGAGCGGCAGCCGCATCCAGAGCTGCACGTGGCAGCCGAGCGGGATGTCGGCGATGGTCAGCTCGCTTCCGGCGAGAAAGCGCCGCGCGGCGAGAGTCTGTTCGGGGATCTTCAGCAGGTCGGCACAGATGTTTCGCGCCGCCTCGATCGCGCCGGGATCGCGCTTCTCGGGCGGCGTGCGCACCAGCGGCCAGAAGATCGGACGCTGAAACTCCTTCTGGAAGGTGAACGTCCAGTCCATCCAGCGCTCGGCGTCGGCGCGCTGCCTGAGCTCGGCGGGGGAGAGCCGGCCGGTGGCGTGCTTCGCGGCGAGATAGCGCACGATCGAGTGCGACTCCCACAGCACGAAGCCGTCGTCGTCGATCGTAGGCACGAGGCCCGTGGGATTCATCTTCAGGTACTCGGGCGTCTTGTTGACGCCGTACTGCAGGCCGGCGTCGATGCGCTCGTACTTGAGCCCGAGCTCCTCGGCCGCCCACAGCACCTTCTTCACGTTGACCGAGTTGGCTCTTCCCCAGATCTTCAACATCAGAAACCGACCGCCTGGCCGTCGCGGCGCGGGTCGCTGGCGACGAAGTAGCCGCCGTCGAGCTTCCAGATGAGCTGCGCGCTGCCGAACTGGTTGTAGTCGTCGATCGTGACGATGCGATGGCCGCGGCGCTGCAATTCCTCGACCACGGCAGGCTCGAACCCGCCCTCCTCTATGCTGACGTCCATGCCCTGCACGAAGCGGAAGCGCGGACCGTCGCACGCGGCCTGCGGGCTTTGCCCGTACTCCGCGATGCGCACCATGACCTGCGCGTGCCCCTGCGGCTGCATG
>Ga0114129_10000394_pt1 | contig 50959 bp, 44 predicted proteins | sample RhiMetdeltSRZDD1_FD_80071 | JGI IMG/M metagenome (GOLD analysis project Ga0114129, IMG submission 80071) | Populus rhizosphere microbial communities from Tennessee, USA - Rhizosphere MetaG P. deltoides SRZDD1 (version 2) (version 2) | ecosystem: Host-associated > Plants > Roots > Rhizosphere >...
AGCCGCCGGTAGAGCGCGACCCCGGCCGCGTTGAAGGGAAACGCCGCGAGCACGAGCTTGTGGTAGTCGAGCTCGCGGCCGCGCGCGATGAGCGCCTCGAGCAGCTGGCGGCCGACGCCTCGGCCGCGCCAGCCGCGCTCGACGTAGACCGAGAAGTCCGCGACGTGGTCATAGGCCGGCCGCGGGTTGAACGAGTTCAGGCTGCCCCAGCCGACGACACGGCCGCTCGCTTCGCCGACCAGGACCGGGTGGCGAACGCCGCGCGCCGCGAGCCAGGCGCGGCGCTCCTCGGCCGAGCGCGTCTGGGTCTCCAGGGTGGCCAGGCGGTCCTCGATGCCCTGGTTGTAGATGACGGCGATCGCTTTGGCGTCGGCCGGCTCGGCGTTCCGGATCGCGATGGTGGTGGTGGCCATGCCGTGAGTGTCGGCGACCTCGTTGGATTCGTAAAATGAATTGTCAGAATACCTTCGATTCGAGATACTTTCTGCCGGATGAGCGGTGATATGCCCCTAGACATCAATCCGGTGCACGTGCGGACCCTGCAGGCGATCGCGCGGTCGGGGAGCTTTTCGCGGGCCGGCGAGACGCTCCACCTGAGCCAGCCGGCCATCAGTCACCACGTGCGGCATCTCGAGCGCGAGATCGGCGTGCCCCTGCTGATCCGCCGCGGCCGGCGCGCGTCGCCCACCGAAGCCGGCGCGCTGCTCCTCGAGCACGCCGGCCGGGCGTTCAAGGCGCTCGACGAAGCGCACGAGGCGATCCAGCGTCTGCGCGGCCGCGTGGCCGGCCGCGTGAGCGTCGGCACCGGGGCGACCTTGAGTATCTACGTCTTGCCGGGCCTGCTGCGCCGGCTGCGCGTGCGCCACCCTCAGCTCGAGCTCGTGGTCGTCACCGGCAACTCGGGCGAGATCGCCTCGGCGGTGTCACGCGGCGAGCTCGACGTCGGCATCGTCACGCTGCCGGTGCCGGTCGGCCGCGCCTTGCTGATCTCGCCCTTCTACGCCGATCGACTCGTGGCGATCGCGCCGCCGGGCCGGCAGTGGCGCCGCCGTGCGCCGATGACTGCGGCCGAGCTGGCGCGCGAACCGGTGATCCTCTACGAACGCGGCGGCACGATCCGGCGGGTCGTCGACGACTGGTTCCGCCGCGGCCGCGCGACGCCGACGATCGCGATGGAACTCGGCAACGCCGAGGCCACCAAGAAGCTGGTGGGCGCGGGGCTGGGGCTCTCGATCGTCTCCGAGGTGGCGGCGCGAGCCGAGGCGAGGGCGCGGGCCTTGAACGTGATCCCGCTGCGGCCCGCGCTCCATCGCAAGATCGGACTCATCCGCCGCCGCGACCGGGCGCCGCGGCCAGCGCTGCAGGCGTTCTTGGCGGCGCTCGACCGCAGCCCCCGGCGCGCGCGCGGCGGCCCCAAACCTTGACCAAGCCCGGGCGAGCGGTTGACCATGCCCGGTCGGGGCGGTAATGTCGGCTCACCGTTTCGCCCCGGGAAGGTGAACCCATGAGCGACCGCATCGACGCGTTCACGACCGCCACCGAGCTGCTCACCGCGCTGCGCGCGCGCCGCGCGTCCGCCGTCGAGCTGGTGGAGCTCTATCGGCAGCGCATCACGCGTCACAACACCGAGCTGAACGCGATCGTCGAGTCCGATTTCGAGCGGGCGCGGCGCGATGCCGAGGCCGCCGATGCGCGCCGCGGGCGCGGCGAGGATGCGCCGCTGCTCGGGCTGCCGATGACCCTGAAGGAATCGATCAACGTGCGCGGGTTGCGTACGACCGCGGGCATGACCCAGTGGAAAGACTTCCGCTCCGAGCACGACGCGCCGGTGACCACGCGTCTGAAAGGTGCGGGCGCGATCGTCATGGCCAAGACGAATGTGCCGCAGATGCTCTCCGACTGGCAGTCGGTCAACCCGATCTACGGGCGCACCAACAATCCGTGGGACCTCGGGCGGACTCCGGGCGGCTCGACGGGCGGCGGCGCCGCGGCGCTCGCCGCCGGGCTCACGCCGGTCGAGTTCGGCAGCGACATCGGCGGCTCGATCCGCGTACCGGCCGCGTTCTGCGGCATCTACGGCCACCGGCCGAGCGAGACGGCGATGCCCCGAAGTGGCTCGTTCCCGATTCCGCCGATGCCGAACGCCGCGGTCGTGATGGGCGTGCAGGGGCCCATGGCGCGCTCGGCCGAGGACCTGGAGCTCGCCCTCGACGTCGCCGCCGGGCCCGAGACCGGCGAGGACGTCGCGTGGAAGATCGCGATTCCGCTGGCGCGCCGCGAGCGGCTCGCCGGCTTCCGTGTCGCGGTGCTCCCGCCGCTCGACTGGGCCCCGTTCGATGCCGAGGTGGCCGCGGCGCTCGAGCGCGTCGCGGCGAGCCTTGGCCGTCTGGGGTGCCAGGTGAAGGTGACCCAGCCGGATGGTCTTGGTGATCATCGCCAGCACTATGCGCTCTATCTGACCTTGCTGGCGGCCGTCACGTCGGCCCGAATCCCCGCCGATGCCCGTCGCGCACGGCTCGACGTCATGCGCACACGCGACGACGAGTGGAGCCGCGCCTCGCAGCGCGGGATCGAGAGTGCCGCGCCCGACTACGTCGCCTGGTTCGCGCAGCGCGAGCAGTATCGCGCGGGGTGGCGCGCGTTCTTCCGTGAGTGGGACGTACTGCTGATGCCGGCATTCGTCACGCCGGCCTACCCACACTGGGACAAGCCCTGGCCCGACACGCCCGAGTCGATCAGGAAGACGCTCGACGTGAACGGCAAGGCGGTGCTCGAAGAGCTCGGCCTGTTCTGCGCCTCGGTGGCGACGCTCTCGGGCCAGCCGTCGACGGCGTTTCCGGCGGGCCTGAGCCGCGGCGGCCTGCCGATCGGCCTGCAGGCCATCGGACCCTATCTCGAGGACCGCACGCCGATCCGCTTCGCATCGCTCGTCGGGCGCGAGCTCGGCGGCTTCGTCCGCCCGCCCCGGTACGAGGGAGACTGAGAGACCCATGAAGATCAGCGCGTTCCATCTGATGCCGTATCGCGATCTGCCGGCCGATTTCGAGCAGCGCTACGAATCCGTCTGGGTCACGCCGCCGTGGTGGGAGCTGGCCGACGCGCGCCGCGTGGGCCAGTACTACAACTGGACGCTCGACGAGTTGACGTACGCCGCCAAGTGCGGGTTCGACGGCGTGTGCACCAACGAGCACCACCAGAACGCCTACGGCTTCATGCCGAGCCCGAATCTCATGGGCAGCGTGTTGGCGCGGGCGACGAACGGCAGCAACGTCGCGATCGTTCAGATGGGCGCAACCCTGCCGACCTCGAACCCGCCGCTGCGCGTCGCCGAAGAGTACGCGATGCTCGACTGCATCAGCGGCGGACGGCTGGTGGCCGGCCTGCCGCTCGGCAGTCCGATGGACGTGAACCTGTGCTACGGGATCACGCCGATGGAGCACCGCGAGCGCTATCGCGAGGCCGTCGAGCTGACGCTCAAGGCGTGGCAGGCGCGCGAGATCTTCTCGTGGAATGGACGCTACTTCCAGCTCGCGACCGTGAACCTGTGGCCCCGGCCGATCCAGCAGCCGCATCCACCGGTGTGGATCCCGGGCTCCGGCAGCATCAGTACCTTCGACTTCGCCGTCGAGCACGATGTCTGCTACTGCTTCCTGAGCTACTCGGGCGCCAAGTCCGCGAAGACGATGATGGACGGCTACTGGCGCGTCGTCGAGCAGAAGGGACGCGACCTCAATCCCTACCGCGCCGGCTTCCTGCAGCTCGTCGTCGTGGCCGAGAACGACGCGCGCGCCGAGGAGAAGTACGCGCGGCACGTCGAGTACTTCTATCACAAGTGTCTGCACGTGCCGGGCATGTGGTTCTCACCGCCGGGCAACCAGGATTATCGAAGCCTCGTGGCGACCCTGAGCAATCCGGTGCGGCGCGCCGAGAATCCCAAGAATCTCCGTTACCGCGATTTCGTCGAGAAAGGCTTCGTCATCGCGGGCAGCCCGGCGACCGTACGCGATCGGCTCAAGGAAGAAGTGATCAAGAGCCTGCGCGTCGGCAATCTCATGGTGCTGCTCCAGATCGGCTCGATGCCGCACGAGCTGGCGCTCGAGAACATCGAGCTGTTCGGCCGCGAGGTGCTGCCGGGCCTGCGCGGCGTCTGGGAGGACGAGGGCTGGGAGAACCGCTGGTGGCCCGAGCGTCTGCGCCAGCGGGCCACACCGATGACGGCCGGCGTCGCGGCGGGCGGCGCATGAGCGTCCGCGCCGACGCACCGCCCGCGACCGGATATCAGGAGCGCACGGTCACCGTCTGGCAGGGCCGCGTGCGGATGCGCGTGCTCTCCAAGGGGCGGGGCCCCGCGCTCGTGTTCTTCCACGGTCCATGGGGGCTCACGTGGGATCCGTTCCTCGATCGCCTCGCCGAAAGCTTCACGGTGCACGCGCCCGAGCATCCCGGCACGACGCCCGACGCGCACGACGACGTGTATCACCTCGACGGGCTCTGGGACCTCGTGCTCTGCTACGACGAGCTGCTCGAGGCGCTCGGCATTCGGCAGGCCGCGTTCGTCGGCCACTCGTTCGGCGGCATGGTGGCGTGCGAAGTGGCCGCCGCGTATCCCGAGCGCGCCCGCCGTCTGGCGATGATCGCGCCGCTCGGCTTCTGGCGCGATCCCGACCGCATCGTGAACTGGATGATGCTCGAGCCCGGGGTACTGAGGGCGCACATCTTTCGCGATCCCGACGGCGAGGCGGCGCGCCGCATGTTTCCGCGGGCCGAGGCGCAGGACGCGGCGACCACGGACGCGCGCGTGCGGCTGATGTGGGCGATGGGCACGACCGGCAAGTTCATCTGGCCCATTCCCGACAAGGGCTTGAAGAAGCGCATCCACCGGGTCAAGGCGCCGACCTTACTCGTCTGGGGCCGCGAGGACCGTCTGGTGCCCGCGGTCTACGCCGAGGAGTTCACGCGGCGTCTTCCGAACGCCCGCGTCGAACTGGTGAGCGACGGCGGTCACGCCCCTCACCTCGAGCAGACCGAGACCATCGCCGCGACCATCAGAGATTTCCTGAACCAGTAGCGCGCGGCGCCGGCGAAATGGACTCGCCGCGTTCCGCGGCGCGGCCTAAGCCGGCCGGCGCCGGACGAAGACCAGGCGCACCGCCAGGCTGACGAAAACGATTCCGGAGACGGCGTCGAGCGCGCGGCGAATTCCGGGCGAGCCCCGAAGCCAGGCGGCCGTCGAGCCGCTCGCCAGCGCGACCGCGCACAGGTAGGGAAGCCCCATCAGCCAGTGCGTCAAGCCCAGCAGCAAGAGCTGCAGCGGCGCGTGACCGAGCTCGGGCGACACGAACTGCGGCAGGAAGGCCACGTAGAAGATCGCGACCTTGGGGTTCAGGAGGTTCGTGGTCAGTCCCTGCCAGTACACGCGAGTCGGCGATTGCGCGGGCGCGGGCACGGGCGACACGTTGCGCTCGCGCCACGCGCGGACGACGAGCGGCACGCCGATCCAGATGAGATACCCGGCGCCGGCGAGCCGCAGCGCGTCGAAGGCGAGCGGCGAGGCCGCGACCAGCGCGGATACGCCGACCAGCGCGAGCGAGAGATGAACCAGCAAACCGGTCATGATGCCGGCGGATGCCAGGAGACCGCCGCGAGGCCCGCCGCCGAGTCCGGCGCCGAGCACGAAGATCGTGTCCGGGCCGGGAGCCAATGTCAGCAGGAGGGCTGCGGTCAGAAAGAGCGCGTAGAGCTGCGGATCGAGGATCACGGGGCGCCTCGGGACGATCCGGCTAGCGCGCGGGGCTCACGAGGACGTCGTCTGCTTGGCTCGTGAACGGTACTGCTCGGGCACGGCGTCGAGACGATCCGTCCAGTAGACGACGCCCTGGTCGTCGGTCCAACGATAGAGGTGCCCCATGCGTGCCGGCGCCTTGCCGCTGCTCGCGCCGGGCTCGGCCGGGGGCGTGGGCGGCGGTGACGCCGGCGGATTCGGGATCCACACCCACATGTACGGTGACGTGACGCCGTCACCGCGCAGCTCGTACCGACCGGTCGCGAACTGCACGACGGTCGGCGCCTGCGGCGCAGGCGCGACCGACACTGTGCTGCTCGGCGCGGGCGCATAGGTGGCAGGCGGACTGTAGGTCACCGGGTCCGCGTAGCTCGGCGGATCGTAATAGGGCGCCGAGTAGTAAGCCGGTGGTGGATAGTACGCGGGGGCCGCGTAGGCGAAGGCCGGCGCGGCCGCTACCACCCCGAAGGGAAAGAACGGGTGAATGAACGGCCGATGAATGAACGGCCGATGGATGAACGGATGATGGACGAAGCCCGGACGCGTCACGATGGCGCGCCCGCCTCCGCTCACGACCACGCGTGGGGCGCCGCCGACGAATACGCGTCCGCCCCCGGCGACGACTACACGGCCGCCGCCACCGACTGCGACACCCCGGGCGCGCTGAGCGAGCGCCTGGCCCGGAGCGACCGCTATACCCGCGGCGAGAGCCAACGCTGCGCCAGCGAACATCAGGCCCTTGCTAGCCATCTGCCTCTCCTCGCTTATATGGACGCATTGAGTCTGCGCGCGTGTACATGGACCGTCAAGCTGACACCGGTTCCGTTTGAAATGCCGGGTGCCGCCGGGCCGTCCAACTAAACGAATCATCAGGATGAGAGGAGGGCTCCTCATGTGGGGGCGCGCGGGAAGGCTGGGAATCTCGGCGGTTTTGACCTTGACGCTCGTCGCCCAGATGGCCCTCGGTGTCCGCGGCGTCCAGGCGGCCGAGAGCGAGGACGGCGCGATCGGCCGCACGCCGCCCCGGCTGAGCTACGCCGACGGCGAGGTCTCCTTTTTCCGGCCGGGTGCCCAGGACTGGGCTCCGGCGCAGGTCAATACAGCGCTGGCGCCCGGCGACGAGCTCTATACCGGCAATCGGGGCAATCTCGAGCTTCAGGTGGGCGCGCGCGCGTTCGTGCGCGCCTGGGGCGACTCGCAGCTCGGCCTCGTGAACCACGAGCCGGAATTCCTGCAGATCCGGGTGACCACCGGGCACGTCGCGCTCGATTTGCGCACGGTCGACCCGGGCCGGACGGTCGAGATCGACACGCCCCAGGCCGCGTTCACGATCGATCGCGCCGGGTATTACCGGGTCGACGTGACGCAGACCGGCACCTCATTCGTGACGCGCCGCTCGGGCCAGGCGACGATGACGCCCGCAGGCGGCCAGGCGGCCACGATCGCGGCGAGCGAAGAAGTCGTGCTCGAGGGCACCAACCCGCCGAGCGTGAAGGGCTACGTCGCGCCCGAGCTCGACGTGTGGGACCGGTGGAACTACGCGCGCACCGACGACCTCATCGACGCGATCAGCTCGCGCTACGTGTCGTCGGGCGTCTACGGTGTCGACGATCTCGATCACTACGGCGACTGGCGCGTCGTCCCGGACTATGGATCCGTATGGGTGCCTCAGGGGGTTGCTGCGGACTGGGCGCCCTACACGACCGGACGCTGGGTCATGGATCCGTATTACGGCTGGACGTGGGTCGACACCGCGCCGTGGGGCTGGGCGCCGTATCACTACGGCCGTTGGGTGTCTGTGAGCGGGTACTGGGCCTGGGCGCCGGGCCCCGTGATCGTCAGACCGGTCTACGCCCCGGCGCTCGTCGCGTTCTTCGGCGCGCCGAGCGTGCGGGTGGCCATCGGCGTCCCGGGAGTCAGCTGGGTCGCGCTGAGCTGGGGTGAGCCGCTCGTGCCGTGGTGGGGGCGCCCGGCGTTCGTCGGCCGGCCGACGTGGGTCGGCTGGGGCGGGCCGCGCGTCGTCAACAACGTCGTCGTCAACCGCACGACCGTGGTCAACGTCACGAACATCAACGTGTACAGGAACACCAGCGTGCACAACGCCGTGGTCGCGGTGCGCGAGGATCACTTCGGGCGCGGCCCCGTCCAGCAGGCGCGAATCGCGCAGGTCGACGCGCGCCGTCTGGAGCCGGCCCGCGCGCCGATCCGCGTGGCGCCCGACTCCTCGAGCTTCGTCGCCGCAAGCGGTCGCGCGACGCATCCACCAGAGCACACCGTGACGCGCGCGGTCGTGGCCACGCGCGCGCCGCGTCGCGAGGGCCCGCGCTCCGGCGAGGGGCGAGGCGAGGGCGCGCGTGCGGATGCGCCGCGCGAAAGTGGTCCGCGCTCGAGCAGCGGCGCTCCGCCGCCCCGGATCGTCCCCGCGCCGCGCGCAGCGTCAGTGCCCGGGCGGCCCACATTCGGCGACAGTCAGGTGGAGCGCCAGCGTCCCCCTCAGCCGCGGCCATTCGGCGCGCCGGCTCCGCCGGAGGCGACACGTGGTGGAAACGCGCCGCGCGGCGCCGACGTACCGCGGGGTGCCGACGCGCCAAGAGGCACCGACGCGCCGCGCGGTGCTGATGCGCCACGGGGCGCTGATGCGCCGCGTGGCGGGGTGAGCACGCCACGCCCGGACGCCCAGCGCTCGGACGGTAACCAGCCGCGACGCGACGGCGAGGCTCAGCGGCGGGAGGCCAACACGCCGCGGCCCGGCAACAATGGGCCGCGTCCCAACGTCACGCCGCGTGCGGACGTCCCACCGCGTCCCGAGGGCGGCCAACCGCGTGCCGCGCCGACGGGGCCACCTCCGGGCGTGAGCGCTCGACCTGCGCAGCCCGGCCCACAGCAGCCGCCGCGGCCCGAAGCGAGGGGACCGCAGCCGCAGCACCAGCAGCCGCAGCGGCTTCCGGGCGAGCCGGCGAACCGAATTTCACCGCAGCGCGCGGAACATCGTCAGCCCGACGCGCAGCCGCAGGAGCGGCGTGGCGGCGGAAGAGAGCCCGGGCGCTAGCGGAAAGCTACCGCCAGAGCCGTCGCGTCGCCAGTGCCGCCCCGGCGGCGAGGGCCTCGAGCTTGGCCCAGGCGATCTGCGGGTGCACGCGACCGCCGAGACCGCAATCGGTCGAGGCGATCACGCGCTCCTTACCAACGAGATTCGCGAATCGCGAGATGCGCTCGGCCACGAGGTCGGGGTGCTCGACCACGTTGGTCGCGTGGCTCACGATGCCCGGCAGGATCAGCTTGCCGTCGGGGAGCTTCACGTCCTGCCACACCTTCCACTCGTGCTCGTGGCGCACGTTGCCCGCCTCGAACGAGTACGCGCGACACTTGACGGCCAGCATCACGTCGACGATGTCGCGCATCGGAATGTCGGTCGTGTGCGGACCGTGCCAGCTGCCCCAGCAGAGATGGAAGCGGATCCGCTCCTCGGGCAAGCCGCGGATCGCGTGGTTGAGCGCCTCCACGCGCACCATCGAGAACTTCTTGTAGTCGGCGACCGCCGGTTCCGGATTAACCATGTCCCAGTTCTCGGCGATCGCCGGATCGTCGAGCTGGAGGACCAGGCCCGCGTCGACGATGGCCTTGTACTCCTCGCGCATGGCGTCGGCGCACGCGAACAGGAATTCCTCTTCGGTCTCGTAGTAGCGATTCGCGATTCGCGAGGCGCTGCCCGGCGCGATCGACGTCATGAAGCCCTCGTCCACGCCCGCGGTCGCGAGCGCCGCCTTGAAGTTGGCGATGTCGGATTGGATGGCGGTCTGCCCCGTGTAGGTCAACTTGCCGACGCACACGGGCCACAGCGCGGGGCGGGGCCCGGTCGTGATGCCGGAGTCCGGATCGCCGTACGCTGTGGCGAATCGCAGCCGGTCGCGACGATCGGCGAAGCTCGTGAGCACCACCTCGCCGGGTCGCGAGCGCTGCGCGGGCATGTCGTAGAGGCCGGTCGTGCTGAGCTCGAGACCTCCGAGACGCTGGAACGAATAGCTCCACCACGCCCGGTAGTTCACTTTGTGGCCCATCGATTTTCCGAACTCGCCGTCGCCCGGGATCGAGACGCCAGTCTGCTTCTGCAGACGGACGACCTCGGCCACGCTCGACCGGAGCTGATCCTGGAATCGCCGCTCGTCGGTCGCGGCATTCGACTCGCGGGCGCGGTTGGCCTCGATCAACGCGTCGGGCCGTGGCAGGCTTCCGGCGTGGCTCGTCAGGATCTGGTCACGGCTGTATTTCATCGCGATCCTCCGTCGGTAGGCGAGTGTCGGGAGTGTACTCTATGCGTAGGTCCGGAGGCTGCCGCGCGGCCTCAGGTGTGTAGAAGTTACCGGGTGCCGAGTAAGTTCTACGGCGCGCCGGCTACCAGGAAGTGCGGGCCTGGTGGGTTGGGCCCCTCGCCCCAGACCTGACGCGGGCTTCCGAGCTTTCCGCCCGGTGTCCCGCCCGCGAGACGGACGCCAAGCTCGGCATCCGCGTTGCTACGCAGGAGGATCTCGTGGCTGATCAACCGACGTGCCTATGTATCGTCTCGGGAGAACGACTTCGCGGCGGCGACTTTATCGCGGCCCTCCGGGCGTCGCTTCGTCCCCACGACCAGCTCGAGATTATCGTGGATCGTCGCTGTGGCGAGCCCGTGGGGGAATGGGAGCGCCTCGAGGACCGGCGACATCGGCCTCAGGTGGACGCAGCCCTCCGGGCCAACGGCTTCGCCGTGATTCCCGCGCCGAGCTCGAAAGAGGATCGTGGGGCGTTTGCGGAGCACAACGCCTTCGCCGAGCGCAGCGCCTCTTCCGAGCGGGGGCCAGTCTCGCTTCTGCTGCCGGCGGAGACGAGGTCGCGCGGAGACGACCGCGGGTACGACCGAGGAGACGACCGCGGGTATGACCGAGGGGACGACCGCGGCTACGACGAAGACGAGGAGCGGCTAGAGGCGATCCGCGACTTCAAGCGTGAGCGCTCGAGCCATCTCGTTCCGTGGCTGATCGCCGCGCTGGTCGTCGTGGCGACGCTGGCCTTTCTGCTCTCGCCGACCGGCCAGACGCTCAGGACCAACCTCGTGCAGCGAGTCTGGCCCGCGTCCGACCAAGGCAACCAGACGGCTCAGCCCTCCGACGGCTCGAGCGCGCCGCGAGGCCCTGCGGTTGCCGAGCGGTCCACGACCGCGCCCGCACGGCCGCCGGCGAGCGAGGCGCCGTCGGCGGAGCGATCCGGTCGGGGATCGGTCCCGTTGGGAGCGGGAGCGACCGAACCCGCCCCGCCGCGTGACGCCGGTGGCGCCAACGCGCGGGAGAGCGCGACGGGTCGCGAGAACACCGTGCCGCGCGAGAGCAGCGTGCGTGATAACGCCCCGCCACGCGAGAGCGCTGCGCTGCCGCGCGAGAGCCGCGTGCCGCCGCGCGAGAGCGCCGCGCCACGACGCAACAGCGGCACGTTGCCGCGCGAGAACGGGCCGATCGAGAACGACGCGTCCTCGCGGGCCACGACCGGAGCGGCCACGCGCACGCGGCCGCGGGCAGGAGAGCCCGTGCGATCGGGCCCGAGCGCGCCGAGTCCGCGCGAGACCGCCAGCGTCGCGCCGTCACCGGAGGCGGTATCGCGCACGGTCGCGCCGCGCTTCGCCGGGCTGCCTCGCATCGAGCTCATGCGCGAGGGCAGCGCGTCCGGTGGATCATACGCGGTCCGGATCGCCGATCCCGCGGGCAGGCCGCTGCCGGACGCCGAGGTGCTGCTGATCGCGCGCATGGCGGACGGCACGACCGAGAACGTGCGGATGGGATTCGTGCCCGAGCACGGCACCTACCGCGGCATGCTGCCGCCCGTCCGGTCGGCGCCCATCGACCTCCGGATCCGCGTGATCACCGGCGACAAACGCGTCGAAATTCCTGTCGGCCCGTAGCGACTCGAAACCACGGTGGATGCCATGAGCTCCGCGTGCAGAAGCCTCTGTATCGTCTCGCGCGATCCCCTGCAGTGCAGTGAGCTCGTGTTGAGCCTGCAGGCGACGCTGGATCCGGACGACGAGGTCGAGATCATCCTGGACCGGCGCCGCGAACGGAGCATCTTCGAGGCGACCAACGTGGAGCCCGGGCGCGGATTCGCCGAGCGCCGCCGGAATACTCAGGTAGACCTCGAGGTGAGGACGAAGGGTTTCGCCATTGTGCCGGCGACTTTGCGGTCGGGCACGTTTCGCTCGCCACGCCCCATCGCCGCGCCCGACGCGGACGATCGCGCGCGCTTCGAGAACGTTCTTAGCTTCAGGCGCCGGCGCGAGGCGCGGCCGCGGCGAGTGGTCGGCGCGGCGAGCGCGGTCGTCGTCGCGCTCGTCCTCGCGCCGCCGCTGAGCAGCGTGTCCCATCGCGCGTCCACCGAGATAGCGCCATCGTCGGGCGCGGCCGCGACGTCGAGCGCGAGCGGCGCCTCGATCGCGCCGCTGCCCGGCCACGGCTCGGCGCTCGATAACGCGTCGCGCCCACATGCGAACCAGCCGGCGGCGGCGGGGAGCGCGGGACGCGAGCCGAAATCGGGGCGTGGCGCGCTCGAGACGTACATCGGGCGCGTCGAGAACGCGACTGGACGCATCGTGTCGAAGGCGAACGGCTTGATCGATCGCGTCAAGAGCGAAGTCGTGGGCAACGCGCGGATGAGCGCGAGCTCCAAGCCGCCTGGCCACGACGCTCCGGACGCCGCGAAACCGCGCCCCACCCAGACTCCCTAGCTCACCGAGCTCACTCCCGCTGGAGAGTCGAGCTCACCTGCACTTTGCGGTTGCGTTCGACTCGGAGTCGGCACACAGTAGCGACCTCGATTGAGTTGACGCTCTCGGTCGAGGCCGAGCCCCGCGAGAGCCGACGACCGTAGCGCAAGCGACTGATCAAAGGCCGGGCAACGGAGCCAGCTGGAACGAGGGCGCGCACTCTCACATGCTCGCCGATCGCAAATACTCCCTCAGCCTCGTCGGGCTCTTCGGCCTGTACGTCCTGGCGGGGAAGGTCGGGCTGTCCCTCGCGTCGGTCCACGCCAGCGCCTCGCCCGTCTGGCCGCCGACCGGCATCGCGCTCGCCGCGTTCCTGACGCTCGGCTATCGCGTGTGGCCGGCGATCTTCGTGGGCGCGTTCGTCGTCAACGTCAGCACCGCCGGCTCGGTGGCGACGTCGCTGGCGATCGCGTTCGGTAACACGGTCGAGGGTTTGTTGGGGACGTTTCTGGTCGTGCGCTACGCCAACGGCGCGCGCGCGTTCGACCACGCTCAGGACGTCTTCAAGTTCGCCGCGCTCGCCGGGCTCCTGTCGAGCTTCGTGAGCGCCACGATCGGCGTCATCAGCCTCTCGCTCGCCGGCTACGCCCGCTGGATCGATTTCGACGGGATCTGGCTCACATGGTGGCTCGGCGATGCCACGGGCGCGCTGGTCTTCGCCCCGCTGCTCGTTCTGCTGGCGCGCGATTGGTGGTCCGGTCCGGCGCGGGGCCACGTGCTCGAGGCCGCCGCGCTCTGGCTGACGACGACGCTCATCGGCCTCGCGGTGTTCGGCGAAGGGCTGGCGCATCTGGGGCTGATGACCTTGCCGCTCACGTTCCTCTGCACGCCGCCGCTGGTCTGGGCCGCCGTGCGTTTCCGCCAGCATGAGGCCGCGATGCTGGTCGTCGTGCTCTCGGGCATCGCGATCTGGGAGACCTTGCACGGCTTCGGGCCGCTCGCGAACGTGCCGACGAACGAGTCGCTGCTTCTCCTGCAGGTGTTCATGGGAACCGTGTCGGTGATGGCCATCTCGGCCGGTGCCGTCGTCGAGGAGCGCCGGCGCGTCGATCAGGAGCGCGAGCATCTGCTAGTCAGGGCCCAGGCCGCGCGCGCGGACGCCGAGGCCGCGAATCGCGCGAAGGACGAGTTCCTCGCGATGCTGGGCCACGAGCTGCGCAATCCACTGGCTGCCATCATCAGCGCGGTCAGCGTGCTCGATCGCCTGGGCCGCCACGACGAGGTCGCCATGCGCGCGCGGGAGGCGATCCGTCATCAGATCACGCATCTGGGCCGGCTGGTGGACGACGTTCTCGACATCGTGCACGTCGCCAGCGGCCAGATCGCGCTCGCGTGCGAGCCCTTGAACCTGGCCACGAGCGTGCAGCGCGCGGTCAGCGAGCTGGCCAGCACGGGACGGCTCGAGCGCCACGTCGTCGACGTCCGCGCCGAGCCCGTCTGGGCCAACGCGGACCCGGCGCGGCTCCGCCAGATCGTCTCCAACCTTCTGACGAACGCGATCAAGTACACCTCGCCCGGCGGCACCATTCGCGTTCGAGTCGGCGGCGAAGAGACGCTCGCGATCATCGGCGTGTCCGACACCGGCATCGGAATTCCGCCCAAGCTCCTGCCGCACATGTTCGATGCGTCACCGCAGGGTGAGCGCCGGCTCGATCACGCGCGCGGCGGGCTCGGTGTCGGCCTCACCTTGGTGCGCCGACTCGTGGAGCTTCACGGGGGCAGGGTGGAGGCCTTCAGCGAGGGCCCGGGGCGCGGCAGCGAGTTCGTGGTGCGACTACCGCGGATCGCGCCGGTGAAGCCCGCCGAGTCGCAGTCGGTGCTTCGCGTCATCGGAAAAGTCGCCGCCGTCAGACACTGATTGGCGGCGCCGAGTATGTCCACGACAGCCGGGTGCGAGTTATGCACTGCTGTGGATAATCCTGTTGGTAACCGACCGGGCTTAGCTCCTAAAATACTTTCACCATTGGCGTTTCTCTCTTGAGAGAAATCCCCAGACTGGCGGTCTCAGGCGCCACTGTCATCGACGGGACCGGCAGAACGCCGCTCCAGGGGATGACCGTCCTCACCGAGGGGGACAAGGTCGCCGCCGTCGGATCGACCGCCTCGACGCCGATCCCACCGGACGTCGCGATCATCGACGGCAGAGGAAAGTTCGTCACGCCCGGGCTCGTGGACATGCACGTTCACGTCTACACACCGGAGAAGTGGCATCCCGAGTTCTTCCTCGCGGCCGGCGTCACCACCGTGCTCGACCTGGGCGGCCAGCTGCACGACGTCGCGGGCTATCGCGCACTGGTCGCGTCCGGGGCGCGTCCGGGTCCGCGCATGCTCTTCACGGGTCCGATGCTCGAGGAAGGCGAGATGTACGAGGGATTCGCCGGATTCTGCCGTCGGTTCGACTCGGCCAACACCGAAACGGAAGTCGACGCGCTGGCCGACGCCGGTGTCGACGGCGTCAAGCTCTATGTGACCGTGCGACCCGACACCGCTCGCCGCGCCTGCGCGCGCGCGCACGCGCGCGGCTTGCCGGTCTTCATGCACCAGCACGCGACCTGGGGCGCCGAGGCCGCGCTCGCCGGTGTCGACTCGGTCGAGCACGTCAACGTCTTCGGCCAGCTTGCGCCATCCGGCTACTGGCTCGCCGAGCCGGCGAAGCTCAATCCCTTCGAGTACGGCGGCTGGCTGTGGCGCTGGCTCGGCGAGCTCGAGCCGCGCTCGGACGCCGTTCGCCGCCTCTACGACGGACTGCTCGCCGCCGGGACTGCGCTCGATCCCACGCTCGTGCTCTACGCGGCGCGTCCCGGCGCCATCGGCGACGACGTCGGCGACACGTCGCGAGATGATCCGGAGCGCACGACGCTTCTACCACTGCTACCCGCGGCGGTCGGCAAGGAGCTTGTCGGCCGGTGGGCCGAACGACGCGCCGCGGCGCGCGGCGCCTCCGAGGCGGCGAAGGATCGGATGAGGCGCGCGTGGGACAACATCCTCGCGCTGGTCGGCGGCTTTCATCGTGCGGGTGGGATCGTGCTGGCGGGAACCGATTGCCCGAACGTCGCGATCGTGTCGGGCTTCTCGCTCCATCGGGAGCTTGAGCTCCTGGTGCGCGCCGGCCTTTCTCCGATGGATGCGATCGTGTCGGCGACGCGGAAGCCCGCGGAGCGGCTCGGCAAGCGCGATCTCTTCGGAACGATCGCGCCGGGGCGCGCGGCCGATCTTCTTCTGCTGGGCGCCGACCCGCTCGCCGACATCCGCAACATCGGCCGGATCGAGCGCGTGATCGCGCGCGGAACGGTCTATGAGCCGGAGCGGCTCCTGCGCGATCGTCGAACGACGAGCTGACGCGACTCGACTCGCGAGAGCTCGCGGCGACCGGCGACTAGCCCGTCGCGGCCTGCGCGGGCGGCTCGCCCACGCCCACGCGGCTCAGCGGCCGTTTGACTCCCGCCCGGTTCACCCAGTACGGGCACACCTGAGCGTGCGCCGTGACGACGGACGTGAGATCGCTCCCGCAGAGCGGACACGGAAACATCCCGACCTCGGAGCGCGAGACCCAACCCAAACGATAGGTGTTCTGACAGCGCTGGCAGGGGACGATGTGCTGACTGCAGCACAGGAACAGGATCGCCTTCGAGTCGGGATCGTCGAAGTCGATGCGCGTCGTAGTGTGCGGCACCGCGATCCAGCGATCGACCTTCAGCTCGGCGTCCGCCTCGGGGCGCGTTCGGCGATCACCTTGCCGTCGCTCGGGGCGATGCGATCCGTTTCCGCTTCGACGATCCGTGACTCGACGGTCCACGATGACCTCGACGGTCGAGTCGTCCGCGAAGGTGTGGCTCAGCGACCGACACGCGTCTTGCCCGTTTTTCGGGACCACGATCAGTATCGAGCGCTCCCCGTTTTGCATGGGCCGAATCTCCTTAGGTGAGCGTAAAGCTTACTCCCAAGGCCCCGGGAAACCAGCAAGAACTATTAGGGATTTTGACGAGAAAATCCGCGCAGTTGCCCGCGCGGCTAGCCGGCCCAGGCGCGATAGACGGTTCCGACGGCGCGGCGGAGCGCCGCGCGAATCGCATCCCAGTCGGCGCGCGGTTCGCCGAGCAGCACGATGTAGCCCACCGGTGTGCTGCCGATGAATACGGCTCCGCTCACGCTCGCGAACTGCGCCATTGGGAATGTGCCGCGTCGGAGCCGAGGGCCGCGCATCTCGAGCTCACGCCCGAGAGTCGCCGCCAGCGCCGCCAGCGGCTCGGCCTGAATTTCATGCGGAAGATCCGCGGCGATGAGGAGGCCATCCGGGGCCACGACGAGGCCGCCCATGATGTGGTCGAGCCTCAGAAGCGCGGTCAGCACGCCGCGGAGGTCGCGCCCGACCTCGGGCTGCGCGACGACGACGGCGGCCGCGCTCATGCGAGCTCCGAGCGGCAGCAACCCCACACCTGCTCCAGGTGCTCGAGCGCAGTCGAGCTCCTCAGATCGCGATCGAATGCCAGGGAGAGGAGTGCCGTGTCGTCGGCGCGCAGGTATGTCGTGTCGGCCACTCCCTCGACGACGGCATGGCGCAACGGACCGAGCCCGGCGCGCGCGAGCATCGCAGTCGCGACTCTCGCGAGCTTCGCGGTGCTCCCGACGGCCAAATCGGTGCGTGGCCCATGGGGCTCGGCGAAGAGCAGGGTCGCGTCGGCTCGCATGAACAGCGCTTCGCGGCTCTCCGCCGGCAGGCGCAGGCGGTCGGTGGCCTTCGTCCCGGTCGCGGTGACCACGGGCTTCGCATCGACGCTCGGCACGAGGCCTCGCGCGACCTCGAGCAGTGCGCGCGCCTCCGGGAAGTCCGGATAGCGCGCCAGCGCTCGCCTGAGTAACGAGCGGCACGCAGTGATGTCGTCTTCCTCGAGCGCGACGCGCGCGAGCCCCAGCAGCGCCCGCGGCTGCGTCGGCTCGAGCGCGAGGACGCGCTCGAACGAGGTCCTGGCTTGACCGGTCTCCCGCAGGGCCATGTGGAGTGAAGCCGCCAGGAGATGTCCGACGACGCTCAGCGGATCGTGGAGCAACGCCGTGTCGACGATCTCGGTCGCGCGCTCGAATCGTCCTTCGTCCCGCAAGCGCTGCGCCCGCCAGAGCATCTGGGCGGTGGTCGGCCGTCGTTTCTTGCCGCCGACCATGTGCCAGAGACGCGCGAGGAACATCCCAGCTTTCGGCGCCTTCAAGATCTTCGCCATCTGTCTCCGACACCCGTCCGCGCCTGACCTGTCGCGCGGTTGAGGCGGGCGCGTCATGGTGGCACCGGACAGTTATGTCAGAAGTTGTCATCGGAACTGACCAGTTGTCACAGGCACGAACCCGGGAGCCCGCCAAGTCGCCTTAGTCCCTGTTTGTTCGAGCGTAAAGTCGCGCCCCATGGGCGCTGAAGCTGGCAGATCGGTTGCACCGAGGCACATCTGGCGGATACGACGACAGAACGCCAGGGAGGCCTGCGTCCGATGCCCAAGGTGATGGTGGTCGACGACGCCTACTCCGAGCTGCAAGTCATGGAAACGATCCTCCGGTCGGCCGGGTACGACGTCGTCACGTACCTCGACGGCGACGAGCTCGAGGAAAAGATCGCCAAGGAGCAACCCGACGTCGTGCTGCTCGACATCGTGATGCCCAAGCGCAATGGCTTCGATGCGCTCCGGGGCGTGCGCCGGGACGAACGGATCAAGCAGGCGCGCGTGGTGGTGGTCAGCTCGAAGAACCAGGAGAGCGACCGCATCTGGGGCATGCGCCAGGGCGCGGACGAGTACCTGACGAAGCCGTTCACGGCCGACCAGCTCCTCGCGGTGGTCAGACGGTTCCTGCGATGACGACGAGCCTGCTCGACACGTCTGCTGCGGTCCGCGCGTGCGTGTTCGCGCTCGCCGGCCAGCCGTTTGCGATCGACGTCACCCAAGTGCGCGAGGTCGCGATCTTCGAGGAGTGGACGACGGTGCCGCTGGCGCCGCCGCATCTGATCGGCGTCGCCAACCTGCGCGGCGACGTCGTGCCGATCGTGGACGCGCGCGCGGCGCTCGGCCTCGCCGCGAGCCGGGGCGGCCGCAAAGTGCCCACCTTGATCGTTGAGGCCGAGGGCTTCGAGGTCGCGCTGGTCATCGACGGCGAAGTCAGCCTCGAGGCGTTCGGCGGCATCGTGACCCTCGACGAGGCGAATCCCCAGCCGCACGCTCAGTGGGCACTCGGCTTCCTGCCCGACGGCGAGCGGCTCGTGCCCTTGCTCGATCCCGGACGACTTCTGCGCGCGCTGAGAGACGCGCAGCGGGAGGAGGAATGACGATGAAACGGCGCACGGTGCTCAAGGTGCTCTCGACGGCCGCGGCCGCCGGCGTCCTGGGCCGGAACGCTAGGGCGTGGGCCCAGGTGCCCGCCCGGCCGAGCCTCGACGCGCGGGGCGCCAGCCCCGGCGTGAGCACGCGCGACATCCGAATCGGCATGAGCGCCGCGTTCAAGGGCCCCTCGGCCGGGCTCGGCGCGGAGCTCTACCGGGGCGCCATGGCCTACTACACCGAGGTCAACCAGCGCGGCGGCGTGCACGGCCGCGCCATCTCGGTCGTCGCGCTGGACGACGGCTACGAGCCGACGCCGTGCATCAAAAACACGATCGAGCTCGTCGAGCGCGAGCAGGTCTTCTTTCTCTCGAACTACGTCGGCACGCCGACGCTCACGCGCGCGCTGCCGGTCATCAAGCGCTACGCCGACCGGCAGGTGATCCTGGTCGGCAACTTCACGGGTGCGCAGCCGCAGCGCGAGGAGCCCTACATCGATCAGGTGTTCAACATCCGGGCCTCGTACCGGCAGGAGATGGTGGCGCTGGTCGAGCGCTTCTGGCAGGCGGGCGCGCGCCGCTTCGGCGTCTTCTACCAGATCGACGCCTACGGCCGCAGCGGCACCGACGGCGTCGCCCGCGGGCTGGCGCAACGCGGGATGCGGATCGCCGCCGAGGCGACCTACGTGCGCGGCGCGAAGTTCGAGGACGACGTGACGCCGGCGGTGCAGGCGCTCCGCCAGGCCGGCGTCGAAGCGGTGCTGTGCACCGGTGCCTACCAGGGGTGCGGCGCCTTCGTGCGGACCGCCCGCGACCACGGCTGGGCCGTGCCGATCTCCAACGTCTCGTTCGTGGGCTCCGAGGCGATGCTGAGCCTCCTGCTCCGGCACGGCCAGGTGACCTCGCGCGACTACACGCAGGGGCTCGTCAACTCGCAGGTGGTGCCGAGCTACGACGACGTGAGCTTGCCGGGTGTCGTGGAGTACCGCGCGCTGATGGAGAAGCACAACCCGCCGGTTCCGGATCACCTGCGCGATGCCAAGCTCACGCCCGAGCGGCTCAGCTTCCGGAGCCTCGAGGGCTTCGTCAACGCCCGCGTCATCGTCGAGGGACTTCGCCGCGCCGGCCCCAACCCGACGCGGGCGGGGTTCCGCCAGGCGCTGGAGTCGCTCAAGAGCTTCGATCTCGGGATCGGCGCGCCCCTCACGTTCGGACCCGAGCGGCATCAGGGGCTGGACAACGTCTACTTCACCAGAGTGGTGAACGGTCGATGGGCGCCCATCACTGACTGGGCGGCGGCGGTGAAAGTATGAACAAGCCACGGACCGTGCGACTGGGTCTCCTCGGGAAGATCATCCTGTTCCTGGCGGTCACGCTCGTCCCGCTGGCAGCGATCACCTGGTGGATCTCGGTGCGCGCGCTGACGACCAACCTCACGGAGGAGTTCACGTCCAAGGGCACCGCGATCGCCAAGAGTCTGGCCAGCTCGAGCGTCGACCTGCTGCTGACTCGCGACGCCTCGACGGTGCAGGCGACCGTCGATCAGTTCGCCGCGATCAGCGGCGTCAAGTACGTGATCGTGTACGACCCACAGAAGACGCTCGTCGCGCACACGTTCTCGCCGCTGGTCCCCGCCGGTATCGTCGACCGCAACCTGGTGCCCGGCGAGGCCGCGCAGCAGGTTCGTGAGATCTCGTACGCCGACCCGGTGTCGGGCGCCGTCCAGCAGATCATCGACATCGGCGTGCCGGTCCTGGCCGGGCAGCTCGGCACGGTCCGCGTCGGGATGGATCGCTCGATCATCACGACCGCGGCGGCCAAGTCCGGTCAGAATCTCCTGCTGGTCTTCGGCGGCGTCGCGGCGCTGGCAGTGCTCGCCGGCGCGATCTTCGCCCACCAGATCACCAAGCCCGTCATCCAGGTCGTGCGGGTGGCCGAGCGCGTGGGCCAGGGCGACCTTTCGCGCCTGGTAACCGTGAAGTCGCGCGACGAGATCGGGCAGCTGGCCGCCACCTTCAACGACACGGTCGTGCGTCTGCGGGCGGTGGTCCAGACCGAGGCCGAGCGTGACGAGGAGCGCCGCAAGCGCGAGGAGCTGCAGCGCAACATCACGCGCTTCCTCGACACCGCGACCGAGATCGCTCAGGGTGACCTGTCCCGGCGCGGGCAGGTCACGTCCGACGTCCTGGGCAGCGTGGTCGACGCCATCAACGTGATGGTCGGCGAGCTCGCGACGATCATCGCCGACGTGCGCGAGACGGCGCAGCAGGTGTTGACGAGCGCTACCGAGATGATCGGCGCCATGGAAGCGACGGCCAACGGCGCCCAGACGCAGTCGCGCGAGGCCGTGGGCGTGAGCGACGCGATGGCAGGACTGACCCGCTCGATGCGGCGGGTCGCCGAGAACGCCGAGGCCTCGGCCGCAGCCGCCCGGCTGACGCTCGAATCCGCGACCAGGGGCGAGCAGGCGGTGCGCGCCAGCCTCGCCGGCATGCAGCGGATCCGCGGCGAGGTGCAGGGGATCTCGAAGAAGGTCAAGAGCCTGGCCGATCGCTCGCTCGAGATCTCCGAGATCGTGAACACGATCGAGGACATCGCCTCGCAGACGAACCTCCTCGCGCTCAATGCGGCCATCGAGGCTGCCGGCGCCGGCGAATCGGGCCTGCGCTTCGCGGTCGTGGCCGAAGAGGTGAGAAAGCTCGCCGAGCGCTCCGGCAAGGCCGCCAAGGACATCGTCGTGCTGATCAAGGCCGTGCAGGCCGAGACGCAGCAGGCGGTCGTGGCCATGGAAGAAGGCACCCGCGAAGTGGAAGGCGGCTTCAAGGTGACCGTCGAGGCCGGCGAGAACCTGCACCAGATCGGTGAGATCTCGCAGAAGTCGGCGTCGCTGGCGCTCGAGATCTCGCAGGCCACCCAGGATCAGGTGCGCGGCGTCGAGGGCGGCGCGGTAGCGGTCCAGTCGATCGCGAGCGTCGCGGTTGAGACCGAGAAGGCCGTGCTCGAGACGCGCAAGACCGTGGACCAGATGGTCCGGGTGGCCGAAGCGCTGACGGCGAGCCTCGCGCGATTCAAGCTGAGCAGCTGACGCGGAGCAGCGGAGGCAGTGGGTGGTTGACGGCGATCGGCAGTTTCTCCTGAGCGTCTTCCTGATGGAGGCGTGGGACACCCTCGCCGCCGTCGAGGAGGGCCTGGCCACGCTGCGTACCTCGCCGGATTCCCCAGGAGTCGTCGAGCATCTCGCGGTCGTGACGCATCGCCTTCGCGGATCCGCATCGCTCAGCGGGTTTCCCCAGCTGGCCGACCTCGCCGCCGCGATGGAGGACGCGGTCGAGAAGGTCGCCGGCCCTCCCGCAGGCGGGGACCGCCCCTCGCTCGCGACCCTCGGTGACATGGTGCTCTGGCTCAAGACAGCGCTCGATGGTATCGGCGACACCGGCGTCGAGGACGCCGCGGCGATCGCCGAGTCGCTCGCGAGCCTCTCGCAGTCGACGCCGAGCCCGCCGGCCAGCGAGACGGCGCGGCGTCTGGCCGAGCTCGACCGGTTCTTCGCCGAGCAGCAGGACGTTCTCGAGTACTTCGTGCCGGAGGCGGTCGAACACCTCGAGTCGATGGCTCAGTCGCTGATCGCGCTGGAAGGCGAGGGCGCGACCGACTCCGAGATCGCCGAGCTGTTCAGGGCGGTCCACACGCTGAAGGGCGCCGCCTACACGGTCGGATGCGGACTGATCGGCGATCTCGCGCACCGGATCGAGGACATGCTCGGCGAGATCCGGGAACGTCAGCGGCCGCTGGATCGGCCCGCGATCGAGACCGTCTTCGCCGGCCTCGACGCTCTGCGTCTCCTGGTGCGCAGCGGCGAGGAACGCGCCGACACGCGCGGCGGCGCCTACGAGCGCGCGATCGGATTGCTCGACGCGCTGCCGACGATTGACCGGGCGCCGGTTTTCGCGCCGCAAGCACCGACGCCGGCGCCGACGGCGCTCGACCTCGAGCCGCAGCTGGACGTCGACCCGCTCGCCAGGCAGAGCATCGAGACCGTCGAGAGCGCCGAGGCCATCGAGAGCGCGAAGACCGAGAGCGTGGAGACCGCGGACGCCGCGGCCACGATGAGTGCCGTCGCGCCGGGCCAGAAGATCGAGACGCCGCATCTCGAGCCCTTGACCGCTCAGCAGGCGGCGCCCGTCGCCGACGCCGTCACGCGGCCGACGGTCCGCGGCCGCGCAGCGCGCGATGCGCGCCGAGTGCGTCCGAGCATTCGCGTCAGCCTCGATCGTCTGGACGCGTTGATGAACCTGGTCGGCGAGCTAGTCATCACCCGCAGCCGGTTGGAGCGCCATCTGGCTCAGCTCGAGCAGGCCGGCGAGCTCCTGTCGTTCACGCAATCGCGGATGACCCAGACCGTGGCCGATTTCGAGTCGAAGTACGCCGATCGTCTGATCCCACCGGTCCGACCCTCCGGCGGCAGTCCGGGCGAGCCGGGCGCCTCGCCTAAGGGCGCATTCTTCGAGGAGCTCGAGTTCGACCGCTACGACGATTTCAATCTTCTGGCCCGGCGCGTGGGCGAGATCTCGAGCGACCTCAGCGAGATCCAGCACGAGCTGACCGGGCTGGTGCGCATGGTCCGCGAGGACGCCGGCGGCGTGCAGCGGCTGAGTGGTGAGCTGCGGGGCCAGATCACCCGCGCGCGCATGGTGCCGGTGGGACGCCTCTTCGCGCCGTTCGTGCGCATGGTGCGCGACGGCGCGCGGGCGGCCGGCAAGAACGTGGTGCTCGAGGTCCGCGGCGAGACCGTCGAGATGGACACGACGATCGTCGAGCTGATGGCCGACCCGCTGATTCACTTGGTGCGCAACGCGATCGCCCACGGCATCGAGCCGGAGGAGGAGCGCCGGCGGCTGGGCAAGCCGCCGCAGGGCACGATTCATCTCGGCGCCGCCCACAAGGGCGGATCGATCTACATCGAGGTGGCGGACGACGGCCACGGCATCGACGTGGAGGCGGTTGCCGAGGCGGCGCGCCGTGGCGGCTTCGTGACGGCCGAGACCCTGGCGCGGCTCGGCGAGCGCGACATTCTGGACTTGATCTTCCTGCCCGGCCTCACCACCGCGGCCTCGGTGACGACCGGCGCCGGCCGCGGCGTCGGCATGGATGTCGTGCGCGCCAACGTGAGCCGTCTGGGCGGCGAGATCGAGGTGCAGACGGAAGTGGGGCGCGGCACGCGGTTCAGGATCCGCCTGCCGCTGACCGTCGCCATCGCCGACGCGCTGATGGTGAACGTCGGCGCGCAGACCCTTGCCATTCCGGTTCCCGCCGTCAAGGGCGCGCTCCGCGTCCGCCTGGAGGAGATTCGCAGCGAGGGCGGCGTCGAGTCGATCGAGCTCGAGGGTGACAGCGTGGATCTCGTGCGGCTCGACCGCGTGCTCCAGCTCGCGGGGCGTTCGAGCGACGGACCGCTGTCGGTCGTCACCCTCCGCACCGGCCGCAAGAGCCTGGCCGTGGTCGTCGATGAGTTCCTCAGCAAGGAAGAGATCGTCATCAAGAGCCTCGGCGCCTTCCTGCAGGGCATCGGCCCCTTCGCCGGCGCGACCGTCACGGGCCAGGGGCAGGTCGTGTTGCTGCTCGACTCGCAGAAGCTTCTCGAGATGAGCACCGCGTCGGCCTGGCCGCGCCCGGCCGGGCTCTATCGCGAGCGCGAGGCGGTCGCGGCGCCTGCCTCCGAGGCCAAGCGTCGCGTCCTGCTCGTCGACGACTCGGTCAGCGTCCGACGGTTCGTCGGTGGAATGCTCGAGCGGGCCGGGTTCCACGTCGTGGCGGCCCGCGACGGCGCCGAGGCGCTCCAGCAACTTTCGGAGCACACGGTGGACGTCGTCGTCACCGATCTCGAGATGCCGCGCCTGAATGGTTACGAGCTGATCCGCGACCTCAACCGCGAGCCGACGACGCGAAATCTGCCGGTGGTGGTGCTGACCACGCGCGCGGGCGCCAAGCACGTCAACCTCGCACGGGATCTCGGCGTCGAGCATTACGTCGCCAAACCGGTCGACGAGACCACGTTCGTTCAACTGATCGAGTTGCTCGCGGTAACGCCGGCGCGCGAGGAAGGCTGAGACGATGCCGCGCGTCTTGCTGATCGATCCGAACTCCGCGGCGCTCGCCGCGATGCAGGCGGCCCTGGCGCGCGCCGGCTTCGACGACGTCCTGGCCGTGACCAGCGGCTCCTTCGCGCTGACGATGCTCGAGCGCAACCGGCCCGCTCTCATCGTAAGCCGCGTCGGCGTGCCCGACATCGACGGCTACGAGCTCTGCTCGATCGTACGCAAGGATCCGCTCATGACGGACGTACTGTTCCTGCTCCTCGCCAGCCCGGGCGACGAGGCGGCCCCGAGGGCGCTCGAGGACAAACCCGACCAGACGCTCGCCGGCGACCTGCCGCTCACCGCGATCGTCTCGCAGGTCGCGAGCCTCCTCAGGCGCGGCGTGCAGCCGCCGGTCGTGGCGAGCGAGGCGGGCGCGTCCGCCCCGACCGACGGCGGCCACGGCCTGCGCGGGTCGCTCGCGGTCATGGAGCTTCCGGACATCACCCAGGCGATCGCGCTCGGCGGCAAGACCGGCCAGCTCGTGGTCACGTTGCCCTCCGGGCGCGGCGCGATGTTCTTCGACCGCGGCCGCGTCGTGCACGCGGAGTTCTTCGGGCTCATCGGCGAAACCGCCTTCACGGCCTTGCTGGTGGCGGCGTACGGCAAGGCGAACGGGAATTTCGCGTTCAATCCGCTCGACGCCTCAGCGGTCAACGGCGCGAAGACGATTCACCGGGATCTGAAGCAGCTCCTGCTGAGCGCCGCCGCCGGAATCGACGAGGGCCGCGCCGACGCGGCCATAGCTCCGATCTCTTAGGAGGATCTGATGCGGAAGGTGCTCGTGGTGGACGACAGCTTGAGCGTGAGGAAGGTCGTCGAGAAAGCGCTCGAGGGTCGTGGACTGCACGTGCTCGCCGCGGCGTCCGGCGCCGAAGCGATCCAGATCATCGATCGCGATCGGCCCGACGTCGTGATCTGCGACGTCGTGCTGCCGGACAACGACGGTTACCAGATCTGCCAGTACGTGCGGACTCATCCGGCCATCGCCTCGACGCCGGTCCTCCTGATCTCCGGAATCGACAACGGCACGGTGCAGGCGCGCGCCGCCGAGGTGCGGTCCGACGAGGTGATGTTCAAGCCCTTCGGCGTCGACGACCTGGTGCGGAAGATCGACGGCCTCCTCGCCGGCCGCACCAACGGGGCCAAGAGGGAAGCCGCCGTGGCGTTGGCGCCCAGCGCGTCCAACGGCTCCACGAGCGCGTCGCCGGTGCCAATCGTCGCGTCCAACGGATCCTCCAGCGCGGCGGCCGCCACGGCGTCGAATCAGGATCTGAAGCAGCGGCTGCAGACCCTGGTCGGCACGCCGGGCGTTCGCTTCGCCGTGCTCACCGATCGGGAGGGATTCGTGATCGAGACCGCCGGCGACCTGGCGCCCGACGCCGACGAGGTGGCCGGCGCTCTCGCGTCGTGTCTGGCGGAGGCGTCCGACGGGATCGGCCGTGAGCTGGGCCAGGGCCGACTGGTGGGCACGATTCTCGAGTACGAGTCCGGCACGCTCCTGCTGCATGGGATCGGGGGTTCGGCGCTCCTGGCCGTGCTGGTCGGCGATCCGGGCGCGCTGGGCAAGGTGAGGTACTACGTGAGAAAGGCAGTCCCAGAGCTCGTGCGGGCACTGTGATGGCCTGGCTACGCGCGGCGCGAGTGAAGATGGTGTGGGCGCTCGAGCTCGCGCTCGGCCTCGAGCTCTACGCCTGCGCGGTCCTGGCTCTGCATGCCCGGGGTCTTCGCGCGACGCCGCTCGAAGCCTCGCTGGCGCTCGTGCTGCCGGCGCTCGTGATCCCGCCGGTCTTCTACGTGCTGGTCGGGCTCGTCAGCGTGCGTCCCCGCTCGATCATGTCGGTCGGCAGCGCGGCGGCCTCGATGAGCGCCGTTCACGCGATGCTGGTCGTGTCGACCGGTGCGCTCTTCATGATTCCCGACCTCGTCGACTTCACCTCGGCAATCGCGTTCGCGCTGTGGGGCTCACCGGCGGTCACGTTGCTCCAGCTGACCGCGGCGCCGCTCGTGTTCGCCCGCCTCAAACCGTTGCTGGTGGCCTCGCCGCGTGCCGCGCGGGCGGAGGCTCGCGCGCCCCAGGCGCCGCGGCGCCCGGAGGCGCCCGCGATCATGGGCCCGCTCCGGCCGCTCGCCGGGGCGACGCCGGATTCCGCGGCCGCGACTCGCGCGGCGATCGTCGCCGTGGCCCAGAGTCAGCGCGAGCAGCAGGCTCGCGCGGCAACGCCGGCTCCGCGCACGCCCGTCACGCCGGCGCCCGTTGCCGCGTCCGCCATCGTGCCGTCGGCCGTGCCGAGCAGCCCGGTCGTCTTGTCGCCGGCGCCGGCCGCGCAGCCGACCGCACCGCCGGCGCCGGCGGCGCCGCCGAGCCCAGCGGTCGAACGGCCCACGGGCGTTCTCGCTCCGCCCGCTGTGACGACTCCGGCCGCACAGGCACCGGCGGCGGCTGCGGCGTCGCCCAGTTCGGCTCCGGCGGCGTCGGGCGCCAAGTCGAGCGAGGCAGCGAAGCACGCCATCGACTGGACGGAGCCGATGATCCGCGTTCCGTTCGTGCGGATCGCCGATCAGCTGCCGGTCGAGATGTTCGCACGCGGCCGCGAAGGCTTGAAGGATACGCTCCGTCCCGGCGTTTCGCTGCTTGTGCCGCGCAAGCTCCTGCTGCCGCATCTGGGTGAGGGGCTCGCGCCCGTGAAATGGGACCTGGTGGCCGATCAGTTTCCGCGCGACGAGCTCGCGCTAAGCCACGACGACATCGCGGCGCGCTTGCCCGAGGGCTCGCTACTCCTGCCGCTCGACGAAGTGATCCCGCAGATTCCGCCCGCGCTGCTGGCGCTCTCGACGCCGCCCGCCGACGTGCACGAGCTGGAGGAGTTCCCGGTACCGTTCCAGCCGCAGGCGCCGGCTGTCGCGCACCCGGTGGTCGAGCCGCTCGACGCGGACGATGAGTGGGCGCCGCAGCCAGTCCCGGAGCCCGTGGTCGCGGGGGACTCGGCAGAGCTCGAGCTCGAAGAGGAGTCGGACTTCGTCGCGACCGACGCCGAGCTTCTGGTGGCACCGGTGCCGATCGTCGAGCTGGAGGCGGCCGCCGAGCCGGTGACGGCGCCGGAGCCCGTCCCGGCGCCGAAGCTGGTCGCCGCGCCGGGACCGGCCACAACTCCGGCGCGGGCGGTACCGCCCACGCTCGTCGCAACGGCGGTGCCGGCTGCAACGCCCGCGCCATCGCGAAGCGAAACGCCGCAAGCCGTGGAGCCGGCGGCCGATCTCGCGGCCGCGATCGGCCGCAGCGAGCCGGCGCGCCGCATCGCGGCCTTGCTCGCACCGCTGCTGAACGGACTGGAGATCGGTCAACGCGAAGGCGCCGGCGCCACGCTCGTCACGGTGGTCGCCCCTACGCTCAGTGAGAACTCCGTGGTGCGGGCCGCGTCGCGCGCCGTGCCATTCCTGGCCGATTCGCGCCTGCCCGAGCCGGTGACGCAGGCCACGGTGACGGCGGCCGACGCCACGCTGGTGCTGACACCGTTCGGGCCGCGCGATGCCGGGGCGATCTTGCTGACGGCGGTCTGCTCGCGTGCGTCGCTGGCCTGGCTCGAGCGACTGTCGCGAGCGGCGGCCCACGAGGCGCAGGCCGGGGCGACCAACGGCAAGCACGCCGCGCCACGGCGCGAGGCCAGGGCCCGGATCGAGCTTCGCGCCGCCAACGTGCCCGCCGCGGTGCGCGAGCTGGCGGGCTCGCTGACGGCGTTCGGTCCGGTGTCGCCGACCCTGCTGCGCGACCGAAGCGGCGCGCTCTGCGCGTGCCTGTTCCTGCCGAGCTCGCTCGACGCGCTGCCCCTCGCGGGGTTCGCGCACGATCTGCACGCGGCACTCGCAGGCTCCGAGGTCGGGCGCGTGGCTTCGGTCATCCTGAAGCTCGGCGCCCATCGCGTCGTGCTGCGATCGATGGACGACGCCGCGACGATGCTGGTCGGCGCCGGACGCATCGATCGGCCGGGGCTCGCGCGGATCGAGCTCGATCGGGTGGCGACGAGACTGGGCGCCCTGGTAGGGAGCTGAGCAGTGTCCGTCATCAACTACGCCAACCGGGTCATCGATTTCAAGATCGTCTACTACGGGCCCGGCATGGCGGGAAAGACCGCCAATCTTCAGTACATCCATCGGTGCCTGCCCAACGCCAATCGCGGGAACATGATCTCGCTCGCCACCGGAGACGACCGGACGATCTACTTCGACTTTCTGCCGGTCTCGGCGCTCACCGTCCGCGGATTCCAGACGCGCTTCCAGCTCTACACGGTGCCGGGCCAGGTCCAGTACAACGCGACGCGACGGCTGGTGCTGCGCGGCGCCGACGGCCTGGTGTTCGTCGCCGACTCACAGTTCGAGCGCCTGCGCGAGAACGTCGAGAGCCTGCGCAATCTGGAAATGAATCTTCGCGAGTACGACTCGACCCTCGACGAGATTCCGTACGTGCTGCAGTACAACAAGCGCGACCTGCCGAACCTGGCGCCGGTGACTTATCTGGAGTTCGTGCTCAACCGCCGGGCCACGCGCGTCCCGTCCTTCGAGGCCTCGGCCCTCGAGGGCAAGGGCGTCTTCGACACGCTCAACACGGTCTCGCGCATGGCGCTGGCCAGCGAGTTCGGCAAGCGGGAGAGGCGCGATGAAGCTTCGTAACACCGTCATCCGAGAACAGGACGCCGCGCGGATCCACGAGGTCCTGCGTCGCTTCCTCGGCGAGTCGGGCACCGCCGAGGTGCTCCTGATCGATCGTGCCGGCCAGCTCCTGGCGATGGACGGTGCCGCGCAGGCCCTGGACGCGGTGTCGATCTCGGCGCTGGCCGCGGCCGCGTTCAGCTCCACCGCGGCGATGGCACAGCTCCTCGGCGAGCCGGAGTTCAGTGTGCTCTTTCATGAGGGGACCAAGCGGTCGATTCACGTCTCCACCGTCGACGGCGATACGATCCTGCTGGCGATCTTCGACGAGCGCACGACACTCGGCATGGTACGGCTCTTCGCGGGCGAAGCCAGTCGCGCGGTCGGCGCCGTGCTCGGCGAGGCGCGCGGGCGACCCAAGCCTGCCGCGGAGTTCGCGGCGCCCCTGAGCGAGTCGGAGTCGCGCCCGGCCTGGACGCCGCCGAGCTGACATGCGACAGGTACGCGTCGGCGGCCATTACCTCGAGGGGCGGGAGCTCCGGCTATGGGCCGCGCTCACCGGTGTCGTCGCGCTGGCGAGCGTCGGGATTGCGCTAGTCGTCGGCGATCCGGGCTCCGGGCTCTTCCATCCGACCTTGCTGCATCTGGGCTCGGGGCTGGCGGCCGTCGTGATCGCGTACCGGCTGGGCCGGCCCGTGGCCCGGCGTCTTCGCAGCGTGCGCTCCGGCCGCCTCGGCGAGCGGCTCGTCAGCGACCTGCTGGGCGGCCTCTCCGACGATTACTGGCTCATCAACGACGTGACGCTCGGCGTGGCCCACGGCACCATCGATCACGTGCTGATTGGGCCGTGCGGCGTCGTCGTCATCGAGACGAAGCGGCTGGCCGGGAGCATTCGCTGCTGGGGCGACGACTGGTCCGTCAACGGCTATCGCCGCAAGAGCATCGGGCGGCAGGTGAACTCGGGTGCGTGCGCCGTCCGGTATTTTCTCGGCGAGCGACATCCCGATCTGGCGGCCTCGGCGCTGCGCTGGGTGGAGTCGATCATCGTCTTCACCCATCCGCTCTGCCGCGTGGAGGCGAGCGACGCCCGGGCGACGGTCGTCCGCTACTCGCAGCTCTATCAGACCGTGCTCGAGCTCTCTCGAAAGCACCGGCTGGCGCCGTCGACGGCGGCGCTGCTGGCCCAGAGTCTCGCGAGCTCGCAGGCCCCGGCCGGCGCGCGGGTTCGCGGCGGCGCTCTCACATCCGCGTCTTGATCCGCTCGATCGCCTCTTCGGTCTGTGCGCGCGATCCGAACGCCGTCAGCCGGAAGTAGCCCTCGCCGCTCGGGCCGAACCCCGCGCCCGGCGCCCCGACCACGTTGGCCCGTTCCAGCACCCGATCGAAGAAGTCCCACGAGCCGATTGAGCGCGGCGTGCGCACCCAGATGTAGGGCGCGTTGCGGCCGCCGTAGACGGTGAAGCCGGCGGCGGTCAGCCCCGCGGCGATGATACGCGCGTTCTCCATGTAGACGTCGATCAGCGCGCGGACCTGCTTCTGCCCCTCGGGCGTGTACACGGCCGCGGCGGCCTTCTGGATGATGTAGGGGGGCCCGTTCGATTTCATCGACACGCGGCGTGTCCAGAGCGTGTTGAGGCTCACGGTCTTGCCGTCCGGGCCGCGACCGTAGAGCTCCTTGGGCACGACCGTGTACGCCAGGCGCATGCCGGTGAAGCCCGCGTTCTTCGAGAAGCTCCGGCACTCGATCGCCACCTCGCGCGCGCCGTCGATCTCGTAGATCGAGTGCGGGACCCCGGGATCGACGATGTAGGCCTCGTAGGCCGCGTCGTACAAGATGACCGCGTCCTCGGCGCGCGCGTAGTCGACCCAGCGCTGGAGCGCCTCGCGGGTCACCACGGCGCCGGTGGGGTTGTTGGGATAGCAGAGATAGATCAGATCGACGTGGCGGTCGGGCAGCGCCGGCTGAAAATCGTTTTCGGCGGTGCACGGTAGGTACACGATGCCCGCGTAGCGCCCACTCTCGTCGGCGCGGCCGCTGCGCCCGGCGACCACGTTGCTGTCCGCGTAGACCGGGTAGACCGGATCCATCAGCGCGACCACGCAGTCCTGGGCGAAGATCTCCTGGAGATTGGCGCTGTCGCTCTTGCCGCCGTCGCTCACGAAGATCTCGTCCACGCCGACCTTCACGCCACGCAAGCCGAAATCGTGCGTCGCGATCTCGGCGCGCAGAAACTCGTAGCCGACGTAGGGGCCGTAGCCCTTGAAGCTCTCGCGGCGCGCCATGTCGTCGGTGGCTTCATGGAGCGCGCGCACGACCGCCGCCGGCAGGGGCTGCGTCACGTCGCCGACGCCCAGATCGACTAGCCGCACGTCCGGGTGGGCGTCGGTGTACACCTTCGTCCGGCGCCGGATCTCGGCGAAGAGGTAGTTCTGATTCAGGTTCAGGTAGAACGGGTTGAATCGGGCCACGCGGTGGTCTCCCGCGCGGATTCTAGCAGAGCCGTCGAGGCCCCGCGCCTTGCGTGGTCCCGCTCGATCGTATAAGTTGGCTCGACGCTGGATCGTGGAGGACCCTCGATGAAGATGGTCGTGATGTGGCGCGCTCTCGTGGTCGCGACGATCGCTCTCGCGGCCCTGCCGGATCTGGCCTCGGCACAGCCGGCCGGGACGCTCATCGTCGGTCTCGTGGCCGAGCCGGTGAACCTCGATCCGGCACAGGTGACCGACCTCAATTCCAACCGGGTCGGCCGGCGCATCGCCGAGACGCTCGTCACGTTCCCCGAGGAGAGCACGCAGGTCGTGCGCGGGCTGGCCGAGTCGTGGACGATCTCGAAGGACGGCTTGCGCTACACCTTCAAGCTGCGGAAGAACGTCACGTTCCACGACGGTACGCCGTTCAACGCCGAGGCCGTGAAGTTCTCCATCGAGCGGCAGATCGATCCCGAGCACCCGGCCAACAAGCTCGGCAAGTATCCGTTCGCGAATTACTTCTTCGGCAACGTGAAGGCGGTCGAGGTCGTCGATCCGTTGACCGTCGAGTTCGTCCTGAAGGAGCCCCGGGCGTCGTTCCTGACGATCCTCACGTCCGCGGCCGCGTCGATCGTGAGCCCGACGGCCGTGAAGAAGCTCGGCGCCGACTATCCATTGCAGCCGGTCGGCACCGGGCCGTTCAAGTACGCCTCGTGGGACCGCGGCCAGCGCGTGGTGCTCGAAAAGAACCCGAGCTACTGGCGCTATCCGGTGAAGGTCGAGCGCGTGGTTTACCGGCCGATCGTCGAGGGCCAGGCGCGATTGACCGAGCTCCTGACCGGCTCGCTCGATCTCATCGTCGACGTACCGCCCGACTTCGTCGGCCAGGTCGAGCAGAGCGGCAAGGCCGCCCTGCTCAAGCAGGTCGGCGCCCACGTCTGGTATCTCGGCATCAACAATCAGAGGAAGCCGTTCGACGACAAGCGCGTGCGCCAGGCGCTGAACTACGCCGTCAACAAGGAAGCGATCGTGCGCGACGTGCTCAAAGGCACCGGCTCACTCTCACGCGGGCCGGTCCTGCCGTCCACCTGGGGCGCCGACTCGGGCCTGAAGCCCTATCCCTACGATCCGGAGCGCGCGAAGAAGCTCCTGGCCGAGGCCGGCTACCCGAGCGGGTTCTCGACCACGCTCTGGGTGCCGGAGTCGGGCTCGGGCATGCAGTCGCCGGTGCCGATGTCCACCGTGATCCAGTCGAATCTCAAGGCGGTCGGCGTCCAGGTGAGCTTGCAGACGATGGAGTGGGGCGCCTATCTGGCCAAGCTCAGGACTAAGGAGCAGGAGCTGTTCGCGCTCTCGTGGATGGCGGGCAACGAAGACCCGGACATGGTGATGTACCCGCTGCTGCACTCGAGCCAGTGGACGCCGAACGGGCCGAACCGCGCGCTCTACCGGAACGAGCGCTTCGACGAGCTCCTGAACCAGGCGCGGCTCACGACCGACCAGGGCAAGCGCGCGTCGCTCTACCGCGAGGCGCAGCGCATCCTCGTCGACGATCCGCCGTGGATCTTCATCGACCACGAGATCCAGACCGCCGCGCACGCCAGGCGGGTCCACGGGTTCAAGCTCCACCCGAGCTTCGACCTCCGCGTCGAGACGATCTCGCTGAAGTGAGGCGCCCCCGGCGGTGAGACGATATGTCGTCCGCCGTCTCCTGCTGCTCGTGCCGGTGCTGCTCGGCGTCTCGATCATCATCTTCATGGTCCTGCATCTGTCGCCCGGCGATCCGGCCGAGATCATGCTCGGCTCTCAGGCGACCCAGGCGGATCTCGAGCGCCTGCGCGCCGAGCTCGGCCTGACCGAGCCGCTCTACGTCCAGTACGTCCACTGGCTCGGCCTGGTCGCGCGGGGCGACCTCGGGCGCTCGATCTGGATGAAGCGGCCGGTGCTGGCAGAAGTGCTCGCGCGGTTCAAGGCGACGTTGATCCTCACCGGTGCGGGGCTCGTGCTCTCGACGGCGGCCGGCCTCGCGCTCGGCATCGCCTCGGCGATCCGGCCGAACTCGCCGCTCGACCGGCTGAGTGCGGTGGCCTCGCTCTTCGGGGCCAGCATGCCCGTGTTCTGGCTCGGCATCGTGCTGATGGTGATCTTCGCACTCTGGCTCGGCTGGCTGCCCGCCTCGGGCATGTACGCGCCGTACGGCGGCGGCGATCTGCGGGACCTGCTCGCGCACCTGGCGCTGCCCGCCGTCACCCTGGCGGCGGCGTCGGTCACGATCATCGCGCGGCTCACGCGCAGCACGATGCTCGAAACGCTCGGCCAGGACTACATCCGGACCGCGCGGGCCAAGGGCGTCGTCGAGCGCGCGGTCGTGCTCCGCCACGGGCTCAAGAACGCGCTGATCCCGATCGTTACCGTTGTCGGCGTCCAGGCCGGCTACCTGCTCGGCGGCGCCGTGCTGACCGAGACCGTGTTCGCCTGGCCCGGCGTGGGCACATTGATGGTCCAGGGGATCCTCGCGCGCGATTTCCCGCTGGTGCAGGGCTGCGTGCTGGTTGTCGCGCTGAGCTTCGTCGTCATCAACCTCGCCGTCGATCTCCTCTATGCGTGGCTCGATCCTCGAATCCGCTACGAGTAACGGTGAAAACACGATGAGCGTCGGCGTCGCCGGGGTCGGCGATCAGATCGCGCGCGCGGCCGAGACCTCGCGGCTGCGGCGCTCGATCGGCCGCGCCGCGCGCCGCGACCGGCTTGCGGTGGCGGCGGCGCTGGCGCTGCTCGCGATCGTGCTCGCGGGGGTCCTGGCGCCGTGGCTCCCGTTGCTCGACCCCGACACCGTCGACACGCCCAATCGCTTGAAGCCGCCGCTGTCGCCGGGGCATCGGCTCGGCACCGACGAGTTCGGCCGCGATCTCCTGGCGCGGCTGATCTGGGGCGCCCGCGTGTCCCTGCTCGCCGGGGTGGCAACGGCGGCCGGGGCGATGGTGCTCGGCGTGGCGCTCGGCGTGCTCGGCGGCTTCTACACCGGCTGGGTCGAGACGGTGGTGATGCGGCTCACCGACATCCTGATGGCGTTTCCCTACATCCTGCTGGCCATCGCGATCGTCGCGGGTCTCGGGCCGGGCCTGCGCAACGCGATGGTCGCGATCGCGATCGTCGGCTTTCCGATCTACACGCGACTCGTCCGCGGCGTGGTCCTGTCGCTCCGCGAGCGCGAGTTCGTCGAGGCGGCTCGCGCGCTCGGCGCGACCGATCCGCTCATCCTCGGGCGCCACATCCTGCCGCACTTGCTGTCGCCGGTGATCGTGGCGTTCAGCCTCGACGTGGGCGCGAAGATCCTCGCGACCGCCGGCCTCTCGTTCCTCGGGCTGGGCACCCAGCCGCCGACCGCCGACTGGGGCAGCATGCTCGCGACCGGGCGGCAGTTCGTGGTCCTGAGCCCCCACGTCGTGCTGCTGCCCGGGCTCGCGATCTTCGCCGTCGTCCTCGCGCTCAACCTGGTCGGCGACGCCCTCCGCGACCTCCTCGATCCGCGCACCCATCCCCGCTAGCCGCAAACTCCTTTACACGAAGCGACTTTCGTCGAGCTCACTTGAGAAACGGCTCCAAATGGGGGCCCCCCCAAGGCCGTCCGCTACGCGGGCGGTCCGAAGACTGTTCACTGCATGAGCCAAGCGGCGGGAGACGAACGGCCGCCCGCTGTGACGACCTGACGCAGCAGATGGAACTTGATGCGAAGACGGGGGCGCCGGGCGGGGTGCGGTGGGGGCCGGCGGACCCGTTCCCTCAAAGCGCGCGGCGGACGTCGCGCGCCGAGATGGAGCCCAGCCGCCGCGGGCCAGCGCACGCGTGCCGCGTGGTCCGCCGGCCCCCACCGTACCCCGCCCGGTGTCCCCGCCTCCGACCAAGATCTAAACGGCTACGGGAGAATCAGCACGAGCGTAGCTGACAGTGAGAATCTCCCAGAGATGTCCGTCGCCGTCCTCCCAGTAGACGTTCTTCCCACCGAGGCGGCGATTGATCAGCATGTCGTTCTCGCCGCGCGGGTGGCTGCGGTAGGCGAGCCCGGCGCTCTGGATACGGCCGAAGATCGCGTCGAAGTCGCCGTCGCTGACGCGGAAGCACAGGTGGTAGCGCTGGAACTGCTCGCGGTCGGCGAAGTCGAGCGTGAGCGACTCGTTGACGTACACCGGCGTGAACTCGCCCCGCGACTTCTCCCAGGGCACGCCGAGCAGGTCGGCCAGGAGCTTCGCCGAGGCGAGCCGCTGGCGGGAGGGCACAATCACGTGGTCGAGCTGGATGGGCATGGCGTACCTCCGATCTCGCGTTGGATCGTTACGGCTTCTTCAGGCGCATGTCTTCCCAGGGTGACGTGAAATAGAGCTGTGTGCTCAGTCCGACCCCAGCCTCCTCGACGCGGGGGCCGACCCCGTGCAGGGTCGCCGGCTCGAAGATCCCGCCGAACATGACGCGGTCGTACATCAGGCGCTGGATCTACTGCAAGAGTGCCTCGCGCTTCTTGCGGTCGCGCTCCGGCGCCTGCTGGCGGAACAGATCGTCGATGTCCGGATAGCCGCCGGTGGCGTAGGGCGCGGTGCCGATCACGAAGTTCTCGATACGCGAGGCGGCGTTGCCCGGCGCCGCCGTGACCCCGATGAACACGCCTTGCCGCGCGCGCGTCCGCCACGCTTCCATGAAGGTCGCGCGCTCCATGCTGCGGACGCGACCGCGAATACCGATCGCGCCAAAGTAGCTCGCGACACTCTCGCCCATCGTGACGAACGGCGGAAACGGTATGATCTCGCCGGCGTCGAAGCCGTTGGGGTAGCCGGCCTCGGCGAGCAGTCGCTTCGCGTGCGTGGGGTCGTATGGGTAGGGCTCGAGGCGCAGCGCGAACTCCATCGCACTCGGAATGATCGTGCCGGTCAGGCGCGAATAGCCGAGCCGCTCGGCGTCGTTGAGCGCCTTCTTGTCGACGGCCATCGTCGCGGCTAGCCGCACGCGCCGATCGTGCCAGGGCGACTTGGGATTGAACTGCTCCGGGAAGTCGATCCACCACACCGCCGGCGGAATCACGCTGAGCAGGCGCAGCTTGGCGTCGGCCTTGATCGTCGCGGCCTCGACGCCGACCATCAGGTAGCCGATGTCCGCCTCGCCGGTCTTGAGCATGGCCAGCCGGGTCGTCCGATCGGGCACGCCCTTGATGACCAGCGTCTTGATCGATGGCTTCTTGCGCCAGTAGTGCTCGTTGGCCTCCAGCACGAGCTCCACGCCCGGCGTCTGCCGCACGAGGCGATAGGGGCCGAGGCCGACCGGCGCGCGGCGGAAGCCGTCCTCGCCGACCTTCTCGATGTACTTCCTCGGCACGATCCACGCCGCCCCGGTGGCCGGCGTCGCGTAGAACAGGAGAAAGTCGGGCCACGGGCGATCGAGCACGAACCGCACCCGCAACGGGTCGAGGACGTCGACCGACTTCACGCGATCGTGCAGAAGCTTCGCGGACGCGCCGCGATACCGGGAGAACGTGAACTTCACGTCCTCCGCGGTGAGGGGGTCGCCGTTGTGGAACCTGAGGCCTGGGCGCAGCTTGAACTCGTACGTGAGCCCGTCCGCGCTCTCCTTCCACGACTCGGCCAGACAGGGCGCCGTGTCGTTGCCCGGGAGCGGCTTGATGAGCGCGTCGTGGATCGCGTACAGGAACACGAACGGCGTACCGATGCCGGGCGTCTCGGCCGGATCGAGAAACGTGGGCGCGATCGAGGCGTCGAAGGCGACGGTCAGCTGCCCCTCGGGCTGACCCTCGGCGGCGAGGGTGCCGATCGACGCGAGGGCGATGAGCGAACCGAAGAGGATGCTTCGCATGAACACGCTCATTCGAGCCTCCTCACGATTTTCAGTGTCTTCACCGGTTTGGGCGTCGCGGGCCTCTCGCTCGCGGCGCGCCAGAGATACCACGCAGCGATGGAGCGATAGGGTTTCCAGCGCTCGCCGATGACAGAGAGCTCCTTGGGCGTCGGCCGTACGCGAAGACCGTACGCGCGCCGGTAGCCCTCGCGCACGCCGAAGTCGTCCATCGGGAGCACGTCGGGCCGCCCGAGCGTGAAGATCAAGAGCATCTCCACGGTCCATCGTCCGACGCCGTGGATTCGCGTCAGCTGCTCGATGATGGCGTCGTCGGCGAGCCGCGCCGCGGCCCGCCGCGTCGGCACCACGCCTTTGATGGCGTGGCGCGCGATGTCCTTGATCGCCTTCACCTTGCCGCGCGAGAACCCGGCCCGGCGCAGCCTCGCGGCGCGCGCAGCCGAAACCTCCAGCGGCGACGGGAACCGCCCGTTCTCGAACAGCGCGACGAAGCGGGTAAGGATCGTCTCGGCGGCACGGCGGTGCAGCTGCTGGTGCGCGATCGCGCGCGTGAGCGCTTCGTACGGCGACCACCGGGCGGGGGCGAGGCCGCAGGGGCCGTGGCGGCGGATCAGCAGGCGCATCACCGGGTCGCGCGAGAGGTGCCGGAGCGCGTCGGATGCGGAGGTACCGGTACCGCTACCCATCGAGACCGGATACAGCGCCGGTGACGACGGAGTCAAGCTCGAAAGTGGACGTTGGCTACGAAGCGCTGTTCAAGGCCAGGCGCCGCTCCCACCACACGCCGCACTCGGTGCACCTGAGCCAGGCCACGCCCCAGGGGCCTCCGTTCGCGGTCACCTCGAGGATGCTGCCGGCCAGGCCGCGACAATCACGATGCTCGTCCAGGTAGTTCTCGAAGCGCTCGACGAGATCGTCGAGCGCGGTTGCCCGTTCACCATCTGTACCCATACAACTCCAGGGAAGGCGTCGATCAGGGGTACTGGCGTTCGGTGACCGGCGGACGGGTCGCGGCAGGAAAGTTGATCGTCGTGTCGCCCTGCGGGGTGCGGCCGGTCAGTGGCGGCGTGTACACCTCGTGATCGGACAGGCGGCGCTCCCAGTGTCCAGGTACGAGGACTTGACCATCCACGCCGGGGACCTGAACGAAGCGGTCGGGAATCCAGTTCATGCTCGGCGGCTGCACCGTCGGCGCCGGCGTCGTCGGAACTGGGCGGGTCGAGGACTGGTTCAGTCGATCGAACATGGCGCCGCCGGGGGTCGTCCCGCCGACGGACGGCATCCTCGCCTGGCCGAAAGCCGGTGAGAGCGTGGCCGCGCTCACGAGCGTGACCGTGACGATCAGCAGGAGTCGACGTCGCATACCTGAATTGTCCCACCGCTGGCGAGTCCGCGCATTCCCACCTCTTCTCTCGGGCTTATTCGCCCGCGCGGATCGCCTCCAGGACCGCGGCGGGATGCTTGGCGGCGTCGGCCACACGGGCCCAGTGCTTGCGGACGACGCCGTCGGGGCCGATCCACACCGTCGACCGGATCACCCCCTTGGTCTTCTTGCCGTACATCATCTTCTCGCCATACGCGCCCCACGTCTGCATGAGCTTGCGGTCGGGATCGGAGAGCAGCGGAAACGGCAGCTCGTACTTGCTCGCGAACTTGGTGTGCGACTGGGCGTCGTCGGCCGACACGCCGAGGACGACGACGCCGGCCCGCTGGAGCTCCTTCCAGAGGTCGCGGAACCCGCAGGCCTCCTTCGTGCAGCCGGGCGTGTCGTCCTTCGGATAGAAGTAGACGACGACGTGCTTGCCCTTGAAGTCAGCGAGCGAGACGCGCTTGCCCGCGGGGTCCTCGAGCGCGAAGCTCGGCGCCTTCTTGCCTTCGGCGATCGCCGTCATCGGGGCGTGGCTCCGCGATTAGAGCGCTTTCAGCATCGTGTCGGCGTCGCTGACCTCGAACTTGCCGGGCTGCTCGACGTTGACGGCCTTGACGACGCCGTTGTCGACGAGCATCGAGTAGCGCTGCGAGCGGACGCCCATGCCGCGCGCGGTCAAGTCCATGTCCAGCCCGAGCGCCTTGGTGAAGATCGCGCTGCCGTCGGCCATCATGCGCACCTTGCCACCCGCCTTCTGGTCCCGTCCCCACGCGCCCATCACGAAAGCGTCGTTGACAGCGATGCACCAGATCTCATCCACGCCCTTGGCGCGGAGCTTGTCGAAGCTCTGCACGTAGCTCGGCACATGCTTGGCCGAGCAGGTGGGCGTGAAGGCGCCGGGCAATCCGAAGATCGCGATCTTCTTGCCCTTGGTGATGTCGGCGACCGAGAACGCGTTGGGGCCGATGGTGCAGCCTTCGCGCTCCGTATCGATCAGCTCGGTGAGGGTGCCGTCGGGAATCTTATCGCCGACCTTGATGGCCATCGAGCGTCCTCCTGAATGTGCGCCGGGTGAAGTGATCGCGGCGGATCAGCCGCGGGGCAGAGTATCCGACACGGCCGCCGGAATTGCCAGCGCTCGCTGGAGTCGCGCGGCGGCGGGCTCAGCTCTGGCCCGGCACGATACCGCCGGCGCGCCGCAGGGGCCGCAGCGCGAGCCAGGCCGGCCGCCACCAGTTCCATCGCCCCAGTAGCCGCATCGTTGCCGGCACCAGCAGAGCGCGCACGATCGTGGCGTCGACGACGACCGCGACGCCAATCCCGATGCCGACCGCCTGGATCACGACCGATCGCGCCATCCCGAAGCCGAAGAACACGGCGGCCATGATCGCGGCGGCGCCGGTGATCAGGCGCCCCGTGCGCTCGAGCCCGACGATGACCGCGCGGACGTTGTCGCGGCTCTTCTCGTACTCCTCGCGCACGCGGCTCAGCAGCAGGACCTCGTAGTCCATCGAGAGCCCGAAGACCAGGCAGAACATGATGAGCGGTGTCGCGGTCTGGATCGGCCCCGGTGTGAACTCGAGCCAGGTGGCCAGGTGGCCGTCCTGGAAGATCCACACGAGCGCGCCGTACGACGCCGTGATCGAGAGCAGGTTCATCACGATCGCCTTGAGCGGGAGCACGACCGACTCGAGCAGCAGGAACAGCACGATGTAGGTGACAACGACCACGAGCCCGATCGCCACCGGCGCGTGGCGGATCACGAGCCCGATGAAGTCGAGATCGAACGCGGTCTGTCCGGTCACCAGCACCTCGCCGTCGTAGGGCGGATGCGACAGTCGGATCTCGCGGACCAGCGCCCGCGCCTCGTGACTGGTCGGGCGCAGATTCGTAGTCGCCACCAGCATCGTCGCGTGCTCGCCGAGCGTGTGGCGGAGCGCCTCGACGAGCTCCGGAGGACGCTGCGCCGGGGGCAGCGCGGCCATCTGCTGATACATCGCCAGGTCGAGCGAGGGAGCCAGATCGACGAAGCTGTCGATCCGTTGCACGTGCGGCCGTCCGGCCAGCCAGCGGCTCATGGCGTAGGTTTGGGCGACTCGGCGCGGCTCGAGCGGTGAGGCATTGCCGGCGTACAGCACGACCACGATGCGATTGGCATCGCCGCCAGGGAACTCGCGACGCAGCAGCTCGTCGCCGCGGCGCGACTCCGCGTCCGGTGGCAGCGAGGTCGCGTCGCCCGAGCCGACGCGCAGGTGGAGGAACGGCCACCCGAAGAGCACCAGCAGCAGGACGACCGGAACGAAGACGCGCCAGGGATAGCGCATCACCGTCTCGGCCAGGCGACGCCACAGGCCGTTGCCGGCACGGTCGACGTGGAGGAATGGCACGCGGAGCGCATTCACCCGCGCGCCCAGTACTGCCAGGAGGGCCGGCAGGGTCGTCAGACCATAGACGATGGCCAGCGTGACCACGCTCGTCCCGGCCCAGCCCATCGAGCCGAGGTTGCCGAGCCCGAGGAATGACATGCCGAGCAGACCGATCGCGACGGTGAGACCCGAGAACAGGATCGCGCGCCCTGCGGTGGCGACCGTCCGGGCCAGCGCTTCGATCGGCGGGCACTCGCGGATCTCCTCGCGGAATCGGCTCACGACGAAGAGCGAGTAATCGATGGCCACGCCGAGGCCGATCATGCTCACGATGTTGGGCGCGTAGATCGAGACGGAGACGGAGCGCGCCAGCAGGAACGTGATCGCCATCGCGCCGGTCATCGCGAGCGCCCCGACCGCCAGCGGCAGCGCGGCCGCGACGACCGAGCCGAAGACCAGCAGCAGGAGCACCGCGACGGCCGGCAGGATCAGGGCCTCGACCCGCCCGAGATCCTTTCGCGCGACTTCGGTGAAGTCGTGGTTCAGCGCGACGTTGCCGACCGCGACCACGTCGAGGGTCTCGCTGCGAACCAGGCGGCGCAAGCTCGGATACAGATCGGGCGGGAGCCCCGAGAACTCGAGTGACGCGAAGCCGGCGCCGGTGCCGCGCAGCTCCACCAGCACGAGCGTGCGCCGTCCGTCGCGCGAGATCAGTGGAACCGTTGCGGGGCCCGAGCCCGGCGGATCGTACGCGGTGCGCAGGCGCGCCACGCGGGGGTCGCGGCGCAGCGGCGCCAGCGCGCGCTCCGCCTCTTCGCGGAAGGCCGGATCGCTCGCCTGACGCGTGGGGCTACTGAAGATCAGGCTGAACGACGGCGGCTGCCCGGGCAGCTCCCTTTCGAGGAGACTCCGGCCCCGTCCGGACTCGGTGTCGGCCGGGATGTCGGGCGGATCGAGCTGGCCGCCCACGCGAATCACCCACAGAGACCCGAGCAGCGCCACCACCGACAAGGCCAGCACCGCCCAGCGCGCGCGATACACGAAGCGCCCCCACCGGGCGAGCACAACGTCGCTCTCCCGGCCGGCCGGCGATCGGCGCGTGCTCATCGCGCGCCGGCCGCGCGCACGACCGGCGCCACCTCGCGGGCGATACGGGCGAGATGCGTGAGATCGAGGCTCGGCACGCCCAGCATGAGCTTGGTGATGCCGGCCTGCACGTGCTCGGCGAGGCGCGCGGCCACCTCGCGCGGCGGTCCGAAGATCGCGTGCCGATCGACGTCGAAGCGCGAGCCGTAGTAGCCGTGGAGGAACCCGTGCAGCGCCTCACGCGCCCGCGCGCGATCGTCGTCGACGGCGACGTAGACGAGCCGGCCGGCCACGAGCGAGTCGGGCGCTCGGCCAGCCGCGCGCGCGGCATCCTGGACGATGCGCCAGAGGCCGGCGAAGTCGCCGACCACACCGAACGGGCTCATGATCCAGCCGTCGGCCATCTGACCGGCGCGGCGCAGCGCGCCGTCGGCGTGGCCGCCCACGTAGAGCGGCACGCGCGCCGCCGGGCGGACGGTCGCCCTCTCGAGCCGGACGAGCTTGCCCTCGTAGTCCACGCGCTGGCCGGTGAGCAGTCGCCGGATCGCGGTCACGCTTTCCTTGAACACCGTCACCCGGTGATTCATCGGTACGCCGACCGCCGAGTACTCCTCGGGCCGGCCGCCCAGGGAGACGCCCAGCGCCAGTCGCCCGCCGGCGAGATGCTGGAGCGTCGACACCTGACGCGCGACGACGGCGGCGGCGCGTAGCGTGACGACGAGCACGGCGGTGCCCAGCTCGATGCGGCGCGTGCAGGTCGCCGCCGAGGCCAGGAGCATGAGTGGATCGAGCATGTTCGCGTCGTGGAAGATCCGATCCTCGGTCCACACCGCGTCCAGATCGAGCGCCTCGACCTGGCGGAAGAACTCCGTGTAGGCTTCGCCCGAATCAAGGGGCGCGACGGAGGCGCTCGGCACGTGAATGCCGACCGAAACGGAGGGAGGCACAGAGAGCAGCCCGCGATCCTACTCTTCGAGTGCCCTGGACGACGTGTCCTCCATGCCTGCCTCCTGGCTCCGTTCTATCACATCAGGACTTCGGGGCCGATTTTGGCCCGAACGGCTCGGGCCGGAAGCCGCCGTCGCGGGCCTCCAGGAAGGCCTTGAGCCCTCCCGACTGCATCGCCGCGATCAGCTCGGCCCGCTGGGCGTTGTACGAGGCATGGGCCATGCTGGAGAACGGGATGTTCATGAGCATCCCGGCGCCCAGCCCCATCGCCAGCAGCCCGTAGCACGTGACCGCCTTGTTGAGCCGCACCGACGGCTCGGGAACCTTGGCGATCCGCTCGGCGAGGGCTCGCGCACGCGGCAAGAGCTCCGACGCCGGCACGACCTCGTTCACGATGCCCAGGCGCAGGGCCTCGGCGGCATCGAAGTGATCGCCGGTCAGCGCGTAGCGATGGGCCGCCTTCCAGCCGGCCAGCGCGGCGAACAGAAATGTCGTGTTCGATACGTGCCGCACCTCGGGCTGGGCGAAGACGCTGTTGTCGGCCGCGATCGTGATGTCGGAGGCCAGCGCGTACCAGAAGCCGCCGCCCATGACCCAGCCGTGCACCGCGGCGATCACCGGCTTGGTGAGGTGCCAGAGGTGCATCAGCTCGAGCGCCGAATCGCGGTCGCGGCCCCACCACCGCTTGATGTATTCGGCCACCTCGACACCGGTGGCGTCGAGCGACGAGCGTCCGTCGGGCCGGCGCGCGATGTCGAAGCCCGCTGAGAAGCCTCGCCCGGCGCCGGTCAGGATGATGGCCCTGACCTCGGCATCGGTGTCGGCTTCGTCAAGGGCGCCGTGGATCTCCGCGGTCATCTGCGGGTTGATGGCGTTGATGGTGGCGGGCCGGTTGAGCGTGAGCGTGACCACCGGACCCTTCTTCTCGTACACGATCGTCTCGTAGGCCATCTCGTCACCTCCAGGCTTCACGCGAGCTCGATCAGCCAGTCCACCGCCACGACACCGCGCCCCTCGTCGAGCACGAGGAGCGGATTGATGTCGAGCGCACGCAGCGAATCGCGGTGCGCGTCGGCCAGCGCGGCCACACGCACGATCGCGTCGGCCAGCGCGCGCGTGTCGGCCGGCGCGCGGCCGCGCGCCCCCGACAGGATCGCCGCGCCGCGAAGCTCGGCGATCATCGCCGCGGCGTCGGCCGGACCGATCGGGGGCAGGCGGAGCGCCACGTCGCGCAGCTGCTCGACGAACACGCCGCCGAGGCCGCACAGCACCGCGGGGCCGAAGAGCGGATCGGTCTTGACGCCGAGGATCATCTCGCGACCGCCGGGGATCATGCGCTGGACCAGCGCGCCGTCGAGCCGCGCCGCAGGCGCGCGCCGTCGGACCTCGTCGAGCATCGCGCCGAAGGCTGCCCGCACCGCGGCCGCATCGCCCAGGCCCACGCGGACGCCGCCGACGTCCGTCTTGTGCGCGATGTCGGGCGAGTCGATCTTGAGCACGACCGGGTAGCCGACGCGATCCGCGGCGACCGCGGCGGCGGCCGCATCCTTCGCGGCGATGCTCGCGACGACCGGCACGCCGAACTCCGAGAGGAGCGCCATCGCCTCCGTCGCGCCGAGCGTGCCACTGAGCCGCGCGCGCGGCCGTCCCGCCGGCGCGCTCGGCGCCACCGACTCGGCGCGGTCGAGAAAGCGGCGGTGCTCGCGCGCGTGGCGCAGCGCCAGCATCGTCGTCTCCGTGCTCTCGAGAAACGGGACGCCGGCATCGGCGAGAGGTCGTACGACCTCCTGATCCAGGTCGCCGCCCGCGAACGAGCTGAAGGCGAGCACGAGGCGGCCGGGATTGTTCGCGAGCGCATCGATCATGGCGCGGCTGAACGGGCGCGATGGCGCCCCGCCGCCGGGGCGCGGGACGTTGACGCGCAGGTTCACCGCGACGACGTCCACCGCCTCGTCGCGCAGCATCACGTCGAAGAGGCGCGGGAACAGGCTTGCGTCCTCGTACATCGCGCCGGTGCCGTCGAGCGGATTGCGCGGATTCCCGAAGTCGGGCATGAACGTTTTGAGCGTGTCGACCGACGCCGCCGACAGCGGCGGCAGCTCGACGCCGGCGCGGTCTGCGGCGTCGGCGGCCCGACCGCACTCGCCGCCGAGGCCGCTCAGGATTCCGACCTTCCAGGCGCGCGGCGTGTATGTACGTGCCGCGGCCAGCAGCGTCAGGGTGTCGATCATCTCGTTGAGGCTCGACACCTGCACGATGCCGCTCTGGCGGAGCATCGCCTCGATGATCTCGGGCGTGCCGGCCAGCGAGCCGGTGTGGGCGAGCATCGCCTGACGGGCGTTCTCGGACCGGCCGACCTTGAGCACGACGATGGGCTTGCCGAGCGCCCGGGCGCGCGCGGCCGCCCGCCGGAACGCCTCAGGTTTCTTGAAGCCCTCGACGAACGCTCCGATCACCGCCGTGTCGTCGTCCTCGACCAGGAACGCGATGTAGTCCTCGACCGTGACGCCGGCCTGGTTCCCGCACGACACGATGTAGCTCAGACCGACCGCACGCTGCTGCATCAGGTACTCGCCGATCGCGTGACTGAAGCCGCCGCTCTGCGAGACCACGCCGACGGCGCCAGGCCGCAGCGGCTCGACGAGATCGGCGCTGAAGGTGGCGGCGCCGAGCCGGATGTTGAAGACGCCGTAGCAATTCGGCCCGCAGATGAGCAGGCCGCGCTCGGTGGCGAGTCGCTCGAGCTCGGCCTGGCGCTGGCGGCCTGGCGCCCCGGCCTCGGCGAACCCGCTCGAGAGCACGACGGCCGCGCGCACGCCGCAATCGACGGCCGCGGTCAGGACGGCCGGTACCTGCTCGGCCGGAATCGCGACGACCACGGAGTCGGCGGGCTCCGGTGTCGAGGCGAGGTCGGGATAGCAGGGCAGGCCGAGCACCTCCGCGTACTTCGGATTGATCGGAAAGATGCGGCCGGCGTAACCGAATCGCTGGAGATTGGCGACGACCCGGGTCGCGCGGCTCATCCGCTGCGAGGCGCCGACGACGGCAATGCTCGCCGGCTTCATCAAAGGGCCCAGGCTCATGGACGGCACGGGTCGCCCGACTATGGCGGAAGGCGCCAACCGTGTCAACGCGCGGAGCCCTCGTTGCGGCGCAGTTCCGCGACGACCTCTTACTTCAAGCGCGGGTCGAGAGCGTCACGGAGCCCGTCGCCAAAAAGGTTGAAGCCGAGCACCGTGACGAAGATGGCGAGCCCGGGAAACAAGGAGATCCATGGGTTGGACTGGATGAACGCCACGTTGGCCTTCAGGTCCCAGCCCCAGCTCGGCGTCGGGGGCTGGGTGCCGAGGCCCAGGAACGACAAGGTCGCCTCCACGATGATCGAGGTCGCGATGCCGAGCGTGGTCGTCACGATGATCGGCGCCAGACAGTTCGGCAGGACGTGGCGCAGCAGGATCCACGGATCGCGCACGCCGACGGCGCGGCACGCCTCGATGTACTCCTTCTCCTTGATGGACAGTACGCTGCCGCGAACCAGGCGCGCGTAGATCGGGATCCGCACGATCGCGATGGCGCCGGTGACCTTGATCGTGCCGATGATCCCGGCCGTGGGCGCGAAGATGACCATCAGGATGATCGCGAGCAGGTAGATCGGAAACGCGAGGATCAGATCCATCACGCGCATGATGAGCGAGTCGACGCGGCCGCCGTAATACCCGGCGATCATCCCGAACGGGACGCCGACGAAGAGGGCGAGCAGCACCGACGAAACACCGATGGCCAGCGAGATCCGGCTGCCGTGGATCACGCGGCTCAGCATGTCTCGCCCGAGCTGATCCGTCCCGAAGGGATAGGCGCGGCTGGGGCGCTCGAAGGTGTGCGCCTGGTCGCTCGCGATCGGGCTCTGGGGCGCGAGCACATCGGCGAACAGCGCGACGACGAGTAGCAGCGCGACGATGACGGCGCCGATCAGCGCGGTCGCGCTGCGCCGGAGGCGCCGTACGCCCTGAGCGAACGGCGACTCGGCGCGCGCGCGTCGTGCCGGCCAGGCGGCATCTGGAGTCGTGCCGAGCTCGGCTTCCCGCACGCTCCCGCCGCTGATGCTCCGGGTGACGCGCGTGTCGCGGCCGTCGCTCATCGTGCTCTCACGCGTACCGGATCCTCGGATCGAGGAACGTGTAGGTCAGATCGACGATCAGGTTGATGACGACGAACGCGAGCGCGGTCACCAGCGCGAAGCCCTGCACCTGTTGATAGTCGCGCGCGATGATCGCGTCGATCCCGAAGGTGCCGAGCCCCGGCATCGCGAAGAGCGTTTCCACGACGATGGCACCGCCGATCAGGAAGCCGACCTGCAAACCCATCACCGTCACGGTGGGGATCAGCGCGTTCTTGAGGGCATGCTTGAGCACGACCGGCCGCTCGCCCAGCCCCTTGGCGCGCGCGGTCGTGACGTACTCGGTGCGGATGACCTCGAGCATGCTGGCGCGGAGCAGTCGGGTGAGGAGCGCCGCCCGGCCCACGCCGAGCGCCACCGCGGGCATCAGCACGTGCTGGGTATTGCCCCAGAGGCCTGCGGCGCATACCACGGTCTGACACGTACCCGGCAGGTAGACCCAGCCCGAGCTCGGCAAGAGTCCGCCCAGGCCGACGGAGAAGACCAGCAGGAGCAGGACGCCGAGGAAGAACTCGGGGACCGAGACTCCGAACATGGCGATCGAGGTCGCGGCGTAGTCGGCCCACGTGTTTTGCCGAAGCGCTCCGATGATCGCCGCGGGAATCGCGATCGCTAACGCCACGACCATCGATAGCGCGATCAGCTCGAGGGTCACGGGCAGGCGCGCCAGCACGTCTTTGAGCACGGGACGTCCGCTGAGGATCGAGGCGCCCCAATCGCCCTGCACGAGCTTGCCGAGCCAGATGACGTACTGGACCAGGATCGGCCGGTCGAGCCCGTACTCGTGACGCACCTTGATCGCGTTCTCCTCGGTATAGGCGTCGCCGAGCAGCGCCACCACCGGGTCGCCGGGAATGGACCGCATCATGACGAACACGACCAGCGTGATCATGAGAACGGTCGGGATGATCTGCAGGAGCCGGCGCAGGATATAGACGCGCATCGCGGTCGCTTACTTGTCCAGCCAGACCTTCTTGTAGACGACCTTGAATTCCGCCTGATAGACGTAGTCCTTCATCCACGGCTGCGCGACCTGGTAGAACGGCGAGCCCGAGATCGTGTTCCAGTAGAGCTTGTCGACGCTGTACTCCTGAAACTCCTTCGCGATCGCCTTCCGCTTCGCCGGATCCATTTCGCGCGCGTAACGCGCGTAGAAGTCGTCGATCTTGGTGTCGGTGTGGCGCGAGTGGTTCCAGGCCGCCGTGCTGGCCGACAGGTAGGAGTTCTGGTCCACGGTGAGGAGGGATGCCAGATCCTCGACGAACATATCGAAGACCCCATCCTGCGTCGAGGTGACGAGCCAGGTCGTCTTGTCGACGAGCTTGATGTTCGCGGTCACCCCGATCCGCGCCATTTGCTCTTTGATCACCGTGGCGATCACGTTGAACACCGATTTCTCGGTGTTGGTCATCAGCTCGAACGTGAGCGGCTTCTGCGGTCCCCAGCCGGCCTCGGCGAGCAGCGCCTTCGCCTTCGCAGGATCGTAGGGACAGACGTGGTTGACGTCGACCGTGTCCATGGTGCCGGGCGGGATGATGCCGGCCCAGGGCGTAGCCGCGCCCTTGTAGGCGATCTTGACGATCTCCTTGCGGTCCATGCCATAGCAGGCGACCGCCTTGCGCACCCTGATGTCGCTGAAGATCGGGTGCGGCGCGCGGTCCTTCGACATGGGCTTACCGTCGGCCGGCACGGTGACCTTCATCATCGCCACCATCGGCGTCGTCTCTTTCCCGGACATGACCTGGGCGCGCGGGCTCTGCGCCCGCATGGTGTCGACGTGATCGGCCGAGAGGTCGGCGATGAAATCGATCTCACCGGCCTTGAAGGCGGCCATCTGGGTCACGGGATCCTTGATCGTGCGGATCACCACGCGGTCCACGTACGGCAGTCCCGGCTCGAAATATTTGTCGAAGCGGTCCATGACCAGATGTGTGCCCTTCGCCCACTCCACGAGCTTGAACGGTCCGCATCCGACCAGGGCTTCAGGCTTGCCCGCCCGGCGATCTTCGGGAGAGTACTTCTGCGTGACCGCAGGGGAGATGATGATCATCCCCATGCGATAGACCGCCAGCACGTGCATCAGAAACGCGTAGGGCTGCTTGAGCCGGATCTGTACGGTGAGGGGATCGACGACCTCGACGGAATGCACGGCCCCGAGGAACTGCCGCATGTTGGATCGGTTGGCGGGGTCCAGGACGAAATCGAACGTGAACTTCACGGCCGCGGCGTCGACCTTGCTGCCATCGTGGAACAGGACATTCTTCTTGAGCTTGAACGTGAACAGGAGACCGTCGGGCGAGGCCTGCCACGATTCGGCGGCGTCGGGGATGAACTTGCCTTCGGGCGTGATGCTGACAAGCCCGCAGCCGACGTTCATCGCGACCCAGGCCATCTCGTAGCCGGGCGTCGTGTAGAAGTCCATGCCCAGGATCTCGTTGCCGTAGGCGACTTTCAGAATTCCTCCCCGCTTGGGCGCTTGACCTTCGGCAGCCATCGGAAGCATGGCGAGCAGTGCCGCGAGCGCGATCAGCGCGGATCCCAGGGTGGGCAGATAGCGTCGAGTGCGCATGGCGTCTTTCCTCCGTGACGGAGCGGACGGACAAGGCGACCGATGAGCGAAATTCGGGCTACTTTACAGCAGGCGCCGCCTGTCAACAAGGGGACGCTTGAGGACACGGCCGGGCAGGGCGCCGGTGTGGTCGCCGCCGTCCAGGACCACGTCGCCATTGACGAGCACGGTCGAGACGCCGACCGAATACTGGTGAGGGTCGTCGTAGGTCGCGCGTTCCGCGATGCGCGCTGGATCGAAGACCGTGACGTCGGCCAAGGTTCCTGGCCGCAAGACGCCGCGGTCGTCGAGGCCGAGTGCCGCGGCGGCGGCTCCCGTCGTCTTGTGGACGGCCGACGGCAAGGTCAGCAGGCCCAGATCGCGCACGAACCCGCCGAGCAGCCGGGCGTGAGTTCCGTACGAGCGCGGGTGCGGCTTTCCCTGGCTGGTCACGCCCGAGGTCGCGAGCGAGTTCGCATCGGAGCCCACCAG
>Ga0114129_10000397_pt1 | contig 50837 bp, 41 predicted proteins | sample RhiMetdeltSRZDD1_FD_80071 | JGI IMG/M metagenome (GOLD analysis project Ga0114129, IMG submission 80071) | Populus rhizosphere microbial communities from Tennessee, USA - Rhizosphere MetaG P. deltoides SRZDD1 (version 2) (version 2) | ecosystem: Host-associated > Plants > Roots > Rhizosphere >...
AAGCGCGGTCAGCGTCAGCTCGATTCCCTCGGATGTTCCCGACGTGATGACCACGCGGTCTGCTGAGACGGGCATGCCTCGCGACTGACATTCAGCGGCCACGGCCTCCCGGGCTGCGGCAATCCCAACCGACGGGGCGTAGCCGTTCTCGCCGTCACGGATCGCCTTCTCCACTGCCGCAATGAGATGCGGCGGCGTCCGGAAGCCGAACGCTATCGGGTCTCCAATATTGAGGTAGCGGACCTTCTGTCCTGCGGCCTCTACCTTTCGCGCCTCCGCCACGATATTCCGGATAGCGTAGTTGAACCCGGCGAGACGAGAGGCGACCGGAATCGCAGACGTCGTACGAGCGGCCATTGTCGGGAATCTTACCACCGGGGTGGAAGCAATCAGGAATCCCGGAATCTCAGGGCATTTGACCGCACGCACGGAACGAGTTGTGCGGTTTCCCGAGCCCTTCTGTAGAAATAACAGGCGCGGATTCGAGCGATCGCGTAAATTTTGCCCGATTTTGAGGGGATTCGGCTGCTCGACAGGGCGCCGGATTCGAACAAACGGTTCAATTGATGACGTTTACCGCGTTGGCAGGCTCTTTGGAGAAGCGGCTGGCATGACGGGCCGTAGCGTGACCCTTTCTGCAGCGCTGGTGACCCTGGCGACCGGATTGGTGGGCGCCCAGGGTTCCACTAGCCCGCAGACGACGGATCAACCCAGCGCGCGGTTCCGATCGGCTGTCGATCTCGTTTCGGTTGCCGCGGTCGTGCGCGACCGTAAGGGACGCTTCGTTTCCGATCTGACCTCGAAGGACTTCATCGTCGTCGAGGCCGGGCAGCGTCGGCCGATCGTGAGCTTCAGGGCCGAGGACAACGGTCCCGTCAAGCTGGCGATTCTGTTCGATGTCAGCGGAAGCATGCGGGTCGGCTCCAAGGCTGTCGACGCGCGTCAGGCTGCGCGACACATTCTCGGCGCGCTGAAGAGCGGGGATCAGGCCGCGCTCTTCTCGTTCGACACGCGGCTCGAGAAGGTGCACGACTTCACCTCGAATTTCGACGCGCTCGAGTCATCACTCGGCCGCATCGAGGCGCCATTCGGGCAGACGTCGCTCTATGACGCCGTCGCGGAAACGGCGAAGGCGGTCGTGGCTGCCGCGGGAACGAAGGGCAAGCTTTCGCAGCGAGCGGCAGTGGCGGTGTTGACCGACGGCGTGGACACGCGGAGCCGTCTGAGGCCGAACGAAGTGGCGAGCATGGCGAGCGGCATCGACGTGCCGGTCTACATCGTTGCCGTCATGACGGGCGTCGACGAGGCGCAGACGTTCGGCAGCGGAGAAGAGACTGCGCTCGCAGCCGATCTCCGCGAGCTGGCGCAGTGGACCGGGGGCGAGCTCTTCACGGCCAGCGCCCCTGCACACGCAAGCGTCGCGGCTCGGCAGCTCGTGAACGAGCTGCGGCATCAGTACCTCCTGGCGTTCGAGGCCTCGGCACAATCTGGATGGCGTCCGGTTCAGATCCGCGCACGTGACCGGGATTTGGTCGTGCGAGCGCGCAGTGGGTATACGGCGGGCGGACGTTCGTCGGCGCTGACATCGGGGAGCGCTGAATCGTCGGTGGGGCAGGGACTGCGGGATTAATCGAAGACAGGTATTCGGCGTTGATTCGGATCGTCAGGTCCGCCGGGAGCGGAGGGCAGCCTAGTCGGAGGGCAGGAGGGCATATGAAGAGACTCGTGCTGGTGGTTCCAGTGCTGGCGGTGGCGCTTGGCGGCACCACGGCGTGCGCAACGAAGAAGTTCGTCAGAACATCGGTCGGCGAAGTGAACGACAAGGTCGAGACGCTCACGAAGTCGGTGGAAGAGAACCAGGAGCGGACTCGAGCGAACGAAGCGAAGATCACAGAAGTGGATCAGCGCGCGCAGGCGGCGGCGCAGGCCGCCGACAGCAAGGCGACGAGCGCCGGGCAGCGCGCCGACGCCGCGAAGACGTCTGCTGACGCCGCGAACACGAAGGCAGACTCAGTCGAGAAGGCGTCCAAGCGGCTGGTATACGAAGTGGTGCTGAGCGAAGACAAGGGCGACTTCAAATTCGGCAAGGCCACGTTGCCCGAGTCCGCCGTTGCGGACATCGATGCGCTCGTGCAGAAGCTAAAGGCGGAGCCGAACGGCGCCTACATCGAAATCGAAGGCCACACGGACAACGCCGGTCCCAAGGATCTGAACTATCGCTTGGGTCTCGAGCGCGCGGAAAGCGTCAAGCGGTATCTCTACGAGCATCACCAGATTCCGCTTCACAAGATCAACGTGATCAGCTACGGCGAGGAGAAGCCGATCGCGCCGAACAAGACCAAGGACGGTCGCGCGCAGAACCGCCGCGTCGTCATCAAGGTGCTCACCTAGACGCGAGCGCCTGTCCACGCCGTGGAACCCCGCTTCCCGTCCGGGGTTTCCGCGGCGGTGGATTTCTACCGAACAACGTTCGGCTTGATGGGAAGAGGGAAATGGGAGATGGCAAAACGCCGACGTTGCTCCCATTTCCGATTTCCCATGCAGGATGCGATCTTCAGCATCCTGCTGCAGTGGACCGGGGGCGGATTCGCACGGACAACGTCAGCACTTTCGCAGGGTGCTTCGCGTTCCGCCCCCGGTCGGCTACAAAGTCGAATCCCTCATCCCTAATCCTGAATCCCTGATCCTCGAAGCGTTCAATCCCCCAATCAATCAATCCTCGAATCCTCCAGATCGCGAATCCGAATTTGGGCATCCCGCATCGGAAATCCCCGCTTTGCGCGAGCCGCCGAACCACCGAGCCACCGAACCACCGAGCCACCGAACCACCGAGCTACCGCCCCCCGCCCCGGGCCTCGGCCCCCGGTCGCTGGCCCCCGGCTCCCGGCCAGCGGCCCGGCCCCGGCTACAAGGGACCGTAAAGCGTCAGAGCAATTGAACCGATAGCAACGATCGCGAGGTTCTCATGCGATCGACGATTCTGCCGCACGCGGTGTGTCTGCTCGCGTTGGCGGCGGTGCCGTGCGCCGCGCAGGACGGCGCGTTCGGGTTGGGCGCGCGAATGAGCATGATCCGCGGCGACGAGGACGCCGATCCGAGCGCGGAGCGATTCACCGGCGCCCACCTGCGCGCGCGAGTATCTCCACACACCGGAATCGAGCTGTCGCTGGACATTCGCACGGAGCGCAATCAGCAACTGACCAAACGCGTGCGCGACTATCCTCTTCAGGCTTCTCTACTGCTCTTTCCAATCCGAACGACGTTCGCACCGTACGTCCTGGGTGGTGGCGGATGGTATTCGCATCGCGTCGAAATACTCTCGAACGACACGGTCATCGACTCCGACACAGCGCGAAAGTTTGGCTGGCACGCCGGATTCGGCGGCGAGCTGCGTCTCGGCCGTCACGCCGGACTGCACGCCGATTACAGATACACCTTTCTGCACTTCGGATCGGATGCAGTCGGGTCCGACACGATTGCCGGCGCCCTCAACAACGCTTACGCGAACGATTCGGGAAAGAGTCGCTTCCTGCCGTCGTACGACGGATCGATCTGGACGACTGGTATTACTGTCTATTTCTGACCTGAGCCACGAATCGGCGTTCGGGATTCGATCTGCCGAGGGAGCGCGCTGGTGAAATCCTGGTCGCGCATCGCGTTCTCGGCCGTCCTCGTCACGCTTGGCGCCCGCGTCGCCGATCTTTTCATCGCCTACATCACGGGCGCGGGCTCCGTCCAGCGGCATCACGTCGAGAGCGCCGCGACGCTGTTCGTGGTCGTTGCAGTCGCGCTGAAATATTTCAACACCCAACTGCCGCCGGGCGGGGACCAGGAACCCGGGCCCGCGGACTGGCCGATCGATCGGGCCTCTGCCAATGCCTCGGTCTGGGCGTCGTTCTGTGCGGCGGCAATCGTGTTGTATTGGCGCGCTGTTCGTCGGCTTTCTGTCCGATGATTTCGGCCTCGTTGCTCGCGCGGCCGCGTGGGATCTGTCGCCGGTCAGCGCGGTCCTCTTTCGACCTCTTCCTCTGCTCCTCTGGGCCGTCCTCCTGCAGGCTGGCGCTGGTCCCGTCGTTCTTCACTTCCTGAATGTCGTCCTGCACGGGACCAACGCTTGTTTGAGCAGCGTCGTGGCGGCGGAGTGGGCCTGCCCTGAGCGACATCGAGGGGCGCCACGCCGATGGCGCTTCATTGCCGGACTGCTGGTGCTGACGGCGCCTCTCGCGCCCGAAGCGGTCGTGTGGTGCTCCGGCGTGTTCGACGTGCTTGCGACGACGCTCGTCTTGAGCGCCGTTCTGGTTTCGTTTCAGTACTCGCGCGCCAATCCGTCACGCGCGATCCGTGCCGCGTTCATCGCGGCCAACCTTGGCGCCGTGCTGTCCAAGGAAACGGCAGCGGTGGCGCCAGTGCTCGTCCTGATTGTCGCGTCGGCACGGAACGCGGTATCAGCGCCGCTCCGTCGCGACCTCGCGATCGTCATCGGTGTGAACGCCGCGTTCGGACTCGCGCGGTTTCTGGCGAGCCCGGAAGTCATTGGACCAGTCACGAAGTACGTGCTGCAGCGCGCCTTCTTCAGCGGGTTCGGCAGCCTTGCCATGCCGTACCACGCCAGCGTGCTTCAGCAATCTGCCTGGATTGCCATCGCGTCGGTCCTGATTGTCATCACGCTGGTGACCCTGTTCTGTGTTTCAGCGGGACCACGGCGCGATCTGCGAATCGCCATCGCGTCGGTGTTGTGAACCGTCGTCTCGTTTGCACCTGTCATTCCAATTCTCGTCATTCCGTCGAATCTGCAGGCGTCCCGATATCTGTATCTCGCGGCAATCGGCTGGACGATGACGATCATCGTGACCGCGTGTCGGGTGCGCGCCGACCGCGCGCGAGTGGTCGCCGGCGGCTTTGTCGTCGCCCTCCTGATGCTGAACACGATTGCGCTGACTGCCCACCTGACGCCGTGGATCGACGCGGCGCACACGCGCGACGCGGTGGAGCGGGCCGCGAGATCCAATCCGCGCATGCAGGCGTGCGGAACACTCGCCGTTCGCGGGCTGCCCGATTCCGTCGATGGCGCCTACGTGTTCAGGAACAGCGTGTCGGAAGCCTTCGAGCGGGACTTAGGCCTGAAGGTTGTGACCGAAGGGGAGGGATGCGCGTTTGAGTGGAACGGGCGCGAATTCACGACCCGCTGACCGGGAGGAGACAGAGAGCGCGGTGAATGCTTTGCCCGTGCTCTCCATCTCCTCCGGTGCAGGTGCCGCTGGAGTCAATTCACGCCCCGCGCCGCGATCTCCTCCATCGCGCCGGCGAACGTGTCGATCTCCTCGAGCGTCGAGTACATGTTGGGCGTGACGCGGACGCCTTCGTACTCGGCGTGCACGATCGGCGTGGCGATGATGCGCCAGCGATCCCAGAGCCGCGCGACGACTTTGGGAGTTGGAACTCCCACGATCTGCACGGTGCCGATTGCGCACGAGTGAGCGGGATCAAGGTTCGTGTGAATGCGGATTCGCGCATTCGTCTGGAGCCGCGTCGCCCACCGATTGCGTAGAAAGCGCAGCCGCGCGGCCTTGCGCTCGATGCCGATGCCCTCGTGGAAGCTCAGGGCCTCGGCGATCGCGTTGTGGTTCGCGGCGGGATGCGTGCCAATCTCCTCGAACTTCCGAATGTCGCCGTTCTTCGACGCGCTCGCCGGCGTCAGCGGCCACAGCGACGGGATGTTCTCCCGCCGCACGTACAGGAAGCCTGTTCCAATCGGGGCGAGCAGCCACTTGTGCAGGCTCGTGCCGTAGTAGTCGCACCCGAGATCCGCGACCCTGTACGGAAAGTGCGCGAACGCGTGCGCGCCATCCACTATCGTTTTGACGCCGCTTCGCCGCGCCTCGTCGCAGATGCGCTTCACGGGAAAGATCTGACCAGTCAGGTTCGTGATGTGGCAGAAGTGCAGCACCCTCGTGGACGGCGAGATCGCGCCGAGCAGGCGGTCGGCGAGCTCGTCGAGCGACTTCGGCGGAACTGGAAATGAAATTTTCTTGATGCTCACTCCATCCCGGCGCGCGCGCTGATCCCACGTGTCCAGCATGCGACCGTAATCCTGGTTCGTTGTCACGACCTCGTCCCCTGACTTCAGATCGATGCCGAGCTGCGCGATCTGCAGCGCTTCGCTCGCGTTGCGCGTGATCGCCATCTCCTCCGCGTGGCAACCGAACTCGGCGGCGAGGCGGCGGCGTACGGTCTCGATGTTCGGCTCGAGAATCTGCCACATGTGATAGACCGGCGCCTGATTGGAGACGTCCAGGTAACGCTTGAGCGCTTCGTGAACCACGCGAGGGCTCGGACAACATCCGCCGTTGTTCAGATTGATGATGGTCCGATCGAGCGTGAACGCCTGCTGGATCTCGCGCCAGTAGTTCTCGTCGCTCGCGACGTCCGTCGGGGCTGCACCTTCAATCGACCTGCCGGCGGCGAGGACGCGGTCCAGCCCGCCATCTTTGAATGCAGCCAGGGCCGCGGCTCCCGCGACTCCGCTCGCCCGGAGAAACATGCGTCGGCTGACCATACGGATTCCCTTTGGCACTGCTGCCGTTGGAGTGTACTGCGCGACCGAATGACGTGGATGAGGATACTGTATTCCGGGCTCGAAACAGTGCAACAATAACGGGCTATCGGTGCTCGTCCGGCGTCTCGTGAGCCAGATTGATCCGCGATCAGTCGCGTAAATCAGCGTCTCGTCTCACCCATGGCTGTGAAATCCGCGGTCCGGATTGGAGGCGCCTCGATCACCAACCCCACGAAGGTCTTCTGGCCGGACGAGGGGTTCACGAAGCTGGAGCTCGCTCAGTTCTACGCGCGTGTCGCGTCTCACATCCTGCCGTGGATGAAGCTGCGCGCCGTTACGATGGAGCGATGTCCGGAGGGTGTGCGGCAAACGTGCTTCTATCAGAAGCAGGCGCCCGACAACCTGCCCGCGGATATCCCTACCATCCGGATTCCCGCCCCGACCGCCGGTCGCGACATCGACTACATCGTCGGCGGCATGCGTAAGACGCTGCTGACCCTCGTGAATCTCGGCTGCATTGCGATGCACGTGATGAACAGCCGCACGGATCAACTCGACAAGCCGGACTGGCTTGCGTTCGATCTGGATCCGGCGGACGGCTTCGACTCTGCTGCCCGTGCCGCGGTGCTGCTTCGTGAGCGGCTCGAAGACCACGGACTCGAAGCGTTCGTGAAAACCTCTGGTGGACGCGGCCTGCACGTGCTCGTGCCGTTGAGGCGTGGCGCGACGCAGAACCGCGTGCGGACGTACGCCGCCGCAATCGCCAGCGAGCTGGCCGCCAAGCATCCACGTCTCGTGACGGTCGAGTCGCGCAAGGCCAAACGACGCGCGCCTGTCTACCTCGACGTCATGCGAAATGCCACGGGCCAGACCATCGTGCCGCCGTTCTCGGTGCGCTGGCGCCCGCACGCGCCAGTTTCGATGCCGCTTGATTGGAACGAGCTCAGCCCGCGATTGAATCCGGCGATCTTCAACATCCGGACTGCCGAGCGTCGTCTCGCGAAAAAGGAGCCATGGTCGCGCTTCTTCGGACACCGGCAGACGCTGCCGAGATCGTGACGAACAGGGGCCCGGGGCCGGGGGCCGGGGACCGGATTCCCTCGTCTTCTGTCTACCGGTCTCCGGCCCTGGTCACCGGCCCCGATGTCGTCGTGCAGATGCGCTTGCTTTCGCGGATTGTGATGTAATCTACCCTCAAATTTTTGCGAGGCTCTTACATGGCGCGAAGAAAGACTGATGAGTCGGGCTTCAGTCGCCGAACCTTCCTCAAGAGGGTTGGTGCGACCGGTGCCGCGGCCGGCGTCCTCGGGACGACGGCGACAGCAAAGGCGCAGGGGGTCAACGCGGTCGGTCCCGGTGCAGTTCCCATCCAGTTGAATGTCAACGGACAGGTGCATCAGCTCGAAGTCGAGCCGCGTGTGACGCTGCTCGACGCGTTGCGGACGCGGCTGAACATCACTGGCGTGAAGCGCGTTTGCGACCGGGGTGCCTGCGGTGCGTGCACGATGATCGTCGACAACAAGACGATCTACGCGTGTTCGACGCTCGCAATCGAAGCACAGGGCAAGGCAATCCGGACGGTGGAGAGCTTCACGCAGGGCACGGTCCTGCATCCGGTCCAGCAGGCGTTCTGCGATCACGACGGTCTGATGTGCGGCTTCTGCACGCCGGGATTCGTCACGTCCGTGGTCGCGCTGCTCGAGAAAAATCCGAAGCCAACCCGCGAGCAGGCGCTGAAGGCACTCGACGGAAACATCTGCCGCTGCGGCACGTATGTGCGCGTCCTCGAAGCGGCGCTCGATCCAAAATCTGCGACGGGAGGACGCCGTGGCTGACCAGCAGCAGACGGGCACCAGTCCCGCAAGTCAAACCGCAACACCTCAGGCGCCGAATCAGCCGCCGGCTCAAACGGGACCGCCGAAATTCAACTGGCCGCCTCCCGCGGACCGTGCGTTGATCGGCACGTCAGTCAAGCGCCTCGACGGTCCCGGCAAGGCGACCGGCAAGGCGAAGTACACCTACGACATCGTTCGCCCCGGCATGCTCTACGCACGTCTGCTCGATTCGCCTTACGCGTACGCGCGCGTCAAGTCGATCGATCTGTCCGCCGCCGAGAAACTGCCTGGCGTCAAGGCCGCACTCGCGTTGAAGGATCCGTCGAAAGAAGAGACGTCGAGGGTCTTCTACCAGGGTGAAGAGGTGGCCGCGGTCGCCGCAACGACCGAAGAAATCGCGGAAGACGCGATTCGATTGATCAAGGTCGACTGGGAAGTGCTTCCCGCGCTGGCGACGATCGAACAGGCCAGGCGTCCCGACGCGCCGAAGGTGTTTCCGAAGGGGAATTTCACCGAAGCCGCCTTGAGCCAGGAAGGCAACGTCGAGGAAGCTCTCAAGAACTCCGCGCACGTCATCGAAGGGCTGTACGCGACGCAAGTGCAGACACACACCAGCCTCGAGACGCACGGCGGCCTCTGCGAGTGGGACGGCGACAAGCTCACGGCTTGGGTGTCAACGCAAGGCGTGCACGCGTCGCGCGAAGGCGTTGGCAAGGCTCTTGGGGTCCCGCAGGCGGACGTGCGGGTCATCACCGATTACATGGGTGGGGGGTTTGGCAGCAAGCTTGGCACCGACATCCAAGTCGTGATTGCGGCGCGGCTCGCAAAGGCGGCGAGCGCACCGGTCAAATTGATGTGCACCCGCAAAGAGGAGCACCTCGTCACTGGAAATCGTCCTTCGGCGTTTGCAAAAGTGCGGGCCGGTGTCGATGCGGAAGGCAAGCTCACAGGATTCGATGCAGAGACGTGGGGCACCGGCGGCGCCGGTCAGGGCGCGAACTTTCCGCTTCCATACCAGGTATATCCGGTTCCGCATCGACGCCGTCTGCACACTGACGTCTACATCAACGCAGGTCCGCAGCGCGCGATGCGCGCACCGGGCCACCCGCAGGGATGCTTCGTTCACGAAGTGATCATGGACGAGCTCGCCGATCGTCTGCGGATGGATCCGCTCGAGCTCAGGCTCCGCAATCTCCCGCCCGAGGCGGACAACGCGCAGTGGGGGAAGTACTTCAAGTTGGGCGCCGAGAAGTTCGGTTGGGCCAAGCGCCATCCAACCGGCGACGCGGCGGCCGGTCCGATCAAACGCGGCTTCGGGTGCGCAGCGAATCGCTGGACGGGGCAAGGGAACCGTAATACGAAAGCGATTTGCGAGATCATGCCGGATGGCGGCGTCGTCGCGAAGATCGGCACGCAGGATATCGGCACCGGCACACGAACCATCGTTGCCATTGTCGCCGCGGAAACGATGGGACTGCCGCTCGAGGCGGTGACAGCCGCAATTGGTGATACGAACTACCCGTTTGCTGGTGGCAGTGGTGGGAGCACGACTGTGGGATCCGTGACGTCCACGGTTCGCGCTGCCGCCGAGACGGCGCGTGACGCGCTGTTCGCGAAGGTCGCGCCAGGACTCGGTGTGGAACCGACGATGCTCGTCGCAAAGAACGGCCGGATTCAGGTGAAAAACGATCCCTCCAAAGGGCTCGCCTGGAAGGACGCCTGCAAGCTGCTCGGGACGGAACCGATCAGCGCGCCTGCCGACTGGCAAGCGAACCTTGCCAGCGTCGGCACGAGCGGCGTGCAGTTTGCGGACGTCGAGGTCGACATCGAGACCGGCATCACGCACGTGAAGCGAGTCGTCTGCGTGCAGGACTGCGGCATGCTCGTCGACAAACTCACGGCGGAAAGCCAGATCATCGGCGCGATCATCATGGGCCTCGGGTTCGCGCTGTTCGAGAACCGCATTCTCGATCGCAACACGGGCATCATGGTGAACCCGAACATGGAGTGGTACCTGGTGCCCGGCATCTCGGACGTCCCGCAGATCGACGTCACCATCGTCGATCAGCCGACGCGTGGTGTCGTCGGACTCGGCGAGCCGCCCGTGATTTCGACGGCCGCCGCCGTCGCGAACGCCGTCGCGAACGCGACGGGCGCGCGAGTACGCGGCCTGCCGCTGACACCACAAGCTGTACTCACCGCGATCGAACAGGCGAAGGCGGGCGGGACGTAGGATCAGGCTTGGGCTCAGGGCTTTCGCCTTTGGGCCAGTCGAGCGAACGTCGTGAAACGGAACTGAGAAGTTCTGGGAGGATTGCCGTGAGGTCTTTTGCCTACGTCAACGCCGCCAACGAGAAGGAAGCCATCGCGGCCCTGAGCCCCGATCGCGATCGCGTCCTGCCGCTCGCCGGCGGCATGGATCTGATCGCGTTGATGAAGGACTACATCGCGCAGCCCGAGCGCGTCGTCAACGTGAAGAACCTCGATCGCCGGATCCAGAAGACCGCGGACGGCGGCTTGCGCATTGGCGCGGCAGTGACACTCAGTGAGCTCATTGCGAATGCCGATGTCGCGCGTCTTTATCCCGCGCTGGTTCAAGCTGCCGAAGAAGTCGGCACCCCGCAGATCCGCAACGCGGGAACGGTCGGCGGCAACCTCAATCAGCGTCCGCGATGTTGGTACTTCCGCAACGAGGAGTTCAACTGCCTCAAGAAGGGCGGCTCTCGTTGCTTCGCGGTCGACGGCGAGAACGAGTTCCACGCGATATTCGGCGGCGGGCCGTGCCACATCATCCATCCGTCCAGCCTTGCCGTTCCCGCCATCGCGCTGGACGCACGGTTCCGTATCGTGGGTCCCGCCGGCGAGCGTGAAGTTGCGGCGGGGGACTACTTCGTCATGCCGGACAAGAACATGTTCGGCGAAACCGTGCTCGCGCCGAACGAGCTGCTCACGCACGTGATCCTTCCGGCGCCCGGCGCAGTCAAGAGCGCCACATACGAGATCCGATTCAAGCAGTCGCACGACTGGCCGATGGCCAGTGCCTCGGTAGCCTTGACGATCGCCGGTCAGACGATTCGTGGCGCGCGCGTGATCATGGGGGCCGTCGCGCCGATCCCGTGGCGTTCGTCGGCTGCGGAGAACGCACTGTCGGGCAAGCCCTTGTCGCAGGAAACTGCGACGGCAGCCGCCGAGGCGGCCGTGCAAGGTGCCAAACCGATGAGCAATAACGCATACAAAGTCCAGCTGACTCGCACGGCCGTAAAGCGCGCCATCATGAAGGCCGGCGGATTGAAAACGGTGTAGCGATATGGATCATCCACCTCTCTCGTCACGACACGTGTCGCCGCTGCATTGCACGAATCTGCGGCACAAGGGCATGTATGTCCTTCCCGAGGGATCGATCGAGGCCGACTATCACGAATATCTCGGCTCATCTTCGTTCTGGTGCGTTCGTACGCAGAAGGCCTTCGGACCGGATGGCGATCCTGTGAATGCGCGGGATTGCGTTCTGGGGCGAGGGTGTTGTGAAAAGTGATCACAAGACCCGACGCACCATCGAACAGCCGCGCCAGCTCGTGCGAGGCACAAGCACGACGCACCAGACACGGACACAGGCGGTCAGTTCGGTATAATCGTCCGGAATGAGGTAATCGCAATGAAACAGACACTTGCACTCGCGGCGGCATTCGTGGTCGCGGCCGGCATGAGTTCGCGGGCTGCCGGTCCGGTCGTCCGGGGCGACTACATCGAAGCGCGAACCGCCGAGGTGTTCACCGGCGGTTGCACGATGGGCAGCGAGGGAGAAACCTCGGGACGCGAAGCGATTCTGGCGTGGAGGGTCGCGGAGGGCAGCGTCAACGGCGTTGCGCTCGACGGTCTGTCGATTGTTGCAGTGGTCGCTGCTGACGTGAATCTTGGAACGTATCAGCTCGGCGGAGCGTCCCCTACGACGATCAAGTCCGTCATCCTGACCGACAGCCGCGCGTCGTCGGCACAACGCGACGCATTGATGACCCTCGCGTCGTCGCTCGCTCCGAAGTACGTGGCGGATGTCGTCGAGTCGCGCAGTGTGCCGATCTCCTTCTGGAAAGGCGACGGCCACATTGCTGTGTCCGCCGGACCCGCGAACGTTGACGTCGCGACCGAAGTCAAGCACTCGCCGGACTGCGGCGCGATCCAGTGGTTCGATCCGCTTGCACGCGTGGACGACCCGGCGCTCGGCATGACGCGATCGCAGTCGTGGTCGGGTTCGGCGCTCGGCACGCAGTGGAAACAGGTCGACCGGAAGTCCTCGTTCTTCGGAACGTTCAGCTACAGCCGGTAGCTGCAATCGTCGGGGAAGGATGTAGAGGCGCCGTGTTCTTCGGCGCCTTTTTTTGTGAGGACATGCGACACAAACTTTTCCGGGGACCCCGCTGCCCCGCTCCGCTCCGGCGCGGCGCGCCTGCGGCGCCTCTACTGATCTTCTGCGCGGTGCTGCTGGCATCGCACAACCTCTCGGCCGGTCAGGGATCCGGTCTGACCGCCGTGGCGCAAAAATCTCCGGCACCCTCCGAGCTGGCCGCGCCCATCTCGTCGCAGCTGTCGGACGACGGCGTGCGAGTAACGAGCGGAGGAGTGACACTCGATTTCTGGTGGGTCAAGGCGCTGCCGATGAAAGCAGGATCCGGCGCACCTTCCTGGCGGGATGTCGAGGAAGGCGCACTGATCGGCGCTGTGCGCTTGTCAGGCAACTACCGTGACATCCGCGGACGAAACCTGAAGCCGGCGGTATACACGCTGCGATACGGCATTCAGCCGAGCAACGGCGATCACCTTGGCGTGTCGCCATTCCGCGAGTTCCTGCTGCTCAGTCCGGCGACAGTGGACAAGGATCCGGCGCCACAGGGGCACGACGGGACCGTCGACTTGTCGAAGCAGTCGATCGGCGGCTCGCATCCGGGTGTGTGGAGCATCGACCCACCGGTCGCGACCGAAGCGCCGCTGCAGTCGCACAAGACTGAGCTCGGTCACGACGCGATCATCATGCAGGTCCCCGTTGACCGCGGCGGCCAGAGCGGCGCGCTGAAGTTCGGCGTCGTGCTCGTGGGGAAGATCGAAGCGTAGAGTGATCGGCTTTTGGCTTCAGGCTTTGGGCTCTGGTCACGCTCAGAGCCGAGAGCCAAGCCAAGAGCCTTGAGCCATTCCCTGCATGATCCTCACAGACAAAGCTGCGCTGATCACCGGCGGCAAGCGCATGGGCGCGAAGATTGCGACCGAGCTCGCGCGTCGCGGCATGGACGTCGCGCTGTCGTATCTGCGCTCGAAGAGCGAAGCGGAGGCTGCGGCTGACGACGTGCGCGCGCTCGGCCGCCGCGCCTTCGTCTTCCAGGTCGATTTGTCCCGGGCGGAGGACTGCGCGTTGCTGGTTCGACAGGCGGCCGACGCAATGAGTCGGCTGGATGTCCTCCTCAACCTTGCGTCGGTCTACGCCACGTCGCCGTTCGATGAGACAGACGACGGGGTGTGGAACGCGGTGGTGAACGTGGACCTACGCGCAGCCTTCCTGTGTTCGCGCGCGGCTGTCCCGTACATGCGAAGAGCAGGAGAAGGACGAATCATAAACTTCGCCGACTGGATTGCCGCGAGCGGTCGGCCGCGGTATCGAGGATACCTGCCGTACTACGTCGCCAAGCGAGGCGTCATCGGACTCACCGAAGCGCTCGCGCTGGAGCTCGCGGGCGATCGCATCCTGGTCAACGCGATTGCGCCAGGACCAATCATTCCCCCCGAAGGCATCAGTGACGAGGAGCTGACCGCCGTCGAGGCCGCGACGCCCGTAGGCAAATGGGGCGGCGAGGGAGAAATCGCGCGCGCGGTGGTGTTCCTCCTCGAATCCGATTTCACCGCAGGTGAGACGATTCGAGTCGACGGCGGCCGGCACGTCAAGTGATGGGCTCAGGGCTCTGGGCGCCAAAGCCCAGAGCCTTAGGCCCTGAGCCGCTCTTTCTCCCCGAACAGTCCCTTCATCGACTCGAGCGCGCCGGTGAGCTCTCGCCGATCGCGTGCGAAGCAGAACCTGATGTATCCCTCCCCGTTCGCGCCGAAGTCGACGCCCGGAACACACCCGATGCGGCCCTGCGAGATGAGGTACTCGGCCATGGCCCACGAAAGCGACTCGGACCGGTTCTCGCGATTGGCGCGCCACGACGGATCGATCCGGAGAAACGCGTAGAACGCGCCTCTTGGTGGTTCTCCACTCAGCACGCCGGCCGCGTGCTCGCGGATGCCCGCGTAGAACAGATCCCGTCGATGCTGGAGCTCGGTTCGGAACGCCTCGATGCACGCCTGCGATCCTTCGAGCGCGCCGATGCCGCCATACTGCACCACGGACGATATGTTACTGGCCGTGTAAAAGAGCACCTTCTTCATGCGCTCGCGCAGCTTCGGGTCGCGGGCGACGACGTATCCGAGTCGAAGACCCGTCATCGCGTACGTCTTGCTGAACGTGAAGAACGACAGCGTCCGCTCGTACATGCCCGGCAGCGACGCGGCGCTCACATGTTGGGCGCCCTCGAAGACGACGTCCTCGTACGCCTCGTCCGAAATCACCCAGATATCGTGCGCGCGTGCGACCGCGGCGATTCGTTCGATGTCCTCGCGGGTCAGCACTCCGCCGGTCGGGTTCTGCGGAGAGTTGACGTAGATCGCCCGCGTGCGCGGCGTGATTTTCGATTCGAGCTCCGCGAGATCGAAGCGCCAGCCGATACGCTCGTGCAGCGAACACGGGACGGGAATCCCGCGCGCGGCCAGAATGTTTCCTGCGGCCGGCGGCCACTCCGGATCCGGCATGACCACCTCGTCGCCAGGTTCCAGCAGGGCCTGACACAAGAGATACAACGCGTGTATCCCGCCCGTGGTCACCATGATTTCGTCGGAAGCGCCAACGGGGATTCCGTTGACCGTGCGCAGCTTCGCTGCAAGCAGTTCGAGCAGTCGCGGCACACCGGTCGTCTGGAGGTAATGGGTCCGGTTCTCGTCGATGGCGCGCCGCATCGCGTCCTTCACCGTTTCCGGTGCGTCGAAGCTGACGTCGCCTTGATCCAGCCGGAAGGGGTCCTTGACCCCGTACATCATGTCGCGAATGCGGATGATGCCGGAGAAGGGGACGGAATCGAGATACTGCGCCATGGAGATGATGTTACATGAGGTGAACAGGTTCCCGGTTCACAGGGTCCCGTTCCAGGCGTCCGGTCCCCGGCTCCGGTCCCCGGCCACCGGGCACTGGCCGCGAGCATCACTCTCCAGTGCCCTTGAACTGATCCTGTTCGTCGGCGAACAGCACATTGAAGCTCGTAAGCGAGCCGTAGCAGCCGCTGATGTAGCCCTGCAACTTGATCTTGACGTCTTCGGGGATATCGGTCGCGTTGACCTGCTGCTCCAGCGCACGTAACCGATTGCGCAGCATGACGACTTTGTGAAAGAACGATTCGATCGGCCAGGTCTTCTCCTGGAGTCCTGGCGTTCCCGGCCGCAGCACGAGCGTGCCGTTCCGCCACTTTTCCGAAGGCACGACGGGAGAAATGCCGGTCTCCTCGCGAATCACGCGCCGCAGCAGCAGTTCGATATCGGTTCCCGTCAGATCGCTCATTGGAGCTCCCACTCTTTCACGGTCGCTGACGATCGGAAACGGCTCACGGGCGGGCCGCGTCTTTGTCCGCGGCTCGCGCGATACGGTCGTTCCGGCACCGACATCGATCGTTTCGGATCCCGTCGCCACTCGGGGTCCCCCGCGATAGTTGTGCTCGCTGTGACAGTATCCGCAAACCACACGAAGTGGGATGCCGTCGGGATCGGCGGCCACGACGGTATGCATACGGTCGGTCCTGCACGCTCTGCAGAAGTCTTCGAGTGATTCGCCCGCACGAAAATGACGAGACATCGTTCAGGTTCAAGGTTCAGGTTCGATGATTTGCCGAGCTCATGGCGCAGGAAGCATAGCGCGGAACCTTGGACCTTGAACCCCTGGTTCGTCGGCCTTGACGCCGGGCGCCAGCCAGGATACGATTTGGGAGATGGCAGAAGTCCAAATAGCGTCCAAGTCAAGTCCGATGCTGGCGCGGCCTGTCCGGGCGCTTGCCTTCGAAGCATGGCGGAAGGCGGAGGCCATGGGCCTCCTCCCCGCGGACGCACGTCGTCTGGAGACCGGGGACGTCACGCGCCTCGTGCAACGCGTGCGCGAAGCTGGTATCGCGCGCGATCGCGCGCTGCGGTTCGACAACGTAGAGGTGCCGTCACCGGAAGAGGTGTCGTCGATCCTGCGCGTCGTGATCGCCGCGCTCGAGGCCTCGCCGGTTCCCAAGTACGAATGGCCGGCTGTGTCGCGCGTCCTCGAGACCGATCTCCTGGCGTCGTTACTCGGGATTTCGGTGTCGAGTCTGCGCCGGTATCTGTCGGGATCCCGTGACACGCCCGACGATGTCGCGGCACGGCTGCACCATCTCGCGTTGATCGTGGGCGATCTTGCTGGCGCGTACAACGATGTCGGCATCCGGCGCTGGTTCGGCCGGCGCCGCACGGCGCTCAACGACAAGACGCCGGCCGCGCTCCTCAGTGGTGAGTGGAGCCCCGAAGAGGAGGGTCCGCAGAAGATCCGCGCACTTGCCGAGTCGGTCGTCACGTTATCTGCCACATGATCGTCTTCCGTCAGGCCGACCCGAGATTTCCGTTTCTCTGGAGCGACGCATCGCAGCCAGCCGGCCGCTGGCATGCCGAGGGAGACGGTCCGGCCCACTACTTCGCGGAGACGCCCGATGGAGCGTGGGCCGAGCTGCTGCGGCACGAAGAGATCACGGAGCCCGAGGACATCGACACGATTCGCAGGGCCCTCTGGGCGGTCGAAATTGGTGACCAGCGGCCGCAGCCCGTCTCCTTGCCGAATGCGATCATTACTGGTGCGCGCGAAACCTATCCGAGGTGTCAGGCGCACGCGGCCGGCCTGAGGGCGAAGGGCGCCGGGCGGCTCATTGCCGCGTCGGCCGCGTTACGTCAGGGAAGCGCTGGCGGCTGCGAGGTCGTCCGGGGCGTCGAGCGCCCAGCCCCACCCCGCGACGGCCGGGTCGTCGTCGTCTTCGGACCGCCCGACGATCTGATCGGATGGAAAGTCGTGGAACAGGGATCCCCGCCGCGCGATTTGCTCACGAGAGTTCGACACTTTCGATCGTGACGGCTCTTGGCTGCGCTAAGCCCTGAGCCGGCTTTCACCGCGCGCGAGCGTCAGAATCCGCGCCAACGTGCCGGCGGCTCGCGCGACCGGAAGGTTGCTGATGTAGAAGTGACGCGCACCTGCGGCCGAGAGTTCGCGGATCGATCTTGCGCAGATCTCGTCAGCCGTCGCGCCTTCTCCAAATTCACTCGTCAACTCTTCGGCCGGCACCGGCAGGAAGCGCCTGAGGAGGTCGAGCGTCTTGCGATTGGCCGATCGGTAATAGAACACGCCGAAGACGCCAGGCATCGAGAGGCCGCGCCGGTCGGCTTCGTGGAGAAAACGCGCGACGCGGTCGCGGCTGTGATGCGACACGATCTGCGTCAGGAAGAATTCGGCATTCACGTGATTGTCGAGGAGATGCCGCACTTGTGCGGTCACGTCCGCGTGCGGGTTCGCCCACCCGCCGAGAGCCAGCCCGGGCTGATGCCGCCGAATCTCTTCCCGTAACTGCCACGCGTGCGGCACGCATCGCGGTTCGCCGACGGACGTGTCGCCGCCGAGGACGACGAGAGCGTCGAACCCGTGCTGCTGCGCCCGATCGGCGTAGGCCACACAGTAATCGAATGGATGTTTGCACGTCAGGAACGGCACAACCAACGCGCGAGGTACATCCGTTCCAAGATTGATGACCAGGTGCCGGAGGTTGTCTTCTTCCTTCAGCCCGACGGCGCTGTCCGTGAGGAAGACGAACGTCCCTTCGCGCGTGAGGCTCCTGACCGCGTGATAGGTATCGATCCAGGCATCCATGCTTGCCGCGGTCTCTAGCTCGGCACGGGGCGGGCGGAGCTCGGCTGCGATGACCGTCTGGGCGGACGTGAGCGCATCGAGAAGCGTAGCCATTCGGGATCGAATTATAGTAGCCGCCATGTTTGGTGCCCTGGGTTCGCTTCCGGCAGTACCGCTGGTGTCAAGCGCGACTCCAATCGAGGAACTGCCGCGGCTGCGCGCGACGCTCGGGGGCGGACCGCGCATTTACGTCAAGCGCGACGACGCGATCGGGTTCGCGTTTGGCGGGAACAAAGTACGAAAGATGGCGTTGGTCGCGGCCGACGCGCTGGCCCACGATGCCGATACGCTGATCACGACGGGCGGCGTGCAGTCGAATCACGCCCGGGTCACGGCCGCGGCCGCGGCGAAGCTGGGCCTCCGGTGCGTCCTCGTCGCGAATGGCTCGGCACCGGAACGCCCGACTGCGAATGCCTTCCTGAATCGGCTTCTCGGAGCCGAAGTGCGCTACGTGCCCAGTCGCGAAGCGCGCGCGCCCGCGATGGAGGAAGCCGCAGACGAGCTGAAACGCGCAGGCCGGCGGCCGTACGTGATCCCGCTCGGTGCGTCCACACCGCTTGGCGCTGCAGCATTCGTACGCGCCGTGGTCGAGATGCTCGAGCAGACGATTCCGCCGGACGTCATCGTGCACTCGACCTCCTCGGGTGGGACACAGGCGGGAATCGCCGCCGGGTGCGCCATGGCTGGCGTTCATACGCGCGTCATCGGCATCAGCGCCGACGATCCCGCGCGCTCGCTCGAGAGCGCGGTGCGCCGCATCCTCGCCGGCCTCGGTCCGCTGCTCGGCCTCGGCCCGCAAGGGTTCGAGGATCTTCCAATCGAAATCGACGATTCCTTCGTGGGTAAAGGATACGGCGTCGCGACCAACGAATCGCGCGAGGCGATCGAGCTGGCGGCGCGCACCGAAGGACTCTTCCTCGATCCCACCTACACGTCGAAAGCCATGGCAGGCCTGATCGCGCGCGTGCGAGCGCGCGAGTTCCCGGACAACTCGACGATCCTGTTCTGGCATACGGGCGGACAGGTTGGACTCTTCGCCTAAGGAAGGGAAAAGGGATGACGCTGACCTTTCTTGGTGCCGCCCGGACCGTCACCGGCTCCAAATACCTGCTCGACACCGGCTCTGCGAAAGTGCTGATCGACGCCGGATTGTTCCAGGGGCTGAAGGAGCTCCGCGAACGGAACTGGCAGGACTTGCCGATTGCAGCGTCGGACATCCACGCGATCGTGTTGACGCACGCGCACCTCGATCACTGCGGCTACCTTCCTCGTCTGGTAATGCAGGGATTCAGGGGTCGGGTCTTTTGCACGGCGGGCACTCAGGATCTCTGTCGGATCATCCTCCCGGACTCCGGTCGCATTCAGGAGGAGGACGCGGCGAACGCAAACCGCGAGGGCTACTCCAGGCATGCCCCCGCACTGCCGCTGTACGGCGAGGCCGACGCGTTCCGTGCGATCTCGCTCCTTCAACCCGTTGGGTACGATCGCGCAATGCCCATCGCCGACGGCGTCGAAGCCGACTTCATCAACGCCGGTCACCTGCTCGGCTCCGCGTACGCGCGCGTGCGCGTCGACGGCCGCACGATTCTGTTCGGCGGAGACCTCGGCCGGTTCGACCGTCCGGTCCTCCCGGATCCGACGATGGTCGACGCTGCGGATTACCTGCTGGTCGAGTCGACTTACGGCAATCGCATCCACGCCGCGGACGATGAGGGCGCCGGGCTCGCACGGATCGTTCGCGAGGCCGCGGCGCGCGGCGGCAAAGTGATCATTCCAGCGTTTGCGGTCGGCCGCGTCGAAGAACTTCTGTACTGGCTCAAGAAGCTCGAAGACGAGCGGAGAATTCCGGTCCTTCCCGTGTTCCTCGACAGTCCCATGGCCATGGCAGCGCTCGCCAGGTACACGGACCGCGTGCGAGAGCTCGACGAGAGTATGCAGCCTGAGGAACACGACGCGAAGGCGCCGCACGGGACTGCCGACCGTGACGAGCGGATCAGCAGGCGGCACCAGCATGCGCAAAGAGAACGTCAGCTCTGCGCGTTCTGCACGCAGCGATTCCGCGCGATTGCCTCGGCGGCCGAGTCGAAGGAGCTCACGCGATCGAGAATGCCAGCGGTCGTCATCTCATCGAGCGGGATGGCGACCGGAGGCCGCGTCCTGCATCATCTGAAAGCCGCGCTGCCGGACGAGCGCAACAGCGTACTTTTCGTTGGATACCAGGCGGCGGGCACCCGCGGGAGGGCGCTGGTCGACGGAGAAAGCGTCGTGAAGATTCACGGCCAGGACGTTCCGGTAGGTGCGCAGGTCGAACTGATTGAGACGATGTCGGCGCACGCGGACTCCGGCGAGATCCTCCGATGGCTGAACGGATTTCGTACTCCTCCCCGTACAACGTTCATCGTCCACGGTGAGCTGCCGGCCATGATGGCGTTGCAGTCGTCGATACAGGCAAAGGCGGGGTGGACGGCGAAGATCCCGGAACACGGCGAGACCGTCGAGCTGTAGACCGGGGGGCTTCGCCCCGCCCGACCCCCCACCTCCACCCCAGCGCGCAAAACACGCGCGCCGGGGACCCCGGTCGCCGTCGCTCGCGGGGGCCCCCGCCCGCTCCGCTCCGGCGAAGCGCGCCTGCGGCGCGCCTGACTAAGATCGAGAAGTTACAATGGAGCATGCGTTTGAGTCAGATATTCGTCGGAATTGGAGCAGCGATGACCATGGCGATCGCGATCGCGTGTGGGAATACACGGAGCGGTTCGACAGAGACTCCGCAAGGAGCGGCCGCAACGGCGGCGGCTCCGGCGCCGGCGTCGGATCGGAAGCACCTTCTGGAGCGCGTGGACGACGCGGCGATTGTGCAGCTCTACGCGGACGGGTTCGCGAGGCTAGGCCAGAAGGAAAAGATTCTCGTCTGGCATCTCTATCAGGCGGCCCTTGCCGGACGCGACATCTACTACGACCAGCGCTATGCCCATAACCTCGAAATGCGCGACGTGCTCGAAGAAATCCTTACGCACGCAAGCGGTGTCGACCCCGCCACCCTCGCGGAGATCCAGCGCTACACGCAGCTGTTCTGGCTCAATACCGGTCCCTACAACAACCTGACCGCCCGCAAGTTCGTCCTCAAGTGCACGCCCGAAGCATTTGCGGCCGCGGCGAAGGCGGCGGCAAGCGCCGGCGCGAAATTCCCGCTGCGCCAGGGGGAGTCGCTCGATGCGATGCTCGCGCGCCGTCAGCCGTATTTCTTCGACGCTTCGGTCGATCCCATTGTCACGAGCAAGACTCCGGGCACCGGGAAGGATATCCTCGCCGCGAGCGCCAACAATCTTTACGTTGGCGTGACGATGGACGATCTGCACGGGTTCAAGGAGCTCCACGACCTCAACTCGCGGGTCGTGAAGAAGGACGGGAAGATCGTCGAAGAGGTGTATCGGATCGGCGGCCGCTACGACGCGCAGATTCGACGGATCGTTCAGCACCTCGAGGAGGCGATCCCGTACGCGACCGAGCCGATGGCGAAGGCCCTCCGGGCGCTCATCAAGTTCTACCAGACCGGGGAGACTGCCGATCGGGTCGCGTACGACATCGCGTGGGTCGAGGACAAGAACTCGCCGGTCGATACCATCAACGGATTCATCGAGGTCTACATGGATCCTCGCGGGAGGAAGGGGTCGTGGGAGGCGCTCGTCTTCTACGTCAATCCCGAGAAGACCGAAGAGATCCGCAAGCTAGCCGCGAGCGCGCAATGGTTCGAGGATCGGATGCCCTGGGCGGACCAATACAAGAAGCAGGGCGTGCGAGGCATCACCGCGAACGCCATCGACGTCGTCGTCGAGACTGGCGATTCCGGACCCGTGACTCCAGTCGGGATCAACCTGCCGAACGATCAGGCAATCCGGGAGCGGTTCGGGAGCAAGTCGGTGTCGCTGTCGAACGTGAACGAGGCGTACGACAAATCCACCTTGCCCGAGTTCCGTCGCGAGTTCTCATGGACGGCGGAAGAAGCCGCACGTGCCGAGAGGTGGAACACTCTTGCCGGTGAATTGACCACCAACATGCACGAGGTGATCGGTCACGCGTCAGGCAAGGTTTCCGAGGGATTGAACGGGAAGCCAGAGACTGTTCTGAAAGAACAGTACTCGGCCCTCGAAGAAGCGCGCGCGGATCTCGTCGCGCTGTATTTCCTCCCGAACCCGAAGCTCGCGGAGCTCGGGCTCGTCGATGCGAAGGACCAGCCCGAGATCGTCCAGGCCGAATACGAGGGCTACACGAGAAATGCGCTCGTGCAGCTCCGCCGCATTCGTGAAGGCACGCAGATCGAAGAAGATCACATGCGCAACCGGCAGTTGATCGTGCGGTGGCTGATGGCGAACTCGAAGGCCATCGACGTCCGGCAGCGCGACGGCAAGACGTTCTTCGTCATGGTCGATGCGAAGGAGTTCCAGGACGGCGTGGGCCGGCTCCTCGCGGAAGTGCAGCGGATCAAGGCAGAAGGGGATTACGAGGCGGCCAGAAAGCTGTTCGAAACGTTCGGCGTCCACTTCGACGCGAAGCTTCGCGACGAGGTGGTTGCCCGTGTGGATCATTTGCAGATGCCGTCGTACACCGGATTCGTCCAGCCGAAGCTCGAGCCCGTCACGGGTTCGGATGGGAAGATCACGGACGTCAGGATCTCGTATCCGATGGACCTGACGAAGCAGATGCTCGAGTATTCGGGCCGCCTTCGCGCGCAATGAATCGTGCTGCGCGCTCCGGCTTGCCTGGACGTCGCCGCATTCAAGTGCATGGCGAAGTCGGGCCCGCCAAGGTCGTCGCTCAATGAGGACGTGGGCGGTCCTCACCATCGCGCTGGCGGCGGCCCAGGGTCAGCGTGAAATCTCCAAGGCGCCGCAGGACGTCAGGCGCCTCGTCATCCTCGCCGCAGAGGACGCTCGGGCCCCCACGCGAGACGATCTCCGACTCCTGTTCGAAACGGCTCGTTCGGATAACCCGACACTGCAAACGACTGCCGTGCGGGCGCTTGGCCGGCTGGAGCGGCGGGCGCTCACCACGGATCTCCTTCCCTACGCACGGGCGGAATCCAGTTCGGTCCGCGAGGAAGCCGCCAACGCGCTCGCTCAGGTATTTCGAGGCGAGCCACTGACCGATGTGCCTCCGCGTCAGCAGGTGCAGGCCTCTCTCGACGCGCTGCTCGGCGCCCCGCCCTCCGACGGTGCGTACCGAGCCCTCGGCCGCTTGCCATTCGACACGGAGGAGCAGGCGCGTGCCGCCGAAAACGCACTGCGCCGCGCGATCGAATCGAAGCAGCCGTCGGTCGGCGCAGCGCGAGGGCTGGAGTCGTTCGCGCGACTGCATCGCAAGCATGCTCCGCCCCAGGAGGAAACCATCGAGCGGCTCCGCGAAGTCGTGGCAGGCACGGACAAGACGTACGGCGACGTTCTTCGGCGCAGCGCGCTGGCCGCGTTGGTTGCCGCGCAAGGCGTCGACGTCGAGACCCTGACGGTCGCGATGCGGTCCGATGACCCGGAGCTTCGACGACTTGCGGTGTTGTCGCTGGTTGGCGCCGGCTCGCCGATCGGTCGCGATAAACGGCTCGATATCGTTCGCGTCGCTCTCGACGATCGCTCGCCGATGGTCCGCCTGGAGGCGATCCGGGAGTGGGCGCGCCGCGCCACGGACGCAGGTTGTCTCCCTCTGCTGCAGGCGCTGAAAGACCCCAGCATGCACGTGGTGACGGCGGCGCTCGATGCCCTCGGCGATCAATGTCGAGACGACGATTCGATCACCGTCACGGTGGCATCGGAGGCACGGACACCGCCACCACAGGGAAGCTGGCACCGCGAGGCCCACGCGTTCGTCGCGCTGTCCAAACGCTCGCAGGAACGAACGGCTGTCGGCATGATGTCCTTCGCGACACATCAGGTGTGGCAGGTGCGAATGTACGCGGCGCGCGCAGCGGCACAACTCGACGACCTCGACATCCTCCGGCGCCTGGCGCTCGACGACAGCGACAACGTTCGGCAAGCGACCCTGGCCCCTCTGCGAAAGCGATTGGGTGCCGAGAGTGACGACCTCTTTATCGCCGCGCTCGCGCGACCCGATTATCAGCTTCTTCGAACTGCAGCCAGGGAGTTGAAGGGCAGCGATAGGAGCGAGCCGCTCGCATCCGCGCTGGTCGGCGCGTTGCTACGCGTGAGTGCCGAGAAGAAGGAGACGTCGCGCGATATCCGGCTGGCAATCGTCGAACGGCTGGCGGAGGTCGGATCGGTGGCGAACGCGACACCGCTCGAGCCCTTGCTGCGGGATTTCGATCCACAGGTCGCGAAGGCCGTCGGTGGGTTGCTTGAACAGTGGACGGGCACGGAGCAGAAGATCGATCCGCAGCCACTGCCGCGATTCCCGCTCCCGACCGAATCAGAGCTCGCCGAAAACGTGCGAGCCGTCGTCGAAATGGCCAGCGGACGCACGTTTCGGATGATTTTTCTGACGGATCAGGCGCCGCTCGCCCGGACACGATTCATCCGGCTCGCCAGGAGGGGCTATTACGACAACCTCACGTTCCATCGAGTCGTCCCGAACGCGTTCATCCAGGGAGGCAGTCCGGGCGCCAACGAGTACGTTGGGGACGCGCTCTACATGCGCGACGAGGTCGGTCTCGAGATGCACACGCGCGGCGCAGTGGGAATATCGACGCGCGGCCGCGACACGGGGGACGCGCAGATTTTCATCAACCTGGTCGACAATCCCTACCTGGATCACACCTACACGGTTTTCGCTCGCGTCTGCGCGGACGATATGAATGTCGTGGACGACATTCTCGAGGGCGATCGAATGACGCGGGTCCGTCTCGTGCCCGGCGGCACGTGTCGCTAGCTGCCAAGCTGTACAGTTAACCAAATCCTAACCACTTCATCAGGCCCTCCTCATGCGGCGGCGCCGTGGTCTCAGCCATATTGTAGAGACATCCCAGCCGGAGGAATCGATATGCGTGCCATCAATCGAAGACGGCTCGTCGCGCGTTACGCGTTCGGTGAGATACTTTGCGCTGCCGGCTTTCGAGCACCCCACCGCGCCGAGGACGCGCGGTGGGGGCCCCGCGTAACGATTGGCGCGAGCGTGCTGCGGCGCCGCCCGATCGACGAGAGCGGTGTTGCCACACATCCGCAGCACGCCTTGGGCCGGCGATGCGGGGTCCCCGCCGCGCGTTCTGTGCGCGGGGGGTGAGATGAGCGGCCCGATCGATCCGCGCGCGCTGACCGGCCGGGCGTTCCGCATTCAGTTCCGCGCCGAGGCCGATATCGCTCGAGGTATCTGCACCGGCCGGATCGAGCACGTGCGGTCCGGCGACGCGGCGCACTTCACGTCGGCACAGGAGCTGTTTTCGTTCGTCGAGTTCTCACTCAATTACCGGTCGGAACGGACGGAGGGCACACCAAAGTAACGGCTACTCGACGGCGTCGCCCCGGAGTTGCCATGTCGGTCTACAGCTTTGGTTCATATCGCCTCGACGCATCAGCCGGCCAGCTGCGACGCGGCGAGGAAGTCGTGCCCCTCGCACCGAAAGCCTTCGCCGTACTGCAACACCTGGCGGACCGGGCGGGTCAGCTCGTCACGAAGGACGAGCTCCTGTCGGTCGCGTGGGCGGACGTGCACGTCGGCGACGGCGCGCTGAAAGTGTGCGTCCGCGAGATTCGCCGCGCGCTGGCCGACGATCCGCAGACGCCCACCTTTATCGAGACCGCCCATCGCCGCGGCTACCGATTCATCGCGCCCGTCTCTGTGCGCGAAACCGTGGCGGCGTCGGCGCGACGCTCGGTCGTCCACGTCGGCGAGGTCAGCGGCGTCCTCACCATTCCAGAGACGCATTACGCTCGCAGCGGAGACGTCAACATCGCGTATCAGGTGGTTGGCGAGGGACCGATCGATCTGGTCTTCGTCATGGGCTGGGTGTCGCACCTGGAGTACTTCTGGGCCGAGCCGTCGTTCGCCAGATTCCTCCAGCGTCTAGCGTCGTTCTCGCGGTTGATCCTCATCGACAAGCGCGGCACGGGCCTTTCCGACCGCATCGTGGAGCTGCCCACGCTCGAGCAACGGATGGATGACGTGCGCGCGGTGATGGATCAGGTCGGCTCGCGGCAGGCGGCGCTCGTCGGCGTGTCCGAAGGCGGGCCGATGTGCGCGCTGTTTGCCGCGACGTATCCGGAGAAGACGCGCGCGCTCGTGATGACCGGCACGTACGCGAAGCGCTTGTGGGATCCGGAGTATCCATGGGCGCCGACGCGCGAGCAGCGCGAAGCCTTCTACGAGCAGATCCGCGAGGGATGGGGCGGCCCGATTGGACTCGAAGACCGTGCGCCGAGCGTGGCAAGTGATTCGGCGTTCCGGACCTGGTGGAGCACGTACCTTCGAATGGGCGCGAGCCCAGGCGCGGCGCTGGCGCTCACGAAGATGAACTCGGAGATCGACATCCAGGGGATCCTGTCGTCGATCCGCGTGCCGACGCTGGTGCTGCACCGCCGTCATGATCGCTGCCTGAAAGTGGAGGAAGGCCGGTACGTCGCGAACCGGATCCCGGGCGCGCGGTTCGTCGAGCTGTCAGGCGAGGACCATCTGCCGTTCGTCGGCGATCAGGAAGCGCTGCTCGGCGAAATCGAGCGGTTCGTGACGGGCGCGCAGCAACTGCCGCCGCTCGATCGCGTTCTGTCGAGCATCGTTCACGTGCGCATCGCCGGGCGGCAGATCGACGAGTTCCTCGAACATGCCGCGCGCGAGTGCGAGTGGTTCCGTGGCTGCACCCTCACCGCAACCCGCGAGACCATCGTGTGCGCATTCGACGGGCCTGCCCGCGCGATCCGCTGCGCGACGGCGCTGGCCAAGGCCGCGGCTCGATTCGGCGTGACCGTTTCGGCCGGCCTGCACACCGGTGAATGCGCAATGGACGATGCGAGATTTACGGGTGCACCGATCGAGCTCGCGCTGGAGATCGCGCGCTGCGCGATTCCGGGAGAGGTCCTCGTCTCGCGCACCGTCTGTGACATCGTCGGCGACGCGGGTATGCCGTTCGAAGACCGCGGGGTCCACACGATCGGCGGCGCTGAATGGCGGCTTTTCCGCATCTGAAAGCAGAACGCTCCAATGTCAAAGGACAAGGGAAAAGGGAAAAGGGACAAGGGACAAGGGACAAGGGACAGCGTCACAGGTCGAAACACTTTGCCATAGCTGTCTTTTCCCTTTCCCCTTTTCCCTTGACAAGTCTCACAAGACACCCGGCTCGAGCATCCTGATCGTCCCGGCTGTCGAGTCTATTTCCACCTGAACGCCTTCGGCAATCGTGAATTGCGGCATCCGATGACCGATCATCGCGCCCTGCCAGGCGGGGACTTGGAGTGGTTTCACGTGGTCGGCGAAGATCTCTTCGAGCGTGAGCGATCCGTAGCCCTCGCCGGGTTCGCACTCGCTGCACGTGCCGAACACGAATCCCCGAATGCGTCCCAACACGCCCGCAAGCTTCAGCGTCGTCATCATCCGATCGATGCGATAGAGATCCTCGCCGACGTCCTCGAGGAAGAGAATGCAATCCTCCCAGGCCGGCACGTAGGGTGAGCCGATGATTGCGGAGAGGACCGTGAGGTTGCCACCGATCATGCGCCCGCGCGCGACCCCCGGCGTGATCGTCTGAATGCGGTTTTCCGTCTGGGCGAGGAACTCACCCTTCTCATGCGGGTTGTCCAGCGTGACAGCCTGCGCGTCGAAGAGAATCTGCTTGACCCATCCGACGGAGAATTCGTCCCAGCGGCCCATGCCGTTCGGTCCGTGAAACGTGACCAGCCCGGTCTTTGCATGGATGCCGAGAAGGAGCGCCGTGATGTCGCTGTAGCCGAGCACGATTTTCGGATTCTGCCGAATGACGTCGAAATCGACGTACGGTAACAGGCGGCTGCTGCCCCACCCGCCACGGATCGGAAGCAGCGCGCGAATCGACGCGTCGCCGAAGAATCGGTTGATGTCGGCGGCGCGATCCTTGTCCTGACCTGCGAGGTACCCATGGCGATCGAGCAGGTGGCCACCGATGATCACTTTCAGGCCGAGCGCTTCGAGCGACTCCCTGGCGATATCGAGCTCGATCGTCTTGAAAGTCGCGCTTGCCGGAGCCACGAGCGCGACGGCGTCACCAGGAGCGAGACGCTTCGGTTTGATCGCCGCCGGCTTTTGCGCCAGCGCGACGTGCCGGGGAACGAGCGAAGCTCCGATCGCGGCTGTTGCAGTGCTCGTCAGAAATCGGCGTCGATCCATGCTCGGGATTTTATCCGTGGACCGGCGCTTGCAGCCGCGGAACAAACACCCGGGACGATGCTATGCTGAACTGCGCCTGCCCCCAGAGGGGCCATGGGCGCGAAACGATAGACCCCGCCGGCCATCGTCGTCATGTCGTACAAGGACAAGACCGTGTCCTGTAGGCCTTAGCAAAACCAGCGCATGCCGCGAAGAGTCGGGTGGACCGTGCGCGCAGCAAGGATCGCGTGCGCGATCGCTCTGCTGCTGGCGTCCGCAGGGGCGCAGCGTCTCGAGCTCGGTACTCCCCGCGAGATCGTCCCGGGCCTCCTCCTCTATCACCTCACCGACCCCGCACTGCTCGATCCACCGGCCCCGATTTCCATCTGGCTGCTGCGGCTCGATCCCGCGCGAGTGCGCTTGCGTGCGGCGCTCGCGAACGACGAGATCATGGGCACCGAGACGGTCGCCGGCATCGCCGAGCGCCGCTCGGCGCTGGCGGCGATCAACGCCGGGCTCTTCACCCCGAATGGGGATCCGGTCGGTGTATTGACGATCGACCATCGGCTCGTGAGCGACGCACGCCGCGCCCGTGGAGCGGTCGGGATCATCGAATCGTCGACAGGGCCGCAACTGATCTTTGCGCGCCTGCGCGCTTCGGTCTGGTTGACGATCGGCACGGCCTCCACCAGCATTCAGATCGATGGCGTCGATACCACTCGCGCGATCGGCCGGTTGATGCTGTTCACGCCTGCGTATCACACGGATACGGACACCGCACCGGGCGGGCTGGAATGGACGCTCGCCGGCAACCCGCTGCGCGTCGAGGGACAGAGCCGCACGCAGGGGAAGACTCCGATCCCTCCTGACGGCTTCGTCCTGTCGTTCGGAGGCAAGACACCTCCAGCAGCCCTGCGGGGGCTGCGACGCGGCGCACGCGTGACGCTCGACACGATATACGAGCCGGTCGAAGGCAGATCAGACGTGTGGGCGCGCGCCGATCACATCGTCAGCGGCGCCGGCCTGCTGCTGCTGAACGGGCGCATGATCGACGACTGGAGCATCGAGGGCGTCGATCTGCCGTTTTCGGGGAATCGTCACCCGCGTACCATGATTGGGACGGCTGCCGACGGCGCCATCTGGCTCGTGACCGTGGACGGCCGTCAGCCACGGCTCAGCGCCGGCATGGCGCTCGCGGAGCTTCGCGCGCTCGCGCAGCGACTGGATCTCGTCGATGCCTTGAACCTCGATGGCGGCGGATCGACGACGATGTGGGTGGACGGCGCGGTCGTGAACAGCCCGTCGGATGTGACCGGGCCGCGAAAGGTGAGCGATGCCTTGCTCGTCTGTAGAGGTCGCGGTTGAGACTGTCACAACTCGGGCTTTGGGCTCATGGCGTTCGGCTTTGGGCCTGTCGCGAATTTTTCGCGCAAAGGATGCAATGAACCGAGCAACCTGCTTCCCGACGGCGACGGTCCGCCGCGCGGGCCTAAAGCCGACAGCCTTGAGCCAAGAGCAGGTTTTGCCGTGATTTATCGATTCGGCCCTTACACGCTCGATCCCGCATCGTTCCGCCTGCTGAAGGCGGGCGAGATCGTGTCGCTGTCTCCGAAGATCATCGACCTGCTGTTGTATCTGGTCGCGCGGCCGTCCACGCTCGTCACGAAGGAAGAGTTGTTCAAAGCGCTCTGGCCCGATGTTGCGGTGACCGACAATGCACTGACGCAAGCGGTCTCGGAGCTGCGTCAGGCGCTCGGCGACGATCCCTCACGGCCGTCATTCGTCCAGACAGTCGCCAGACGAGGCTATCGGTTCATTGCTCCCGTCAACAGCGTCGCACCGAGCCCATCGCCCGGGCCCACGACGCGCGCCGAACCAGTGTCGCAGGGTCAGGCATCGATTGCCGTGCTGGACTTCGCAAACGTTACCGGGGATCGCGAGTTCGCCTGGCTCGCCTCCGGTATTGCCGAGACGGTCACGAACGATCTCCGCGCCACGTCGCCGCTTCGAGTGATCGATCGAACGCGCGTCGTCGAAGCGATCCGGCGTGGTGGATCGGATCTGTCGGCGCTCAGAGCGGAGCTGCACCTCGATCGCGCCGTCGTCGGCAGCTTTCAACGTGCGGGCGATCGACTTCGGATCATCGCGCGAATCGTCGAAGCCGCAACCGGTGAGGCGCTCGCGGAGGCGAAGGCGGATGGTCCCCTCGCGCGCGTGTTCGAACTGCAGGATCGGATCGTCACGCAGTTTGCCGACACGCTGGGGATGACGCAGCCGGAAGCAGGCTCTCGCCGCTCGCTCGGCGAGACGAGCAGCCTCGAAGCGTATCAGGCGTTCACCGAGGGCCGCGTTCGCCTCGAGTCGCTCGATGCGTCGCTCGTGCCGGCGGCGGTCGCCGATTTCGAGAAGGCGATTACGCTCGATCCGCGCTACGCGCTTGCGCACGTCGGCCTCGCGAATGCGAGGTTCTGGCAGTACGAAACATCCCGCGCCCGGAACCAGCCGGATGGTGCGCTGCTCGCCCGCGCGATCGACCACGTGCGCCGTGCGATCGAGCTGGAGCGCAATCTCGCCGAGGCGCACGCGACTTTGTCCTTTCTCCTCATGAGCGCGAGACGAGCACCGGACGCGCTGACCGCTGCGCGCCGCGCCGTGGCGCTCGAGCCAGGGTACTGGGGGAATCAGTTCCGCCTCGCACACGCCGCGTGGGGCGAGGAGCGCCTGGAGGCGCTCGCGCGAGCCGTCGAGCTCTATCCCGATTTCCCCTTCGTCCACTTTGAAGCCGCGATGGTGCACATCGCACGCGGCGATCTCGATCGCGCCGAGCCCGTACTTCGCGAAGGAACGATCGTCCAGGATCGGCAGGCCGATCTGAAGCAGCGCTACCCTGCGAAGGGTCTGCACTGGCTCCTTGGCCTCGTGCGGCTGGCGCGGGGTGACGCCGCTGAAGCGACGCGCGAGTTCGAGCGCGAGATCTCGTCGGGATCGTGGCAGTTGTACGCGCCGGAGTTCGCGATGAACGCCCACGACGGCGCCGGGTTCGCGGCGCTGCACGCCGGGGACGCCGAAACGGCCGCCGTGCAGTTCCGATGCGCGCTCGAGTTGTTCCCCGAACACGCGAGATCCCTGGTCGGCCTTGGAGCAGCGCTGGCGTCGGCTGGTGACACGGCCGGCGCCGAGGCGGCGTTCGCAAAGGCAACGGCAGCAACCGAGTCACTTCGCAAGGGGGGCCGAGGCAGCGAGGCGACTCTCGCCGAAGCCCTCCAGCACGCGGCGCGCGGTCAGGAAGACGAGGCCCTTCGGTGTCTGACGACCCTGCTCGATCGTGCCGACCTGCCGTTCACCGGCTGGACGATCCCGATCGAACCGCCCTTCGATCCGATGCGTGAGAGTTCCGCTTTCCGGAAGATCACCGAGAGGCTTGCCGAGCGCGCCCGATAACACGAGAGAACGAGATCAGGAGAGAAGGAGATCAGGAGAGATTGCCTCCGCTCAACAGTCGATGGCATGCGTCACGGCTGTATCGCCGTCGACACAATCTTCGAGAGCTGCGCCATGAGAGCGGCGCTCTTTTTTTCGTCCTGCATCCCGCGCACGAGGAGAACCAGGACATAGGGACGAGGGCCCAAGACGATGCCGGCGTCGTGATGAATCCGAGTAATCGTGCCCGTCTTGTGGGCCACTGGCGTGCCTGCGGGCACACCGGCGGGAATCGCGTCGTTGAATGTCTGGCGTTTGAGAATCGCGACCATCTCGGCGTCGGCCGTCACGTCGACGGCCTTGCCGTTCGCGAGCGTCTCGAACAACACGAGAAGGGCGCGGGCGGTGGTCGTGTTGCTCATGCCGCGATCGAACGCCTTCTGATCTTCGACGCCCCTCAGCAGCTGCATGCCCTCGGCGCCCAGTCTCGTGACCGTGCGCCGGATGTTCTCGACGCCCAGCTTTTCGATCAGCAGGTTTGCCGCGAAATTGCTGCTCATGGTGATCATCGCCTCGCAGAGCTCGCGCAGCGTCAGCGTGCGCCCGACTGCGGCGTAGACGGTCTTGTCCGAGTCGTCACCTTCGCTGAGCGCGTAGACGCTTCCATCGACGATGCTGTGGAATTCGTTCTTGACGGGCAAGGGATCGTCGAGCGAGAGCATGCCGGCGCGTGCCTGCCTGAAGAGCTCGATCATGACAGGCACTTTCATGGTGCTTGCCGCGTGAAACGACTTGTCGGGATCGATGAGCACTTCGGTCCGGCCATCGAGCGTGCGCAAGGCCACGGACACTTCAGCCCCGCTCGATTCGATCACCTGACGCAGCTGCCCGTCGATCGCGGCGGATGAAGTGGACGGCGTAGGGGTCTGCAGGGACCCCACCATGAGAGCCGCTGTGATCAGGCCACCCCACATAGACCTCTATTATCCTTGTTCAATGCCTTTGCGGCGCACGGGAGCGTTGACCGGGACGTCGGTAATCGTCGTGGGTGCCGGACTCGCCGGCCTGGCGGCGGCGCGCGATCTGGAACAGGCGGGGGCGTTCGTGACCGTTCTCGAAGCGCGCGACCGGGTTGGCGGACGTGTGCACACGATCCGCGATGGCTTTGCGCACGCTCAGCATGCGGAGGCTGGCGCTGACCTGATCGAAGCCGAGCAGACGTTCGTCCTCGAGCTCGCGGCTGCCGTTCGTCTGAAGCCGGTTCGCATTCTGAGGAGGGGCTGGGGCTTCTACGGCGTCGACCGTCGTGGCCGTCGACGCGTATGGAAGCATCCCGATTCGTTCGAGCAGATCGGGCGCAAGCTGGGTCCCGAGATTCAGGATTACGTCCTTGCGGGCAAGCGATGGGATTCCGCCGTCGCAGTGGCAATCGCACGACGGCCGGTGAACGAGTGGCTTCGTGACGTTCGCGCGGATCCCGGCTTCGTCGCAGGCATGCGTGGTCTGCGCGGGTTCTTCCTGGCCGATCCGGAGGACCTGTCGCTCATCGCGCTCGTCGATCAATTTGCATCCGGCGACACTCCCGGCACGGACAAGTTCTTCCGGCTCGAGCACGGCAACGATTGGCTTCCGCGGAGAGTCGCAGATGATTTGGCGGGTGCGATCCGGCTGAACGCAATCGTTCGACGCATCCGACAGGACGAGGAGCTTCTGAATGTGACGTTCGAGGAGCGGGGCGCGCTTCACGAGATCGCCGCGGATTACTGTGTGGTTGCGCTGCCCGCCTCGACTCTCCGCGAGGTCGTCTTCCAGCCGGCGCTCCCCGAGCAGCAGCAACGTGCAATCACGACGTTGCGCTATGGACCGGCGACGCGCCTGCTCTTGCAGTTTACGCGGCGGTTCTGGCGGCGCGCGACGCGGCCGAGCGCGTTTGGAACGGATCTGCCTACGGGCGCGGTGTGGGACGCCAACGAGCAACAGCGCGGGCCGTCGGGCATCCTGACCTTCCTGGCCGGCGGCCGTGCGTCGCAAGAAGTCCGGAACATCTTGAGCGCCGAAGGGTATGACGGAGTCCTTGGTTGCTTACGCTGGATGGGCCCCGTTGCGACCCTTCTCGCGAGTCGGACGATCACGTGGGAAGACGATCCATGGTCGCGCGGCGGCTATGCGGTGTTCGATCCGTCGTTCGACCCACGCCTGCGCGATTGGCTCGCTCGGCCTGCGGGCCGCGTTCTCTTCGCAGGTGAGCACACGAGCGAGCGGTGGCAGGGCTACATGAACGGCGCCATCGAGAGTGGAAAGCGCGCCGCCGCCGAAGTGCGCGCGCTCCGAGCCTTCGGAGGGGACGGAGATCACGGATAAAACATTTACCGCGGAGCCACGAAGTTCACGGAGAGCTGAATGGAATTTGGCTTTCTCCGTGTGCTCCGCGACTCCGCGGTGAACGCTTGGTCCGTGATCTCCGCCTCCTCCGAAGCGGCGGCGGGCCGGCAGCTAGACTCGTGTTTCCTGTCCCGTGACTTCCGGCACGTCCGCCAGCTCTCCCCACGTATCCGGATCCTGCGAAACCAGCGTCGATAGGTACAGTGAGACGTCCTCCATCGGGAACTTCGTCCCAAGATCCGACGCGGCGCTCCGAAGCTTCGCGCTGTCGGGCTTCCGCACCTCCTCGCCGCTGATCAGCCCGTTTTCGTGTGCGATCCCGACGCTGTCGAGAAACGCGATCATCATAGGACGTTGCCTGGCGAGGTGATAATCGACGAGCGCCCGCGCGGCAATCGTGTCCGAGATCGATGGCAGGTTGGCGAGGTACTTCGTCCGTTTGGCAGCAGGGAGCGCGAGCACGCTCTTCGTGCGGAATCTCATGTGGGTCGCAATCCCCTCGATGGCCTCGACCTGCTGGTCGGTCGATTGCTCGTCCTCCCAGAACAGCTCGGCGGCCGCCAGCCGCCGCTCCAACGGCATCCGCCTCCAGAGACGGGACGGTCTGAATCCACTCAAATCCTGCGGCATGTGAGGGATCTTAGCCCACTTTGGAGAAACGATCCGAGCTTGCGAGCCGTCTAAATGTCGGCGACTGCCTCCCGCCGGAGGAGACGGAGAGCACGGAAAAAAGCGTTTACCGCGGAGCCACGAAGTTCACGGAGACAATTAATGTTTCTTCGCGCGCTTCGTGCCTCCGTGGTGAAAGCTTGTTCCGCGCTCTCCGTCTCCTCCAATCGGCGTCGGTGGAAACACATCAGCAGGACAAAGAATGATGTCCATCTTCGACACGGTCCGACAGGATCTTCGCTTCGGTGCACGAACCCTTCGTCGCAACCCCGGCTTCGCGACGATCGCCGTCCTCACGCTCGCGCTCGGGATCGGCGCAAACGCCGCAATTTTCAGCGTCGTCAATGCCGTCCTGTTGCGCCCGTTACCCTGGGCGGCGCCGGATCGCGCCGTCATGATTTGGAGCAAATGGACGGCCTTCGACAAGACGTGGGTCGCAAGCGGCGAGGTCGTCGATTACCGCAAGCGGACCCGAACCCTGCAGGAGATCGCGGTCTGGAACGAGGGACAAGTCAACCTGACCGGTGACGGCGATCCCGAACGCGTCTCCGCGGCGAATGTCTCGGCCAATACCTTTTCGGCGCTTGGCGTGCAGCCTCTCATCGGCCGCACCTTCAGCGTCAGCGAAGATCTTCCCAACGGACCGAACGTCGTCATCCTCGGATTCGGACTCTGGAACCGGAGGTACTCTGCGAATCCTGCGGTAGTCGGCCGTGCGATTCAGATCAACGGACGGCCGTACGAAGTCCTCGGCGTGATGCCTCCAGACTTCTTGCTGCCAACCGATTACCACAACGTCCAGCCCTCCCAGCTCTGGGCGCCGCTGCAGATGGATCCTGCGAGCACGGATCATGGAAGCCACGGGTTCTACGCCGCCGGACGGCTCGCACCAGGCGCGACGGTTCAACAGGCGGCCGCCGAGATGCACGGCATCGCGCAGGCGATGATCCGCGAGGGGCTTTATCCCGTCCAGATGCAGTTCGACACCGTCGTCCTGTCGCTCACCGACGAAGTGGTTGGCGGCGTACGTCGCGCGATCTGGCTCTTGACGGGCGCGGTCGCGTTCCTGCTGCTCATTGCCTGCGCGAACGTGGCAAATCTGCTGCTGGCTCGCGCCGAAGCGAGGCAGCGCGAGATCGCCGTCCGGTCGGCGTTGGGCGCCGGCCGGGCCCGCATGGTCCGTCAGCTGTTGACCGAAAGCCTGGTGCTCACCACGATGAGCGCCCTCGTGGGTCTCGCGTTGGCGTTTGCAGGCGTGCGGTTCCTTGCCTGGTGGAATCCGGCGAGCATTCCGCGTGTCGCGGGCGCGAACGTCGATCTCCGCGTTCTCCTGTTCACCGCCGCGATTGCGCTTGGCACGTCGGTCCTCTTCAGCCTCACGCCCGCGCTCAGAACGCTGCGAATCGACCTGACGGACGCGCTGAAGGACGGCGCCCAGGGCGCGTCGAGTGGCGGCACCCGTCAACGATTTCGCAGCGCGCTTGTTGTCGTCGAGATGGCCCTCGCCGTCGTGTTGCTGATTGGTGCAGGTCTGATGCTGCGCAGCCTCTGGTCGCTCCAGCGTGTGCCGCTCGGGCTCGAGCCGTCGAACGTGCTGACACTCCGAATCTCGCTGCCGCAGGCGACCTATCCGGCGCCCGAGCAGATCGTGACGTTCTATCAGCAGCTCATCGATCGCGTCCGCCATCTGCCCGGCGTCAAGATGGCCGGCGCCGTGCGCTCTCTGCCGCTCGGCTCGACCATCGGTGACTACAGCTTGATCGTCGAAGGCTATACGCCTCCTCCCGGTACGAACGCCAAGGGCGACTGGCAGATCGTCACGGATGGTTACCTCGAAGCGATGGGAGAACGCCTTGTCAGAGGCCGCACGATCTCGCCGGCCGATGCGACCGACACGATGCCGGTGGCGCTCATCAACGAAGCCATGGCGCGGATTTACTGGGCTGGTCGCGATCCGATCGGCGGCCGCATGAAGGTCGGCATGAGCCCCAGCCGCCCGTGGGTCACGGTCGTCGGCATCGTCGCAGACGTGAAGCACAACGGGCTGACCGATGTCGTCAAGGAAAAGTTCTATATTCCACACGCGCAGTGGCAGAGAGTCACCGGCAATCCGTTCCGCGCAATGTCGCTCGTCGTCAAAGCCTCCACTGACCCTCGCGCACTCACCGGATCAATTCGTCAAGCGCTGCGCGACCTCGATCCCAATCTGCCAATCGCGGACGTGCGGACCATGGACGACGTGGTTGGTGCGGCGATGTCGGCGCCGCGCTTCACCGGCGTGCTGCTCGGAATCTTCGCGGCGCTCGCCCTGGCATTGTCGGCCATCGGGATCTACGGCGTGCTGTCCTATGTCGTCAGCCTCCGCACGCGGGAGATCGGGATTCGCGTCGCCGTCGGAGCAGGTCGCGGCGAGGTCCTGCGATTGATCCTGAGAAGCGGCCTCGTGCTCGCGCTCGCAGGCATCGTCATCGGCATGACGATCGCCGTCTGGGCGACCGGCTTCATGCGCGGCCTCCTGCACGACGTGACACCCGGCGATCCCGTCACGTTCGTTGGCGTCGCCGCGGGCCTTTCCGTCGTTGCGGTCGTTGCGAGTCTCATTCCGGCGTTGCGGGCCACTCGCGTCGACCCTGTGATTGCGTTGAAGACAGAATAGAGTGCGGATCGCAGATTGACGAGTGCTGATTCACGATCGCGGCTGTCGACCTAGAGTGGCGACCCGGCCTGGCGACTGCGACTGACGACGAGCGACTGTCGACTGTAGACTGTTGTGTGCCCGATCGCCTCTTCACCCCGCGCTTCTTCCTGATGTGCGGGTTCACGTTCACGGTTTTTCTCTCGGCCTTTCAACTCCTCCCGACCGCGCCGTTCCACATCCTGGATCTCGGCGGGTCCACGTTCGCGTCCGGTCTCTTTCTGGGGTTTCTGACGTACTCGTCGGCGTTCTCGGCACCGCTCACCGGCGCGTTTGCCGATCGCGTTGGCCAGAAGCGCGTGCTGATCACGTCGAGCATCGCGCTGACGATCTTCTCGCTTGCCTACGCCGTCATCGACAGCTATCGACTGCTGCTTGCGCTCGTCGTGGTCCACGGCATCTTCTGGTCCGGCCTGCTCTCGGCCTCGGCTGCGTACATGACAGGCATGCTGCCGGAGCAGCGCCGGGCGGAAGGAATTGGATATTGGGGGCTCTCGAGTGTGGCGGCAATCGCCGTGGCGCCCACCGTCGGCTTTTGGGTCTATCACCTCGGCTGGGTCTGGCTCTGTGTTGGCGGCGCCGCGCTGAACGCGATCATGACGGCAATCGCATGGAGTCTTCCCGAACACGCACCGACCCCGCATCGAGCCGTCGTTCCGAATCCGCGCGCACGCGGCATTCTCGAATGGCGCGTCCTCATCGTGTCGGTGAGCTTGTTTCTCTATTCGTTCGGCTACGGCGGAATCACGAGCTTCGCGGCGCTCTATGCGGACGCGAACGGAACCACGCCAAAGGGCATCTACCTGACGGCGCTCGCCGGCATCATCCTCGTGACGCGGCCGTTCGCAGGTCGGCTCGGAGATCGACTCGGCTACAAGCGTGTATTCGCGCCGTGTCTGGTCCTCATCAGTCTGGGTCTCGCGCTCCTCGCGTTTGGCGGCACGCGCGCGTGGATGATCGCGTCAGCCATGGTGTTCGGAACCGGGTTCGGCACGGCTTATCCCGTTTACGTCGGCTACGTGATGCAAGGCGTGCGACCGGATCGACGTGGCGCTGCTTTCGGCGCGATCCTGGCCGCATTCGACACCGGCATTGGAACCGGATCGACAACGATGGGATGGTTGATTCAGGAGTTCGGTTTCGCGAGTGCCTTTGCCGCTGCGGCGGCGCTGTCAGCGCTCGCGCTGCCGTACTTTCTCGCGGTGGATCGGATATTCGAGCGGCGTCAACGAATCCAGTTCGCAATCGTTGAACCGATCGGTGAGATTCGTGTCAGAGCCCAGGGAGATAACAGGAGAACAGGAGATCAAGAGGTTTAGTTCTGAAATCCTCCTGATCTCCTGACCTTCTGTGGGATTCGCGATTGCTCGACTTCAGAAACCGACCCTCATTCCCACATCGATCCGGCGCGCCGGCATGGCGGCCGTCGGCTGACCGAAGAACTGCGACGTCATGACGCCCGAGTACCCGATCGGGTTCACGTGGTTCAACAGGTTCTGTGCGGCGGCGAAGAGCTCGAAGCGGACTCGCTTGTTCTCGGCGCCGCCGCCACCGATTGCGCCGAGCAGCCCCCCGGCATCCGGCCCTCCGGGCCCGACCCGCTGGATGATCATCGTGCCGCCGCCCATCGGCCCGCCGCCGGTCGAAGGCCGATCCCCGAATCCGAACGCGTAGCTGACACGGGCGCCGACATCCCACATGCCCTTGCTCATCGCCGAATTCCGTCCGACGCCGGCCGGACGATCGGTGAAGACCGTGTCGCCGTTGTCGTCGCTGCCGGTCGTGATGTTGTAGGGCGTTCCGGATCGGGCGTTCATCGTCAGCCCGACGCGGATGTTCTTGTAGAGCGTCGTGTTCATCACAGCGCTGGCGATGTGGTGCGGGACACCGGTGGCGGGACCCCACTCCGCCGCGAGGTCGTAGCTGTTCGCGGGAAGACTGAATGGACCGTCGGCATCGTTCCGCTGACGTATCCACGAATAGTTGGCGAAGAGGAACGTGCGGCGCGCGGGAACGTTGAAGTTCACGCCGACGTTCAGCGTCTCGCCGCGCATCCGTGCCGTCGACTCGACCTGTGTAACGTTCCCGAACGTCGGATCGGGTCGCTGGCCGTTCGCGAGCGGGGCATTGATGTTGCGGCCCCGGAACCAGTCGTATCCGGCCGTGTGGCTGTAATTGATGTTCGCGGTGAACGTCTGCGAGAACTGCTGGGTCACCCCGAGGAGCGCGATTGCGCGCTGGGGCATCACGAGGCCGGGGGCCAGCAGGTACTTGCTCGTAGGCAGCACGGTTTGCTCCGCGCCGCCAGCAAACGGGTCGGGGAAACCGGGGTTCTGGATGATCAAGTCCTGCTGCCGGAACCCGTCGACACGCAGGACCTGTTCGTAGGTGCTCGATTCGAGCCAGTCGTAGAAGATCCCTCCGCCTCCCCTGATCGTCGTCTTCCCGGTCTTGAATGGCGACCAGGTGAACCCGGCGCGCGGGCCTATGTTCAGTCCGTCGCCAACGTGCGTTTGCAGTTCCTGCCGGACGCCGAAGCTCAACGTGAGGTTCTTCCGCACGCGCCAGTCGTCCTGCACGAAGACGCCAGCCTGCCACTGCGAGTGCTCCACGAGCGGATCGCCGATTCGCTGCGAGTAGGTCGCGGGGCGTTCCGCTTCGAAGTCGGCATTGCTCGTGAAGGTGAACGTGCCGAGATAATTCGTGTGGCTGTCGCTTCGATACCAGCCGCCTTCCAGGAGCGTTCCCATCCGCACGGCGTGCTTTCCACGCGCCCAGTCGATGTTCGTTGCCCACTCCAGCTCGGTGCTGTCACCGCCGCCTGCCTGTTGCGCGCCGCCAGACGTGAACGCGTCGAGGACCTTCACCGTCGGTGCTTCGAGCACAGAGCTGGCGTCGGTGGAACGCCAGCGCAGCTGCAGGCGCGACTCGCCGAACCACTTCCGGGCAAGCGGCCCGCTTTCGGACAGGCGCAGGATGCTATCGGTCGAGGTTCGCGAGTACGCGCGTCCGGGCAGATCGAAGCTGCCGATGCCGAGGTTGCGCTGATCGTCGTTGTTCTGCTGGAACGACGCGCGAAGCGTGTGCGCCTTCGTCAGCGCGTGATCGAGCCGGCCGTTGAAGTTGATTCGATCCGCCGGGCGACGGATCGGCGCCGCGCGCGTGCCGTTCGGCAGCGACGCGTAGACGTTGGCCGAATCGTACAGCGACGCGCCGCCCGCAACCAGCGAGAACGACGTGCGGTTCTTGATCAGCGTTCCGTTCAGATTGAAGGTGTACTGCTGCGTCTGTTCCGGTCCTTTCGTGGGCTGGAACGCGTTCCGCGCATTCATGGCATCGTCACGAAACGTGAAATCGAAACCGCCCCGCAACGGCCCGATGCCAGGTTGCGTGACGATATCGACGAACGTGTGACCGCCGCTGTGATTCTCGGCGGCGAACATCCCGCTCGAGAACCGGATCGATCGAATCTGCGACTTCGGCGGCAGCTTTCCGCCGCGGAAACCGTCGACGCGGATGACGCCGCCCGGCCCCGCCATGTCTTTCAGCACCTGCTCCATTTCATCCGGATCGTCGGGCAGCGCGTTGATCTGATCTTTGGAGAGCACGTTGCTGAAGCGATCGCTGTTCGGATCCGACGCGGCCGTGGCCGGATCACGACTGACGGAGACGCTCTCGTCCATCCGCTGAATCGGAAGGGTAATCTCACGCCGGTTGTCCCCCGCGCGGACGCGAAGTCCGGAAATCACGACGGTGTCGAAGCCCGGAAAGCTCGCGGACACGGTATAGCGGCCTGGCGGCAGCTCTCGCGCGACCGCAACGCCTTGCCCGTCGGACGGCACGTCTTCGAGCGCGACCGTGCTCGTCGCGGGCTCCTCACCTTTCACCTGAACGAGCGCCGCCGGGATGACGGCGCCGCTTGGATCCTTGACAACGACGCGGAGGGTTGCCGTTTGCATTCGGGCCTGTTCTGTTGCCGAAACCGGGATCGCTGCAACCATGCAGGCAACGAGGGCCCCGGCAAGCAAGGTTGCGTGTCGCGGCGATTGGCGTGTGGCCAAGTGAGTCATCGGCATGAATCGGCGAAATCCGCGTCTCGGCTTGCATCCTCGAATAGCCGCGAGAATCCGCGTATCACCCTTCGAATTTCTTCGGATCAATCTTGGGATTGACCTTGACGCGGCTGACCGTCCACTCCTCGTTCGTCGTACCGGCGGAAGCGCGGCGGAGACTGTGCGGGAACTTGACCCCGTCGACGCTGCGCCAATCGTCGACAAAGAGCGTGTAGTCGACCATCGTCGGCGGCTGTTTCTGCAGTTCCTGGATCTGCTTCTCTGCGTCTTCGCGAATCTTCTTGCGCTCTTCGTCGGTCAGCTGATGGCCCGGCGCCCCTCCCATCCGGCCAGCCGGACCGCCGAACGTCATCATCCGCGGCTGCGGCGCTTGATACGTCACCATCCGCGGAAGGTTCGTCTGCTCGTCGATGAACAGGCGCGCAGCAAATCCTTCACTGCCCTTGACGTCGATCACGTGCGCTTTGCCGTCTGGAGATTCGGCTTCGCCGGCGTATGTAAATTGCGCGTTGATCGAGGGGTGCGCCATGGCGAACCAACCGAGCATGAGGCGCGACAGTTCCACTCGAGCGTTGCGCAGCATCGTTCGATTCATCTGCTCCTGCTGTTCGGGCGTGGGCTTCTCGCCAGGGTTCGTACTGAACACGCCTCCCGGGCCGCCCATTCGGATGATCATCCCGCCACCCATCGCGGGCGCCGTGTTCGTTGGCAGAATCGCCTTGTCGCCATTGAAGCCGGTGGTGCCTCCAATCACGAATCCGCCGCCGGTGGGCGTGTCCGACCGCACGTACTTGTCGGGGAGTTCGAGCAGCAACTCGACATCGGAGCTCATTTGTCGCTCGCCGACATTGCGCTGCAGCGTCGCCTCGACGCTCAGGGTTTTCAGCGCGTCGAGCTTTTTATCGCCCAGCGCCTTGTGCGCTGCGGCAAGTACCTCGGCCGCCTTGTCCTGTGCAGTGAGGATTCCGCCGGTCAGTGTGAGCGCGAGTGCGATGATCCCGTGGGTGACGTCGCGATTAGGCATGTGATCCTCGACGAAATAGCGGAGGAGACGGAGGGCACGGACAAACCGTCCACCGCGGAGCCGCGGGGCACACGGAGAACAGTTTCTGTCTCTTCGTGTTCGTCGTGGCTCCGTGGTGATCAGCCTTGTCCGTGAGCTCTGTCAGCTCAGCGAACTCTAAGACGAACAATGTTCCCTGTTCGATGCGTGCCAGTCGTTAACGGTGCGCTAAGAATTTGTTAAGCACGTAAAACCTCGCTGGGGCCGCCGTCCGGCCGGGGAGCCGCGTGCTAGACTCGGCTCATGCGAGGTCGATTCCGGCCGCCGATGTTGGCCTTGCCGGCGGCGCTGCTCGGGTTGATTGCACTGCTGGCGACGGTCCAGTACCGCTGGCTTGGCGCGATTAGCGACGCGGAACGGGATCGCATGAAGGCGACCCTGACCGCGCGCGCCTCCGACTTCGCGCAGGATTTCGACCGCGAGCTCACCCGCGCGCACCTGCTGTTTCAGCTCGAGCCCATGCAGGAGGAGACGTCGATCGCGGCGCGGCTTGCCGCGCGTTACGACCGCTGGCAGAGCACCGCGCGTTATCCGCGAATGATCAAGGACGTATACGTCGTCGCGATAGACGCCAGCGAGAAACCGGGGCTGCAGCGCTTCGACGCGTCCACGGGTTTCATCGAACCGGCCGATTGGCCGCCCGCACTCGCCGACGTGCGGGCGCAACTCGTCGGCCAGCAGACGGTGACGTCGGACCATCGCGCCGTCTGGATTCGATCGATGCTCGCGATGGTCTGGGAAAACGTTCCGGCACTCGTCGTTCCGGCCCCGCACGTCATCTTCAATCAGCGCGGCGGACGAACCGAGCTGCAGGTAATCCCGCGAATCTCGTACACGGTGCTGCTGCTGGATCGCGACTATCTCGTCAACGAGATGTTCCCAGCGATTGCGCAGCAGCACTTCCGAAGCGGCGATGGCGTCGACTATCACCTCGCCGTCGTGAGTCCTTCGAACGGTGGCGTATGGTATCGGTCGACGCCGCAGTTCGCGCCGAAGCCGGACGCGAAGGTCGACGTATCAGCCGACTTGTTCCAGATCCGCATCCAGGAGTTTGGAAACGTTGCGGCAGACGTGCGGCAGTTCACGACGCTCCTGGCCAGGCGGCCGCCGGCACGCGGTGGAGTCGGGTCGTCCACGACGTCTTCACGAAACACCCCCTCGGACAGCATGGTCGGTGGACGAGTCACGCTCTCGACAGGTACGACCCAGCTTCCGTACAAGGACGGAGCCTCGGTCTTTTTCGTCCAGGGAACCGAGTCATCAGCCGAGAAGACACAGATGGGGACGGTCACACCACGGCCGCCATTGATCAATCAGCCTCGGTTGCGATTGCTCGTGAAGCACCCGGCCGGCTCACTGGAAGGAGCGGTCGCAGCGACGCGCCGCCGAAACCTTCTGATCAGTTCATCGGTGCTCGGCGTGCTGGGCGCGAGCGTGGGACTGCTCGTGCTCTCAACGCGCCGCGCGCAACGCCTCGCGCAGCAGCAGATGGAGTTTGTCGCCGCAGTGTCTCACGAGCTTCGAACGCCGCTCGCCGTCATTCGCGCCGCTGCCGACAACCTTGCCGAGGGAGTCGTCGACGACGAGCAGCAGATCCGGAAGTACGGAGAGCTGGTGCGAGGCGAGGGACGACGGCTGAGCGAGATGGTGGAACAGATCCTGGAGCTGGCCGGGATCCACTCCGGTCAGCGCGTGTTGACGTTGTGCCCGGTTGGTGTCGCGCCTGTCCTCCGTGATGTCGTTGCAGCGTCGAGCTCGTTGATCGAGGCGGCAGGCATTCGCGTCGAGTTTGATCTGCCTGAAGATCTCCCTCCCGTGATGGGCGACGAATCATCGCTTCGCCGTGTCTTTCAGAATCTCGTCGGGAACGCAATCAAGTACGGCGCGAGCGGCGGATGGATCGGCGTGCGCGCGAAGACGATTGGCACGGATGTGCACATCTCGATTGCGGATCGAGGTATCGGGATTGCTCCAGCCGAACAGTCGCGGATTTTCGAGCCGTTCTACCGGGCGACGAGCGTCGTCGCTGCCCAGATCCAGGGTGCCGGGCTCGGTCTCAGCCTCGTGCAGCGCATCGTCGACGCGCACCACGGCAGAGTGGCCGTCGAGAGCGCGCCGGAGAGCGGCAGCACGTTCACCGTGATTCTGCCGTCGGCGAGCGACCAACCGATTGGCGATCGCGAAGCGTTGCGCCGCGCCGAAGCCCGCGGCTCGGCGTGAGACCACGATCGGCTCTGGGCTCAGGGCTTTAGACTGAGCCCGCCCGAAGGCTGCCTGTCATACGTGAAGCGTCTCCTTCTCATCGAAGATGAACCTGGGCTGGTGCTGACGCTCACCGATCGTCTGACCCGCGAAGGCTACATCGTCGAGACCGCTTTGGACGGTGAGCGCGCGCTGGAACGCGCGAGCGCCGAGGCGTTCGATCTCGTGCTGCTCGATGTGATGCTGCCGCGGTTGGGGGGGTTCGACGTCCTGCGGGAGCTGCGCAAGCGAAACATCGATACACCCGTGATCATGCTGACCGCGCGCGGCCAGGTCGTGGACAAAGTCGTTGGGTTCAAGCTTGGCGCCGACGACTACGTGACGAAGCCGTTCGAGATGATCGAGCTGCTCGCGCGCATCGAAGCGAAGCTACGGCGCACCGTGTCCGCGCAGCATCCCACCGAGCGGCACCAGTTCGGCGACATCCGCGTCGACTTCCGCCGCGCCGAGGTCACCAAAGCCGGTGTTCTACTCGATCTCTCCGCGCGCGAGTTCCAGCTGCTGCGGTACTTCGTCGAGCATCGAGGCGCCACGCTGAGCCGCGAAGAGCTGCTCAACGAAGTGTGGGGCTACAACGCGATGCCATCGACGCGCACGGTCGACGTTCACGTCGCGTGGTTGCGACAGAAGGTCGAACCCAACCCGCGGCATCCGCAATACATCCTCACGATTCACGGGATGGGGTACAAGTTCGCTGGCTGAACTGACGCTGGGCCGGTGGCTCGGTCGCTCGGTAGCTCGATAGTCCGGTAACTCGCAATCACCCCGATTCTACGAGCTACCGGGCGACCGAACTCCCGCTACCGGCCTAACGCCACGATTTCGACCCGTACCTCGCCTTTTTCGACAGACAAGATTGCGACGCTTGGCTTGATATCGAATCGTTTCGGCCCCGCGGCTCCTGGGTTGACGACGAGCCGGCTGCCGGCGCGCTGAATCAGCGCCCTGTGCGTGTGGCCATAGACCAGCACGTCGGCGGAGTATCTTGACAGCAGCGTGGCGGGCGTCGGGCTCCCGAGCTCGTGGCCATGGCTGACATGGATGGTCGTGCCATCTGCCGTCAATTCGATCTCGGGCTCGAGGTCGGGGTCGTCCGCTGCGTCGACGTTGCCGCGGACCGCGCGGACCGGCGCGATCCGTCGCAGCTCCCGGAGAATCGGGGCGCCACCAACGTCCCCCGCATGAAGGATCACCTGCACGCCGCGCAACGCGGTCGGCACCTCCGGCCGCAGCAGCCCGTGTGTGTCGGAGATGAGCCCGATTCGCATCCCGCAGACTCAATGAGCAGTCCGCGCACTCTACAATCAGCAAGCATCAATCTACAATGGCGTGATGCTCAACGACGCCCATTGCCACTTTTTCTCGTCGCGGTTCCTCGAGATCCTGACGAAGGACGTTCCCGATTTGCCTCAGGCCGATCGGGCGGCAGCGGTGTCTGCAAAACTCGGATGGGAACCTCCGGGAGCGGCGGAAGCGCTCGCCGATCGGTGGGTCGCAGAGCTCGATCGGCACCAGGTGCGTCGTGCATCGCTGATTGCCAGCATTCCGGGTGACGAGGAGTCCGTCGCCATCGCAATCGCGCGGCATCCGTCGCGGCTCGTTGGCGTCTTCATGTTCAATCCGCTCGCACCCGATGCGGCGGCGCGGCTGACTCGCGCGCTCGGCGAACAGCGCATGCGAGTCGTGGCGCTGTTCCCGGCCATGCACCGATATCGCCTCGAAGACGAGCGAGTCGAAGCCGTATTCCAGACGGCTGATGCGCATCGCGCCGCGGTGTTCGTGCACTGCGGCGTCTTGACCGTCGGCGTACGCAAGAAGCTCGGACTGCCATCGCCCTTCGATCTCCGTCTGGGCGATCCGCTCGCCGTGGCTGCGATTGCGTTGCGGCATCCGCGCGTGCCGGTGATCGTTCCGCACTTCGGGGCTGGATTCTTTCGCGAGGCGCTCATGGCCGCGGACCAGTGTCCGAACATCCACTTCGATACGTCCAGCTCGAACGGTTGGATCAAGTACTATCCCGGGTTGACGCTCGACGGGGTGTTCCGGCAGGCGCTTGCCGTCGCGGGATCCGAACGACTTCTGTTCGGGACCGACTCGTCGTTCTTCCCGCGTGGTTGGCAGCGACCGATCTGGGAGGCGCAGGAGGCGGCGTTGAGGACGATCGGCCTCGATGAGAACACTCGCGCCAAGATCATCGGTGGAAACTTCGAGAGGTTGTTTCCTGTTCGAGAATCGGGGAAGGGGCAACACGAGACGGGAGAAGAGACATAACAGGAGAAGGGGAGAAAGGAGAAGACAACGATTCTTCTTCTCTTCTTCTCCCTTACTCCTGTTATGAATCTTCTCCCGCTCTCCTGTTCGGTGTTCTTCTCAATTGGCGGAGCGACGCATGGCGCTGAATCGAGAATTCGTTGCTTTGATCGTGTCTTTGTTCTCCGCCGCTGGGCTCGCGGTGGTCGTTGCACGAACTCCCCAGCCGCAGCCTCCCGTCTCCCCGGCTGACCTCGTCCTCACTAACGGCCGCATCGTGACCGTCAGCGACAAGCCGGGCGAGGCGCAGGCGATCGCTGTCACCGGCGACCGGATCACCGCGCTCGGCACAGCGGCGGAAATCAGGCCCCGCATCGGACCGAACACGAAGGTCATTGACTTGGACGGCAGGTTCGCCATGCCCGGATTCATCGAGGGGCACGGCCACTTCACGGGCGTCGGCGAGGCCCAGCTCCAGCTGAACCTGATGAAGGTCACCTCGTGGGACGAGATCGTTGCGATGGTCGAGCAGGCGGTGAAGACCGCGAAACCGGGTCAATGGATCCGTGGGCGCGGCTGGCATCAGGAGAAATGGAAGGCGAAACCGGCGCCGAACGTCGAGGGCTTTCCCTTGCACGCGTCTCTCGACCGCGTGTCGCCGAACAACCCCGTCGTGCTGACGCACGCGAGCGGGCACGCGAGCTATGCCAATGCCAAAGCGATGGAGCTGTCAGGGGTCACGCGCAACACGCCGAACCCCGAAGGCGGGGAAATCCTGAAGGACGCGAACGGCGAGCCCGTGGGTATGTTCCGCGAAACGGCGCAGCGCTTGATTCGCGCGGGGACGGGCGAGCCGCGACCGACCTCCGAGGAAGCAGCGGCGCGCGCGCGAAAGGTGCTGGAGCTCGCGGATCGAGAGGTGCTGTCGAAGGGCATCACGAGCTTCCAGGACGCTGGATCGTCGTTCGCGACGATCGACCTGATGAAGCGGATGGTCGACGAAGGCAAGATGGGCGTGCGCCTGTGGGTGATGGTCCGCGAGGGCAATCAGGCCGAAGCGCCCAGGCTGGCGCAATACCGGACGCTCGACTACGGCGGCGGCCATCTGACGGTCCGTGCGATCAAGCGCGCGATTGACGGCGCGCTCGGATCCCGTGGCGCGTGGCTGCTCGAGCCGTACTCCGACAAGCCGGACAGCACAGGGCTCAATACGACGCCGGTCGACGAGATTCGAGAGACGGCGAAGCTGGCGATGCAGCATGGGTATCAGCTGTGCGTCCACGCGATCGGCGATCGCGCAAACCGCGAGACGTTGAACATCTTCGAGGAGGCGTTCAAGGCAAATCCGGACAAGAAAGATCTTCGCTGGCGTGTCGAGCACGCGCAGCACCTCAATGCCGCTGACATCCCGCGCTTCGGCAAGCTGGGCGTCATTGCGTCAATGCAGGGCGTGCACTGCACGTCTGATGCGCCGTACGTGCTCGCGAGGCTTGGACCCAAACGCGCGGAAGAAGGCGCCTACGTCTGGCAGAAACTGATGAAAAGCGGCGCCGTCGTCACCAACGGCACCGACGCGCCCGTCGAGGACGTGGATCCGATTGCCGGTTACTACTCGAGCGTCACCCGGATGCTGGCGGACGGAACGGTCTTCTACCCCGATCAGCGCATGAGCCGAATGGAGGCGCTGCGCTCGTACACGATCAACCCCGCGTTCGCCGCGTTCCAGGAAACCTCGAAGGGCTCCCTTGAGCCCGGCAAGTACGCGGACATCGTCGTGTTGTCGAAAAACATCCTCGAGGTGTCCGGGCGCGAGATTCCGACAGCGCAGGTCGTTTATACGATTGTGGGCGGGAAGATCGTGTATCAGAAAGGACAGTGAAGCCGGGGGTCGGGATTCGTGGTTCGGGATTCGCTGAGTTCCTCGAAGGCCGCGGACCGAACCAAGCGAACCCCGAACTCCGAGCCCCGAATCCCGACGGGGTTCACCTTGCCCCGACTGGCTTCCCTCGTTGCGGCGATTGTGGTGGCACTCGCCTTCGATACTGCTCGAAGAAACGATTGCACGCACGATGGAAGCGATCGGTGAGCTCGCGGCCGGCGTTGCCGGGGACGGGACCGAGGCGCGTCCACGAGCTCTGCGCCTGGCGCACCTCCTCGGCCATCGCGCGCCACTTGGATTCCTCGCCGGCACGACCGCCAATCGTATTCGCGGCCAGGGCCTCACGCAGCATGTCGGCGAGCGCCTGTGATGAACCGGCCGGCGCCGCCGCAGCATCCGCGACGAATCCTTCGACGCGCGCGCAGAGCTTCTCCATTTTCTGTCGGCCTGCGTCGACATCCAGTTCCGTGCCCTTGAACTTGTCGGGATACGCCGCGATCGTTCGCTCCAGCGCCTCGACGAAGCGCGCGCTCAATGGGTCGGCGCCCTGACGGACGACGGGCGTCGTCTGGTTCCAGCGGGTGCGGAGCGAGCGCACGCGATCGAGGAGATCGTCCGGGGCCGACGGCGCCGTCCCGTCGCTCGGTGCCGCTGCGCTCAGCGATTCGAGCTCGGTGACGAGCGCTTCGCGATCGGCCTGTTTCGTTTCGAGCTCGATCTGATCGCGCCGTTTGTAGCGTTCAAAGAACGTATCGCAGGCCGTGCGGAATCGCTGCCAGACCGCCTCCGATTTGTTCCGGCGGACGGGGCCAATCGTTTTCCATTCCGCCTGCATGCGACGAATCTCGGCCGCGCCGCGGTCCCAGTCGCGTGACGCCGCGAGCTGCTCGGCCCGCGCGCACAAGGCTTCCTTCTTCGCGAGATTGGTCGCCCAGGTTTCCTTCCGCTGCGCGAGATCGGCGTTGCGTCTCGTGAAAAAGCGATCGCACGCGTCGCGGAAGCGCTTCCACGTGGCGCGCAGTTCCTGCCGCGGCACCGGCCCAATCTGCTGCCATTCGTGCTGCAGCGCCTTCAGCTCGTCGGCGGTCTTGATCCAGTCGGTCGATTCGGCGAGCGCCTCCGCCCGCTCGATCAGCGCCATCTTGCGATCGAGATTGCCCTTTCGCTCCTCGGCGCGCTGCGCGAAGAACTCGCGGGCCTTCGCCTGAATGGGATCGGCTGCCTGACGATATCGGTGCCAGAGTGCTTGCGCCTGCGCGCGCGGCGCTTCGGCGACCTGCTTCCAGCGCTCCTGAATTTCATGCAGCTCGTGCGCGGCCTTCTCGATGTCCTCGGTCTTTGGTCCTTCGGGCGTGTCGAAGTGATACTTCGCCCGCAGCGCTTCGGTTGTCGCGATCAGTTCTTCCTGGACCGCGGCGTTTGCGAACCGCTTCCACTCATCCATCTCGCGA
>Ga0114129_10000398_pt1 | contig 50789 bp, 35 predicted proteins | sample RhiMetdeltSRZDD1_FD_80071 | JGI IMG/M metagenome (GOLD analysis project Ga0114129, IMG submission 80071) | Populus rhizosphere microbial communities from Tennessee, USA - Rhizosphere MetaG P. deltoides SRZDD1 (version 2) (version 2) | ecosystem: Host-associated > Plants > Roots > Rhizosphere >...
ATGCCTTGGCCAAGCTGAGCGCTGAACCACAGCCATGGTTCATGGAATTGGCGATCGTGAACGGCCGGAATATTTCAGTCGCGAGTTCCGGAGGGAAGCCGCAACCGTTGTCGGTAACTTGAACCACCCACAGGTCATCCCCGGCCCGGAGAGAAACGGTGAGTTCGGCACCGATTTCGGGGGTGAACTTGACGGCATTGCTCACCAGAGTCTCCACAACCTTGAACGCCGCCGCACGCGGAAACGCACTCAAGCTGGGTTCTCTGGGCACGTTCAAGGTGAGCTTCAGCTGTCGTTTCGAATCGGCCAAGACCCGTTGCGTCGTTTCGACCACCAGAGGGCTCAAGTCGATGTCGGAAGCCACTTCCTCGTTCTGGGCCATCCAGTCGAAGTACTCGAGCCCCTTCTCGACGAATCCCTGCAAGCGGTCATAACCGTTTCGGATGGCTTCGATCAGCGTGGCCTGTTTTTCCATTTCCTGCATCCGGTCGAGCAGGTCCACCGCCGAAATGCAGCTGAGCGGCGTGCGCAACTCGTGGGAAATGAAGCTCAGGAAATCGTTCTTGAGCCGGTCAAGCAGCTCCAGGCGCGAATTCGCGGCGGCCAGGGCCGAAGCTTGGGCGCGCGTCTCTTCGAACGCGCGAGCGAGGCGCGCTCGGTTCACCTGATTCTGGATGGCGATCCCCGCCGTTTCCGCAAGCGTATTCACAGACGCCAGAAGCTGGTCGTCCGGGACGGCGCCGGCCGCGAATCCGGCTGCGGCCAGAAAGCCCACACAGATCTTGCCCGAAAAAACCGGTACTTCCAAAGAGGGGGAGGGTAGATCGACCAGGGACTCCTCGGAATCCCAAACCAAACGAGCTGCTTGCCCCGGGGTTATTGCCTCGAGTCGCTCTGTTCTTGGGATGAGTGCGGGACGGGACGGGAGGGGCAGTACGGTTTCCCAACCTCCCTCCCCATTTACCAAGAGCGTGATATCGCGACAGTCCAGGAGTTTCTGGGCGAAGACTCCGATCTGGTTCACCGCACCCGCCAATGTCTCGCTGGCATTGACGGCCACCGAGAACTGGTAAAGGTCGCCCAGAGCCCGGGTTTGTTGTTCGATACGTCGCCTCATCTGGAACGTGGCCAAGAGGTGACGGATCGAGACGGTGAAGTCCTGCTCGTTCTCGATCGGCTTCATCAGGTACTTATCGAGGAGGTTCGAATTGATGGCCGAAATGGCCGATTCGAGCCCGGCGTGTCCGGTCAAGAGAACGCGGACGCTCGCCGGGCTTTTCTTTCGGGCTTCCTCCAGAAACTCGGTCCCTTTCATCTCCGGCATCTTCTGGTCGGTGATGATCATGGCCACGATTTCTCCGGCATCCATGACGCTGGAGAGCGTTTCGAGGGCATCCCGGGGCGTGCTGCAGAAGAGAAAATGATAGATGACATCCGCATTCGGGTCGGCGTTGACTTGATCGGGAAGGAACAGTTCGAGTGACTTGAGGAAGTCGACCTCGTCATCGAGACAGAGTACGTAATGTTCCTTGAGCTTGGGGGCTGCGGCCCGGGCTGCCATCTCAGGCCACCTTCTTGGACGAGGAGTCGTCGGAGGTCGCACCGATCTCCACGGCCAGCGGCAGGCGAATCTCGAAGCACGTGCGGCCCGGGCGACTTTCCACCGTGATGCTGCCGGAATGCTTCTTCACGATCCCGGAAACGATGGCCAAGCCCAGGCCCGTGCCCTTACCGATGTCCTTGCTGGTGAAGAACGGGTCGAAAATCTTGTTCAACCGTTCCGGTGGAATACCGCAACCGTTGTCTTCGACGGTAATGACGATCTCCCCGGGATTGGACCGGGTGCGGATGTGGATCTCTCCGTCCAGGCTCTCGCTGTTCCGCTCCAGGATAGCGTCGCAGGCGTTGGTGAGGAGATTCGTCCAGACTTGATGAATCTCGCTCGAACCGTTCAAGGTGGGCAGGGACGGATCGAAGTCCGTCGTCACCTTGACCGAGTGCTTGAGCTGGTTGCGGAGCAGCACGAGCGCGGTCTGGATGGAGTCGTTGATCTGAATCGACTCCACGCGGTCCTTGTCCGAATACGCGTAATACTTTAGAGCTCGAACTATCTCCGCGATCTTCTGCGAGCTAGTGGAGGATATTCGCGCCGCCTGGCCGATCTCAGCGCAGGACTCCGCCACGGAAAAGAACGCAGGCTGGGATAGAATGGACGCCCAGCGGTCCACGCTGTCCCGATCCAGGAAATTCAGCTTGCACAGTCCCTGGGCCACCTTACGTGGTTGTGGGACCCCGCGCGATTCCAGCTGTGACTCGAGCGCGCGTTCCTGGGTAAAGGATGCGGGGGCGGACGGCTTGCCGGCGGAGGCGATCAACGCCCGCAGACAGTGGGTCATTTCCGCGGTATCGACCCTGCTGTCCTCCTTGAATTCCCGGAGATACTCGGGAAGCTCGATGACCCTCCGCTCCAGATTCCGCGACACGTTGAGGATGGCCGCAATCGGGGTGTTGATCTCATGGGCAATGCCGGAGATCAACACGCCCAGCGAGGCCATCTTCTCGTTCAGCACCATCTGGCTCTGGGCGCTCTGGAGGTCCTCGTAGGCTTTCTGGAGTTCCGCCGTCGCCTCACTGACCCGCTGTTCGAGCAGACAATTCTGGTTTTCGATCTCCTGCCGCGACTGGTGTAGATCCGCGGTCATCAGGTTGAAGGCTTCCGCCAGCTGGCCGAGTTCATCCCCGCTCTGGTCTTCGACTCGGATATCCGAGCGACCCTTGGTGATCTGTTGCGTGACCTCGATGAACTTGCGGAGACGGTCGAGCACGGCTCGTTTAAGCACCACGTACAGAATCAACGAAACCGAAGCCAGGATGATGGCGGTGGTGAGGGCGATACGGCGGTCGATCGCGCTCAGCGTCTCCTGGATGTCCCGGCTGGAAACATCGAGGGCCACGGCGCCGATGATCTTGGAACCTTGGATGACGGGTGACACAGATCGTATCCGGTAATCGGACAGATCCGGACTGGACACGACCAGGCTAGGGCGCGCTTCGGTCAGGGCTTGGCCCACGTTCGGATCGGTGAACTGTTGGTGCAACAGGCTCGGGTCGGAGGTGGCGACACGAACCCCGGTCGTGTCGAACACGGACAATCGGGTGATGGAGCGGTAGTACGTCATGTATTTCGCGACCACCTCGGGGCCGGCCCGCTCCACGCCGCTGTCGAGCTGAAACTTGATGTCGTGCAGGATGGAGTCGGTGAGGACCTCTACCAGCGCCCGCTTCTGTTTCAAGATGTTCTCGGTGACCAGCCGCCGCACGAACACGGCCGTGGCAAGAGTGGAGACGATGCAGGTTCCGGAGACCATAACGATGATCTTGATGCGGATGGAAACGTGGTTGCGTCGCTGCATGGGGCGCTTCTCGATCAACCCGCTTTCAAAAGGGGCAGGAGGTCCACATCCTTGGTTGCATCGATCTGGAACGGTTGCCGGTACTTCTCGATCCACAGTGAGACCGGGTTCATGCCGCTGGGGGGATAGCCTCCCCAGGGCTCGAACATGGATTCCAGGGTGGGGTCTTCGTCGACACAGATACGGGGCGCCGGAGACCCCATGGCGAAGTCGCGAATGCTCGAAGGTCGGTGGCTCAAGATCGTGTCCGACAGCGGAAAGGTGTTCGCCTGGACCCAGTCGATGGCTTCCGATGCATCGGCGGGTTGGATCCAGGCCGCTGGACCATAGAGTCCGTCGCTGGCGAGCCGTTGTCCGAGCCGGACGCCTTCCACCAAGGCGGGACTGAAGTACGCCCCGTCTTCGCGGCCACCGCACAGTCGTCGTGTTCCGGAGAGAGCATTCTCCAGCGCATCGGCTTGACCCGGACTGAACAGGGGACCCAAATCCGTGGAAGCTTCGGACGGATCACCGACCCGAAGCGCTCGGAATGCGCTCACGAGATCGTCGCGGAGGGATTTGTAGATGCTCCTCTCCACGAGGATACCGTTCACGCTCGTGCAGGTCTCCCCATTGAACCGGGTCACTCCGGTCGTGATGAGTCGGAGGGCCTCTTCGCGCGGGAACGAAGCATCCACATAGAGAAGCCCGTTCCCCTGGCCGTCGATGAGACAGGTCTTTCCAGCCAGAAACGAATCCTTGAGCACGTCGGCCCCATAGCGATTGCTCCCGATGTAGTGGATGAGCTGCACGCGGGGAGAGGCATAGCACGCATTCAAGAAATCCGATGCGAGACTGTTGACCACCAGGACCGATCCGGCGGGAAAGCCGCTCGCCTGAACGATCTCCGAGAGTATCTCGCCCGACGTGGCGCATTGCAGGGAAGGCCGCACGATGGCCCGCGCTCCGACCCGGAGGGCCGAAGCGATGACGATCAGGGCCAGACCCAGGGAGGCGTTTTGGGGAACCACGGCGGCCACGCTCCGGACCGGCCGGAAACGAATGCGCATGTTGCGGCCATTTTGCCCAGAGTAGGAATGGGGAATCACAGGACCGACGTCGGACAACTCGCGGCAGTGCTGCTCGAAATCTGCCAGGAACTCGAGAGCGCCATCGAGCGTGTCCCGACAGTCGCGAACGATGAACCCCGTCTCCATCATCATGACCTTGGAGATGACCGCGCTTCGGGAATGAATTTCCTCCCGAAGCCGGCCGAGGCAGGCGAACACGACTTCCGTCTCCATCTCGAGACGGTTCTCCAGAACCGAAGCGAGCTGGGACATGATGGTGTCGCGCCCGGAGAGCGAAACCCGCGAGAGCACGCGCCCCGAGACCGGGGACACCACCTCATGTGTCAGCGAGCTGGCCGCTGACGCGGGCCGCTTCTTCGGCATCAGAGGATCCCCAACTGGTGTTGGTGATCGTCCATGATGCCGTACTTTTCATAGATCGCCTTCAGGCGGCCGTTGTGTCTGAGCCGGGCGAGGGATGCATTCACCGCGTCCCGCAGGTCGGTGTCGGTTTTCCGGAATGCAATCACGTAGCGTCCCTCGCTAAACGAAATTCCGACATTCTTGAGCGCGGGGTTGGTAGCCCCATACGCGGCCGCGATCGGCGTGTCGAGAAGGACGGCGTCCACTCGATGTTCCTCCAAGTCGCGATAGCTGTAGATGATCTCCGGATTCGTGACGACCTGGATTCCGGGAGTCTGTCTCAGGATATCCTCGGCCGCCGTGCCGGAAAGCGTGGCCACCTTGTGTCCGGAAAGGTCGGGGAGACCGGAAACATCGGTGGTGCTTTTCCGCACGGTGAGCTGCTGGGAGTAGACGAAGTAGGGATCGGAGTAGAGCACGATCTGCGACCGCTCCTCGGTGTTTTCGATCCCATTCATCGCCATGTCAAAGCTGCCTCGTTGCAGCTCGGGAATGAGAGTGTCCCACGGTTTGATGACGAGCTTGAGCTCAACCCCCAGGTCGGCGGCGATCGCCTGAGCGATCTCCATCTCGAATCCGATGTAGGTGCCGGGGTGATTCGCGTCCTCATACACGTAGGGAACTCCACCGACGACGTCGGCTCCCCATTGAAGAACGCCGGTGCCGCGAATACGCGCCATGGCTTTTTCGGTTTTGGCGGCGGAGTCGTTGGAGCCGGCCTGCCCGCATCCATAGAGCACGGCAACCAGGACCAGCCAGGTGGCTCGAGATCGGCAATAACGTCGCATGAGATCTCCTTCGTTGACGCGACCGGTCAGGCCGCTCGCCGGACCGCCGGCAGCTTGGGATTGGTTTCTTGCCTCGCCTTCTCCGCGTCTTGAGCCTCACCGGAGCCGGAAAAAACCCTCGGGGCGGCACCCAGGAGCATGTGGAGGATTCTCAAGTGCTCGAGCGGGATGATGGCGAGCACGGTCGCGATGTTAGGACCGTTTTCCTGACCGAGTGCTTTGCGCAGGAAGTGATAGACGTTCTTCGACGCATCGATGCTGAAGAGGTAAGCCTTGATAAGTTGACGGGCGTTCTCGGAGTCGCTGGTAAGCCGGACGTCGAGCGCATGCCCCACCACCTCCCGGGCCAGACCAAGAATTTTCGGATCGGCGTCCACGAGCAAGTCCGACGAAGGAAAGCGAAGTGCATAACGCCGGCCGTGATAGAACTCGGAAAACGCGTTGCCATGGCTGACCAGCCGTGACTGGGAGATGAGCCCCCGCGTGGCCGGCTCCTCGGGTTCGGTTGCCGTGATGGCACGCTTGGGAAGGTCGTTCTTGATGAAGTCGGTAAAAGTCGTGCTCGGACGCACCTCGAACCGGTGGCAGAACTGCTCTATTGAATCCCGGGTGAGGACGAGGTCGTTCTGGAGCCGGCCAAGGAAGAGGGCGTGGATCATCTCGGCGGGCAGCATCCGTAGGATCTGGCCCGACATATCCCGCGACAGGATCACGTCGCCGTAGCGGATGATATTCGGGATGCGTCCCCCGAATACGTTCCGGCTCATGTAACGTGAAACGTGGAGCGTGCCCAGGCGGGCCAGGTGGGCCTTCGAGAAGACCTCGATGTCGATGCGGTACAGATTCCATCGAACGGCGCAATCGACTTTCCATGACAGCTTTCCCTGGATCGTGGTTATCGAGTCCAGGCTGTCGCGCCCGCATCGCTCACATCGGACATGGACGTCTTTGCCGTCGATGCGGCGAATATCGGTAGCGTCCAGGGTGGAGCAGCCGGGGCAGAGGGGCCGAAAGAGGCGGGGCGGCCGCTCGTTCTTGAGCACGCGGGCCAGCGATCCTTGGATCTCGGTGTACCGCGTGAGGGTACTGGTAACGAAGTCCGCGTAATGCCCGCGGCGATAGGCCTGATACGCATCCAGCATTACCGGGTGAATATCCAACGCATGAAGGCGTTCGAGCAGCAACGCCGTGTAATGCGCGGAGTAATGGGCATGGCAGCCGTACGGATCGGGAATCTCGGAGATGGGGCGGCCACAGAAGGGTTCGAACTGCCGGATGAGACGCGCATCCTTGTTGACCGCAATACGCAGCTGGCGTTCATCGAGCGGGTCGTAACTGTCGTTGATGAGATACATGACCGCATTATCGCCGGCGCTGGTACAGGAGCGGACCACGTGATCCCCAACGATGAATTCGCGAAGCGTTCTTTCGTCGCCCAGGAACGCGGTGGTGAAACCGGTGGCGACCACGACGGGCGTGGAGGGAAGCTTCGCGCGGTTCGTCATGGCGATGCGGTTCTAGAAGTCCCTGGAAACGTTGAACGCGAAGAGCCAGGCATCCTCGGGACCGGCCCCGTTCCGGAAATCGCCGTTGTCCCAGGTCACCATGCGGGAAAGTGAAGGCTTCAAGGTGAACGACTGGACGGGCAAGGAATAAGCGACATTCAGTTCGAGAGCCGGAATGCCGGTCATCCCGTAATAGCCATCCTGATAGAACAGATTCGCGCCTACGGTCGTGTTCGCCTGGATGGACTCGGAAACGCCCAGCGTGACATAACTTCCCGTTCCAGCATCGAAGTCATAGTGCCAGGACACGGAGGGACTGAGCGGTGCCTCGAGCGAGGCGTTGAGAAAGAATTCCTGAGAGGGATCCCAGCCCTCGCGATTCGGATAAACCAAGTTCACATACCCCGTCGTGACGGACAGGACCCGGTAAGCAGCCGACCAGGAGAACGAGAAATCGAATTCGTTGAATTGTTGCCAATCGATGTCGTAGTTGCCCCACGCGCCGACGGAGAAGTTCTTGTAAGCAAGCGTGAGATTAGGCTGAAAGACCGGCTTACCGTTGCTGTAGTCGATACCTTGGAACAAATAGCGGGAAGCGAAGGTGAGGTCGGCCGCTCCGCTCCACTGGGAAGCGGCTGTTTCGCTCTCGGTGTCGCCGGCGGTTTTTGGCGCGTCCGAAACGGCATCCGTGGGGACGTTCTGGGTCACCTGTGTGGTCGAGTCGGCGGCGAGCGGCACCGCCTTCGCCGGTCCGGCCCAAAGGGCAAAGAGGGCCAGGGATGAAAGACTGAGAAAGACCCTGAAGGGTCTTCGAAGGAGCACAAAGCGGCAGGGCATAGGGATTCCTCCTCTAAATCGAGTCATTGATTTATCGGAGGCCGGCAAGCGTCGGCTTAGCCTTCTGTTCCGCAGGCTGATGCAGAATGCACGAAAATGCCCGATCGGCCTAAGTCATTCTGTATTCAACGATTAATAAATAAAGGGTGCCTTCAAGGGTGGCTGGCAACGGGGATTCGGTAAAAGGCCGGAGCATACGCTCCGGCCTTTCTCCGGCCTCAAAGACGGGGCTTAATGGCCTTTGGGTTGGGGCACGATGCGAAGATAGGGCCGCGGTGCCTTCCAACCGCCCGGGTATTGCTGCTTGGCTTCTTCATCTCCCACCGAAGGGAGGATGATGACGTCATCGCCATGCTTCCAGTTCACCGGTGTGGCCACCTTGTGCTTGGCCGTGAGCTGGATCGAATCCAGAACCCGTAGCACTTCGTCGAAGTTGCGTCCGGTGCTCATGGGATAGGCGAGCGTCAGCTTGATCTTCTTGTCCGGGCCGATCACGAACACGGTACGCACGGTGGCGTTCGTGGCCGCGGTGCGACCTTCAGAGGTAGTGCCGGCGTCCGCGGGCAGCATGTCGTAAAGCTTGGCTACCTTGAGCTCGGGGTCTCCGATCATCGGATATTTCACCGCATGGCCTTGCGTCTCTTCGATATCCATGGCCCACTTGCTGTGACTGCTGACCGGATCCACGCTCAGGCCAATGATTTTACAATTGCGTTTCTTGAACTCCGGCTCGAGTCCGGCCATGTAACCCAGCTCCGTGGTGCATACCGGGGTGAAGTCCTTGGGATGCGAGAACAGGATGGCCCAATCGTTACCGATCCATTCGTGGAAACTGATATTGCCTTGCGATGTTTCAGCGGTGAAATTGGGTGCCTCATCGTTTATCCGCAGCATGACGTGTCTCCTCTGGCTTTGTGAATTGCCCGGAAAGCCCCTGTTGCTTCCGGGGGCAGAGAGTGTACAACCAACCGAGCTGGACTTGTTGAAAACGCACCTGTGTGGTCTTATCACGCCCACCTTTCAGCCGACGGAATGCCCCTTCAGTCCTCCCAACGCGTCGTCATCTTCGGAGACCCGATCATGAAAACCTGCGCGCGATCTCTCCTCGTTTCTCTCCTGTTCGTCCTCGTTGCCGCCGGCGGCGCTCGGGCGCAGATCGATGCCCGCATGCTCCAGACCCCGGACGTGTCGGCGGACCGGATCGTGTTCGCCTATGCCGGGGATTTGTGGGTCGTCCCCAAGGAAGGGGGCACGGCCCATCGGCTCAGCTCGCCTCCCGGGCAGGAGCTGTTCCCGCATTTCTCTCCCGACGGCTCGAAGATCGCCTACACCGCGGAATACGAGGGGAATTCGGACGTCTATGTCATCGCCGCGGGGGGAGGGCTCCCGGTCCGGGTCACGAACCACGGGATGACCGACCGGGTGATCGACTGGACTCCGGATGGCTCCAAGCTTCTCTTCGTCTCCTCCATGAATAGCGGTCGCCAGCGCTACAACCAGTTCTATGAGGTCGCGCCGACCGGAGGTCTCCCCGAGCAGCTCCCGATTCCTTACGGGGAAATGGCGTCGTTCTCACCGGATGGAAAGAAGCTGGCCTTCACGCCAAGAACCCAAGCATTCAGAACCTGGAAGCGTTACCGCGGAGGGATGGCCACCGATATTTGGGTATTCGATCTCACCACCGGGAGCGCGGAGAACATCACCCACGACCCCGCCAACAACGAATTCCCGATGTGGACGGGGAATAAGCTCTATTTCCTCTCCGATCGCGGCCCTGATCAGCGATCGAACATTTGGGTCTACGACTTCGGCACCAAGCAGTCGACGCAGCTCACCAAGTTCACCGATTTCGACGTCCACTTCCCGGCGCTCGGCCCCTCCGAGGTGGTGTTCGAGGCGGGAGGCGTTCTCTATCTCCTCAGCCTGGCCGATCAGACCTCTCGGGAAATCCCGATCACCGTCGTCACCGACGACCTCACCGTCTTGCCCCGTCCGGAGAAAGTGGCGAGTCTCATCCAGAGCATCTCTCTCGCCCCCGATGGAAAACGCGCGCTCTTCGGTGCTCGCGGGGACGTGTTCTCGGTTCCCGCGGAAAATGGACCGGTTATCAACCTCACCGAGACGTCGGGGATTGCCGAGCGTTACCCGACTTGGTCTCCGGATGGCAAGCGCGCCGCTTACTGGAGCGACGCGTCCGGGGAATACGAGCTGACCGTGCGGGAGCTTGCCCGGCCGGGATCGGAGAAGAAGCTCACCTCTTACGGCCCGGGGTTCCGCTACCGGATTTTCTGGTCGCCGAACAGCAAGATGCTGGCCTTCGTAGACAAGGCCATGGAAATCAAGATCTACGACGTGGACAAGGGAACCACTGTTCCCGTGGACAAGAACCAGTTCATGTACGAAGGGGACCTGGAAGGATTCACCATGGCCTGGTCCCCGGACAGCCGCTGGCTCGCCTACCGCAAGGAGATGAGCACGGGGAGCGGCGCCATCGCCCTGTTCGACGTGAAGAGCGGGGTGGTGCACCAGGTGACCTCGGGCTACTACAACGATTCTGTCCCCTCGTTCGATCCCGACGGCAAGTATCTCTATTTCCTCACCAACCGTGACTTCCATCCCATCTATTCCGATATCGACAACAGCTTCGTCTATGCCAACACGACGCGGATCGCCGCTGCCTCCTTGAACGAGAAGATTCTTTCGCCGCTGGCGCCGAAGAACGATTCGACGATGGTGGCTTCGAATGCGGACACAGGGAAGGCGGACGGTACCAAGAAGGCGAAAGGGAAGGAGAACAAGAAGGCCGAGGGGAAGCCGGTGAACGTCACCCTCGATGGATTCGAGGGGCGAGTCGTTCTCCTTCCCCCCAAGGCGGGGAACTACGCGGGGATCCAAGGCGCCTCCGGCAAGGTCGTGTACCGAAAGGGTCTGAGCACCGGGCTGCCGGACGAAGACCACCCGGTAATGTTCTACGACTTGGACAAGCGGGAAGAAAAGACGATCGTGGACGACTCCGACGTCTTCGAAGTGAGCCGGGATGGCAAGAAGGTTTTGGTGGGAAAAGACGGGGCCTACTCGGTGGTGGACGTTGCAGAAGCTCAGAAGCTCGACAAGAAAATGCCGACCGGCGACATGGAAACGATGGTCGATCCCCGGGCGGAGTGGAAGCAGATCATGAACGACGTCTGGCGGTTCGAGCGCGACTTCTTCTACGACCCCAACCTGCACGGCGTGGATTGGGCCGCCCTCCGGGTCCGCTACGGAAAGCTCTTGGACGCAGCGGTGACCCGGTGGGACGTGAACTTCGTGATCGGAGAGTTGATCTCTGAATTGAGTTCATCCCACACCTATCGGGGAGGTGGGGACACGGAGCCGGCCAAGGAAATTGCAGTGGGCTATCTCGGAGTGGATTGGGAGTTGTCCGGGGGCGCCTACCGCATCAAGAAGATTCTTCGGGGGGCGGTGTGGGACGCCGAAGTTCGCTCTCCTCTGGCCCAGCCGGGGATCGCGGTGAAAGAGGGGGACTACGTCCTCGCGGTGAACGGAAAGTCCCTGGACCCGGCCCAGGCCCCGTGGGGCGCCTTCGCCGGACTGGCCGGGAAATCGGTCATCCTCACCGTCAACGACCGGCCGACTTCGGTGGGAGCGCGAGACATTCTCGTCGAAACGTTGAAGGACGAGATCCGGCTTCGCCACCTGGCGTGGATCGAAGCGAACCGTCGCCGCGTAGACGAGGCCACAGAAGGAGAGATCGGCTACATCTACGTTCCCAGCACCGGGATCGACGGGCAGACCGAGCTGGTTCGGCAATTCGCCGCCCAGTACGACAAGCAAGGGTTGATCGTGGACGAGCGCTTCAACAGCGGGGGGCAGATCCCCGATCGCTTCATCGAGATCTTGAATCGCAAACCGTTGGCATTCTGGGCGGTGCGAGACGGGAAGAACTGGCAGTGGCCGCCGAATGCGAACTTCGGTCCCAAGGTGATGCTGATCAACGGTTGGAGCGGCTCGGGGGGAGACGCGTTCCCTGACTATTTCAGAAAAGCAGGTTTGGGACCCTTGATCGGGATGCGTACCTGGGGAGGCCTGATCGGCATTTCCGGGGTACCCGACCTCATCGATGGCGGGCAGGTCACGGTCCCCACCTTCCGCATGTACAACCCCGACGGGACGTGGTTCGCGGAAGGGCACGGCGTCGATCCCGACATCGAGGTTCCGGAAGATCCGGCTCAACTCGCCAAGGGTGTTGACGTGCAGTTGGAGCGGGGAATCCAGGAGGTGATGAAACTCCTAGCCGAGCATCCGGGGGTGAACCCGAAACGGCCAGCCTACCAAACGCGCTAGTATTCTGCGCCAATGCCCGATGTGAACACGTGAATCGATCGACTCTGATAGTGTCCCGCCATGCCCCTTCCTCCCGGCACTCGCATCGGTCCTTACGAAGTCCACGGTCTGGTGGGTGCGGGCGGCATGGGCGAGGTGTATCGCGCCCGAGACTCGCGACTCGGCCGTGATGTAGCCATCAAGGCACTGCCCGCGACCCTCGCCCACGACAGCGAGCGTCTCGCGCGCTTCGAGCGGGAAGCCCGAGTTCTGGCCTCGCTCAACCATCCCAACATCGCCGGTATCCACGGACTCGAAGAGGCAAACGGCCACCGCTACCTGGTGCTCGAGTTTGTCGAGGGTCAGACCTTAGCTCGACGACTCTCTCAAGGAGCCCTGCCGATCGATGAAGCCTTGTCGGTGTGCCGCGACATCGCGGCCGGCGTCGAGGCCGCCCACGAGGGGGGCGTCGTGCACCGCGACCTCAAGCCGGGAAACGTGATGCTCACGTCCGCGGGTGTCGTGAAAGTGGTGGACTTCGGCCTCGCTCAGAGCGGGAACGCAGCCGGGGACGGCGGCTCGGATCCGAACCTGTCCGCCTCGCCGACCGTGACCTATGCGGGGACAGAAGCCGGCATCGTGCTCGGCACTGCCGCCTACATGTCGCCCGAGCAGGCACGCGGCAAGGGCGTCGACCGTCGCACCGACATTTGGTCGTTTGGCTGCGTGCTTTACCAGTGCCTGTCCGGCCGCCCCGTATTCGAGGGCGAGACCGTCTCGGACCTCATCGCCTGCATTCTCGAACGCGAACCCGACTGGGACGCGTTGCCTCCGCGCGTTCCATCGCGGGTGCGCTGGCTGCTCAAGCGTTGCCTGACCAAGAACCCCAAGCAGCGACTGCGCGACATCGGCGACGCGCGTCTCGAACTGGACCACGTGCTGGCCCTCGGGATTTCGGGTTCACTGGCCGAGGCCGGTGACCCCGGCGCGGCCGAGAGCTCTCGCCGTGGACTGCCGTGGTGGAGTGTCATCGCGGTGGCATTGGTCGCGGCCGGGGCTACGCTACTGGTGCAGGGGAAGACGCGGCCCAGCCGCATCCTCATGTCACGACGGTTCGAAATCTCCGCCCCAAAACCAATGACCGTCTCCTTCGATCCGATCGAGAACGCGATCTCGCCGGACGGACGTACGCTGGCCATGGTGCTTGCCGACTCGGCCGAAATCCCTCGTCTCTGGGTGCGTCCGATCGACTCGTTCAAAGCCCGCGAGCTACCCGGCACCAAGTATGTCACCCAGCCGTTCTGGTCGCCCGACAGCCGCTCGTTGGGATTCTTCGCGGATAACAAACTCAAGAAAATCGCGGTGGCCGGTGGTGATCCCGAGGTGCTCGCCGACATTCGCACCCCTCGCGGGGCCACGTGGAGCAAGAGTGGCGTCATCCTCTTGGCCCCGACCTCCAACGGCCCGCTCTTCACCATCCCCGCCGGCGGAGGTCAGCTTACGGCGGTGACCCAGCTCGATTCGACACGCCACGAAACTGCACACCGTGCCCCCCATTTCCTGCCCGACGGCCGGCATTATTTGTTCAGCGTGTTGCGCGCACAAGGCGGCGGCTATTCGATCCAGCTCGGTACGATTGGGGAATCGAAGCGCACAGAGATCATGACCGCGGAAAGCGGTGTGGCATACGCGCCCCCGGGCTACCTGTTATTCATACGAAAAGGCGTGTTGTGCGCCCAGCGATTCGATCTGGGCTCGTTCAAGCTCTCAGGAGATCCGGTTTCGTTAGGCGATTCGCCTACGGTGACCAGTGCTTCGGGTTCGGCCGTGGCATCGGCTGCAAACGACGGGACGCTAGCCTATACATATATACCACTGCCGGCCATTCGGCTCGCCTGGTTAGATACCGACGGGCGGGAACTACAGCGTATTCCACTGGTGCCCGGCGCGTATTTAGGATTGTCTCTCTCTCCCGATGAGCGGTCTGCTCTCATTTTGCACATGACCTCCTACACCCAGAGCGAACTGCTCGTCGTCGATCTCGAGCGTGGCACCGCGAACCGGCTGTCCTCGGAAGAGGAAAACGTCGACGGCGGCTTTGAATGGTCCCCGGATGGGAAACGTGTCGCCTACATGGTCAGTAACCTAGGGCCACAGTCCATCGTCGTCGTTCCGGCCGATGGCAGCGCGCCCGGGGAGACGATGCTTCCGGCAGACGAAAACTTCCGCTCGCTTGACGGTTGGAGTCCGGATGGAAAGTCGATTCTTTACGAACAGCTCGATCCCGAAACCAACTTTGATCTCTGGGTGCTTTCGCTCGAGGGCACTCGGGAACCGCACCCCTATCTAAAGAGTCCGGCCAACGAGCGTGGGGGACGGATTACGCCCGACGGGCGCTGGCTCAGCTACAACTCCGATGTGTCGGGACGCAACGAAGGCTACGTCGTGTCGTTCCCCACGCCGGGCCGGCGCTACCAGGTCACCACCGACGGCACGGGAGTGTGGGGCTGGAAGAAGATAGACGGCAAGGCGCTCGGTCTATCCCCGACAGGGGACGGGGCCGCTCGCGTTGTCGATGTGCTGCCGGGACCCGAATTCCGGGTCGGACCGCCGCGGCTAGTGTGGAAGCTTCCGGCGGACTTCGTGGGCGTCGATGTCTCCAACGATTGGAAGCGGTCATTCGTGGCCGTCTTCGCGGGAAAGCCGATCGACCCGGCCATTCGAATCGTGCTCGATTGGACGGGAATGCTTGCCGGTCGGTGAGGGATAGAGACAAGTCATCGGACGCATCCCCCGTGATTATTTCGCCCAAAGATTGTGAATTCTTGTTATTAAAATGAGTACGAAGTAACCGAGCAAAAGACTTCTATCGACTAGAACACCCTTTGTTCATCACACATCATTAACATTCTCGTTGCGTGTTGTTAACACATCAACGACAACTTCATCGAACTACTGGTCGCCATCATGAATTTGACTCGTTGACCTTGTCGCTTTGCAAAGCTGTACATATCTTGAATTACAAATACCCTCAGCCCGGGAGATGCAACATGAAATTCCCCCAATTGGCTGAGTGGAAGATCCTCACCATGAGCATCGCACTGGTGCTCATGCTTGCGCTGTCGACGTCCGCTCTCGCAAGACCGGCGGACAAGTCCCGCACCTTCGACAAGGTCCAGCAACTGGATGCGTCGGGAGTGGCGAAAGATGTCGCCACCACGGCGAATCCAGCCGTGTTCGGGGCCGCGGTGGCGGGCACCGTCTTTTACGGCGGCACCTTCTGGGCAGCGGATTCGGCTCGGTGGGAAGCGTTCCAGAATCAAACCTGGACGTTCGACACCGGCGTCGGGTCATCGATTTCGAGCGGCCCGAGCTATGTAAACCCCTTCAAAGCGGCTGGGCTGCACAAGCAGATGAACGGCTGGGTGGGTTTCGACAACTCGTTCAGCCCGATCACGTACTTCCGACGGGTGTCTTCAGCCGATGCCCGTTTCACCACCGCTACCAAGTGCACCGGCTCCGCCGGTGGTCTGGGTGGCTTGTTTTCGTACTGGGCGGGCGTGTTTCCGGCCGAAGCGGCCACGCTGTGCTACGCCGCGGGGCAGGGTTATGGCAACGCGTGGAGCGTATGCATTCAACGCAGCTTCTCCTACCCAGGCGGGGCGGTGACGCTGAACTTCCAGTACAAGAACGACACGGAAGAGGGATTCGATTACACGTTCGTGTACGTCGACACGTCGGGTACCGGTGACAACGTGGAAGCGGTCTCCTACACGGGGAAGGTAGGCGGTACGGCGAGCGTGCCCCTGGCGCAGGGAATCGAGCTGCCGTCCGTTCCCAAGCCAATCAAGATCAAGTTCTGCGTGGTCTCCGACGCGGGGTGGTCGGATGAGGATGGCTTGAACCCCACCGCGTGCGGCGCATTCGCCGTGGACAACATCTCGATCACTGGTGCCATTTCCCATTCTACCGACTTCGAAGCGAATGACGGAGGGTGGGCGCTTGCTCCGCCGGTTGAAGGTCCGGGCGGTGAATGGTCGAACCTGTACAACCTAAATGCCCTCCCTGCTCCGCTCACCGTTTGTGCGTGCGCGCTGCAGGACTCGGTGCTGGCGTTCCCCGACGCAAACAATCAGCACAATAGCTTCAAGGATAACCTGGCCGCCTCGCCATGGATTGATCTGAAGCAATACGGGTCGGTGGGCGCCACCGGCAAGATCATCAAGACGAATCTGTACGTGGAACTGCCGCTCAGGAACTACATCTTCGTGCAGTTCAACGCCCAGTGGTATCCGGAGAAGTGCCTGCAAACCGGGAAGCTGATCACAAGCCCCTGGACGTCCGACGGGTTCATCTATTACTTCGGGGGAGAGCCGCAGTGTACCTCGACCAACCCGGGCACCATAGGAACTCAAATCGACTTCAGCGGGGTCATTCCCGCGGGAGCGCAGCAGGTCCGCATCGCGCTCGGGTGTCTCTCCCTCTGCCGCTTCTTCGCCGACTGTAGTCAAGCGTCCAACACCACGCCCTGGTTCGACTACGCGGCCCTTGGCGTCTACGGCAACCCGGGAGTTCCGTTCATCTTCGCGGATGACATCGGTCGTGGACAGGATAACTTCCCGGCCAACGGCACCCTGAGCGCGACCGCACCGGGACGGGTGGACAGCAACAACATCAAGGGTGCGGCGTCACCGGAAGTCGGGACGACGATGGGAGACACCTTGGTGGTGAACGGGGGAGTAGGGAACGCCGAAGTGTACGTGCACTTCAAGGTCACCCCAGGTCCAGGGACGAACATCTCGAACTTCGGCGCCTGGTACAACAGTCATGCGGCGTCACCTATCGACGGCACATTCCGGCGGGCCCGCATGGACACCGCGGAAGTCGGGGACAGCGGCCCGCAGAGCGGCAACTGGATGACCTGCTACCACGAATCGGATCCGAACTTTGCCACGCACGGAGCCAATGATCGGACCACGGATCCCACCGACATTACCGCGACCGGCGGGACGTGGCGCTTGTCTCACGATATCTTCCCGGACAATTTGCTCACTGCGGGGAGCCGGATCGACTATTTCTTCTCCGCTAACAACGTGGGCTCGGTGTTGTCCCTCGTCGATCCGCCGACCGCTCCGGCTCAGCCGTATGAGCTGGAGATCCTGCCCTCGTCTTTCGGAGCCGACCATACGTTCAACTGCGTGCTGTACGTTGACCACTACAACCGCGGGGCACAGCCATACATCGAAGGCGCCCTCGGCGCGCTCCTGGGTTTCGGCTCCGAAAATAACGAGAACACGAAGTGGGATCGATATGACGTGAATGCGGAATCCAGTCAGCAGGGTTCGTTAGGTCGCCCGCTGCAGACGGATTACGGCGCAACGGTGCTCCAGGCCCTGGGGTATCGCGTCATTCTCTGGAACAGCGGCGATCTGGACGCGTTCAACCTGACCAAGGAGGACGCGGATGTGCTCAACCCGTGGCTCACCCTGCTCAGTTTCGGGGACAACAACCTGTACCTCTCCGGAGACGGCGTTGTGTACAGCCCGATTGTCGAAGGGGAGTCCGAACCGAGCGCGCGCCGCCTGGTCCAGGACCTGGCCGGCGTGACGATCCGGTCCACCTGCAGCACCGGTACCTATCGATCTGTGAATTGCCCGACCTCCGGAGCCCCGGTCGACCTCACCGCTTGCGTGAACCTCGATCCGGTGGCGGGGGCGTTCGTGGCCAACAATCCCATTCGTAGCGAGGGTCATCGGGCTCAGGGGAATGGCTGTCCGCAGCTGCGCTCGTTCGACGTGTACAGCCTTCTCCCGCCGGATAATGCCGCGACGAACCACGGCGACGAACGGTATGCGACCGCGGTCAAATCGGCGGACTTCGCCTCGATGGCGACCAAGGCCGAGGCGGCCGGATTCCCGCACTACCGGATCGTGGCGGACGGCGTTTCGGTGCACTACCGGCGTGATCTCGACGCGGCTACCTGCACCTTCGCGGACCCCGCGGACAACTCGGTCACCGAGCGCCTGCACGAGGTGCTGAAGTACTTCGGATACTCGACCAAACCGTCGGGTGGTGGCGTCTTGTCGGCCGCGGTCGCGGGAGGATGCCTGGATCGCGCCGGCGCCGTAGGTCTGCCGCCTGAAGAGCGACAACTCAAGTTCCGGACTAGCCTGGCGGATTTTGCTCCGAACCCACTGGCCACTGGTGCAATTGGCCGGCTCCAATTCACCATGGCCCGCCAGGGCTTGGCTACGATCGACGTCTTCGACATCGAGGGTCGTCTGGTGAAATCGGTCTTCCATGGGGTCGCTCCGGAAGGCCAGAATGATGCGTTCTGGAACGGGACCGATGAATCCGGCCGCCTGGTCGCGAGTGGTGTGTACTTCTACCGCCTTCGCGCTCTGGAGGAGGATCTCTCCAAGAAGATGATTGTCGTTCGCAGCAACGGAAACTGAAGTCGCGGCCGCTCAGGCCGGCAGATCGGTGATGGGGTCCCCGTCTACCAGCCGTGGACGGGGACCTCGTCTCTTATTAACCCTTGAGATCTGCCAACCCCGCCAACCCCAATATTTCTACTGGCCAAATGTTTTAGAAATAGTCAAAAATCGGAGCCAGACTTGGCGGGCTACTACTAATCATAGGAGGCCTGAAAAAGATTGAGTGGCTGTCGGCTAGGTCAGGAGGTGAATCATGATGACACGAATCGCAGGCTTCGCGGATGTCGTCGCGGGCCATATGTCGGTGTTCGATGTCTCGGGAACCAAAGTGTGCGTGGCGAACGCGAACGGACACCTATACGCGATCGACGACACTTGCACGCATTTGGGGTGTTCCCTTGGGAAGGGTACGCTGGAGGGCACGACCGTGACCTGCCCCTGCCACGGCAGCCAGTTCGACGTGACTTCGGGCGCCGTGATCCGCGGACCGGCCACCCGTCCCGTGCGTGCCAGGATGGTGCAGGTGGAGGGTGAGGATCTGCTCGTCACGTCAGAGTGATTTCAGAGTTCACCGAGGTCCCGCAGCTCGATGAGCTGTTGGCGCAGCATGCCACACAGCAATGGGCAGCGGCGCGGAGGAAAGGCGATTTGCCATGAATACGATCAAGGATTCGCAGCCGGACGCCCTGAAGTGGGAATTGTTCGTAACTCCGGGCATACCAGTCGTAACTTCCGACCGCCCTGCGGGTGTTCAGGAGACGTACTTCCAGGCGATGGCCTCGAGCCTCATCTATGGGAGGAGGGATGCCGTCCTCGTCGATGCCTTCATGACCGTCGCGCAGGCCAGCGCCCTGGCAGATTGGGTCGCTACGAAACACCGGAACCTGACAACGATCTACATTACACACGGCCATGGAGACCATTGGTTTGGTGTTGGCACACTTCTCGAGCGGTTTCCAAACGCCAGCGTCGTGGCTACGCCCGGCACGGTCAACGTGATGCACCAGAACGCGTCGCCGGAGACCCTCCGCACAGGTTGGGAGCCAGCATTCCCGCACCAGATTCCCGACAACCTGGTGATTGCGAAAGAGCTGAAAGAACGCGCAATCAATCTCGAAGGGCACGAACTGCTCGTCGTGGAGCTCGGCCACACCGACACGGATCACACGACTTGCTTGCACGTCCCTTCGATTGGGCTCGTCGTTGCGGGCGACGCCGCCTACAACGACGTCCATCTCTACCTTGTCGAGTCGAATGCGCAGAAGCGACAGGAGTGGATCGCCGCTCTCGACAAGATCGCGTCGCTGAACCCGCGCGCGGTTGTTGCAACCCACAAGCGACCGGAGAACGTCGATAGCCCTCGGATTATCGAGGAGACGCAACAGTACATCCGTGACTTCAGCCGGCTCGCTGAAACGACGAGGACCGCGCAAGAACTCTACGACAGCATGCTCGCGCTCCACCCCAGCCGAATCAATCCTGGGTGGGCCCTGTGGAGCTCGGCACGCGCAGCTAAGCCCTAGATACGAGTCGGCAAGCATGCCTCTTCAAGGGCTGCCGTCGGCCGCGACGTGAAGGGTCAAGATATGAAGACAGAACCTCCCCCCCGCATCGACTTCGCCAACCTCCCCGCGCCCGCCGAGGGCATTCTGGTGACGTTGTTCCTCACCGTCCGCAGGGTGGGACGGTCCCGCGACTTCTACTCCCGCATTCTGGGCGGCACCGTCGTCCTGGATGAGAACCCGTGCATGGTCAGGCTGTCCAATTCGTGGATCATCATGAACCCAGGTGGGCCACCCACTCCCGACAAGCCAGACATTTCGGTGGTCGACTACGAGCCCGACAACACCACATCGATCTTCCTGAACCTGCGCGTCGCTGACATTCAGGCCTGCTACGAGGAGTGGAAGGCGAAGGGTGCGGAGTTCCTGACACCACCGATCGACCGCGGAGCGGAGGTACGCTGCTACATGCGTGACCCGGACGGATACCTCATCGAGGTCGGCCAGTCCACTGGCTTGGCGCAGGGCAAGCTCGCCGCAAAGCGCCCGGAGGATCTTCCGGGCTGAGTCCGGCGGCGGTTCTACATCAACAGAAATGGAGGAATGGGAGTCGGGATGGGTGGGACAACGCGCGTAACAATGCAAATAGTGTTCGGAATGATCACGTGCTCGGTGCTGGTCCGCCCGGTGCATGGACAGTCCGTTCCGGCCTGGGCCGACAGCGTTGTCGTCATTGCGCCCGACCCGCGATACGAAAAGGGCGGCCTGTATCGCGCCCTCGCCGGGGCGCACAATCGCGATTTGTGGGCCACCCGGATTCACGTTCCTGTGCTGTCACTAGAACGGTTCGCGGGCGGGCTCACTCCGGTACGCGCCCACACCGGCAGTCAGACTCAGTCCTTGCGGTTTGAGGGCGCGGACGGCCGCGAATACCAATTTCGATCGGTAGACAAGGATCCAACCGTCGCACTCGCGCCGGAGCTGCGTCGCTCCGTCGCCGTGAAGACGCTGCAGGACGGTGTGAGCGCATCGCATCCTGTTGGGGCGCTTGTGGCCAGCCCTTTGCTCGAGGCGGCCGGCGTGCTGCACCCCGAGCAAACCCTTGTCGTGCTCCCCGACAACTCCGGGCTCGGCCAGTTCCGGGCTGACTTCGGTGGTGTCTTGGGGATGATCGAGGAGCGGCCGAGAGACAGTGACACCCGGGGGAAAAGCTTTGCTGGCGCGCGACAGGTCATCTCGCCGACAAAACTGTTTGAGCGACTCGATCGCAGTCCGGAGGATCGAGTGGATGCTCCTGCATTTCTTGCCGCGCGGCTCGTTGACATCCTGATGGGCGATCGCGACCGTCACCGAGATCAATTCTACTGGGCGACCTTCTCCGACACCGTGCCCCGGATGTGGTTGCCAATCTCCCGCGATCACGACGAGGCCTTCGTCAAGATCGACGGCCCGGTGTTGGACATCGTGGGTTTGTATTATCCGCCGCTCGTCAATTTCGCGGAGGATTATCCCGCCTACTTTCGATTGAACTGGCACGCGCGTGAGATTGACCGGCGTTTCCTGGTCGGGTTGGAGCGGGCGACTTGGGACTCGGTCGCAACCGCGGTGCAGACGAAACTCTCCGACAGCACCATCGAGGCTGCGGTTCGTCATCTCCCTCCCGAGATGTACGAAGGGAGTGGCGCTAAGCTGGCTCACCTGCTGAAGGTGCGTCGAGACAAGCTGGTCGGAGAAGCGCTGGGCTATTACGCGTTTCTCGCCAAGGAGGTGGAGATTCGTGCCACCGACGCTCCCGAGATCGGCACGATCACCCGGGTCGACGATCGCTTCCTAGATGTCGTCATCAGTGAACGGAGGACAGGCACCGAGTATTTCAGACGTCGCTTCGACGCTCACGAAACCCATGAGATTCGGCTGAAGATGTGGGGAGACGACGACAGCGTCATCGTCCGCGGAACGGGCGATCCACCCATTACTCTTCGGATCATCGGTGGCGCCGGCGAGGATGTATTCGCGGATTCGACGCGGAGCGGCGGCGTGAAGTGGTATGACGATCCGGCCGGCGTCACCGTTGTGTCTCGACGCCACGTCGCCGTGAACACAAAGGCCTTCACGGAATGGGTGGGCGGCGATACCGATCGCTATCCGCCCAGGGATTGGGGCACGTGGTGGCGGCCGATCCCGTGGGTCGTAGCCAACAGTGATTTAGGTCTCTTCGTCGGGGCGGGCTTCTTGCGCACGGAATATGGGTTCAGGAGATCTCCGTACGCCTCCGAGATACGGGCCCGCATTGGATATGCCACGCTTCCCAGTGCACTCCGTGCCGACCTGACCGGGGATTTTCGGCGCGAGAATTCCCGGATGTACGGGCGGCTGTCGCTTCTGGCCTCGGGAATCGAGGTGCTGCGATACTACGGGCTGGGAAACGCCACCCTCGCCACGGGTGCCTCGGATTTTTACAAGGTGAAGCAGCAGCATTACGCCATCCAGCCCTCGTTGGTGCTGCAGGTGTCTCGAGGCTTGGAGTTCTCTCTGGGACCGTTGGCGCGCTGGTCGCACACCGGCGAGAATGCCGGGAGGTACTTTGCGACTATCGCCGATACGACGTATGGGGCCGGCGACTTCGGACAGATCGGGGGAGGGCTCAGCTTCGAATTGGAGACGCGCGACAAGCCCGCAAACGCCCGAAGTGGGGTACACTTGCGGGGAGTGGGAAGGTTTTTTCCGGCGGCCTGGGACGTGACCCATCCCTTCGGTTCCATCGAAGGTGAAGCTGCGACGTACCTGTCGGCACATACTCAGTCCACGCCGACGCCGACCCTGGCGCTTCGCGCCGGTGGCAAACGGCTCTGGGGCACGTTCCCGTTCCACGACTCCGCTTTCCTCGGCGGTCGGTCCAGTTTGCCGGGCTTCTACCGGGAACGATTCGCCGGCGACGCGAGCTTATATGGGAACGCTGAGTTGCGTCTCGCGTTAGCGCGCTCTTATTGGATCGTCCCCGCACTGTGGGGGATTTTCGGAGGCGCGGATGCCGGCCGGGTCTACCTGGACGGGGCGTCACCGGGCGGTTGGCACAGCGCCTTTGGGGGCGGCATCTGGGGGTCGTTCCTCGACCGAGCCAACACGGCGACGCTAGGATTCGCAACCAGCGACGAGCAGACGATGCTCTACGCCAGTTTCGGATTTCCGTTCTAGCAAGCAAGTGAGTATCGACTAGAACGGGATGTCGGCCCGCTATGAAACCTGTTGCCCCTGACCGCACAATTGAAGGGAAACGCACGCCGAGCGCCACGGCGCGTCTGGTGTTTGATCTTGCGCGCCCGTATCGCGGCTGGTTTGCCATCATTTTACTGGCCATGCTGGTCGAAGCGGCCACGGGACTGGCCGGTCCGTGGCCGCTCAAGATCGTCATCGATAATGCCATCGGGCATGAGCCCCTTCCCCCCGCGGTTCTCCGACTGCTCGGCCCGGACCTCGCGGCCAACGGGATAACGCTGGCGGCGGTGGCGGCCGTTTCCCTGGTGCTGCTTGCCGCGCTCGGTGGCTTAGCGTCCTACGTCGAAAGCTACTTTACCGAGAGCGTGGGTCAGAGCGTGGCCAATGACCTCCGCCTGCGGCTCTACGATCACGCCGAACGTCTCTCCTTCGACTACTACGACACGCATCAGACCGGCTTGCTCCTCAGCACGATCATGGACGACGTTGCCACCGTCCAGGACTTTGTGTCCGCGTCAACGTTGACCATCCTCGTCGATCTCGTGACGATTGTCGGGATGCTCGGTCTCATGTTCTGGCTCAGTTGGGACTTCACGCTCATCATCGTGGCGGTTACGCCGTTTCTACTGCTGTTTGTGGCGCGGTTCAGACGAAGAATCAAGATAGCGACGCATGAAGTCCGTCGTCGTCAGAGCGACATCGTAGACGTGCTCGAGACAGGACTCGAGTCAGTGCGAACCGTGCAAGCCTTCGGAGCCCAAGATATCGAGGTGGCGCGACTTGGAGATGTCAGTCACGCCACCGTGAGAGCTGCCCTCGGCGCCCGGCGCGTCAAGTCGCTCCTGTCCCCGGTTGTCGCCCTGGTCGTCTCCCTATGCACGGCAATGGTACTGTGGCGTGGGACCGGCGATGTCCTTGCCGGGACCATGACGGTCGGATCGCTCACCGTCTTTCTCGCGTACCTCGCCAAGTTCTTCAAGCCAGTGCAGGAGTTGGCCAAGATGACCAACGCCATCGCGGCCACCAATGTCGGACTGGAACGTATCCGTTCCATCCTCGACCTCGGCACCAGCGTCGGAGAGCGCTCCGACGCCCGCGATCCGGAACCCTTTAAAGGGGGGATCACATTCGACCACGTGGCCTTTTCTTACAAAGCGGAGGCTCCGGTCCTCAAGGACGTCGTCTTCTCGATTGCGCCCGGTCAGTTCGCGGGAGTGGTCGGCGCAACGGGGAGCGGCAAGTCTACGATTGTGAGCTTGATCCCTCGATTCTACGATCCGACGGCGGGGCGCATCCTGATCGACGGAACCGACATCTCCGCGTCCACGCTCCAGGGCCTCCGCCGCCAAATCGCTTTCGTATTGCAGGATTCCGTGCTGTTTCGTGGGACCGTGCGCGACAACATCGCGTATGGGGATCCCGACGCTACCGAGGAGCAAATCATTGCCGCGGCGCGGCTCGCCAACGCGGATGAGTTCATCGACCGTATGCCCCGCGGCTACGATACCCTCATCGGCGAGCGTGGGGTTACGCTTTCGGGCGGTCAGCGCCAACGGATCGGTATCGCCCGGGCGCTAATCCGCAACGCGCCTATCCTGATCCTGGACGAGCCGACGGCGGCGCTCGACGCGGAGTCGGAGAAGCTCGTGCTCGAGGGACTGGATCGTCTCATGAAAGGGCGAACCGTCATTATGATCACGCACCGGCTGACCACGATCCGCCGGGCCGATACGATCATCGTGCTCCACGATGGGGTAGTGGCCGAGCAGGGCACGCACGAGGAGCTGCTGGCCCGAAGTGGAATCTATGCCGACTTGTACTGGATCAGGTTCGCCCCGGCCGGATCCTCCGCGTCGCAATCTACCCAGCCGACCGAAGCATGAGCCGCCTACTGATCGTCCTTCCCGACGACTCCGCCTCGCCGATCCTCGCCGGGATTCACGCCGCCTCGCGGACGCTGCGGGTGAAGATGTTCGTTTTCTCGGACCCCGCCTTTCTCAAGGCGGTTCTGGCGGCAAAGCGGCGCGGGGTGCATGTCCGCGTGATGCTCAACCGCGCGCGCCGCAGCGGTGAACAGGACAACGAGGCAACGCGCCACGCCCTGGAGCGAGCGGGCATCGAGGTGAAAGACGCCAATCCCGCCTTTGTTCTGACGCACGAGAAATCGATGGTCGTGGATGATCACACGGCATTCGTCAAGTCGCTCAACTGGACGACGAAGAACATGACCGAGACGCGTGACTATGCCGTGGTCACGACCAGCGTTCATGAGGTGGCTGAGATCGTCGAATGCTTCGAGACCGACTGGAACCGGCAGACCTTCACTCCCCACGACCACGGGCAGCTAGTCTGGTGTCCCGGGCCCGGGCGCGATCGGGTTTCCCACTTCATCGACGCGGCCAAACACACCCTATTCGTCCAGAACGAGCGCTTTCAGGACATGGTCATCATCGAGCACCTGGTGCGGGCGGCACGCCGCGGGGTGAAGGTGCATGTCATGGCGCGTTCGCCCCACACGCTCAAGCGGGAAAAACTCGTGGAGGGGGTCGGCGGTCTCCGGATGATGGACGATGTGGGGATCAAGGTCCACAAGCTCAAGCATCTCAAACTCCACGGCAAGATGTTGCTCGCGGATGGCGTCGCCTCGATCGTGGGTTCGATCAACTTCGCGGCCGGCAGTTTCGACGGCCGGCGCGAGCTAGCGATTGAAGTGCACGACGATGAGGTCGTGGATCGGCTGCACAAGATCGCCCAACACGACTGGAAGCATTCGCACCCGCTCGATCTCTCGGACGAGGGGTTGCTGGCCGACCTAGAGGACCGCTTTGAGGGGAGCGCGGAGACGCTCGGCATCGACGCCGAACGCCCAGACACTCGCGACTGACTGGCTCAGTGCCTGGGGACCTCGTCTCTTGCTCAGATAGATTTTGATGGGTGGGGCAATCACCTATACTTTTCTCAGGGATATGAAGGCACAACAGTCTGGACCCGAGCAGGGTGCAATGCTACGTTCGCCCCTCAGGGCGATTAAGGCACCAAACGTCTTTACATCTCCCGGAAAGGGAATCGCCTTGGACGCAAGCCCGGCCCCCCCATGCTGGGCTTGTTTGTTGTAGAGCCAGAATTATTATTCAAGCCGCACATCTTTAGTGACCCTCGCGCGTGGAAGCATCATCCTCGCGGCAGCGCGAGCTCGCGATTGAAGCACCATGAGGACTGGCTCAGTGCCTGCCGGAAGTGAGCCATAGATGAACCCCCAGATAAGCCAAAACCGCGCCGCCATGACTCAGCAGGGATGGCCAAACACTACCCGTTCGCCAGCGCAGCCACCCCCACAAGAGTCCCGCGGCCAGCACTCCACCGGTGAGTATCACGACCCCGCCGGTCGCACCCACCAGCCCGCGGATCGTGACGGCGTGATAGCTGGCGTAAAGAACCGAGGGTAGGAACACGGTGAGGACAATGGATCGATTTCTATCCGGGCGCGTGAGAGCTACACGCCCAGGGAAGTAGCCGCGCCAGAAGAGTTCCTCCGCCGCAGCATCGAGCATGGCCATGAACGCCAGCATCGCGGGCACGCGCTCTGGGGAAACTCCCCAGCCGGCGAGGGTCGCGTTGAGGTGATCGGGGTCAAGGTATCGATGGCGGGTCAGGATGAGGAATCCAGCCGTCACCAATGCCGTCATGGAACCAAGAATGACCGACGGCAAAAGCCAGCGTCGAACAGGGACACGATTCTCAGGCGCCTGAAGCAGCCCGAGCATCACCGCATGTTCCCGCCATCCTCGCCCCTCGAGTCGTGACTCGATCGCAGGAGCCAGGAGACAGATCGCTCCCTGGTACATCGCGAATGTCCACCAGACGCTGCGCAGAATCTTGATGCCGAAAAAAACCGCGATGGGCGCCGAGACGGCGAGAAAGAACGGCACCACGAGGGACCCCCTAAACGATGCAGCAGTTGGACGCTGATCATTCATGCCCGATCCATCCTCGCGAATCCGAACCGCTCACCCTTCCGAGATGATCGAGAAGATTACCCTCCAAAGAGGCGCGTGAAAACTCAGGTTCGGGCGGGTGTTGGAGCCGTTGCTGCAATTGCGGCGGGTCCTGTATCGTCTCCACACTTATCCCGTTTAACGCCAAACGAACCAAATGGAAAGCGCGTCTCGTGAAGCTGGACTGTCCTCGGTCGAATCCGAGGAGCGATTCCGGCAGATTTTCTTCACGCACTTGGAGTCCGATGGCTTCTCGCAGCCCGAAGCCCATCGATTGATCTTCAAGACCCCAGAGTCATTCCATCGCGCACCCAGCGGCAAGCATGGTCTCGAATTGCTTGATGCCTTCCGGCAGAGGTACGAGCGACAGTTGCCCTATTCCTGGTACTTCGAGGGGTTGAACCGGGAGCCCGAGTCTGACCGGCAATTCCTGCAGGCACCGGAGCGTCCAGTGGCGTTCGTGGTCATCCCCGGCATCTTTGGCGAATTCATCGAATCGATTCCGTTTCAATCGGTCGTGGACGAAAAGGACTCCCATTTTTGCCGTACGTGGCAAAAAGCTCTCGAGGACACCACCCACCGAGTCTACAGCCTCCTTGAACTGTCCGAAGTGCCCTGCACTTTGGCGGATCTGGTGAAGATCGGAAGCCTGGATCAGGGCGAGCGTTCCTTTGCCAACGTGATCATCCTGAGGGCTAAAGGCGGGTCCTTGGAAAGCCTGGGGACTCTGGCTTCCAATGTGGACGTTGTCTCAAGACGCCTCACGCAGGTTTTCGAAGTCATTACTCCGGACACGGACATTTATCTCGTCGGTTATTCGAGAGGACTGACGGTGGCTCTGGAGCTGATCAGCCGCTTGCACGAACAAACCAAGCGGGGAACGATCCCTTCGCCAACGAGAGCATGGTTCGAAAGGGTCAAGGGCGTGGTGGGTCTTGGTGGAGTGTATTACGGGGCCAATTTTGCCCACGACGTTTTGACAGGAAAATCGGTGCCGAGTGAGCTCTTGGGCCTTCTCTCCGAAACCTCCGAGAAGCTGGCCACGATCCCAAAAGGCACCCGGGAAAGAAGCCGGTTGGTTGCCGATAACGCAAAGACCTGGGCAAAGTTCCTGAGAGGGATTTCCGCGGCGGGAGTCCCCAGAGTGGCCGCAGGAAGGCACTTTCTCCAGATGGATCTGCATGAGATGTTCGCTCGGGAAAGCAAGGCGCGCATCTTGGACCATCACGTCCCTATCCCCAATCAATGGGGCATCTTCAATTTGGTGAACGCCTTTTTCTTGAGCACCTTCAACTTGCGACTATTCGCATCTCGCTACAACGAGAACATCCAAGCCTTCCGGACACTGGTGGAAGCGGTCATGTCCGGTCTCGACACCTTGACTCCTGAATCGCGAGACACGTGGTGGCGAACGCACGAACTCCCCAAAGACATCGCCTTGTTCTCCATTACCGGCACGATGCCGGAGGCGTACCTCGACAACTTCGAGTCCCCCCTATCGCGATTTCCGGGGTTCGGGGTCAAGACCTCGGACTACAATGCGTCCTTGCGCGCCAGCTACTACGACGTGTTATCAAGCGAAAACACTCTCATCAACGACTCTCAAATGTCCCATTTTTGTTCCCGATACTGGGAGGAAATGTACCCGGAGCATCAACATGCTCACTACTATCTTGGGGTCTTGGGTACGCACCACTGGGGCATGGCCTTCCCGTTCGCAATCAAGGACCCAAGAAACATCGGGGAAAATGCTTTTCCGCGGTCGACGCTGTTGAAATCGATAGCGTCGTTCATCGCCTCGCTTTGAGGCGATGAGTCAGACCAGCTGGGAGGATCAGCTCTGACCTTCATCCCTCCGTGTGATCGAGGAGTGGTGCTTGCCGGACCCAAGGCGGTCCCGTGTGCCAAGTCGGCAGAGCCGTGGGTACTCGTTGCCACCATCCTCGGGTCGGGTATGAGCTTCATCGACAGCACTGTCGTCAACGTGGCTCTGCCAGCGCTGCAACATGATCTGGGAGCCACGGTGGTCGACGTTCAATGGGTCGTCGAAGCCTACGCATTGTTGTTCTCCTCTCTTCTTTTGGTGGGTGGCTCGCTGGGAGATCGGTTGGGCCGCCGGCGCACCTACGCTATGGGCATCCTTCTGTTCACGCTGGCCTCGGGAGCGTGCGGTCTGGCCCGATCGGTGAACATGTTAATCCTCGCCCGCGCTCTGCAGGGGATCGGTGCGGCAATGCTGGTTCCCGGAAGTCTTGCCCTCATCAGTGCCTCTTTCCCTGAGCGTGAACGTGGGCGAGCCATCGGGATCTGGTCGGGGTGGAGCGCCATCACCGCGGCCGCGGGGCCGATTCTGGGGGGATGGCTCATCGAACACCTATCGTGGCGTTGGGCATTCTATCTCAATGTTCCCATCGCTCTCATTGTGCTGATGGTCCTCAGGTGGCGGGTCCCGGAGAGTCGCGATCCTGACGCGGGGCGGCGATTCGATGTGGCGGGGACACTGCTCGTGACCGCGGGATTGGCCGGGGTTGTTTATGGACTCATCGAGTCGTCACCTCTCGGGTGGGGAAGTCCGCGGGTGATGACCGCACTGATTGGCGGAGGAACGTCCCTCGTCGCGTTCATTCTGGTGGAGCGCTGGGCGCCTTCGCCCATGATCCCCAAGGATCTCTTCCGCTCCCGAGCGTTCGTGGGAGCCAACTTGCTCACGCTGCTTCTCTATGGCGGCCTGGGCAGCCTCTTCTTTTTTCTACCGCTCGATTTGATCCAGGTCCATCGGTATTCCGCCACCGCTGCCGGCGCGGCGATGTTGCCCTTCATTATGATCATGTTTGTGCTGTCTCGCTGGTCGGGGGGCTTGGTCGACCGCTTCGGTTCGCGATTACCGCTTCTGGTGGGCCCAACAATTGCGGCGATTGGTTTTGGGCTGCTCACGCTGCCGGGAGTAAGCGGAAGCTATTGGAGCACGTTCTTTCCCGCCATGACCGTGTTGGGAATAGGGATGGCCATCACCGTGGCCCCGCTCACCACCACGGTGATGAATGCGGTCGGCGCCAATCATGCCGGGGTCGCGTCCGGGGTCAACAACGCGGTCTCGCGCGTGGGTGGGCTCTTGGCCATCGCGGTTCTGAGCATGGTCATGGTGGGCGTTTTCAACGCCGAGCTCGATCGGCGCATTCCCGGCCTGGGCTTGCCGGCAAACATGGTCGCGGTGCTCGATGCGGAGCGGGTGAAACTCGGTGCTGCAGTGCCGCCACCGGGTCTTCCGCCCCCGGTAGAGGATGCGATACGAACGATCATTGCCGAGGCGTTTACGGCCGGTTTTCGCCGGGTGTCGCTTGTCGCGGCGGGGCTTGCTCTCGCCAGCGCCGTCATGGCTGCAGCAACGATCCCGGCGCGCGGAGAATTGTCGCGCCAAACGTGACGCCCTGCCCTAGGGATTTGACCTAGGGTCCACCTGATTAGTAGTCGCCGGAACCGGCCAATAAGAAGCCGATTTTTGACCAATACGTAACACATAAATATTCGATCCCTCAGGTTTCGGATTGGCAGCATTTCGGATAAGGCGTAGCGTTCGCCTCCCGCTTGATTGGACCTCCGCGACTCGCCTGCGGTTGACGAAGGCCCGATGAACCGTTGTCTAGTTAGCTGCCGCAGGAGGCACGGTATGTCAGAGATGTCCCACCGCATGTCGGAGACGTCCCGCCGCCGCTTTTGCCTTGCCGCAGTGGCAACTATTGCCGCTGGACCGGTAGGTATTTTCGATTCATTCAGGAGGCTCAACGCCATGACAGAGACCACGACTGGAAGCGCACAGAAGACCGGTGACACGAGCGCAATTCGTCCGTTCCGGTTTTCGTTTCCGGAAGCCGACCTCACCGACTTGCGAAAGCGTGTCAACGCGACCAAATGGCCGGAACCGGAAACGGTCACCGATGGGTCGCAAGGCGTGCAGTTCGCCACGATGCAGAAACTCGCGCGCTATTGGGGGAGCGAGTACGACCTGAGCAAGCTCGAGTCGCGACTGAAGGCCGCCCCCCACTTCATCACCGACATCGATGGGCTCGACATCCATTTCATTCACGTGCGCTCGAAACACGACAATGCGCTGCCGGTCATCGTCACGCACGGGTGGCCAGGCTCGTTCATCGAGCAGATGAAGCTCATCGATCCGCTGACCAATCCGACCGCTCATGGCGGAAGCGCAGCGGATGCGTTCCACGTAGTGATCCCGTCCCTGCCGGGCTACGGCTTCTCCGGCAAGCCGACGTCAAATGACTGGGATCCCCCCCACATTGCGAGTGCCTGGACGGTCCTGATGAAACGCCTTGGGTATACGAAGTTCGTGGCGCAAGGGGGGGATTGGGGGAACGCCGTCACCGAGATCATGGCGCTTCAGAAACCGCCCGAGCTGCTCGGCATTGCCACCAACATGCCGGCGACCGTTCCCGCCGAGATCAGGCAAGCGATGGCTGCAGGCGGTCCGCCGCCAGCGAGTCTCTCCACCGACGAACGGAGGGCTTGGGATCAGCTGGACTTCTTCTTCAAGTACGGACTCGCCTACGCCAATGAGATGGGGCTCCGCCCGCAGACGCTCTACGGCATTGCGGATTCACCGATCGGCCTGGCCGCCTGGATCCTCGACCACGATAAGGGCAGTTACGACTTGATCGTGCGCGTTTTCGATGGAAAGCCCGAGGGCCTCACCCGGGACGACATCCTCGACAACATCAGCATGTATTGGTTGACCAACACAGCTATCTCCTCGGCTCGGCTCTATTGGACTAACCGGTCGAGGTCAAAGGGAGGCGGCTTCTTCGACACCCGAGGCGTAGAGCTCCCGGTAATCGTGAGCGCCTTTCCGGACGAGATCTACACGGCCCCGAAGACCTGGGCGGAGCGCGCTTATCCGAAACTGCTTCTCTACAGCAAGCACGAGAAGGGCACCCACTTCGCAGCGTGGGAGCAGCCGGCGGCAATCGTGGCTGACTTGCGCACGGGGTTCAAGTCGCTTCGGGCGTGAGCTCGACGGTGGATTAGGAGCCGACCATGAACATCGAAGCAGGGACGTGCACGGCACGTGCACTTCTGTTTTCAGTCGTAACGATGGCCCTCGCGGCGACATCGCCGGTGACGGCTGCCGACAAGACGACCACCGCCCAACCTACGGGGCAAACTTCCGCTAAGGCGGCCGTCCGTCCCTTCAGCGTCCATGTCTCGGATGAGGTGCTCACCGACCTCCGCCGCCGCATCGCCGAGACACGCTGGCCCGACCGCGAGACGGTCAAGGATCGAGCCCAAGGCGCCCAGCTCCAGCAGTTTCAGAAGCTGGTGGAATACTGGGGAACCGGGTACGACTGGCGGAAGGCGGAAGCGAAGCTCAACGCCCTGCCACAATTCACGACGAACATCGATGGTGTCGACATCTACTTCATCCACGTGCGTTCCAAAGAGCCCCACGCCATGCCTCTACTCATCACCCACGGTTGGCCGGGTTCTATCTTCGAGTTCCTGAAGACGATCGGCCCGCTCACGGACCCCACGGCCTACGGCGGACGCGCCGAGGATGCCTTCGACGTCGTGATTCCTTCGATGCCCGGTTATGGCTTCTCAGGAAAGCCTGAAGTCACCGGATGGGGTCCCGAGCACATCGCGAGTACGTGGGCGGAGTTGATGAAGCGCCTCGGCTACACGCACTACGTCGCCCAGGGTGGCGACTGGGGCGCCCCCATCACCAGCGAGATGGCCCGCTCGGGTGCGGCCGGACTGCTCGGCATCCACCTCAACCTGCCGGCGACCGTTCCGCCCGAGGTGGGAGCGGCGCTCCTAAGTGGCGCGCCCGCGCCGCCAACGCTCACCGAACAGGAACATGCCGTGTTCGACGCGCTCCGCGCGTACGGGATGGGAGGGAATTCGGGTTACTTCGTGATGATGACGGCTCGGCCGCAAGCCGTCGGATATGGCTTAACGGACTCCCCAGCCGGCCTCGCGGCCTGGATGCTCGTGCATCCGGGCTTCGCAAAGTGGGCGTATGGCGACGATCCCCAACAGACGCCGACGAAGGACGAGGTGCTGGACGACATCACGCTATATTGGGTGACGAACAGCGCGACATCGTCGGCGCGGCTGTATTGGGAGAACGTCGGACGCAATCCGACCGGTTCGGCGGTGTGGAAGACGACCGAGATCTCATTGCCCGTGGCCATCACGGTATTTCCGGAAGATGTTTACCGCCCACCGGAGACGTGGGCCCGCCGCGCCTACAAGAACCTGATTTACTTCCACGAAGTTGACAAGGGAGGACATTTCGCCGCATGGGAGCAACCGCAACTCTTCTCGGAAGAGATGAGATCTGCGTTCCGACCGTTTCGCGTCGGCGCGCCGGCCACGACGGCAACGCATCACTAGTCGATGGCACGTTGGTCTCTGGGCCGCTTTCGCACATCGGAGCCGGGGGATGACGACCTACAACCGGCTTTCGGGAACCAATGTCCAGCGCATCGAGGCGCTCAGCGATGCCTTGTACGCCATCGCCTTGACGCTCACCGTGCTGGAGGTACGCGTTCCCTCACGCCAGATGACCATGACCGAGGGCGAGTTGAGAGCAGCGGTGTTTCAGCTCGGGCCTCGAGTGCTCACCTATCTGCTCAGCTTCATGACGTTGGGGATCTTTTGGGTTGGAAACCAAACCTTCCTCAGCCACGTCCGGCGTTCCAATCGTCATCTCACCTGGCTCGTCCTCGCCAATCTGGCCGTGATTGCCCTGATGCCCATCTCGACCGGTTTGTTGGCCAACTACCTGACCTATCGCGCGGCGCTGATCCTCTACTGGCTGAACATCTTCGTGGCGGGGCTGATCAGCCTCGCCGCGGTTCTCTACGCGGAGCGGGCGGGCCTCGTGGAGGGAGGGATCGGCGAGAAAGCGTCCGCGGCCCTGAAACGTCGACTCGTGATCGGACAGGCGCTGTATGCATTCGGCGCCGCCCTCTGCGTAATCCATCCCTATTGGAGCATCGCCTTCATATTCATCGTCCAGGCCTACTTCGCCTTCGCGCCGCAGCTGCCTCCTCGAGTGCGGGGAATCAATTCGCCATTGGGGCCGGCATGATAAAGAATGGGGAGATGGGCATGAACTACGACAAAACGCTCGATCGGCGCCACTTCCTGGCCGGGATGGTCACGGCAGTCGCGGCATCCCAGTTCGGTGTGGTGGGTAAGGCCGCGGGTGACGGGTCGCTGGCCGCGGCTGAGCGGCCATTGCCAGAGCAGAAGGGCGACCGCTCCTTCGGTCCACTGAAACAAGTTGATGCGGGAGTGCTGCGGGTTGGATACGTAGAAGCGGGCCCACCGGACGGACCCGTGGTGATTCTGCTGCATGGCTGGCCCTACGATATTCACAGTTTCGTCGAGGTCGTGCCGCTTTTGGCCTCGGCCGGATATCGGATAATCGTGCCGCACCTTCGGGGCTACGGTACGACCCGTTTTCTTTCCCGCGACACGTTTCAGAACGGCCAGCCGGCTGCCTTGGCCACCGACGTGATTGCCCTCATGGATGCCCTGCAGATCCGTCAAGCCGTCCTCGCCGGTTTCGACTGGGGCGCGCGCTCGGGCGATATTGTCGCCGCGCTCTGGCCGGAGCGCTGCAAGGCGCTCGTTTCGGTGAGCGGATATCTGATCGGCAACCAGGAAGCGGGGAAGGTGCCCTTGCCGCCCCCGGCGGAGCTCCAATGGTGGTACCAGTTTTACTTCGCCACCGAGCGAGGCCGGGCTGGTTACGAGAAGTATCGCGACGAATTCGCGAAGCTCATCTGGCAGACCGCTTCGCCGAAGTGGAATTTCGACGATGCGACCTTTGCGCGGAGCGCGGCTTCGTTCGACAACCCGGACCATGTCAGCATCGTGATCCACAATTATCGCTGGCGGCTCGGACTGGCCGAAGGCGAGGCCACATACGCGGAGCTCGAGAAGCGGCTTGCCACCGCTCCTGTCATTACAGTGCCCACCATCACCCTGGAAGGCGACGCCAACGGCGCACCCCATCCAGATCCCAGTTCCTATGCCAAGAAGTTCTCGGGGCGATACGCGCACCGGCTCGTTTCCGGCGGCATCGGACACAATTTGCCGCAGGAGGCGCCAAAGGCATTCGCCGACGCTGTTCTCGAAATGGCTGGGGCATGACGTCACGTCGCCTGATGACTATCCTAGTCGTCGTGCTGCCGGATCAGGAAGTTCGATCAAAAAGGGAGTAGACCAATGAAGATCATGGGAAGCATGCAGCGTTTTCTTTGGCACGTTGCCGTCATTTCGATCGTGCTCATGGCGCGCGCCTCATCCGCCGGCGCCGCACCCTCCACGCCGGTCAAGAACATCATTCTGGTGCATGGAGCCTTTGCGGATGGCTCGAGTTGGGCCAAGGTGATTCCGATCCTGCAAGCCAAGGGTTACAATGTCACCGCGGTACAGAATCCCTTGACGTCGCTCGCCGACGATGTTGCGGCGACGAAGCGCGCGATGGCACGGCAGGAAGGTCCGGTGATTTTGGTCGGTCATTCCTGGGCGGGCGTCGTGATCACGGAAGCGGGGATGGATCCCAAAGTCGCCGGCCTCGTCTACGTGGCGGCCTTCGCTCCGGATCAAGGCGAGACGGTCGGTGAACTGGGGAAGTCGTATCCGGCTCCACCCGCTCTCGCCTCACCGATCGTAGATGCGGAGGGCTTCCTTACGCTCTCCCCTGACGCGTTCACGAAGTTCGGATCCGACCTTCCGAAGAAGGATGCATTGGTCGCCGCGGCCACGCAGGGTCCAATTGCTGCCTCGGCCTTCGGTGCCCAAGTATCTGGCGTGGCGTGGAAGGCCAAGCCGTCCTGGTACATCGTATCGACGCTCGACCAGGCGATCGCCCCCGATGAAGAGCGCTTCTTCGCGAAGCGCATGAAGGCGACGACCACGGAGCTGAAAGCGAGTCACGTAGCGATGCTGTCGCAGCCGCAGGCCGTTGCAGATGTCATCATGGACGCGGCCGCGAAGGCAATGGTCGCCACAAACGCTGGGATAAAATAATGGGACTTCAATGACATCACTTATTGCCTCCTCACCTCAGGGGAAATGGGAGGGCGATCTTCGCCTGTTCCCTCTTCTGACGCCATCGCAGCTTGCCCGCGTGTCCCGGTACGGATCTCTGCGGTCATGTGATCCTGGAGACGTGCTCCTCGATCCGGGTGCAAAGGTGTTGAGCATTTTTGTTGTCGTAAGCGGGCGGGTGGAGATCTTGCGGCCCGCGTCCGGGACGGAACAAATCATTGCTCGATTGGCGCCTGGCCAATTCACGGGCGAGGTCGGCACGCTGGCCGGCCAACCGGCGATGGTGTCCATCCGCGTCTCGGTCCCCAGCGAGGTGATCGATATCGGACGGGATCAGCTTCTCAAGATCGTTCAGACCGACTCCGAGCTGAGCGACGTCTTCATGCGGGCCTTCCTGCAGCGACGTTTGGAATTGGTGGCGAATCGTTTGGGTGACGCCATCCTCGTCGGATCGCACCACAACCCGGACATGCATCGCATCCGTGAGTTCTTGACCCGTAATGATCACCCGTATTCCGTCCTCGATGTCGACCGCGATCGCGACGCACAGACGGCACTGGATCACTTCGGAGTCAGCGTGGATGCCACTCCCATCCTCATCTGCCGCAATCAACTGGTGCTGCGGAACCCGACGAATCGGGAGATCGCTGAGTGCCTGGGTTTCAACGCGTCGGTGCAAATGCAAGACGTGCGGGACCTGGCCATCGTCGGGGCGGGCCCAGCCGGGCTCGCCGCCGGTGTGTACGGAGCTTCCGAAGGTCTTAGTGTCCTCCTCATCGAGTCGAGCGCACCGGGCGGCCAGGCCGGTTCAAGTTCCAAGATCGAGAACTATCTCGGGTTTCCTGCCGGCATTTCGGGTCATGATTTGGCGTCGCGCGCCCAGGCCCAGGTTCGGAAGTTCGGCGCCCAAATCATCGTTGCCCAGTCGGCCTTCCACCTCGACTGCCAGCGCAAGCCCTTCGGAATCGCGCTCGACACGAGCTCGGAGATACGAAGTCGAGCCATCATCATCGCCACGGGCGCGGAATATCGAAGATTATCGATCGAGAACCCGGGACGATTCGATGGCGTCGGGGTCTACTACAGCGCAACTCCCATGGAAGCGACGATGTGTATGGATGAGGAGGTGGTTGTGGTCGGCGGTGGAAACGCCGCCGGTCAGGCGGCCGTCTTCCTGGCCCAGACGGCGCGGCGGGTCCACATGCTCGTTCGCTCCGAAGGACTCGCGGACAGCATGTCGCGTTATCTGATCCGGCGGATCGAACAACACGATGCCATTGATCTACGCGTCCGCACCGAGATCGTGGCATGGGAAGGAGACGGCCACCTGGAACAGGTGACTTGGCGCAATGCGTCGACGGGAGAGGTCGAGACTCGCGCCATCCGACATATCTTCGTGATGGCCGGGGCCTTGCCGAACACCAAGTGGCTCGACGGGTGCCTTGCGTTGGACGACAAGGGGTTCATCAAAACCGGATCAGACCTGACGCGCGAGGAGCTTGATGCTGCCCGCTGGCCACTCGCGCGCTTGCCTCATCTCCTGGAGACGAGTCTTCCGGGGGTGTTCGCCGTCGGCGATGTCCGGAGCGGGAACCTGAAGCGCGTCGCAGCCGCGGTGGGGGAGGGTGCGATGGCGGTCGCCTTCGTTCACCGCGTGCTCCGCGAATGAGACATCTTAGGGGTTTTACCTACCCCCAGAACATCGTAGAAATCTTATGGCCGGTCAAGGCCCTCGGGATTATCCTCACGAACCCATGCCTGGCGCTTTCTTTTCCCAAGGAGGCTCAATATGGCTACCGATACGTTCACGTTTAAGCACGACTTTCGTCGGATTTGGTGGTCCCTCGTCATTCGAGGAACTCTCGCGCTCGTACTCGGATTGTTGATTCTAATCAAGCCGCTCGATTCAATTGCGGCGTTGGCGCTCGTGATCGCAATTTGGGCGCTCGTCGCCGGTATCACGGAGATTGCACATGCGTTCGCGGTGAAGCCGTTCTTTCGGTCCTGGTGGATGCTGCTCCTTAGCGGGTTCGTCAGCACCGTGTTCGGTATTGCCGCGATGTATTTCTACCCGGTTCTCTCCCTCACCTTCGCGATCACGTGGGTGAGCCTATGGTTCGGACTCACCGGGATCCTGGGCATTACCCTTGCCGTGCAACAGAAGCGTTTTGATTTGCCCTGGGCGTGGAGTTTTCTGTGGGGGATCCTCAGTATCTTCGCTTCGGTCACCGTCTGGTTCTCGCCACTGGCCACCCTTGCCGCCATCATGGGCCTGATCGCGGGATTTGCCGTGGTGAGCGGCCTCATCCTGCTCATCGCCGCATTTCGTCTGAAGTCGTTGGAACACGCAGTGAAACCACTCGTCCGCCCCTCGCCGGCTTGATACGTACCTGACGCCGTCCATATCCGTCCGGACAAAAGGGAGGGGCAGGATGTCCGACGTCTCAACATTTCGATAGTCCGCCGGAGGCGCAAATATGCGAATCGGTATCCTGGGTTCCGGATTGATGGGCGGAAAGCTCGGAACGATCTTCGCGCGCGCGGGTCACGAGGTGACTTTCAGCTACTCGCGATCCGCGGGTAAGCTCGAGCGGCTGGCGCAGGACGCAGGAAAGGGCGCGCGGGCGGGAACCCCCCAACAGGCGGTCCGGAATGCGGAGGTTCTCCTTCTGGCCGTCCATTGGTCCCGAACCGAGGATGTGCTTGGCCAAGCCGGCGACCTGTCGGGAAAAGTGATCGTGACCTGCTCGCTCCCCATGAACCTCGAGGACACCGAGCTCGCCGTCGCGCATACATCTTCCGGAGCCGAGGAACTCGCGAAACGCATACCCAAGGCCCGGGTTGTCTCAGCGTTCAACACCGTGCCCAGCGAGGTTCTATTCGATGTGTTCGAGTCCAAACAAGATCTGCCCCGCCCCAGTCTCCTCTTCTGTGGGGACGAGGGGGGGAGCAAGGAGACTGCGGCTCGATTGATCCGGGACGTGGGCTTCGAGCCGGTGGATGCGGGACCCTTACGGATGGCCCGTTACACGGAGCCATTTGCGCTTCTCATTGCCGAGCTGGCTTACGAAGGAGGTAAGGGACCGGAACTAGCCTACCGCTTCGACTGGGTTGGGAAGTGAACCGAGGCAGAAAGGCTCGCGCCGCATCGTTGGAAACCTAGCCCCTCCGCGCATAGCCCCCTTTGCAAAATACGTACAAGACCGGTCGTAACGAAGGGGGCATGCTCGAAGCATGAGAATCCATTACACGGTCCTCACCGCGATCCTTGCTTCGGCCAGTATTCTCACCATCCCGCGGTCCGGCGCTCCTGCCGATGACCTGAGCGGACTCTGGAGCGCGGGGCGAACATTTGGGCCGTTCGAAACGGCACGGGTCCTCGTGACCCAAGACCAGCAGGGCTACACGGCCGATATGCGGGGTTATTCGGTGCCGGTGGAACACCACGGCGGCGAGCTCAGATTTGCTCTTCCCAACGATCAAGGTTTCTTCCGAGGGAAGCGGGAAGACGGGAAGATCATTGGCCACTGGTTCCGGCCAGGAAATGCTCCGAACATCGCCCAGTATGCGTCCCCGGTCTCCCTCCAGCGAGACGCGTCGCATCGATGGTCAGGCGTTGTCACCACGTTGCAAGACGAATTCACCTTCTCTCTGTTGCTCGAAGCGGACGGGGCAAGTGCATGGAAGGCGGTGCTACGAAACCCGAATCGCGATCTCGGCGGGCAGTTTCGCGTGACGCGGCTCGTTCGGGAGGGCAACACACTCCGATTGATGGGGATGATCGCCGGGAAAGAAGCGGCCATCGCCACGGGCGCCTACGATTCCGAACGAGAAGCGATTACTCTCGTGTTTGACTCTCGCGGCGGTAGTTACGATTTCACCCGGGCCGGCGAGGCCAGCGACTTCTACCCCCGCGGCCGGCACCCCGCGACCTACGTGTATCGAGAGCCTCCCTCGCTCGGGGATGGCTGGCCGACCGCTACATTGGAAGAAGTGAACATCGATCGCCCGGCCATGGAACGCTACATCCAGCGGGTGGTCGAAACCCTCCAAGATTCAGAGGACGCGCCGCAGATCCATGCCTTTCTGATGGCCCGGCATGGAAAACTGGTGATGGAGGAATACTTCCACGGCATGCGCCGCGAGAAATTGCATGACACGCGTTCGGCCGGAAAGAGCATGACCGCGATCCTGGCCGGAGCGGTGATGGAAGACGGGGCAAACTTGCGGCTCACCTCCCCGGTCTACGAGGTCATGAACGGCGGAGCGTTTCCGGCGGACCTCGATCCCCCAAAGCGCACCATGACGCTCGAGCATCTCTTGACCATGTCCTCGGGCCACTTCTGTGACGACACCAACGACGATGCCCCCGGTAACGAAGAGAAGATGTCCGAGCAAACGCAAGAACCCGACTACTACCGGTACATCCTGAACGTTCCCCTAGCCACGGCTCCAGGTGAGAAATCCGTGTATTGCAGCGCGGTGGCCAACCTGGCGCTGGGCATGGTGGGCCGGGCCGTGAACGCATTTCCGCTCGATGCGTTCGATCGTTTGATCGCGAAACCCATGCGAATGGGCCCGTACGCTTGGCCCTTGGATCCGGCCGGTAACCCCTTCGGGGGCGGGGGGGTCCAGTTCCTGCCCCGGGACTTCCTAAAATTCGGGCAGTTGATGCTCTGGGAGGGTCGCTGGAACGGCCATAGAATCCTGAGCCGCGACTTCGCCCGGAACGCGGTCTCGCCGCAGTATCACCTGCGAAAGATCACCTACGGATATCTCTGGTGGGTCGAGGACGTTCCCTACAAGAACAAAACCGTGCGGGCCTTCATGGCCTTGGGCGCGGGCGGACAGCTGATCGAGGGGATTCCGGACCTCGATCTGGTGGTCGCGATCTATGCCGGAAACTACGGCAGCAGAACCCAAGGAAAGTTGCGGGAGGCTATTCCCCGCTATGTACTGCCGGCGGTGCGTGAGGCAGGAGATGACCCGAAATCGCCGGTCGTCGAACGAGAGTACGCGAATCCATATGGACAAAGCCCGGATGGACGCCGGGTGAACCCGCGACTCCCTTAGCGCAGCACGGTGATCTTCCCCTGGCGAACGTTTCCCGACGCGTCCAGGCGATACGGGAACACACCCGCACTGACCGTACGCCCGTCCACATCGCGTCCGTCCCATGCTAGCTCGTGGAATCCGCGCGGGTAATGCACGCCGTCGGCGAGCACGCGAACCAGACGCCCTTCCACCGAGAAAATGCGCAGGGTCACGTTTGCATCCGCGGGTAATCCGAAGCGGATGGAAGTGGTGCTTCGGGTTGGATTGGGCGTGCTGGGCCGGAGAACGACGCGCGTGAAATTGGAGACTCCCGCATAACGAACCTGCACCGGTCCGTGGAATTGAACCTCTCCGCTTCGGCTTACCGCCTCTAGGCGATACCAGTAATCACGGCCATCGATCACCTGACGGTCTTCAAATGCGTACACCCCGTGATCCCCAGTCAAAGGGGTGGGCGTGAGGGTGATTTCGGTGCCCCCGGGCTCATCCGCGCGAAGGACGCGGAACCCGAGCAGTTCCGTTTCGTTGGAGGTTTTCCATTCCAAGCGGATGCCGAGATCGCCGTCGTCTCCTTGAAACGAGAGCAAGTCCACCGGGACGAACGAACTCACCTTGTAACTCAGCGGTAGAACAAGGACAGGGCGGGCTGGATCGTTGGTTTCGATTAGAATCTGCCCCGAATAATCGCCTGCACTCAAAGGCAAGAAATGCAATGCGACGTCCTGCTCCCCTCCTTGAGACAGCACGAGCCGGTGCTCTTCCACTTCTAACCAGGGGAGGGGCGACGTATTGGGTGCCACGTCCAGCACGCTGTCGCCGGTTGCGTTTGCCGCCCGGAGGTTCAGGAAGATCTCGTTCGGGTTGCCAATCGAGCCCAAGAAGATCCCGAACTCCATGACATTGGGCGCCGGGAACGAGACATGATGCACCGGCCCAACGATATGATTCTCGTCGTTTACGAGAATGACTAGATCGCCGGTGGCATTTAGAGGGGCCGCGCCGGCAATGATCGCATAGTCGCCGAGCGGGTGAGTCCCCGGATCAAGATCGGTATCCAAGGACGCGAACAGCGTCCAGGCGGTGTTTGGGTCTCCCCAGGGGCGATGGGCAGTGATCCGAAGGTACAGGCGCTCGGAATCACCAGGGGGGGCGCCAGGGGTAATCCCGAACTGAACTTCCACCGAATCGATGTCGGGAACATTGGCGTCTTCGTGATCCTGGGGGTCCTGGTACACCAGTTGCCATACTCCGGTAGGAACAATGGAACGCGCCTTGGGCTTCGATGCCCAGTCGGGCTGCGCATGGATGAGTTGGGTCCCGGGGTGGATGGTGTACCGGATGCGAGCGTCCGGTAACGTTTCCCCCGGCTCGGTGGGCCACAGGTTGACTTTTAGGTAACCGGTTCCTGCATTGCCGACGTGGATAGTGGCATCGGCCGATTGACCCGCCTGAGACGTGACGCGCAAGGTATCCGTGGACCCCGCAAATGTGGCCACGTAGGGCATGGCGGTTACCGAATTGGACGGTTCACTTTCCCCATCGGCGTACACCGCGCGGACGGAGTACTCATACGGCAGGCCGTTCACGGGTGTCGTATCGACATAATGAGGTTCCGAAACCGGAACGGTCGTGATGCGGGCCGGTTCAGTTCCTGGAAATCCCCGAAACACGTGATAACCGAGCAGCGGGCTGTCCACTGCCGACGTATCGATGCCGACCGGGGTCCTCCAGTCAAGAGGAACCTGGCTGTCGTAACCGCTCATGGCATGGAGCGCGAGCGGACGCGAAAGAACCTGTCGCTCCACGACCTCGAGATCGTCCACGTACCAGCCCAGACCACCGATGGCTTCATCGGAAAAGAACTCCAGCTTGATGAGCAGATGCGACACGCCGACATACGCGTTGAGCGGGAAGGCCGCTTTGACCCAGTCCCCGGATTGACCCGAATAACCGGCCTCTCCGGTCTCATATACTTCGGGTAAGGGATATTCCCCATCGGGGACGAGAAGCGTCCAGGTCGCCCCGGAATCCGCGGATGCGTACACCGCGCCAGAGTCGAAAAAAGGCTCCGTGTCGTAGAAATTCTTGAAATAGAGTCCCGCCGTCGTGAACGTGGAAAGGTCCACGGGTCCGATGATGAGAGACGCGACCGCGTTTTCGGGATAGGTCCCGCTCAAATTGGTTCCCCACACGTTCACCCCCGAAAAGGCGTGGAGAAGGGGCTCCGGACTTCCCCATTCCCAAAGGTTGTCGGCGGTGAGCCCGCCATCGTTGTCTTCGAAGTCGCGCCCGAACCCGCGCACGATATGGAAGCTGTTCCACCCCGTGTCGGGAGACGAGGCGACATTGGGAATCGCGGCCGAATCGGCGACCTGAATCCGGTAACGGACGAGGTTCCCGAGCACGAGTCCGGGGATGGACAGACTGCCTTTGTAGAGGTCATTGCCCGCGGGGGCGAGGATCGTGGTGTCTTCCGGGTCGTTCTCGCGCGTGTGAAACACACGCACCGAGTCGATTCCTTTATCGAGGTTGTCGGTCACGCGAGCGAACACGGCCATTCGCGCCTCATCCAACGGTTGGTCGCGCAAGGGCTCGTGAATGATCTGGGGAGGGGTGGTGTCGGTCCCGATCCGGAAATGGAAGGGGTTCCCGGCGGGCGGATACATCACGTGCGTCCCGGCCGTGTCCTGGGCGGTGAACCAGTAGGTGACGATCGTTTCCGTCGGCTGGGCTTCGAGAAGCGTGGAGTATTCGCGCACGCCCCCGGTGGGGAGAAGGGGGCGGACTTCCTCGACCAGGCCGCTCCCGTGATCGATGGCGAGGTGGACCTGGACCGAGGCATCGTCGATGGCGAAGATGCTGAGAAAGCTGGCCGTGATCGGGAACGATTGGCTCGTGTCCTCGGTGTCGCGAAGGGGATCGTGGACCACGTGGATCCCGTAATCTCCGATCCCGTGGCGGCGAAACGCAGCCACGATCGTGTCGAAATGGGGCGTTCCATTGTAAACGTTCCCGTCGTCATCATCCGTGACTAGGTAATCGAAGAAGTAATCGTCGAAATTCGAAGAGAAGCCGTTGCGAGCAAAGTGCCACAGGTAGTCCGCCGTTTCCGCCCCCAGCACTTTCCGCACGTCCCAGAGCGCGCCGGCTACGATCAACCCGGTCACATGTGGATCCTGGGTAGCATCCTCAGGATACCGGCGATTATTGTCGACGCTCCGAAGCACCGTGCCTGGCCCGAAGAATCCAAGTCCAATGCGGGGGTCGTTGAGCAGCGTCGCGGCGGTGTAATCGGAAAAGCCTTCGTGCATGGCTGCCGATGGGGAAAAGGGTCGATACTGAAAGTCCGTGATTCCGTGGCCGTATTCGTGAATGACCACCGAAGCGAGCCGGGCCATGTTGGCGCAGATGCTGCCTTCGGAAAGGAACACCAACCCGTAGCCGTCCCAGAACGCGTTGCATTGCTCGTCCGGATAGTCGGTCAAGAAATACATGGGGTAGTCGAGGGCGGAAAACGCCGGATCCACCGTCCGAATGAAGTCATGCGCTCTTATGGCGGAGTAGAACGCGTCGCGGTCTTCGATGCGGCTGTTTGCGTCATCGAACATGATGGGAAAAACCGAATTGGAATCCGGGTCGAACCCGATGTGAAGGGGTGGAGTACCGAAGGAGAGATTGTTCACGAAGCCGAAGGGACCCGAGAGCCCCGCGCTCAGAGTGTGAGGTCCTCCCGACGGGGCCGAGAGCAGAAAGCTCCCATCGGCACTCGTGACCGTGTCGTCCACGGCACCCGAGTCGGCTAGTGAGACCGCGACATGCGGCAGCGGTGGAACAGCGAGGACGTCGCCTTGAGTCACCGGCTCGACGCCCGCGTTCACCGAACCGGTGACATCGATCGACTCCAGGAGGCTTCGCCGCCAGAGGAGTTCCCCGGTCCGCGCGTCAACGTAGGCTTCCCACGATCCTAAAGGTTTGCGAGTCGTGAACGCGACGTCGTAGGCGGTTCGGTACACCGTGCCGCCGTTTCGAGACAGGGGAAGGATGACGCGTTCTACGGATCGGACTTCGGAGGTCGTTTCCGATGAGAAATCGGTTAGCGCGGCCCTGCGCGCCGCCGCTTCATCGACTCCCGGCGTGGGGTCGATGTCGATGCCCGGCTGGAGCAGGATGCCGAACAGGGGCACCGTGCCCGCCTCACTGATCCGCGCAAAGGCGCGTCCACCCACCACCCGAAGACCTCGATACGTCTGCATGTATTGCACCCACCAGCCGTTTCGGTCCGGAGAGGCGTGGAGCAACGTCAGTTCATCACGTTTGGCCCAAGCGCCGGCTTCGCGGGTGAGGAAATCACGCGCCGCTGCGGCCGCTTGAGTGGGCGTGGCCGGTCGGCTCTCGAGCTGGATAGCGGGACCAACGCTCCGGACAGGGGTTCCCGTGACGAGGTCCCAACTTGCTGTCCAGCCCTTATGTCGGGTTTGGAAATGACTCCACGAGGATTGGGCCGCCCCCACCGGTGGTTCGCTCGCGACCGTGGTCACGGCATCGGTCGGCCAACCGCGAGCGTCCATTTCATATCGTTTGGCGACATCGGAAACATCCGCATGCACCACGACTGAAATTGCCAAGGCGAACGGGGTCAGGGTGAGCGCTAAGAGAAAAGGTGCCCGATGGGCGAGCGTCATGGGAGTTTGCCTCGGGGGAGAGAGGGGAGGTCCGTGTCGGTCGGGGCAACCTATGCTTGCTTCGCGGGGTTGTCAATGAGGTAAAGAACGTTTTGACCGCTAATTAGAAGCAAGAGAGGGTCTCCGGTATTTACTAGGTTGGACTTGCTCTGACCCGGTAAAGACCCTATCCTTTCCCCGTGTCATCCAGCCTGACCCGCACCGAGGTCTGCCACCTTCTAGGCGTCTCTCCCAAGAGCCTCTATCTCTGGGAGCGCGACGGCCACATTCCGGCTCCCCACCGGGACCGTCGAAACTGGCGCGTCTACTCCCCCAAGGATGTCGACGCCATTCGCCGTTTCCTTGGGATGGAGCGCGGGGAAGGAAAGACCCCGCGGATAAAAACGGAAAGAGCGGAGGGACTGAGCGCCCGCAATCAGCTCAAAGGAACGGTGGTCAGCCTTCGAAAAAGCGGCCTCATCTGTGAGGTTGTTATGCGGCTCGCCGGGGGGCAGGAGATCACCTCCATCATCACCGAAGCATCGGCGGACCGGCTGGGTCTCAAGAAAGGCCGGGAAGCGACTGCGGTCATCAAAGCCACCGAAGTGATGATCTTGGGTTGATATGCGCCATCGCCGGGTTAGGATCAGGACGAGAGTGGTTCGAATCTCGCTCCCCCTCATCGCTGCCATTTTTCTTTCTGCTCCGGCGCACGGAGACACGCTCCACGTTTTTGCCGCCGCTTCGCTGACCGATGCATTCACGGAGATAGGGAAGGCGTTCGAAGCCGAACATCCCGGCACCACCGTGGAGTACAACTTCGCGGGGAGCCAAGTGCTTCGCACGCAAATCGAACAGGGAGCCAAGGCGGACGTGTTTGCGTCGGCCGATCGCGTGCAGGCCGATGCGCTCGAGGCCAAAGAGCTGCTTCAAGCGTCGCGCGTCTTCACCCGAAACAGGCTCCTCGTCGTCACGCCGCGGGAAGATGCGCGCGTCAAGAATCTGGCTGACCTGGCCCGTCCACATCGGAAGATCGTGATCGCGAGCCCGACGGTTCCCGCGGGACGCTACACCGCCCAAGTGCTTCGGAAGATGACCTCGAGCGGCCTCTTTGGAGACGATTACCAGACCCGGGTGCAAGCGAACGTGGTGAGCCAGGAACCCAACGTGCGATCCGTCCTGGCCAAGGTCGTGTTGGGCGAAGTCGATGCCGGTTTTTTGTACCGGACCGACGCCCAAGCCGCCCAAGTCCGGGTTCTCACCATTCCGGACCAGCTGAACGTGATTGCGGAGTATCCGATCGGTGTGGTCGCCGGGTCGCCATCTCCGGATCTCGCCGCAGCATTCACGGCCTTCGTGGAAGGCAGCGTTGGTCAGTCGATTCTCCGCAAGTACGGTTTCACGAAATAGCATGGGCGGCAGAGGCTGGGAAAGGAATCGCGGTCTCAGGCTCATGACGCCGCTTTCCCTCCTTCTTCCTCTTTATATCCTGCTGCCTCTTGTTGCGCTTCTCTTCTACATCGATCCCCGATCGATCGTGGAACATCTGGCGTCGCCATTGGCGATGAAGGCGCTTTGGCTGTCTCTCAAGACCACCGCGGCTGCGACGCTCCTTTGCGTCTTGCTCGGCACGCCGATCGCGTTCGCCCTGGCTCGTTCTTCGTTCCGAGGCCGCGAGCTCGTGGACACGTTGATCGATCTTCCGGTGACCGTGCCGCCGGTCGTGGCCGGCGTTTCGCTCTTGTTGGTGTTCGGTCGCCGCGGACTTCTCGGCCGCTACCTCGACCTGGCCGGAATCGAGATCCCGTTCACGACTGTGGCCGTGGTGATGGCGCAAGTGTTCATGGCGAGCCCCTTTTACGTGAAAGCCGCCCGGGCCGGTTTCGAGGCCGTGGACACGACTTTGGAAGACGTGGCCGGAACCTTGGGCGCGTCCTCGTGGCGGGTGTTCTGGACGGTGACGGTTCCCCTGGCCCGCCCCGCGCTCATCGCGGGGACGGTTCTCGCATGGGCGCGTTCCCTTTCGGAGTTCGGCGCCACCATGATGTTCGCCGGCAATTTGCCCGGGCGGACGCAAACCTTGACGCTGGCCGTCATGTCGGCCATGGAAGTCGATCTCGACACGGCGGTCGCGATTTCGGCCCTCACCCTCGTCTTGGCGCTGGGAGCGTTGCTCTTGGCCAAGCGATTGGCGGCCGTAGCCCCGGTAGGCGTTTGATGGTCATGGATGGTCCGCTCCGCGCGCGCGTCAAGCTCTCGCTGGGGTCATTTCATCTGGACGCGGCCTTCGATGTCGGAGTGGGGGAAGTTCTGGCCGTGGTGGGACCGAGTGGAGCGGGGAAGAGTTCGGGTTTGGCCGCCATCGCGGGACTACTCGGATTGGACTCGGGCCGGGTGAGCCTGGGAGATGAAGTGTGGTCCGACACGGACAGCGGCACCGACTGGCCTCCGTACCGGCGTCGCGTCGGTTTTGTTCATCAGGACTACGCGCTCTTTCCGCATCTTTCGGTCCTCGGCAATGTTCTTTATGGCGCGCGTGCCCGAGGAGGATCTCGGAATGCCTCGCAAACGAGGGCGAGGGAGTGGCTCGATCGTCTAGGGCTGAGGACACTTGCCGGTCAGCCGATCGCCGCTCTTTCGGGAGGACAACGACAGCGGGTCGCCCTCGCTCGGGCGCTCGCGTCGGGCGCGGGAGCGCTGTTACTGGACGAACCCTTCGGTTCCCTGGATGTCTCGACGCGAGCCGCGGTGCGGCGGGAGCTTGGAGAATTTCTCGGTGAGGTTCAACTTCCCACCGTCTTCGTGACCCATGATCCGACCGATGCCCTGACTCTCGCCGACCGGATCGCCATTCTGGAAGAGGGCAAAGTGAGTCAACTGGGTCCGTGCGATGAACTCCTGGCGCGGCCTCAGACGTCCTTCGTCGCCGATCTTTTCGGTCTCAATTTCTATCGAGGCGACATGGAGGCCGGTCAAGGTTTGCGTGAAGTGCGGGTGGGGCGCGTCACCTTCCACGTCTTGGGCAAAGGAAACCCGGGCCCGGTCATGCTGGCCTTTCCCCCCTCCGCGGTCACGCTTTCCCTAGACAAGCCGGCCGGTTCCGCGCAAAACACGTTTCAGGGCATCGTCTCTGAAACCCATCCTCTTCCAGAAAAAATGCGTGTCGTCATGGATTGTGGTGTGCCGGTGGCCGCGGACGTGGTTCGGGAGGCGGCTTCGTCCTTGGGCCTGGCCCACCGGCAGAGGATCTGGATCTCGATCAAAGCGACCGCCATTCAGGTCTATTCGTGACATGCAAACCGTAAGCTTTTCGGAATTCGGTAAAAACAGTGAAGAATTGCGGGTGCGATTACGAGCAAACGCCAGGCTCCCATCGGGCTGACACCTAAATCGCTTGGCTGAAACAAAAATGTCACCAGGATTTTTGTATTTTGCGGTGTTTTATTTGTAATGCTCATGGTTTGGGAATGGATCGTCACCCCCTCCCGCGGTCCGGGCCCACGTCGTCGCGTGCTGTTCATATCTTGGTTCATCTCGCGTACGACCCAGGCGGAGGACGGCGCCGCAATGCATCAATGCTAAATCACTCAGGAGGTTCTCATGAGACAGACCTACACAGCGCTCGGAGCCATCGTGCTCGTCCTCGGTCTGAGCGCCTGTGGTCGTAACGCAACGACTGCTCCCAACTCCGGCGGCTCGATTCAGACGCTCGCGTCCGAGCACAGCATGGCCGGAGCGGCCGGACAGATGCCGGCCTTCTATGATGGTCAACAGTTTACCGTCAACATGATGGAGCTGCCCGATCACGGTTCAGAAAGCACGATCGCTCATAATAAAAGCATTAACGAGATTTATGCCACGAATGATCTGGATGAAGAACAGGATTTCATTCCCGTTCTGGACGCCATCCAGGGAGATGGCTTCAATCCGTTGTGGCGCCAAGTATTGATCTCGTGGAATGCCGGTTTCACGCCACGTCAGCTCATGTCGGACACGGAGGTCGCTGCGGCGGCCGATGCCGGCGAGATCACGCTCAACGTGACTGACGAAGTGTACCGGTGTTCGGTAGTCGGACAAAAAACGACCACGGGGGATTGACGGCGACCGTTTGAGAGTCCGTTGACCCAGCGCGGCAGAAGGGTTGCCAGCCGGCAGCTCTTCCGCCGCTTTTTTTTGCCTCTGGAACCCCGCCCTCCGCCCCTCCGTATGTGGCACTATCCGGACTCCGGCGAACCCCGTATCCCTACTCCCACGAGGAGGAACCCGTGCTTTCCACCCGCGGCCTCACGAAGATCTACCCCGGCCCGGTCACGGCCCTGAACGGCGTCGATCTGGATGTTCCCTCCGGCATGTTCGGGCTCTTGGGTCCCAACGGGGCGGGGAAATCCACCTTCATGAAGATTCTGGCCGGGCTCTTGGAGCCCACGTCCGGCACGGTGACGCTCGACGGGACAGATCTTCTCCAGAATCCCGAGTGGCTCTGGCCGCGCCTCGGTTATCTGCC
>Ga0114129_10000399_pt1 | contig 50741 bp, 42 predicted proteins | sample RhiMetdeltSRZDD1_FD_80071 | JGI IMG/M metagenome (GOLD analysis project Ga0114129, IMG submission 80071) | Populus rhizosphere microbial communities from Tennessee, USA - Rhizosphere MetaG P. deltoides SRZDD1 (version 2) (version 2) | ecosystem: Host-associated > Plants > Roots > Rhizosphere >...
GACCCCACAAGTGCATGGAAGGCCACCCTCGGCCTAGTTTAGACTTTCCCGCTTCCCCTCGCCCTTTGAGTCCATTCCGATAAAAGGAAACCCACCCGCAATGCGCCATCCACGCTTGGTTCTCGGCTTCCTCCTGGTTTCTCTGCTCGCCGGCGGTTCCGCCCGGGCCGGATTGTCCAAAGAGGTTCTAAAGGACATCCTGCTCCACGAGCAATCGCGAACGAGCGATGATGGGGTGCTGACCAAGTACGCCGCCGACAAAGACCCCGAGGTGCGCGCCCGAGCACTTCGCGCGCTCGGCCGCTTGCAGGACGTGAAGCTCCTCCCCGTGCTCACCCAAGGTCTGGGCGACAAGCAGGAGTCGGTGCGCCTCGAGGCGGCGTTTGATGTGGGCCAGCTCTTCGATGCCGCGGCCGAGTCCACGATCACCACGGCTCTCGACCGCGAAACGTCTCCGGCCGTAAAGGTGCGCCTGGTCGAAGCGCTCGGAAAATGCGGGAGCAGTGAAGCGACGGTCGCGCGACTCTCCGGACTCCTTTCGGGTGCAGACGTCGGTTTGGCGCGGGAAGCCGGACTGGCGCTCGGCATGATGGGGTCGCGTTCGGTGCCGATTACTCCCGCGGGCGCGGCATTGCGGGACGCGCTCGCAAATGCCGATCCCGAGGTCCGCTGGCACGCCGCGTTTGCCGTGCAGCGTGGCAAAGTCATGGATGCGATTACGGGATTGCGCCGGTCCCTCAAGGAGAAGGACACGCTCACCCTGCTCTTCTCCGCGCGGGCTACGGCCGCGGTCAAGAACCGCGATCTCGTCGAGTTCGTAGTCCCCTTGCTGGAGAATCCGGATTGGCGCGTGCGCGTCGAGGCCTTGCGCGCGATCGGCGCCATCAATCAACCCTATTACACCGGCCAGACCAGCATCCTGCTCGAAGATCCAAGCGATCACGTCGTGCTGACCGCCATCGAGAGCCTGGGCAAGCTCGGCTCGGGCATGGGGGTCGGGCGGATCCAGGACCTGGAACAATCGAGCGATTGGCGCATCCGGGCGGCGGTGGTGAAGGCCGAGATCGAAGGAATGGGAGACGGAGCGGTGCTGCAGGCCAAGGACGCAATCAAGGACACGGATTGGCGTATTCGGGCCGCGGCGGCGGAAGGACTGGGCAAGCTGGGCTCGCCGTCGGCGCTCTTGCTCATGGAATCCATGGCTAAGGACGAGTCGCCGCACGTAGCGGCATCGGTGGTCAACGCACTCGTGGAGTGCCCGGAAAAGTACGCGGTGGAGATGATCCGCAGCTATCTCGATTCGAGCGATCCCGCCGTTTTGAGTGGGGCCGCCAATGGGGCCGGGCAGCGTCATGATTATGCTGCGGTACCCAAGCTCTTGACCGCTTACGACCGCCTTCAAAGTCCCGTCGACACCGAGATCATGGTCGACATCCTGAACGCATTCGGCTCGATTCTCACCGCCAAACCGGAAGACGATCCGGTGGGTTCTCTCTCTGCCGAAGACAGCACCCGCACGATCGCGCTGTTGGAAAGCGCACGTCACGACTCCGACCTGAACGTGGCCAAGGCGGCGGCGGGGGCTCTGACCCAAATCAGTGGACACCCGGTTGAGCCCGCGACTGAAATCAAACACGAAGTGCCCAAAGAATTCGACGTGGAGCTGGCTCTCAAGCTCGCCGAGGGCAAGAAGAAGCCAACCGCACAACTGGTGACCAACCGCGGCACGATCAAGATCGCGCTCTATGGACAGGATGCGCCGGGAACGGTTGCTAATTTTGTCGCGCTGGCGCGGCGGGGTTACTACAACGGGCTCAGCTTTCATCGGGTGGTGGCCGATTTCGTGATTCAGGGGGGGGACCCCCGTGGGGACGGCTGGGGCGGACCGGGCTACGCGATCCGTTGCGAATACAACCCGCTCCGCTACAAAGAAGGCATGGTCGGGATGGCGCTGGCAGGCAAAGATACCGGAGGCAGCCAGTTCTTCATCACCCATTCTCCGCAGCCACACCTGAACGGAAAGTACACGATCTTCGGGGAAGTTCTCTCGGGGATGGACGTGGTCGACAAGATCCAAATGGGCGACCTCATACAAGAAGTCCGGGTGGAAGGGATTTAAGCTCGCTTATCCAAGGCTTGACCCAAGCCGGGCCGGACGGGAGACACGCATGAGCACTCTTGCCGCGCTCTGCAGCACGCCCGGCTGCGGCGGTCACGCGTTGAGCGGGATCTCGAGCTGCTGGGAGCACCATCCCGATCCCGACGGTTTCCGCGCCTCCATCGTTCGCCGGGCCGCCGAAGAGCTCGACCTCGCTCGCCTCTGGCTTGTCGGCGTGGATCTCTCCGGACTCGAGCTCGTGGGAGCCAATCTCGCCGAAGCGCACCTCGACCGCGCCGTCCTTCGCGGGGCGCGTCTCTCGCGATCGCTCCTTTACGCGGCGCGCTTGGTCGATGCCGATGCCGGCCAGGCCGATTTCACCGAAGCCGATCTGGGCCGGGTGCGCGCGCATCGCGCGTATTTGGCCGGCGCCGTCTTCCTGCGCGCCGGGATGAGCCAAGCCCGTCTCGTTCGCGCCGTTCTCGACGGGGCGGACCTAAGCCGGGCCGACCTCGCCGAAGCGAACCTGACCGGGGCCTATCTGGAGGGAGCGCGTCTTGAAGGGAGCGTTCTTACCGGGGCGGGGTTTTCCGGTAGCCATCTCAAGAAGGTGTTTGCGCGAGGCGTGGACGGCAAGAACGTGCGCCTCTCGCGGGCCATTGCTTCTGAATCCGATTGGCGCGACTCCGACCTCGACGGCGGCGATTTGCGCGGGCTCACTGCGATCGCGGCCGATTTCACGGGGGTGTCCTTCGTGGGGGCAAACCTGAGCGGCGCGCGTTTCCGACGCTCTCTTTTCGAGGGCGCCGATTTGAGCGGGGCGGATCTTCGGGGCGCCGACCTTTCGGGTGCAGGGCTCGAAGGCGCGGTGCTGGACGGGGCCGATCTCCGCGGCGCCAACCTCGAAGGCGCCCGCATCGATCCCAAGAGCCTCGACGAAGCGCGCACGCGCTAGCTGTCTGCCCAGGCGCGAGCCGCCACTCCATCATTCATCGTAAAGCGTTGTCGACTCCGGGTAATGACGAATGCGCCCCGCTTCCCATCGCTCTTCCAGAAAGAGAGCGAGGTGTCGTCGCTTTTCCACGATCGAGCGATTCGATCGCAACCAGAGCAGCGGATAGTGCACGCGAAGCGCTCGGTTGGGTACGGTGTGCCGCGTGATCCCCATCGGCAACCGATCTTTGAATCGCAGCGCGATGCGAACGATCTCCTCCTGGCGAAAGCGCGGAAAGATGACCAGAACGCGCTCTTCTCCCAACCACTCCTTCGGGAACACGAGTTGATCTTCGCGAACGCGATGGAGTCCCGGGTCCGTGGCGTACAAGCGGGTGAGCTCGCGAAGCGGCCAGAGGCCGGTGCGTTTGGGGTCGGCCAGACACAGCACTGCGGAGAGCCTCCCCGGCGAACGCAGGCACGCGAGTGCCTTTCGCGCGTCGAGCATGGCCCTGCCTTTGGTCCAGGTCGTGACGCGCACTACTGCTCCCGGGATTTCCGAAGCGCGGCGCACGAGGACCTGCCAGCTCATTCCGACCACAACGTGATGCCAGGGATCGAGGCCGATCTCTGGAGACGGATAGGGCAAGCTTTGGACGAGCAAATGCGGGAAACCGAGGCGCCGCGCCGCGGTCACGCGGCTTGCCCCGTCCAGAACGATGAGGCGACGCTGTTTTCCGTTTTGGCCCACAATAGGTGGATTCTTGAGGGTGGCCTCGCGCCGGAAACGCTCGACGATTCCGCCCACGCGATGGGGCTCGACGTCCTCGTGGAGAATGAGGCTGCGGACGGGAACGATTTGAAGGTCGGGGACGTTTTGTCGTTGCATGGTTTCCCGTTTTGAAGCGGCGGAAAGACGGGACACTAACATGAGCGATCTCCCCCGGGGGCAGCTGGATCTTATACATCCGGATAAGCCCGGTCGCGGAAGTGACGATCAGGAAACAAGCTGGGAATGAGCCGTTCTGCCGCGCCGTATACAAGGCGGCGCCTGGGCCGAGCCGGAGAGGATCTCGCGAAGACATGACGGTCTTCGCGAACAGAGGACGTGACCGATGTGGCTCTTACTCAAGGCCGTTATCAAAGAAGAAATGAACCGACTGTGGCGACGCGTCATGAAGCGCCCCGAGCCTCCGAATCCCTACACCCAGCTCCGGCTCGAGCGGCAACGCTCGCTGACTCCGGAGTCGCATCCCGACTCCCACTCCGAATAAGCTCCTCCTGTTTCATGCCGAAAACGAAGGCATGGACACCCACACGGTTTCACCGCTCGGAAAACTGACCCTTCTTCTTGCATTGACCCTGGGGGTTTTAACCCACCCCTCTACCGCTCGGGCCGATGCACCGCCGACCTTTGTGCTCGCCTGGGGTTCTGGAGGGTCGGGGAACGGCCAATTCAGCACCCCCAAAGGCATCGCCGTAGATGCGGCGGGCAACATCTACGTGGCCGACTCGGGCAATCAGAGAATCCAGAAATTCGCGCCCAGCGGGGCATTCATCACCAAGTGGGGATCCTTGGGCGCAGGCGATGGGCAGCTCAACAACCCCCAAGACCTTGCCGTCGGTCAATCGGGAGACATCTTCGTCCTGGAAACCGGCAATCGCCGGGTCCAGAGGTTTACCGCCGTCGGCGGCTACGTTCTCAAATGGGGCGCCTCCGGAACGGGCGACGGACAATTCGCCAACCCCTTCGGAATTACCGCGGATGGCCAAGGCGCCATCTACGTCGCAGACTCGTTCAACCACCGCATCGAGAAGTTCACGGAAAACGGAGTCTTCGTTCTCAAGTGGGGATCGCAAGGATCTGGGGACGGACAGTTCGACTCGCCGCTCGGCGTGGCGGCGGACGGTTCCGGAAACGTCTATGTGGCGGACACGAACCGCAAACGCATCCAGAAATTTTCGGGCTCGGGAGCGTTCACGGGAAAATGGGGATCCTCCGGAGCCCTGCCGGGACTCTTCACCTTCCCCGACGGCGTGGCGGTGGACTTACTGGGCAACGTCTACGTGACCGATACCGGCAACCACCGCATGCAGAAATTCACCGGGGACGGAGTGTTCCAGAGCCAGTGGGGAAGTTACGGAACAGGGCAGACGCAGTTCTCCTCGCCCTTTCATTCCTGTGTGGCCCCCAACGGTGACGTGTTCGTATCGGATTCCGACAACCAGCGCGTACAGCGTTTTTCGCCGCAGACCGCGGTCGAAAGCACGACCTGGGGCCGCCTCAAAACAATGTATCGTTAGGTGTTAGTGGCCCGCCGTCGTGGGGGCAGGAGCGGGAGCAGGCGCGGGTGGTGGCGTGGCCGGTTTGTTGCGAGCCTTGAAGTCGGTTTCCCATTTGGAGACCACGGCATCGAGGGCGGGATCCCGAACCACTTTGCTGTCCAAGTATTTGGCCTCGCCGGCGAATTCCACGATCTTCTTGGCCTTCGTGTCCACGGTGATGGGGAGGCGGAACACGTACTGACCGCGGCTGCCCGGCCGCACGAAGAGGGCACCGCCGATCGGTTCGGGGGCGGGAATGATGCCCGGCTCGTTGCCCGCCACTGCGACATCGATCCCGGGGACCTCGGTGAGCATCTTCATGGCATCTTCGACGGATTCATGCAGGAGCACGATCACCACGTCGCTCTTGGCCCTGAGCTCCGGGACGACCCGACGTAATGCGGCTTCCGAGTTCTCGAAGGTGAACTCGTCCTTTGCCTGAAGGTTTTGCTTCAAATTGCTGTCGTAGTACACGAACCCCGTGGTTCCGGTGATGCCGAAACGCAGCCCACCCCGCTCGATGATCGTGTACTCGGGAAACACGAGACGATGGGACTTGTCCTGGATATTGGCCGAGACGACGCGAATTTCGGGGTGATGCGCATACAACGCCTTGAGGGTGGCGATCCCGGGTCGGAGCTCACGCTCACCCGGCGTGACCACATCGTAGTGAAGCTGCGACATCATGTCGAAGATGAAGCCCGTCTTTTCCCACGGTTCCGGTTTTAGGATGGCCGAAAAATTGCCGGCATCCAAAAGCAGGGTGGGAAGACCCTTGGCCCGTTCTTCATTGAGGACCGTCGCCCGCCGGGCGAGGCCGCCTGCAGCTGCGGCGTGTCACCCACAGGGGGCGGTTTCGCCGTCCTGGGACGTCGTAATGAGAAGGAGAGCCTTGGTCTGGCTGCCGGCACCGTCGGAGGGCTGGGCCCTCCCGAGACCAAACGCGGCCAATCCGATCATTAAAAGGCCAAGCCAGAGGAGGTTGCGGCGCTGGTTCATTGGGATCCTCGAGGTTTGCGATGCCCGTCCCCTCCGGGCTCGCAGGATTCTACCAGACCGGAGGCATGTGTCGTCCCTGGGATCGGCAGCTTTCTGTGGGAGCTATAGGCAGGTCAGGGCCCTTCGCGGAACCAATCCAGAGATTGGTTAAAGGTCTTCTGGGCTTGATCGGTGTGCATGAAGTAAAGCGCGAAGCCGAACCACTGCACCCGTCCATGCTCGCGATGGGGATCCGGGTCATGCCAGCGCAAGGCGCAGAGTTTTCTATGATACTGCGAGGTCTTTCCCTGGACCTCGGGTCCCGCCGCACCATAGGCATACAGCGTATCGATGTCCCCGCGGAAATCTGGCTCCGATTCGGCAACGTTCGGATCGAACACGGCATCACAGTGGGAAAACCCGCCATAGGCCGCTTGGAAGATACTGAGCTTGGCCAGGTCCACCGACATCGTGTCGTAGATGGCCGGCATGTGGCCACCGGTGGCAGCGGTGAACCATCTCGCGGCGTGGAAAAGACTGGCGTTGTTGGTTCCTTTATCGTTGTTGATCTTGCTGGAATGGAGCTTGAGGAAATCCCACGCGCAATCACCCGGACCCAGCTCGGTCTTGGGATAGGCGAGATCGGCCCCGGAGCCGGTGGGGGTTGGAGTCGTGGCTGCGACATTCATCCTGCCGTCAAGCCACAGTTTGCCGCCCGCGTGGAGATACGTGGCCAGAAGGCTCGAATAGGCAGTCGCAGATGTGAGCGCGCTCTGGGAGTTGTAACCCGAGCCTAGGTTTTCCCAAATGAGGAGCTTGTAATGCAAGAGCTCACTCAAGGGCGGGGCATTGGGTTGCAGATTGCCGCGATCTCCATCTCCATGGACTGAAAACTCCCCAAACTGATCGCGGGGGATCCCGGAGTAGGCTGCATAATTATCGATCATGGAATGCCAGAAGGCATCGTGCTCGGCGTCCGTCGGATATAAATTGTCGAATGAATCATCGACGAGCAAGGCCTCCCGATCTGGAGCGAACGTCATGACGTTCAAAGTGAGCGTGGCCAGGCCGAGGTATCCGGCGGCACTACGGGCTCGAACCGAAAACGTGTGATACCCGGGAGACAAGGACAAGATCGGGCTCTCGAGATTCTCTCCCCAGGTTGACCAGCCTCGGTCCGAATCTTCCGTCGATATCAAATCCAGACCCCAGCTGTACCCATCGATCGAGCATTGAGCCGCGGTGCTTGCACGCCAGGTCAGCCGAAACGGGAGAGTCGCGGGAATCTCCGTGGAGCACGGAGTAGTGCCGTAAGGACCGGTACAGATAACGTCACCGAAGAGGCTGATCGTGACTCGCGGGACGGCGGGAAATACATACATCCGGACCGCATTTCGGTTCCAATCCAGATAGGGTTCAACGGTTCCGCTTGCGTCAACTGATCGGACGGCAAAGATGAATGCAGACGGCGGTAGACCCAGCCCGGTCGTGAATTCCGGCTCTCCAGTTTCCAGCCAGGCCGTGGAATCCGCAAAAAATACGTCCGTACTCAATAGATGGCCATCAATCGGAAGAAGTTTGTAAAGAAAACGTTGTGGTACCGAACCATCCCGGTCCACACCTTTCCACCGAAAAATCATCTGCTGGCACACTTCGATAATGTAATCCGATGACACTATTCGAGGACTCAGGATTCGAGTTACCGGGGCCAGATTGATGGAGGTGAAGGCCACATGATCGGGTCCGGATGGGGCCCCGTCGTCATCGACAGCCCTCACGTACAACGCGTGTAACCCCTGAAAGCGAGTTGTGCTTGGCGAGTCCGGTTCCGAGGACGAAAGCAAGAACTCGTGCGACGTCTCGTTCGTGTGGACCCAGTCGAACGAAACAGTCGTCCCATTCACGACTTTGCTTACCCGCGTTACTGTCGGCGTGCCATTGGCGCCCGGAATTCGCACGGAACTGATTCCCGGCCCCGCATTCGTGATTTCTTCCTCGGTGAATGCGGCCGGAGGATCGAGGGCGTATTCGTAATGTTCAATCCGGCCATCCGGATCGGAACCGATCCAGGAAACGGTCAGCCGGGAATGGACGTTATCGCCGTTCTCGAGCTTGGGATCCAGGGTGACGGTAGGAGCGACGTTCGCATGGTCAGAGCCGCACCCGGAAAGAATTGCAAGGAATGCGCCGAGGAGAATTGTTCGGAGCGAGAGGCTTGCTCCGAGTCCGGTATGCACGGCCGTCCTCCCATCTTAGCCAAATCTGAGGGAGGGACCAAGAGGGATGCCGTTATCCTACGCCGATAGGAATCTAAATGCCAAGCAGACAAATCAAGCTAAGGAAGACGTACAAGTCTAAGCGCGCGAACTTGACTTCCCTCCTGAATGCGCAGGAAATATGTTCCTGCAGGAAGATGCGTACCGCGGGCGTCTCGTCCGTCCCAGGATACATGCAAGTTCTCACCGTCGCCGCGCCAGAGCTCGCGCACTTCGCGACCGGACAAATCGTGAATGCTGACGCGCACCGGTCCAGTCACCTTCCCTAGCTCGATCTTCGTTCCGGAACGGAACGGGTTGGGGGCGGCAATAGGACGACTGGCAACATTCCCGTCCGGAACTCCAACCGCGGCCGGCTCCGGTATCCAGAGCGACACGGCTTTCCCTTCGACCGTGGGACTCGGAGTGGACGAATCCGTTTCGTAGGTGGTGCTCCCCACCATGATCGAAAAATCACGAAGGAGCCCGGATCGCTCCGGGTTCCCACCATCGACGGCGCGAATCCACCAGGGTTTCTGCGGATCGGGCGGTAAGGAACCGGACACGTTGCCGAACATCGGTATCGAGAACCGATACCGCACCAGGTCTGAGGGTCCGGAAAGCGTCATCGCGTCCAGATTGGCGGCCAGGTCCACTCCTTCTTGCCAGACCGGCGCGGTTTGGGGAACACCGGTCCCCAAGGTCAACGCGAGATCTGTTTCCGCAATGTTGTGATCCAGTACCGCGCTCGCCCAAGCCACCGGAGCCTCGCTCCTTACCCCGATGGCCGGCGAATAGGTGCTTCCTCCCGAAGTCCGGACGCGGTACCACCAATTTCCCCCCGCCGGGGCCGCATCACTGACCAGATATGTCGTCCGATTGACGGGAATGAGCGTCGAGCTCCCCAAAGCCGGCGTGGTTGCCACGGTGACGTAGGATCCCGGCCCGCCGTTCATCTCCACCGCTCGTTCGACGAGGAAGCTCGAAATGTTCTTTTCCCGCTGCGTCGACCAACTGACGTCCACCGAATTCGTGCCCGCGTTCCATGTCGCCGACAATTGAACGAACTGCGTCTCGTTGCTTTGATGGACCTCGGTATAAGCCGCCCACGCGTCCACTTCCCCGAATCCCCAACCGGTGTGGTATCGCGTGTCGATGCCGTAGGGATTCGTGGCGCCGCATGGAAGTCCGCCGTCAAAACGATGGCGAGCCGTGTCGTGGAGAAGGGCTTTCACCTGCCCCGGGCTGAGCGAAGCGTCCTCTTCGAGCAAGAGGGCGATGACTCCCGAAACGAAGGCGGCCGACATGCTGGTTCCGCTCGAGGCCGCATAGCTGTGTCCCGAAGAACTTGGCGATCCCCAGGCCGAAATCACGTCCACACCAGGAGCCACCACGTCGGGCTTCTCTTCGTCGGTGTGCGTCACATCACCATCATCGGTTCGGGGACCATACGCAGTGAACGTAGCCAGCTCATCGTCCTCGCTGCCCGCACTCGTACCCGGATCGTACGCACCGACCGTGATCGCGCCATCCGCCGCGCCGGGGCTCGAGAGCAGACCGCAGTCGGCATGATTTCCGGCCGAGGCCACGACGCAGACACCCTGCGTGACGGCCGCATCGACCAGCGCGCAAATGCAATCCGATCCGTCCGAAACATCCGTACCCGAGAAAGAAAGATTGAGCACGTCGATGCCGGCGGCCCCTCCCCCCCAGGCGCGATTACGGTTCTGAATGCACCAATCCAAGCCTTCCGCCACCCCGGATCCCGACCCCTGATCGCCGAGCACCTTCACGTCCACAAGCCGCGCGCCGGGAGCCACACCCCCCAAAAACCGGGACCGGCTTGCTCCCGCGATGGACGCGGCGATATGAGTGGCGTGGTATCCGCTCAGTCCGGGTGAGCTCTGCGCGGGATTCACCGACATATTCATCGGGGTGTAACCGCTGGGTCCCGGACCGTCGAACGACGCTCCGCCCGCTACTTTGCCGACCACGTTCTCGTGGCCGGGATACAAGCCGATCGGCGCATCGTTAATCCCCGTGTCGAGCACGCCAACAACTACTCCGTTACCGGTGAGGGGCGAAAATGCATCGATCGTGGGGAACTGCCCTCCTCGTCCCGCTCGCACACCGAGCCCACGCTCCGAACCCCAATTGAGCGGATACATGAGGCTCACTGCTTCGATGCGATCGACGCGCGGGCGGGTGCCCAAGAGGAGGAGAGTCGGATAGAGGGCCCGCAATCGAATGTAGGGCACACTCTTCATGACCGTGACCACTTGCGCCCCCAAGAGCGCGGCATCGAGGCTGTCGGCGGCCGTTGGGAGAGACACGTAGCGAACGTAGGCTCCGTACTGCAGCACCGAGTCGACGAAACCTACTTCGAATCGCAAGCGCCCGTTGGGATCGAGGTTTTCGAACGCCCAGTCGAGCCCGTGTTGGGCGACGGCATTTAGCCGATCGTCGATACCGTCCTGGTCCTGATCCCAGACCCACGGGGTGGCCCGGGCCATTCGGGGAACGAGAAGGACCAGCAGGGCGTATAAGAGGAGCGTATGGCGCTTCATGCCCGACTCATGAGCGATGCGTAGAGAGTGGCGGTGTCGGGCAAGGGCTCGACGCCCAACTCGTCTCTCAGCAGGGTTTTCAAGCGATCGAACTGCTCGCGCACGGCGTGGCGGTCCCCGGCGTAGTGGTGACACATCATAGCCTTGCAGTGAATCTCTTCCCGGAAGGGGTTTCGTTCCAGGAGCTTTGAGTATAACTGCAAAGCGACAGAATATTTCTTTTCTTCGAAGTAGTGCGACGCAAGATCGGCCAAAAGCTCCTCATGTTGCAAGGCCAGCTGAGAGCGAAGATCCTCCGCCCAGGATTCGTAACGGTCTCCCAGGAACTCCCCTTCATAAAGCCGCAGGGCATCCTCGAGCGCCCGCATCCGCTCTCCCCGCGCCCGGAGGCGCTTGGCCTGGGTGAGGGCGGCCTCGAACTCGCGCAGGTCCACCGTGCATTGCAGCGCCGGATCCAGGCGATACAGACCGTCTTCGGCCACGATCACCGGACCCCGCACGTGATCGCGAAGAGCTTGGCGCACATAGGTGAGCGTGGGATGGAAGTTCTTGATCGCCCGTCGCTTCTGACCCGCCGGCCAGAAAAGATCGATCAATCGCTCCTTGGACACGCCGCGACTCCCCTTGATGGCAAGATATACGAACAAAGAGAGCGCGCGCTGCGAACGCCAGGCGGCATGGGGAATTTCCCCAGTTGATCCGATGAGCCTGAGGCTGCCGAGGGTTTTGAGCCGGAGTCCCTGGGTTTCGGTGGATTGGACGGGACCCAGTTCGAGATGGCGACGCTCGATGTGGCGGAGCGCATTGCGGGTAGGACGCGCGAATTCGGGACGAGTGAGCCAGCTTGATTCTTGCAACGCGCGATGGCTGGCCGGCCCGCCAATCTCGGCAAAGAAGGCGAGCAAGGCCCGAACGGACACTTCCGGCAAACCCTTGTCCCCCACATAGGGAAGGAAGGCCGGCTCGATGGCAAGACCGATGCCGGCGGCTAGACGCATCGCGTACTCGCTTTCCACTCCCGCTTCTAAGAGCAATAGACATGGATCGATGTTACGCGCCAATTCCACGCGAAGCGCTGCGTCATAACCCATTTGACGGGCAAGGCGGAACGATTCACCGAGGCGGCCTTCCGCCTCAGAGATCCCCAATCGACGTTCCGCCTCACCCAATTGGAAAAGAAGCATGGTGCGCGGAAACATGGACTCAGATTCCATGGCCAGTGGATGAAGCTCGGCCAGAGCTTGATAGGCGATCTTGCTCCGTCCGGCCATGAGCTCCACCACGGCGGCCTCGATGCGGTACTGAAGCCAATTCGCGTCGCGACGCGAGGCGCCACAGACGGCCAGCGCCTGCGATAAGCAGGAACGCGCCGCGGCAAATTGCCCCGCTTCGGCGAGAATGCGCGCTCGCAACGCGAGGGCGTCGGCCTGGATGAACGGCAGTTTCAAATCCGCATTCAGCGTGTCGGTCTCGTGCAGGTATTCGAGCGCTTGCTCGGTATTTCGCAATCGATAGTTGAGCCGGGCCAGACCGACCAGGCAGGTGAGCATCTGGCTCCGATTGTGAAACCGCTTCGCCAACTCGAGGGCTTCACCGAAGAGCGTGCGGGCTCGTTCCGTATCCCCCATGTCGTTGAGAAGCAGGGCCAGATTGGCGAGATGCAGCGAAGCCCGCGGAGACCGGCGCGCGCCGGGCCGCTCGAGTCCACGCTCGAACGCGCGTGCAGCGGCCGGGTAATTCCCCTGGCTTGCCCAGACCACCGCGCGGTTGTTCCACACCGCGGCTTGACGCTCCGAATCTCCGCGGGAACACGCATCCATCTCGTCAAGAAGACGCAATGCCTCGCTGTATTCCGCCTGATAGAACCGAGCACCGGAAAGCACTTGCAGGAGCCGTACGCGCAGCTCGGAACCGGCGCCGGATTTGTCGTTGGAACGCGCCTGCTCGAGCACCGCCTCCCCTTCGCGAATGACCTGCTCCGACTGTCCGCGCAAGTTCCAGATCCGGCAAAGTCCCAAGGTCGCCCAGCCTTCCCCTTCCGTGTTCCCGGATTCACGGAAATGGGCCTGGGCTCTTTCGTACTCCAACTCCGCTCCGGGGAGATCGCCCAGATAATGGCGCACATCGCCCAAGCGCAATCGCAACCAGGGTTCGCTATCGAGCAGATTCGGCGGCAGGCTTCCGAACCAGGACAAGAGCCCCTGGTAGTGGCCCTGGTCGACGAGCTTGAGGGCATGGTCGCGCAGGAACACGGCTAGAAGAGCGGGATTTCCGGACGCGGCGAGCTGTTGCGCCGCGCGCACCAGATCCCCCCGTTTGGCGTATTCCGTCGCTGCCCGTTCATGGAGCGCTTCGCGTTCGGATGCGGAGACTTCGTTTCTCAAGCGACGCCGCAGGAATTCGAGCAACAGCGTGTGATAGCGGAACACGTTGCCCTCGGGACTCTCAAGAGCAACGAGTAATCGGCGCGAGATGAGCTCCTGCAAGAGATCGTCGATGTTCTGCGCTTCGAGCGTGGCCCCCACGATTTCCGCATCGAGCTCATCGAAAATGGCGGTGCGCAGCATGGCCTCGCGCAGGGCCGCGGGCTGGCGATTCAGCACTTCTTCGGCCAGATAATCGTGGAGACCCGATCCCGGCGAGGTCGCGCGACGCAGGGCGGCCGGAATCTCGAGGCCGGTTCCCCGTGCATCCGTGGCCAGGACGAGCTGCACGGCTGCAACCCACCCTTCCGTGGTGCGGGCAATGAGCTCGAGGGTGGTTTCGCTGGGCTGACGTTCGTATACGGCGGAAAGCAACGAGCGGAGTTCTTCGCGGGTGAAGGCCAGATCGGCGGGCCCCAGCTCCAAGAGCTGGCGACGGGCGCGCAGTTTTCCCACCGGAAGTGCCGGCGACACGCGGGAGGCCATCACAAAACGCACCGGGCTTTTCAAGTTGTCGAGAACCGATGTCCAGAATTCCACGAAGGCGGGAACGTGGCCGACCACGTGGAAGTCGTCGAACACCACCGCGACCGGGCTCTTAAACCGGGACAAGTCGTTGAGCAACGCGCCGGCGGCAGTCGCGGGGCTGACATTGCCTTCATTCAGGTAGGCGCGAAGGGAACGGCCGAACCGCCGACTGAATCCACCGAGAGCGGCGACGAGGTGCCAGAGGAAGACGGTGAAATCGGCGTCCTCGGGTCCGAGGCTGTACCACACCGTTCCGGCGGGGTACGCCTCGGCGAAGCTCGCCAAAAGAGTGGTCTTGCCGTACCCGGGGCCGGCAGTCAGTAGAGTGAGAGGATGGTCGGGCACGCCTCGGGCTAGACGATCCACCAGCCGCGCCCGGGGGAGGACATCCTGCTGACGGGGCCGTACTAGCTTGGCGCCCACAATCAGTGGAGTAGTCATGGTTCCGGCGCCGCCATGAGCAAGGTAACCGCCAAATGATATCAGAGGTTTCGCGGACGAGCCTGGGGGAAGCGGCCGCAAGCGAGGGGATCGATCGCTCGCCCAAACAGATTCCAGAGGTTCGGGTGGTTCCGCTCTGTACCGATTGGGGAAGGATTCCACGGTGACCTCGGAACGACCCTCGCAACAGAGAGTCGACGCCGAGGACACCCCAAACGGCGTCTGTGGTTCAGCGAGGGCCGTTCCGACCTATTTATCCCCACCCCCTATTGACTGTTGCTTGACCCGGGGCCGGAAGATCATCCTTACGCATTGTGGGACAATGCGTTCAGGAGTTCTCCCCCCGGTTTCAGCCGGCGGTTCATAACCCACCAAAGCCCCCGCCACCCAGGAGGGCGGCGGTTTTCCATAGGGGCGGCTCATGTCCTCCGCCACGAGATCGAACAGGCGTCCCTCGAAGGGCCCGATCAAGTGCCGCAGGACCTGGCCTACATCGCGGGCATCACTCTTGGTGTCGACGCTGTGACGGTTGTACGCGGCGTAGTTTCCTCCCCGCAGGATCTCGAGCCCTCGTTGGATGGCCGAGCGAGCCAGCTCGAGCCCTCCGGATTCCGGAGGCCGCGAAACATCGGGGTAGTTCCCATAAGCAATGCCGTGGTGAAAGAGATCTCCGGTCGCGACCACGGCCGCACGGCGGTTTGTCACCAGGCGCTCGAGCTCTTCCACGCCGGGAAGACGCTCCGGTTGCCCACCGGCCAGGTAGGGAAAACGAATGACCAGCTCCGGAAAGGTTGCTTGGGGCCTTCGTTTCTTGGCCTCGCCCCAGAGGAACGAGAAGTGATCGAGAGAAAACTCCTCGCTCCAGTCTTCGCGACCGGCCAGGCCGGGTCCCTGGATTCCCCACGAGGCTTCGTTGGCCGGATCGCCTCCCTCCGCGACCCGCGTCCGGGCCCGCTCCAACTCCTCGGTGCGCGCGTGAAGCACTCCCAATACGATGACCGTGTCGGCCTTCGCATCCAGGATCGCATCCACCACCGCCGCGATTTGATGGCCGCCTACTGCGATGCCAACGTGCGGAAACAGGAGCGCTCCCCCTCTATCAAGTAATCCGGCGAGATGTCCGAACGCGCGGCCGCGCTGGAAGAGCCCATCCACGTCCTCGGAACTCAACCGGGATTGCTGGCCGGCGGCAATGGTCTTGAAGTCAGGGATCCGCGTGCTCACGATGCTTCGTCGCCGGCCAGTTGCCGCAAGGACTCACCGGTCAGGCGAAAAATTTTCCATTCACTCATGGCCCGCGCACCGAGCGATTCGTAGAACCGAATAGCCGGAGTATTCCAGTCCAACACCGCCCACTCCAGGCGCCCGGCCTGACGCTCCATGGCAATGCGGGCCAGCTCCCGCAGCAACGCCTTGCCATAGCCCTTGCCCCGCGCCGTCGGTCGCACGAACAAGTCTTCGAGATAGATGCCGCGCTGGCCCAAGAACGTGGAGAAGTTGTGAAAGAACAATGCAAACCCCACCGGTTCGTCTCCTTCGAACCCCAGCAATACCTCCACCTTTGGATCGGGGCCGAAGAGTTCCCGTCGCACGTCGGCCTCGGTGGCCACCACCTGATGGGAGAGACGTTCGTAATCGGCGAGCTCGCGAATGAACGCGAGAATGAGCGGCACATGCTCGGCACGCGCGGGTTCGATGCGGAAATTGGCGGCGGTATCTGAACTCATGTTGAGACCCAAACGTATGATACCCCGCCCTGGGTCCCTTGCCGTCCCCCCGGGGAGCGGCGCCCTTTTTTTTGTGTTTTCATCAGGGCCATGCACGAGACCAACGAATTCCTGCGGAGTCTGGCCCTCGTCCTGGGCGCGGCCGCGGTCACCACGGTGCTATGCGAACGGCTCAGGCAGCCGCTCGTTTTCGGCTACATCCTGGCTGGACTCATCATCGGCCCCCATGTGCCCGTTCCTCTGGTCGCGGACGAGGAGACGGTGCGAACACTTTCCGAGCTGGGCGTCATCCTGCTCATGTTTTTCCTGGGACTCGAATTCAGTCTGCGGCGCGTCGTTCAGACGGGGTGGTCCGTGGTGATCGTGGCCGTCCTGGAAACGAGCCTCATGCTCTGGTTGGGATACGAAGCAGCTCGACTCATGGGATGGTCCGTGCTGGCCAGCTTCTATGCCGGAGCCGCGATCGCAATCTCCAGCTCCACGATCATCGTGAAGGCGCTCGCCGGCCAGAGTGCCCACGGTCGATTCACCAATCTCGTGTTCGGCATTTTGATCATGGAGGATCTGATCGCGATCCTCGTGCTGGCCCTGTTGACTCCGGCCTCTCCTGGAGAATCGGCAGGTGCCGCGTCATTGGCCGTGACCATTGTTCGATTGGTGAGCGTATTGGTGGCTTTTCTCGTGTTGGGCTTATTGATCGTACCCAAACTGGTTCGTTTCATCGTAAGGCTTGGCCGATCGGAAATCACCCTCGTCACCTGTGTTGGCATCTGCTTCACGTTTGCGCTGGTAATTCAGAAAATCGGCTATTCGGTCGCACTCGGCGCTTTTCTGGCTGGGTCCTGCGTCTCGGAATCGGGAGAGGGCAACCGCATCGAGCGCCTCATCGAGCCCGTCCGCGACATGTTTGCCGCCGTATTCTTCGTTTCGGTGGGCATGATGCTCGTGCCTCAGGAAGTGGCTCAGCACTGGCCGGCGGTGCTCACGTTCACCACCCTGGTCATCCTGGGGAAGATCGTCTTTGTCTCGATCGCCACGTTTCTGACCGGAGCCGGGACACGGACGGCGGTGGAAACCGGCATGAGCTTGGCCCAGGTCGGCGAATTCTCGTTCATCATCGCCGCCGCCGGTGTTTTCAGCGGCGCAACGCCGCCATGGTTCTATCCGGTCATGATCGCGGCCTCGGCGATCACCACCCTCACCACCCCCTGGTTCATCCATTTTGCTCCCAGGGTGGCGGCCTGGGTGGATCGCAGCCTACCGCGAGCACTCCAGACGTTTGCGGTGCTCTACGGAACCTGGATCGAAGGGATGCGAGCGCGTTCGGAAACCGAAATGTTGCCCTTGAAGCGCTCAGCCCGCGCGCTCGCCATCGATGCGCTCGTAATCGCCGCGCTCGGGGTTGGGGTGTCCGTGGCGATGGTTCCCTTGGGTGCTGACCTCGCCAGTCGCATCGGTGTGCATGCCGTGTATGGACGGGCCATAGTGGCGGCGGGTGGCGTATTGCTTTCCATCCCGTTTCTCGCCGGCATCCTCAGAAACGGCCGCATCATGGGGCAGGTGTTGTCGCTCCGGGCCTTCCCGAGCCCAGGGTCGGCCAAACTCGATCTGGCCGCCGCCCCGCGCCGCGCGTTGATCGTCGGTATCCAGCTCACCGCCGTGCTGGTCGTTGGAGCGCCGCTCGTGGCCCTCACTCAACCCTTCCTCCCCATGGGCGTCGGATTCGCGGTATTTGCCGCGGGGTTGCTGGTGCTTGGCCTCATCCTCTGGCGGGCCGCGACGGACCTTCAGGGGCATGTGCGCGCGGCCGCACAAGGCATCGTCGAGACGATCGGGCGCCAGGGACGGCCCGGCGACGAGGCCAATGCCGAGCGATCTCTGGAGCGTGCCTATCAGCTCTTGCCCGGGCTTGGCGAGCCGGTTCCCTTCCGGATCGCAGAAGAATCTCCGTTTGTCGGCCAGCGGCTCGCCGGAATCAACCTGCGCGGCCGCACCGGCGCCACCGTAATTGCGATCTCTCGCGGTGAGGATGTGGTCCTCATACCGGACGGGAAGGAAACATTGCGGGTGGGGGATTTGGTGGCTCTGGTCGGTCCGCGCGGGGCGATCGAGGCGGCCAAGTATTTGCTCGAGACTGGCGTGGAGAATTGATCGGTTTTGTTCTTATTGGGGCGCCGCAGCCTTCCAACTTCCTGTTCCAGCTTTAGGTAGTTGGAATAGAAGGGGCAGGTTGGCATTCTGGACATCGCCCACGTGGTCTCGTTTCGGGAATCGAATGGCGTTGAGACCTGGGGGAAGGCGCTTGCGTGCGCTTTGGTCTTGACGTACGGCTCGGTCGTAAACAACGGCCGAGCCGACTTTTTGGATACCCAAGGAGCGCTAACGCACGGTCGGCGGTAACATACCCCCTATGGGGCAGGGTCGCGTAAGGCATCTTCTGCTGGGTCTATACGCGATGGCGCTCTTTGGTCGATTGGCCTTGATGGCATGGAAGGGCTCCCACGGCGAGACTCCGATTTTTCTCTACGCCGACCGAAACCTCCCCTTCTGGGATATTCTTCCCGTCGTTTTCTTCCAAGTTTTCGATCGACTCACCGGCCATAACCTTCTTCTTCTTGGAATTGTCTATACCTTAGTTTCAGCAGCCATTGCCCCGGTTGTGTGGCAGATAGTGTCCTACCTGGGCCTCCCTCGGAGCCTGGCTCTTTGGAGTGCGCTGGCCGTGGCCGGATACCCGTATTACGTCTCCACGGCCTGGTATCAACCGGAAGTCGGAATCACAATCCTCATTACCGCCCTTTACGCATTCACTCTTCTCCGGTTTGCCCAACGCCTTACGTTCGGCCGCGGAGCCATGGCTTGTTTCTGCGGCGTCTTGTTATTGCTGGATCGCCCTGACGCGATTCTCTTCGTTTTGTTTGTCGGGGTCTTCGGCGCGCGGCGTGCGGCACATCGCTTGCGCCTTGTCCCTGTTATGACAGCAATGCTGATGATCGCTTGCGGTACGCTAGGTCTGGTCAATGCTTGGGGCACCGGCCATTTTTCACCTGTGCCTGGAAAAAGCGGATACAACCTTTTGCTCGGCCATAATGCCGCCGTAAACACATATTTAAGGACGAATCACGCCTCCACGATGGAAAAGTTTGTAATCAATGAGGCCTTTTCCGGTTTTCCCAAGGAGGTGCTGGAGGACAAGCAGAGCGCGCGTTATTCTTCGCTCTACCGTGACCGAGCCCTTGAGTTCATTCGCGCCAATCTTGGTTTAACTCTTCTCAACACTGGGTACAAGTTCATTCGTTATTGGGATTGGCGGCTCGAAGACGCGGACAATGAAAGCTTCCTCAAGAACGCCGTTTATTCTGTCTCGTATCTTACCGTGATCATATTGGCGGTCCTGGGGACTCTTGGGCTAGTCAAGCAAGGGAGGAAGGATGTGGTGGTCTTTGCCTGGGGAGGGATGATGGCGTTTTGCCTCCCCGGCTTGGTCACCATCCCCCTCATCCGCGTACGGATGTATACGGAATTCCTGCTTCTTATTTTGGCTGCGGCGGGGGTCAATCAGATTCTTCGGGGCAGTCCAATTTTTGGACGGCACAACACGGCCCGGCCGCAATCTATTGGCCGGGCTTGAGTTTACATTGTGATTTCTGAGGTTAAGAGTGGAGGCGCCAGGCGGATTTGAACCGCCGCATAACGGTTTTGCAGACCGTCCCCTTAGCCACTTGGGTATGGCGCCTCAAAGTTGTCAAGTTATCAAGTAGATTTGAGTTATCAAGCCATCAAGTAGGTTCTTCTTCTCGAATTTCCTTGACTGTGTGGTAGACTTTGATATACTTACGTCCAGAATTTGGGCAGCCGGATGAAAGGCGGACCGGATGGCCACAGTTACTGTGAAGGGCCTAGTCCAGCGGGATAATGGGTTTTGGTACGCGCGGACACGAGTCAACGGCAAACTCCATTGGAGGTCCTTAGGAACCCGGGATTCTAACGAAGCCCTGACTCTTTTTGAAGGGGCCAAGGCGGAGCTGAAACGAAGCGCATTCCGACCGGAGTCAAAGGCTCAACGGAAGGCTCCAGCCTCCCGGAAGAGAACCGAAAGAGTAGACACGGTCCGAGGGTTCTCTGGCAGATGGCTGGACGAGTACGTTGCCCAGCGGAGGAGAGGCGATGGGCGAAAGCTGGCCGAGCAACGGTTAAACGATTACATCCTCCCGGTAGTCGGGAAGCTCCCGTTTGAAGAGGTCGGGACTCCGGAGCTGAGGGCGATTGTTGCCCGGGGAACGAAGGCTGAACTCTCCCCCCAATCCATCCGCCACATTCTCTCGGACCTTCGTTGTCTTTTGATCTACGCCAAGGAATGCAGGCTGCTGACCGACATCCCTTCTTTCAAGTCGGTGATGCCCAAGATCGACGAAGTGTTGCCTACTCCCCTTTCCAAGGATGACCTGAAGAAGATCCTAGCAGCGGCTGAACATCCGGAGTGGGTCCGGTCACGGAACCAAGTGCCCTGGAGATACAGGTTCACAATCCAACTGGCCGTTCTGACAGGTCTCCGCTGGGGCGAGCTGCAACGCCTCCAGTGGGAAGACGTGGTTTGGGTTCCCTTTCCACACCTTCTCGTTAAAAAGTCAAAATCTGGGAAGCCAAGGCGGGTTCCCCTTCTCCCGGCAGCTCAAGACCTTCTGAAAGGCGAACAGGAGAGACGGGCTCAATGGTGGAAGCAGGAGCTTGACCGTCGATCCACACTGACCAAACAACAGCAGTCCAAACTGGCTCGGACAGCTGGAGAAATGGACGAGGAATTTGTCGTCCCGTTTCGAGCCGAGAACCCTTGTTCATTTGTGGATCGGATAGAAGCCAAAACCGGCATCAACTGGCATTTCCACCAGACTCGGCACAGCTTCGCTTGCTTTTGGCTGGAGGCCGGGGGAAACAAGGGCACTCTCCAAGAAATTCTAGGACATTCTACGATCCGATTGACCGAGAGGTACGGGAGGCTCGGGGATCAGGCCGTAGCTCGGGAAGCAGCCACGATTACTACCCTGTACTAGACCGCCCCGCCTTTTAAGAATTCGGCCACGGAACACGACTTGGGCAGGGGGGTTGCTCTTTCTTCACTCCACAATCATTTAGATCCATTAGGCGGTATCCATCTCTAAAAATAGGGCTAATTCCCAAGTCTTCTGGAACCTTTACCTTTGGCGGCACAGACCAAATCATCGAGCATAGAAGGGCAACTCTACATTAATTGTCGACAACTGAGGCTAATTCCTTGTCTCACCGAACACAAACTCGCTTATTCCTCTTATCAACTCCGACTTTCAAGTAGTTCTATTGTTTTTCATCCACTTACCAACTTTTCTCCCATCACGTAACTGTTGGACTGACGAACTCAGGTATCGATCGCCTCAAAATGGTTCCTGGCGATAAGCTAAGCCCAAATACAAGATCTCGGGGTCGGGGTATCTGCATCACAGTGACATTGCGGGACACCTACGACGGGGCACTTGGCCTAGGCGGTACTTGGGGCTCAACAATTCGGCGGCACAACCTGGCAGGAATATTATTTGGAAAATTCTTTGGAGTATTCGGATGAATATTATAGGAACATATATTTCAGCCACTCCGTACGATTTTTCTTGCCTCCTATACCTCTTGGTGGTATCGTCCGCGCATAGTCGTTGCAAGATATTGGCCGGCAACGATTCGGCGGGCGTTGACTCCAGCAAGGGCCGGTAAGCCCGGCTGGCGAGGCACTCAGCTCAACCCCGAGTGAGCACTATTACCGCCCGAACAGCTCGGGTAACAAAGGAGATCGCTGCAAATGAAATCACCAGGGCCCAAGGTTGAAACTGCAGATCCTGAAGAGGAGGACAGAGCCAAGTGGTGTCTTGCTCAAGATATCGCCTACAAGCTCGGGTACCTAGATGGCAACAAGATCGCCAAGATGGAATCCATTCCTGGTTGGAAGTGGGGGTTGTATCTGAAGGAACACGTGTTTTCGGAATGCCGCGACAAAGCCGAACTGGCTTTCGTTGTCGAACAGGCCATTAATGATGAAGACTTCCCCGATCCAATCTTGAAACAACACTTGATCGATATGAAAACTGAAGCACAGGTCTAGAGAGCTGCCAAGATTGGCTCGTCGGGCAACTGCGAGCAACACGCGCTCTTACGAGTTGCCCATTTGCGTCCAAGGGGGACACACGGTTTCAGGCAAAACGTCGAGTTAGAGGCGACTTATTGGTCAATAAACCAAAAGGAGGTACCAACTATGAACTGGAACACACATCAAGAACGATACACCAGGAAGGAGTTTCGAGACCCAGAAGGTGGAATGGTGACCACGCCCACTAAAATAACCAAAGAGATTCGAAACAACTGCGCCCAAATCTCCAGCCATCGACCACTGTTCCTTTCGGTAACCCCTATGGAGAATGCCACTGAATTAAGATGCTGGTCCAATGTCCTTGGGCTGATTAAGCAAAAGGGAGGGCGCGGCTTGACTGGATGGATCTACTGGGCCAGTAAGTGGGGTTGGGAAACCCAGTTTCACGTGGTCTGGGAATCGCCCCAAGGACAAATTATCGATCCCACACCGGCCCGCAATGGTGAGAGGACCATACTCTTTCTCCCCGACCCCACTCCGTTGCTGGAACTCGAAGTCCAAATTAAAGAAGGTGCCCGCATTTCTGAAGATGATTATGCCCACTTCGTAGCAATCGTTCAAATGTTTAACGAATAACGCGCCTTTCACGAAGCTCGAACGCCATTTTTAAGGACCTTCGTCTCTCCAGCAGTTAATTATTGGTGATTCGGAACAAGAGACGCTGTACCCGCGCGCCGTTCCGATTGTTCTAATAAGGAGGGCTACAAGTTGGAATGGAAGATTCCATTTTTTCGTTTCAGTCTATCTCAACACGGGACAGGCGAATTGGGAAAGAAGCTGTGGTCGGACAAGACAACCATCCAAAGACGACACTTGATGGCCTTGGCCGTCAACCTCACCTATCACGAGGAGCTGTATTACCCTCTTTCAAAGCGGCACACACAAAAGCTTCGATCTAAACGACCTTATTCTTGGGTTACCCACCGAAGGAGAATGAAAGCCCTTCAGGAATTTGAAAGGGCCGGGTACCTCGTCCTGGAAAAGGCGAGACAAGGAGATAAAGTCCGGCTTCCCTCGATAATCAGGAGAACTTCTCGGTTCGATCCGATCAGACAAGCCGTCTTGGAAGCACAGAGAGCCAAGTTGAAAACCGATGCAACGATGGCTCCTAGGATGAAGTGGAATGGCAGCCCTTTGTTTGAACCACAGCAGGTCCGCTGGGTTGACGAGCGGTATTCCGCCCTTTGCAACACATTCGGAGACGAGTCCATTCAGGAGTTCAACCGGAAGTTAGAACGCGCCCGTCAGCTGATTTCGGAGTACGAGTTGTGGCTGGGAGAGGACAACTATTCCGAGACCTTGAGCAGCGGAAACCAAAGGCGGTGCGTGATAGCGGCCAACTACGTCCCGGTTTGGTCATTAAAGAAGAAGAGAGGGATGGTCACTGGGAGGATTGGGGATTATTCCAGCTACAACTATGCGATGATCTCGCCGGAGGAGCGTCGCCAGATCAAATTGGCCCACACTTCAGGCAAGCTCTCCCCTGTTTGTGAGTTCGACTATTCGGGGAGTCATCCAAACCTCTTATTGGCCCTCAATGGACACGACACAATCCCCAATTTGTATGACGTGATTCTTGGGCGGAACGGGTGGCCTGCCGATGCAAAACCTCTCGTCAAGGCGGCCCTCTTGAGGATCTTCAACAACGACTCGATGTATAGATTCAGCCAAGCGATGAGGGGGCATAAGCCTGGGGCCAGGAAAAAGGAGAGACGACGGGCGAGGCGGCGACGAGTGCTAATGAAGAGATTGGGGTTGACCCCCAAAGACCTTTTTCACGGAATTGCAGGGGTTTTACCACAAATCAAGGACTACTTCTTGAAGCCTGAAACAGGACTCGTCCTGATGAGGATTGAATCTCAAATAATCATAGACGCGCTGTACTGGCTGGCCCTTAAGGGAATCCCAGCCCTGCCAGAGCACGATGGCCTGATCGGACCGGTCGAATATGAAAATGAGATCAAGGAAGCGATGGAATTCAGTTTTGAGAACCGAACTGGTAAGAGCATCAGAGTGGAACGAGAATACTGACCCTTCACGCTTCAGTTTAGTTCCTACTTTCGCTCCTTCTTCCCAACCAAATTCCAGTCTCTTTCTCACACTACTCTCCCGCGTAATGGGGCACTTCACGCACAACTGGTTGGAATGGATCACCTTCTAGATGGGAGAGTTGTTTACCCGACGCCAACCTTAATTCTTTGGAAGATGTTAAGCGTTTTGCTTTTCCTACCTCTAGCAGTTCACACCGTTTCCTGGTAGGTATTTGTGAAAGGGGGTGAGTAAGATTAATTACCGTAAATTTACAGCGGATACAAAAGACAACGTGAAAAGAGGCGAAGCAAGGGAGAAACCAATCGCCAAACGAGTTGCTGGCTTCCTCGGGGCTAACATCGGGGTGAGATATCAAATTTCCGGGGGAACTTGGCCAGATATTGACTGCTACCTGCTCCTTTCTGGAGTTATCGCTTATGCCCTGGCCATCAAAAGCCGGGACAGAGACCGGGGCTTCTTTAAGACCATTGATCCGGTCTGTCCTCTAAGGTGTCATCTAGCCGCCACTGGCGACTACCCATATTACTTTGTCAACGAGACCATCGAAGGGGATCTTTTGATCTTTGACCTGAAATGCCCGATCAGCACCGGGCTTCTTCGATATAGGTACACTCGGAACGGCTTCGATCAAGAGGATAGAGAACTTCAAAGAAGTGGTGATCAGGACTCAGCATTTTTCAGAAGCACTATTTTCATTCTAGAGAACCGGCCATACTCCCACTAGGATGCCCCTGTCGCTTCCATACAGCCATTCCTAGGGCTAAAGAAGATATCTGGAGGGAGATGATCACGAAAGGCCTTGAACTTCTTCATTGGGGTTGTCTTCATCCAAAGGCACTCCCGTTCTTCTCGTGCTAAACATCCCGGGAATGACTTTTGTCATCGCCTCAATTTCTCGGTGAAAGTCAGCGAGTTTTGCAAAGGAAACCTTAGCTGTCATCTCCCGGTCGTACATTAGAGTATCCAGAAGGGCAATGGAGTGTCCCACTGAATCCAGGATTCCCTTCTCAGATTTGAAATCCTCGAATCTATGATCGTAACCGATATCTAGGATCAGGTTTCTGAGTTCCCGAGCGTCGGCTTCTTTGATTTTCACAGCTAGGTCGTGAGCGAATTTATTCCTAAGCGTGTAAAGGCAATGTAGGGCCTTGCCTTCTATTTCTCGAATGAGACCCGAGCCAACAGAAATCCTGATTCTAGCTGGAAAGGAAATAGACAGAACTTGCCCAGCGGTTAGCTTGGGAAGCAGAGCGCCAATAATGCCGTTCAGTCTGGACTCTATGAATAGCTCCCCTCCGACAACGATCTGGAAGGGGTCACCTGAATTCAGTCTTTTCGCCAACTCGTCCTGCCAACCAGGAGGACGATCAGGAATGGGCCCTTGAGCTGCGGGGTCTCCGAGATTCGAAAAACGCTTGAACGGAGGTTTAGCCATAGTTCCAATATCCCAGCCTTCTTTCCAACTTAGCCACTCTGTCCCTCGTGTCAATTACCAGGTCAAAGCCCTCCCCGCGGGGTGTACTTGTAAAAATCCCCCCCGGATGATTTTCAGCCTTGGATACTTCCCGTGCCGAGCAATGAAAGCTTCAATGACTTCCCCGTTGGCTTCAACAACCAGGAGGGATTCCACTTGGGGAACCGCAAGTACGCCGCCGCTACCTATCGCCCTGGCCGGGGACCGTCTTCCATAGGAATGGTCACCTTCGGTCGGAATCGACGCTTGCATCCCTTGGCCAGACGGTAAAACTTTGCCACCAGGCGGGGATAGGAGCAAGCCAGGTCGGGAGACTAGAGACGGGGAGGGCGCAAGAGCGATCATAAGCAAAGCGCCCGGCTGGATTTTCGGTCAAGAAGAGTTGCTGCCCCACAAGCGTTTTCCCACCCAAACGAACAGCACACTCAAAACCCAGCCACCCAGAAGCAACAGGATGAACCGCCCCGGATTGGTTGCCAAAGGCGTCGAGACACTTTCCTAAAATGGCCTCGATTTGCTCTTATCCGAATCACCGACTGTCCTTACAGAGTGGACACTTTTAACAAAGAGGCCCGAGCCGATTAAACCGAACAAGCCGCCGAAGAAAAGTGCATATTTAGAAATGACTGGAATTGGGACCTTTAGGCCCTTGCTTTCGTATGGAACCCCAGAATGTCTTAGTTCCCTTAGGACAGTATCCCCCATCTCTTGCCGATCTGCGGCTTCCGTCTTCGCTGCCGCATACCTTTCCCAAGCGACAAAGAATAAGGTGACGCTAATGACTAGGAACAGGAAAGAGATCACCCTGCTGAAAGATCTACGCATCGCTACTCTCGACCTCCGGGCAACGAACCATACCAGGGAACGCGGCTATATTCCACCGAACACCTTGACACACGTTTCCTTGTGAGCGATCTTGCCATTGGAGGATGGCCAATGGAACAGCCCGACTGCGTTTTGATGTTGAGAGGGCCAGGAGCCCTTGTGGGTCGTGGCTTGGACCTTTTAAGAAACAATGAGTTAGGCCTTGAGTGCCGTGCCCTTCCCGTGAAGAGCGAGAACGGTCACGAAATCGTCCGCGTGGAAATCTCGAAATGCACCGAGGAACAGGCCAAAGATCTCGCACAACTTATCAGGGACTGGTTCGAGCCTCCAAACGATCACAGGCGATTGACGGTTAGGTTCCAAGGAAAGCAGATCTACCCCGAAAGTGAGGAATCTTGATGGCACGGAAGAAAAAGGCGACCAAGAAGACTGGAGGGAGGAAAGTCAAAAGAGGAAAGCCGAAGGGAAATAGGAAAAAGGCTAAGGGTCGTCTATCCCCCGCAAAAAAATACGCAATTGCAAGAGTTCTACTCTCAGGGATTCCAGCGAGTCACCTTGCTAAGCTCTTTGGTGTCTCTCAGCTCTCGGTTTACAGTTGGGGAAAGGCGGTCAAGAAGGCAGGTGGAAGAAATCCATTTGAGGGAGAAGGCGGATTCACGCCAAAACAGAAGCGATTACTGGCAATTGCAAAAAAGACCAGATAATTTAGAGGCACACAACTTCACTTGTCGGCAACCTTCTGACCTACTACCACTAGATAGGTATTCGTGTCCGAAACAAATCATAGACATTATTTGGGTACAATAGGATGGGATGACTTTTATTGGGTATTACGTCACTAAACAGCTTCTCAACCTTCTTCACCGCAATATCACCCATCCCGTACGAGGAGCCAATCACCGTTTTGTCACGCCAGCTCGGACTGATTCCTAGTGCCTCCAAGTTTCCCCTGTGAAAGCCAAATCCTAGAAACACAACTAATTCAGCCTCACCAAGTAATTTCCTCGCCTGTGCGATTGGGGCGTCCGTTCCCAGGCTTTCGTTCATAATCAACAAAGACTCAGTGCGTTCGTTGAGCATTCCACACTTTGACGCCAGTTCTACCTTACCATCCCTTATGAAATCCTCATACCGATATTTTGGATACGGGCCAAGGCTACCCCATACGTGGGTTATGACCTGCATAATTTGATCCCTAGCGAGCTTATCTGGAACCGCGCAAGCTTTCAGGGACTGATGGATAAAGTATTCTAACGACCTATCGTAATTGAATGTTATAAACGAAATCGATTGTTGTGTAATATCAACGCACCCGTCCTCTGTCAACATTGCGAATAGGTGTTCGTACCAGGACGTTTCTCTATCCTTGTATAGGTTTTCCGGTATCTCCGCCTGAGCTATGGCAAACGCGATGGCACGCTTGCCTATTTGTCTGAACTCGCCCCGAAGTTCAATGAACCGGTCTATTGAGGGTTGTGAGCTTTCTCCAAGCTGCCTGCCGAAGTAGGAGAGTTCTTGGTCATCGTGGGCTAGCCCTTTTAGGATTTTGACAAGGTTTGAAGAAGGGTTGTTTAGGTCTTTAACCGTTTGAACCAACAGCCCTCGGCCCAAAGGGAATCCATATGGGTGGCTGGCACCTGCCCCAAGAACAAAAACCGTTGGTTTCCTTATCATCCCCTTTTTCCCCTCGCCTCGACTGTCCAGGCATCCCCCCATCTCTTCAAGCGAAAGGTGTAATCCTTTTCATCCAACTGAGGCACTCCCTGTCAGCTCTCGGCAGAAGTGGCAAAGAGCACTGATGGAAGTTCATCCTCGGCCCTCTTGGGTCGCCACTTCCATCGGCAGGTTATCCAGCCATTCCCTGTAGAGCCTGCGGACCTCTCGGGTTGGTAATAGCGTGTGGCTTAAGGAAGTATTTGCAGGCTTGTTATCCTTGAAGAATTGTAACTTGTGACCCTCAATTCTAATCGTAAAATCCTCCCTTGCCACAAAGTTGTTGTGGATTCCAAAATTCCGGATCTTAAGGAGCTTTCCGAATTGAGTCCTCCATTTATCCCCCATCATCTTTGACTCCCTGATGAAGTTGGAAAAATTGGCATTGCGCCCACTCTCCGGATCAAAGAGAAACTTCTTGTAAACATCCTCAAATGCTTCCTCTCTGTTTAGTATTTCCTTCTTGCATTCAAATTCGACGAGTGAAAAGGTTCGTGTAAACAAGTCCACTGCGGCATCAGTAACCCATCTATTAATCCTGGCTACCGCGTCCGCTCTGGCCGCCTCAGGAGAGAGGCCAAATTTCAAACCCAATTGTTGAAAGCGTGCAAACGGACCTTCCGTGGCGTCAGGGTGGCAGAAATAGCAGAACGTCCAAAATCGGTCCACATTGGCCTGATGGCGCATAAAGAAACTCTTGTAGGTTGGGCAACCTCCTTGTTTCTCGCCGATGCTATTTAGCTCTGCCACGCATATCTCATCCTCCGCTGCGAGCTGCCTGATAAGGTCTGCAATCGAATCTCCTAGGTTCAATGTCGTTTCCTTAAGCCCCTTCTTCCTCCTCATCTTCCGGCTCAGTCGGGGGCTGAGTGGGGGGAGGAAAGGGTCGGAACCCACGATACTGAGGGTCATCCTCCCGAATGCGGCGATCCCCAGGATGATCCCGCCTTCTTTCAGTGCCCTTCTCTCGCTCTTCTCGTTCTTGTCTTTCCTTGTCCTTCTCCATCTCTAATTCCCCTTTGGAATGGGTGGCACTGGGACTCCAGCCTGCTTGAGGTTACTTCCAGCAAAGAGCATCAGTGACACAACACCAAGGATAGCCAAAAGCCCCGCTATGAAATTGAAGATAACTGTAACATCGCCCCATTTTCCTCCGGTCAGTTTGTCCCCATCTTTAATACCCTTATCCACAGCTTCAGCCGCTGTGGCCATTGCTACTTGACTCGTAAAGAGGGAAATGAAGGTGGATAGGAGGCTTGAGGCGAAGAGTCCCCAGGCAAGTTCCAAAAGGATGGTATGCTTTCCAACCCCGTGCAAGACCTTCTCAATTAGGGCGAAGGAGACAAGTATCCCCCCGCTAGAGATGGTCATTGCAGCTTTGTCGAAATCTCTAGAGACCTGGTAGCCGGTATCGGCCAGCCACTTCCGGTGCTCCTTGAGTGACTCGGATTTCATTCTTCTACCCGTCCTAGGAACATCCGTTCTACTTCTTCTTCCTGCCACCCTTCTTGTCGCGGGTCTGCGTCAGAGCTGAACCAGCCACGCTCTTCTCCTTCGCTGTGGACTTCGGATCGCGCAGGATCTCGCTTGCCGTCCGGGCAACTCTGGGCGATGTCTTCTCGTTCTTGGCCATTCCGGGCCTCCTTCGGTTATGGGGTGCTGCCCCTGCTTACCAGGGGTGCCGTAAGGCGAGTAGTTTACCACACCCCCGATTAGAAGGGGGTCGGTCCTTCGAGTAACACTAGATGTTGTGTTCAGAACCCATTGCTGTGAAAGAACTTTTAGGCACCGCCAGCGAGATGGGATGGTGGATCTTCGATCCAAGGGGCCCCTAATAAACGTCTGGGGCGTCGTACTGAGGAGCATCCCCCTGCTTCTGGGAGAAGATGGGTACTTAGACTTGGCCTGAACCATTGTACCTTTAATCGGTAATCACAAGCTTTCGCACCTCTCTGAAGCCAGGGAGGCTTACCCGGTAAAAGTACAAACCTGGACCCAAGTCCCCTCGTTCAAAGCGAATTTCGTTTAAGCCCTGCTCCGCTCTGATCTGCATTTCTCGCAATTTGCGTCCGTTCACGTCGAACACTTGCACTACTCCTAATCCTGACTCCCGCGAAAGAAACGATATAGTTGTTTGTCCCTTGAAGGGGTTTGGAGAGTTCGCAAAGAGATAAGCGACTGGATAGCTCCCTCCTGGTCCAACTCCGGTAACATCTCCTGGGGCCGGACCATAGCGGCCCATTTGTGTCCCTCCCTCACCCAGAACTCTCAAGGGGGCGTTCTGCAACAGGTGATAATCGCCACTGGCCGGGTTGACGAACCACGGGTTTATTGAATAACAACCCACGGAGCACGGGAGTCCTGAGTACTGCCCAGAACCGTTGTTCCAGGAATTTACGTAAGACACATCGGAACCTGATGTATTCTCAACCCCAAACCAAAGATTGTTGACCGTGATCAGATCCTTGACCAGGCAACCGGAGCCGGCCACGTAGACCCCGTCTCTACAGTTCGAAACGGTTGAATAAATCGCTCTCGTGGATGGACCTCCAAGGTAAATCCCGTGCGTATCTACGTGGTGCACGAGACAGTTTTCGATACTTACACCGCTTGCCGCAGCGTAGATTCCGTGCGCATATGGCAGGTTCATTACAAGGCAGTTGCGCACGGTATCGGGCTGTCCGCCGGTCATAAGTATTCCCCGCGTCTCATTACCACCATCAACTGTGTCCCCGAGAACCACGATCGGCAGGCTATGGCTGTTAACGTTGATTCCAAATAGTCCGTTACAGTTAGAGACTCTGTTAAATTGAATAGCTGCATTAGTATCATTTGTATATATACCATAAGCTCCAGCCTGCGTGATCTGATTGAAACTAACATTGCAGTTGCTGCAGTTCTGGCAGAGGAGGCCCATTCCTGAAACCATTTCGATTCTGTTGTATTGGCAAACCAGAGACGTCAGGGAGCTAAAGGACATTCCATCTCCGTAGCTCACGGTTATTCGGCTGTTTCGGATCGTTACATTTCCTCCCTTAGCCCAAACGGAATTGTTACCCGTTGCTTTGAAAGAGCAGTTTTGTACACTCAGCGAATTTGGACCACTCTTATTTATCCCAAGACTTGGGTATTCAATTTTACAAAACTGAAAGGTGCCGGACCCGTTTCCAGAAATTTTAATTTGACCCCAATCGTTTTGGGCCTTTGTTGAGGCGTCAGACGTGAAGGATATGCTGTCAACTTGGGTTCCAATTGCAACAATACTTCCTTCAGACACGATCTCGGAATCATAGAAATAGTCCGAACCATTCAATGTGTCGCGGTTGGCAGAGAAGAACACCGTGACACCAGGCTCGACCGTCATTGTTACCCCCGGCTGAATAAAAACGTCTCCGACAACGTGATAATTAGGCCCAGGGGCAGCGGCCGTTAAAGTAAAGTTGGAAAAGTAGAAGCCCCAAAGATAGTTAGAAATTGGGGGAGGGTCATTTCCCGCGAGGGCATTTCCGATTGGAGCCAAAGAGAGAAGAGCAGCTACAAGGATCCCTAAAGTAAAGAGTCTGGGCATTTGCGGCCTCCCGTTCTAGAAATCTCGGGAGGGGAACCCGCAAGATCTCTCCGTGGCCCCCACTCTACCAATTGAAACCCAAGTTTGCCAGCCCCCTTGCTTCTTATCTCTACCTTGAAATCACACGGGGAAAAAGTTTCCCAATGACTCCTACGGTGGTCAGCTGCTATGGGACCCTGGTCATCTTCGTCAGCCTCAAGCTGCAAGCCTGGCGTACTTCCCTCTCTAATACCGTGATTTTCTGTCAGACCGATGAGACTAGTATTTACCGCTCGTATCTGTCGCCAATCTTCTCTCCTCTCTGGCCTTACGTCTGTCTATCAGATCCCGAGCGTCTCCGAGTTCTGTCGACTCATACCTAAGAAATATTTCTCCAGAATTCGAAATGGACATACTTAGCATATTTTGCATCCTGTCTACCCACTCGACATCGAAGTAGGCATTAAGATCTCTAAAGATAGGAAATCCATCTTTCCAAAGAGCTGTTTCGTCATATGATTCCGGGATATGCTCGATTATCACTTGAGGATCGCCGTAGACCGCGGTTAAGTGAAGCTTCATAACGTGCCATTCCTTCATTAGCTCCCCTGATGTGTCAAAGGATGAGGTTCGGCTGTACGCAACAATCCTACCATCCCTTCCGATTGACATTATTTCCCTGACGTGGTCGTCTAGCTTATGTTCATAGCCAGAGTAGTTGGGGCCGAAGGGTTTTAGTTTTTTTAACTGCCACTCTCTTGTCGGCACGAACTTATCGCCGAAGGGGTAATCGCCATATCCCGTGATGGGCCGATTGGGTGTATGGGAAAAGGTTGCTGACGGCAGGAAGAGCAAAAAGGCGGCACCAACCAGACTTTTCATTGAAAATCCCCCAAGCTCCCCTTGGCTCCAACCGAGGAGCTGGCAGATGTCGCTTCGGCTCTGTTCAAAAGCGGTACCGTCCCAACCAAAAGGTTGCCAGCTTCCAGAGAATAGAGAGAGGAGTCGTCAACCACAGCTTAAACTGTTCTTTGGAGAGGTGGCCACTATGCAATTCGATGTGTCCCGGGTCTTTTAGAAAAACCTCTGGGGTCCTCCTGAGAGCATCCTAAGTTCTTAAGCCGCCTGCTGACAAGCAAGGAATGGATTTCTTAGGCCTGACTCAAGTTAGAAGGTCGAGATTAGGTGAAGACGGATGGAGGGTGGAATCAATGGGAATGCATCTTTGAGAACCTTTTGGAAGGCTCTGATAATCAATGGTTTCACTGTTGGTCGGCTGAACAAAGTCCTTTGGAGTTAAGTGCTTGCCTCGGAGTTTATCGCTTGGAAATCAATATTTAGATTTGTCCTTATCGCTCTCCCCGTCGGAATATTTATTCCAGATATATGTCACATCCAGTCTAAATACATTGTCCTCAGACGCGTCAGACCGTACAGAGAGCCTAATTCCGTCCTTATCGCTATCCATCCACATTGCTTCTAACTGAAGTTCTCCCTGATTGTACAGGGTTTCAAACAGACTGGGCGAGTCCCTGAAGATTTCGCTCAAGCGCTCTGTTTTAACTCCGGGTTCCCCATACTTCTCAGTCAAAAGTAAAAGCATCGACTTCCATTTCTCCAGCAATCTACCTACCGGTATTGGGGTGCTCTCATCTATGGCCCCTACCCGCGAGAGGTAAGGCTTCACGTGAACAAACCTAAGCTGAGGCGGATCGGACTCTTTGAATACGTCAAACTTCATAATCTCGTTGTCCTTTGTAATCCACTCTTTTCCCTTTGGCAACTCTCCCCCGAGTGAAATTCCATCAAAACCTTTGATATCCGCCTGAGCCTTGACCTTCACTGGAAACAGAATAACCCCCAAGCTCAACATAATTCCCGCCAAGGAGGTAATAACGCTACCCATTTTCACCTCACGTAATCTTGAGCTTTTTTCTGGCCACGGCTGTTGCGGTCCCGCGCTATTTTACCAGAGTACCTAGCCTCTTCCACAACCTAACTTGACAGCCCGCCTTCCCCGGGAGATCTTCCTCTCCCATTAGCAAAGGAGCTTTCAATGGGACGGAAGTAGAAGCCTGTCCCGAAAAGGAGAGGAAGGCCATCAGCTTTTCGGGGCCACCTACCAGTCTGCTATACCTGACTCCTCTTGACCTGTCTCGTTTAGGCCTCTAGAGCCTTAATTCCTGATCAAATCACCATTTCCCAAACGGTTGGATAGACCGTTCAGGAGCCTGGTTCAATCTGGGGGAGTTTTTAACTTTGAGAGCTAGAGTGGTGGGAGCTGATGCCACTCTACCATAGCCAGGATAAGGGCGAATGTGGAGGGGCAAGAGCCCTGCTTGACAGCCCGGCGGGACCTGCTAAATTGCCCGGCTGTGAAGCGGAATCACACCCTGATTTTCGCCATAGCGATTACGTTGATTTCAACGCTCAGTGCGGCTTCCGCTATGACTTCTAAGAATCTTCAAGAATTCGCTTCGGCACAAAGGGATTGTAACCTCGTAATTCTCGGAGTTTCCATTCTCTTCCTGGTACTAAACCTGGTTAGCTACAAGAAGTAGCCTGATATCGGCTGCCGCCGAACTTTTCTGGGAACCTCTAGGCTCCTTTGGTACGGCCCCCGGGAGCGAGCTACTCGCAATTGCAACGAGTTACGCGATTCTCGTCCTGTGAACAGTGTTAGATGGTGACCCTTCCTTGCCCGGAACAGTTGCGCCTGATAGGGTCCTCCACCGAAAGGGGACCTGAGAAGTGAAATTCTTCCTCTTCGTCCTGGGACTCCTCCTACCATCTGTAGCTCTTGCCGGAAATCTGTTATCTCAACTAGACAGCTTACACGTAATCGTCGAAGACCTTGGGGAACCAATCAATTCCTACATTTCAGATAGCCAGATTCAAACTACCGCTGAGATTGCATTACGTGACAGAGGCTTCACAATTCGACAAAAGGCACCTTCCCCAACTTTTTACGTTCGTCTTAGCGCGAATACCACCGCCACAGGTTCCATTTATTACGCCATCACTTTTCAGGTTGAGGTACTTGCAACCCCGTTGTTTGACGTACTCCTAACCCCGGATGGGTATTCCAAAAAGACTGTAAGTACGTTGTTTAAGAGCAGAGATATCGGGGACTTTACTTGTGACGGTATTCTTTGGGATGAAGGGTCGATTGGAATTTGCCCTACATTACAATTTAGAGAAGTGATTCTCAATATTGTTCGGAGATACGTAGACGAGCTTTACAACGAAAGGCTAAAGGCAAGAGGGCAATGACAAATGCAGGGGGGCAACCCTTAGTGAAAGACAGGTCCTCAGGACTCTCATATCCGTCCTTTCATCCTCCGTGTTGCCAACAGTAGCGACTCCCTGGCCTGGCGTTACGCTTGCACTGCGAACCCTTCTTTGTAATTGCCTGACACCTTCCCGTGCTTGAGTAGTTGCTCTTCCCGGGGGAGGGAGAACTGTACGAGGAAGACCCGATGCAAACAGAACAAGGGCCGTACCCGCGTGCTTGGGCATCCTTAAGGGAAATGGCAATTGCGCTCTTGGCCAGGTAGCGGCAACCTGCTGCGTGGTATTTGGTGCCACTGTTGGTAATGTAGTAGGTACGCGAATGAGACTCTTTTCCTGTACTAAGTGAGACGTATGAGGGGAAGCAAAGGGCACAGGGGCTAAAGCCTTTGGCTTCTGCCTCCTCCTTTGAAATCTCAATCGCGCTTCTGGCTAGATACTTGCAGCCGCCCTTGTGGTACTTTTTGCCTGAATCAGTGACGTAGTACTTCGAAGCGGGTACCGTCGCTAAGGCACTCCACTCCTGAGCTTTTGTCTCGCTCCAAAGGCCCCTTTGATCTTCTCTCGCCTCCCTTTGAAGCTTGAGAAAGGTTTCTTCGTACTGTACATCCGGAGGGACCGTGAGAGTTTGAGCGTAGCCCAGCTTCACCAGCTCAGCATTTACGAAAATAGAATCCAGAAATACGTAAGCAAGGGTTCTTCCCGACTTGTCTGTTCTTTGAACGTCGTATTCCAGGCGAACGCATTTACCTTCAACGAGGTTCTTGTTGAAATCGGACGCTTCCTTGCCCATAAATTCAACAGGCCTGGAAGGATGAACCGTTTCAGGAGTGTCGATGCCGATATATCGAATTTTGGTGCCATCAACGAGTTCTATTGTATCCCCGTCGATGACCTTCTTTACGTAGTAGCATTCACCAGCAAGACAGGAGGAAACCAGGGAGAGGCAGCTTATGAGCGCAAGAGGCAGCATCTTCAGCCTACGCACGTCGACCCATTCGTTGATCAAATCTGCGGCGGAACTCAAAAAGGGTGCGAAGGACATCAAGAAGATTCATTTCCCACTTTTCGGGTTTGCCGCCATCCAGTCATTACCGAAGGTGTTCATCATAGGGGTCTGCTTTCCCTCTTCCCAGGTGTCGCCACAGTTCGGGCAGGAATAGAAGTAGGGACCCTCGGAAGACTTCCGGCAGGACTTGATCGGTCTTCGCGTTGCAGTTTCGACACCAGACGATTTCTTCAGGTTTTGGCTAACCGGTGGCAGACTTGGGCAAATCTTCTTTGACAGCTCCTCTTGCCTCAAGAACTCTTATGTTTACGTATTCCCAGAGAGCAAAGGCAACAAACATCAAACCCATACCACAGAACAGCAACGCATCCGAGAAACCCGCAACCATCGCCACAGCACTAAAAATGAAAATGAGAAATCCGGTTAGCATATAGTACAGCGAGCCTTGACGCAGTTTACGAAATTGTACTGGATCTTCTTTCCAAGTCTTCACAATCTTCCAACGGGCATAGAACAATGACCCTGCTCCACCAATCAGAATAATTGAAATCATTACTTTTGGAGTCCACCCCCAAAGGTGAACTGACGCAATCAAGAGCAGAATAGCGACTCCACCAACTAGGCTTTCAACCTTCCGCAGAGGGATCTTTGAGAAGAGACCGCTCAGGATCAAGCCTATTGCAATTAACGAAAGAAGTGCTTCAAAGAGCATTACTTCATTCCTCCCTTGAATCTGTCAAATTCGATAGGGTTCCTCTCAAAAGCTTCCGCCATCGCTTCCGGACCGCCGAAAGCGCACCACGAACCCGCTATAGCTCCCGCAACTGGACCAGTGAACCAGCCCACTGGACCAGAAACGGCTTTAACGATGTTCCCCACGATACCACCGACAGCCGAGCACGTAACGGTCCTTGCTTTACTTTCGTGGCCAAACCAGCCGAGAGGTGCAACGTGATCTCTTGCGGGAGCTACATCGCCCAGAAACTCTTCGGGCTTTCCTGCCCAAAGTACCTTCTTGTTAAGCACGTCAAAAACAACAACTTGATTCATACTTTCGATGTAATCGAAGTCAAATGCGTGAGTAACTGCGAGGTTCCCGTTAACGTAAACCAGAAAGACACCTGCCGAGTTCTTTCCAACTCCCACATAACCATACCCCTGCTCTATTGGACCAAGCTTTCCAACATAAATAATATTCGGGTCGTTTAACCTTGGATCGGTCAAGATGGCATTCGCAACCATTTTCGCAACGTCCATTCGACTAACAGTGTCGCTTTGGCCGTAACGGCTCTTGAGGATTCCCCAAGATATTGGTTGTGGTACTTGGGCCAAAACAAGAGAAGGAAGAGCGAGAAGAATAGTGGCGAGGCAGGTCACAGACAGGAGCTTCCGCATTGGGGACCTCCGGTATTTTGAGCCCTAGCCTGTCCAACCTAATCCTGCGTGAGGCGGATAATCAAGAACAAGTTGTACTGATTTTCGACGAAGGGAGCCGGTCCGACTTGAGGCTGGTTCGCAAGTATATCAATGCGGATTGATAGACTTGGTAGACTTCTCCTCGGTATATCAGCCAGGCGGACGTGCAGCTTAACCCTTTGCTTCTAAATAACTTGCCTCAGAACCGCCGGAGAACACGCAAAAGCGAGGCCCGGAGCTTTGCGGACGCTCGCAAGAGATTATTTTTGAAGGGTTTCATCGGTCTAAGCTATTGTTAGACAAGGGGTTTTGCAGACCGTCCCCTTAGCCACTTGGGTATGGCGCCTCAAAGATTGGGGCAGAAGAGGTTAGCACAAATGTCAGATAACAGCCGAGGGCCACCAAGACTGGAACCGGGATTCCTGGCATTGGTTGGGAGCAGACCGCGCGCGACGTCATCAGCTCGTCGTGAAATATTTCAACGCCTCACAGCGGCGCGATGGCCGACTCGGTCACCAACGGATACGACTCCCCCTCCCGGAATCAATGCAGCAAGTACATGCGCTTGCCTTCCGTGTAGCCCGCAGTTTCCATGCGATATAGGTAGAGTCCGGAAGCTACCGTCTCCCCCGCTGCCGATCGCCCATCCCAAGTCACCTGATGATGACCCATCGGCAAGAGCCCGTTCACCAGCTCGCGCACCCGGCGTCCGTTCAGGTCAAACACGCTGATGAGGACGCCTTCATTTTTCTCCAGGCTGAAATGGATTGTCGTCGATCCAGTAAACGGATTGGGCACGTTCTGGAGAAGTCCGTAAACCGGTGGAGAGTCCTCCGCCACTCCGGTGACGCTGTTGACGATCTTGAAGGACTGGTCGCTGCGATCCACTCCCATCAGTCCATCCGGACCATAGACGTAGACCGAAACCCGCGCCGTCTCAGTGAGGCTCTGGGGAAGCCGCCACACGTAACTCTTCCCCGTCACTCCGCTGGCGAGTGATGTCCAGGTCGCACCGTCATTCAGCGAATAGAACAGGTCCGCATATTGGGGTGTCCAGGACTTCGGGACATCCCAGCGTGCCTCCACCACGCTCCCGGCAATGAAGCTGCCTCCGCTATTGAGCGTGCGCAGATGGGGCCGCAAGACGCGAATACCGTCTTGCCCCACGAAGTAGGTTTGATCGCGAACCTCTCCGGTGATGACAACTTGGACGGAGTCGGCATCGGGTAAGGATTTGATGAAGTCGGAACGGTTGAACTTCAGTGTCCGATCGGGGATTCCGTTCAGATTATGGTCGCCCACCACATTGAACGAACTGTCCGCGGGAACGGTACCGGCTTTGACCGAATTGACCAGGATATCGGCGGGATTGAGCCCTGTGGGCAGCTCGATATAGGCGGTGACCCAATGGCCGGGCGAGCCCGCATTCAGCGCGTCGGGATCCACGTCGGTCAGGGTCGGCGTGATCGTGCCGACATGGAACAACACATCCCGCGAGATGCTCGGATTGAAAGGGTCATTGCTCAGGATGGTGATGGAGGACGTGTAGTCGTCCGGAACCAGGTGAGTTGCATCCAAGAAGACGCTGAGATCCATGCACTGGCTCGGACTCAAGGTTCCGGCAAGCGGAAAGACGTTCAGCCACAGCGGGGCAGTCGTGATCCGGACCGCCAAGTTACCTTTGAGATAAGACGTGTTGAACGCCATCATGAGACCGTCGTCCCACGTTCCGTTCTGGATGCCTACCGTCGCGCTGGTGACGGGTCCTACCATGCTCAGGTATTGGTAGACGATGGTTCCATCGGCACGGAGGATCACCTCAAAGGTGTAAGGGCCCTGCCCGTTCCGGCGGAACACATTTTGGAACTCAACGACCAGCTTGGTGCCGTCCGTCATGTAGTACGCTTTTAAGCTCGCGAAGTAGAGATCGTCCCAGAAAGGCGCAATCAGGTTGTTCGGAGCGCCCAACGAGGGGAGAGGCTGGTTGAGGAATTCGGTCGATCTGGAGGTGAAACTAATCCAGCCGTTCGTGCACACCGCGAACTCGGTGAAGTGCTCTCCGTAGAAAGGAAACGATAATCCGATGGGCAAGAATTCCGACGTCGCGTCATCTCCCGCGACCGGAATCTGGGTCCCTAAACCCGAAATCTCCAACCAGTTGAAGGTCGGTCCATCCGTCTCATCGCTGTCGACCCATCGATATCCGTAATGATCCGGACCGCCCCGCCCATCGAGGACCGGGGTACCGATGCGGCGATCCTCCGCTCCCTTCGCGTAGTTTGCCGCACTGAAAACCGTACTCCCGCCCAGACAGGGATTGAATCCAGGTTGTGTCCCCCCGGAAGAAAAGCGGATGGAACCGGCCAGCGTTACCGGAATGTCGATCTCTTGGCCCTGGCAGTTCGCATACTTGAGCTCCGGTATTGTTACCGTTCGGTTTTCGATGATCTGGAACGTGTCCGGACCATACGCATAGACATAAAAGGCTCCGGCGATGGCATGGATGCCATCCGGGGGAACGGAACGGTCCTGACACGTCAGCCAGGTCACACGGTTGCCGCTGCCAGCGGCCGGCCACGTGTCGGAGGGAAACTGCAACCCGTCTCCGCAGAACGTCCAGTTGGACACGTCGACACCTCGACCCAAAACGCCATCATAGGTCACTCCGCATGTGAGCCCAGTCACTCCTTCCTCTTCGATTCCCGCCGCGACCAGATAGATGTCGCGTCCGCCCATCGTCGGGGCATTGGTTACGAACTGCGAACAGGGAATGTTGGTCGGCGCCGCACCGCCATCTTCGGCTGCCATGCACGTCTGCACCACCTTGCTCGTATGGGACCGGACGTGAACCGCGATCTTCGGTCCACCCTGGGGGGGCGGAGGAGGCGTGGGAGAAGCCACCGTGAATTCGAGATCGCTTCCCCCCGTGTTGCAGACGCGCAGCGTCTTGGTTTTCGTCCCGCCCGGCGGGGCAGCCGCCACGATAGAAGCCGGAGTGACCTCCGCCACCGGTGGGATGATGCCGATACCGCTCACCGGAAACGTGTGCGGGGAGTGCGGATCGTTGCTGTTGAAGGTAAGCGTCGTGTTTCGAACTCCCCCCGACAGCGGCGCGAACCGGATCTTGAGGACCCGGGAATCACGGGGAGCAATCGTGAAGCTGCCGCTCAGAGCCGAATAGTCCGCAAGCCCTGGAACGATCGAGGTCACGGACAATACATCCGTTCCGACATTTCGTACCAGGAGATCGAGGTCATGGTTCAATCCCACCAGCACCTCCCCGAAATTCAGCGAGGGCTGCCCGAACTGGATGCTCGGCGCGCCGGTGACGGTGAGGTGCGCGGGCACGTTCACGATCGACTCATCAGGATCGTTGCTGTTCACTACGATGATCGCATCATAGTTCCCGGCAATCTGATTCAGCGTGTTGAAGACAGCGTTCAGGGTGAACCTGCCCGCGGGCGGCACCGTCCCGGAGAGGGGTTCCACGTTCAGGAAAGGAACGCCGGTCAAGAGACGGCCGAGTCCAATTCCGCTCTCCCCTTGCACAAAATACACACCCTCCGGCGAGGGCAACCAAGCCAACCCACCGTCACCTACAAAAAAGAAGGGGATGGTCAATACGCTCCATGTTCCGTCGTCGATGGAGTACCGATACAGATTGTTGCCCCCATAGTTTCCGTAAGCGAAATATTCGCGAGTCAACGGATTGATGTCCGCTCCCAGCACTCCTCCATTTGGGAGTGCGGGTAGCACGGTCCAGGAATTGGTTGCGATGGTGTAGCGACAAAACCCAACCGTGCCGTTTCCGGTGTGTCCGTACAGCACTCCATTCAAATGGCGGAAGCCCCCCCACGCTTCGAAAAACAGGGGGCATGGGGCCATAAAGGTAGTTGACGAGGACGCCGGATCGAGCCTGACCATGTTCGTTCCCGCGATCAAATAGAGGTAGCGCGACCCGTCGCTGGCAATGTTCCCTGTCCCGTTACTGAGGGGATGCACGCGCGTGCTCCAAGTATCGGTGGCGATGTCGTACACGCCCAAGAGACTCGGATTTCCGGTATACGTGGTATAGATCTTGTCGTTCAGGAGTGCCGCTCCTCCATTGTTCCCCGAAAATATCGGCGAAGCAGCCAGCGTTTCCCATGCGTTAGTGGAGGCTCGATATCGGTAAAACGCTGTTCCCCCGTTGGCCTGGCCGTAAACGAATCCCGCCCTTGGGTCAGCCACGACGCAGGTTATAGGAGCAGGGCTGGCAGCCAAGGACTCGAAATCGCCAACGGCGCCGATAAAGTCCGAGGTTTCTCCCGGGGCCGCGGAAGGCGGATTGTTCGAAGCTTGCGGATCCCCCGCTGCGAGACCGGCAAAATCTACCAACACAGCCCCCGGTACGGCCGCCCGGACCTCTACCGTAAAATTTAGAGGACTGCCTCCCGTATTGGAAAGCTCCAGCGTTTTTGTGGTCGACTCTCCCGCCAAGAGATTTGCACTCAAGGAAGTTGGGGATACGGCGATGTCTGGCGCAATCAATCCCACACCCGAGAGGGACACGTTCACCGTTCCTTCATCCGGATCATTGCTCGTCAGCGCCAAACTCGCCGTCCTGGCACCCGTCGTACTTGGATGGAACGTGATGATCAATTGCTTGCTCTGGCCCGGAGACAAATTGAAGCTCGTGGGTGTTACTGCGTAATCGGAGAGGTTCACCGTGACCGAGTTCACGATCAGGACATCCGTGCCCGGATTCGATACGGTCAGGTTGCGAGTGGCGGTTCCACCGACGAAGACGGAACCAAAATCGAGGCTTCCGACGGACAGGGTGATATCCGGCGCTCCGGTTACTCGGAGCTCTGCGGGCACCTCCACGGTTGATTCATCGGGATCGTTGCTCCGCACGGCAACTAGCGCATTATAGGTTCCGCCGATCAACCCGGCCGCGTTGAAGTTCGCCTGGAGCGCGAGGGTACCTCCGGCGGGCACACTTCCTTCCGTGGGTTCCATGGTCAAGAAGGGCGGCGCAGTGAGGAGACGAGCTAGTCCCAGGCCTCCTTCCCCTTCCACGAAGTAAACACCGCTCGGAGACGGCAACGATCCCACACCTCCATCGTTGACGAAAAAGAAGGGGATCGTGGACACGCTCCATACACCCGAGTCGATCGAATACCGATAGAGATTCTTTCCTCCGTAGCTCCCGTAGGTGATGTATTCCCGTGTCCGAGGATCGATGTCGGCCCCCAGCACGGCTCCCCCCGGAACCGATGACAGTGGTGCCCAAACATTGGTGGCAATGGTGTAACTGCCAAAGCCCGCAGATCCATCCCCTTGGTGCCCGTAGAGCACACCGTCTAAATGACGTAGACCTCCCCAGGGCGTGAAGCCGAACGGAGGGGCGGCCAGTGTAGTGGTGGAAGAGGTCGTTGGATCCAATCGCACGAATGAAGTTTCAACAACCAAATAAAGGTATTGCACTCCATCACTGGCAATGTTCCCCGTGCCAAGTCCTAATGGATTGGCCCGGGCGGTCCAAGTATTGGACGCGATGTCATAAATCCCGAGCTGCGAGTTATTCCCGGTATAGCTCGTGTAGATCTTCCCGTTCAGGAGTGCCGCTCCCCCATTGTTCCCTGAGTTAATCGGCGATGCAGCCAGCGTTTCCCACGTATTGGTGGAGGCTCGATATTTGTAGAACGCAGTTCCGCCGTTGGCCTGACCGTAAAGCAATCCTGCCCCTGGGTCGGCAACCACGCACGTCAAAGGGACAGGGCTGGGCGCCAAGGACTCGAAATCTCCAACCGCACCAATGAAATCGACGGCCCCAGGCGGGATCCCGGGATGCTGCGGAGCCGGATTATCCGAGAGAGTGTTGTTATTCAGTGAGAGTCCGGCGAACGCTACGGATACAGCGGTGGAACTCTGAAAGCTCAGTTCCAGGGTGAAATTGAGCGCGCTGCCTCCGGTGTTGGACAGAGTCAGGATCTTGGTCGACGTGCTGCCCGAAAAAAGAGCTTCCGACAAAGATGTTGGCGAAACCGAAATATCCGGCGGAATCAGGCCATCTCCCAAAAGCGAGACCTGCAAACTGGCCTCGTCCGCATCGTTGCTGGTCACCGTCAACGTGCCCGATTTCACTCCCGCGGAAGTGGGATGGAAACTCACCGGCACATCCTGGGATTGGCCGGGCGAGAGCGTGAGACTGCTGACGCTCACGGTGAATTCCGGAGCATTCGCGCTAATGGAAGTGACATTCAGAACGTCGGTACCGGCATTGGAAACATGGAGCTTCAGAGTCTGAGTTACTCCAACGAAGACTCCGCCAAAGTTCAAATGGTCCGCCGGTCCCGAATAGCGCAAGCGAACCGTGTGCCGGTTCACCTCGCAGAAATCATCGACGTCCGGGGAGTTCTGGACCAACACGGATACCCTTCCGTCCGCGACCAAAGAGGAGAGCAGGCTAGCGTTTATTGGAAAAGATCCGGTTGCGGGAGTGCAGTCTGCACCAGTGCTGCCGGTGGCCCCGAGAGTCGTTCCCTCGGCAACCACCGTCGCCGACTCGGGACCATCTCCGTAATCCCCATCGGCCAACAGCTCGAGCATGCCGCCTGCCTCAGGCGGCGTCGTCACGAGCAAGGTATGGGAGGTCGTAGCTCCACTGCCCGCGTAATCCGCCATCGATTGGACGACGACTTCCTCGCCAGCGAGTTCGATGTCTGGGGCACCCGTAACGGATAGGTGTGCAGGAATCTCAATCGCCGATTCGTCGGGGTCGTTGCTTTGAATTTCGATGACTGCGTCGTAGCTGCCGCCATTCAGATGTTGGGCGCTGAAATGCGCGTTCAGTGAAACGGTGCCCGAGGGGGAGAGGTTGCCGGCTTCTGGCGTCACGGCTAGAAACGGGAGGGCGGTCACCATCCGGGCCAGACCGGTTCCGGATTCACCTTGTACGAAGTACACTCCCCCCGGCCCGGGCAAGCAGGCCAATCCACCGTCACCGACGGAAAAGAACGGTATCGTGCTGGCGCTCCAGACGCCGGTATCTATGGCATAACGATAAAGGTTCCTTCCCCCATAGGTGCCGTACGCAAAGTATTCCCGATTCAGGGGGTCGATGTCTGCTCCGAGGACTGCTCCTGATGGAAGTGCCGCAAGGGTTGTCCATGTATTGCTCGCGATATCATAACGCGCAAAGCCCCGGTTCCCGTTCCCCTGATGGCCATAAAGCACTCCGCTCAGATGCCGCAAGGCACCCCATGGTTCGAAGTTAATCGTCGGCGCAGCCAAGGGGGTGACCGACATGGCTACCGGATCGAGTCTCATGAACGTCGTGCCGACCACCAGATACAAATAGTGCGAGCCGTCGCTGGCGATGTTGCCGGTTCCCGATCCCAAGGGATTGGGTATCGTCGACCACGTATTCGTGCCTATGTCATAGACACCCAATTGGCTACTGTTCCCCGTGTAGCAGGTGTAGATTTTTCCATTGAGAAGAGCCGCACCTCCGTTATTCCCGGAGGCCAAGGGTGCAGGAGCCAAAGCCACCCAGGCGTTCGTGGAAGCTTGGTAGCGATAGAAGGCTGTACTTGCATTGGCTTGGCCGTAGATGCGGCTCGCCGCCGGATCCCCCACGACGCAGGTCAGGGGGACTGGGCTGGGAGCCAGGTTTTCAAAATCTCCCACCGCGCCGATGAATTCCACGATTGTGGGAAGAGTGGACGATTGCTGAGGGGCAGGATTGTTCGAGGCCGAAGGATCCACGGGCGACAACCCGGCGAAGGGCGACGACACCGCGTTTGCAAACACGGGCAGCACATGGACCGTGAAGGAGAGAACGCTCCCACCCGTATTGACCATGCTCAGCGTTTGATTCGAGGATCCGCCCGAAAACAGGTTTTCACTCAGTGAGGTCGGCGATACCGAGATGTCGGGGGCCACGACCCCCATCCCCGACAACGAGACGTGGAGACTTCCCTCGTCCGTGTCGTTGCTGATCACAGTCAATGTACCGAGACTCTGCGTGGCGGCTGAGGGATGGAAAGTCACGCCAAGAAGCACGGTTTGACCTGGATCCACGAGCAAGCTCGAAGCGCTTACTTGAAAGGCGGGATTATCAACCCCAATCGAGCTCACGTTCAGAACATCGGTGCCGAGATTGGAAAGGGTCAAATTCTGCGTGCGGTTTCCGCCAATGAAGACGTCCCCAAAATTGAGGGCATTGGCCGGCCCGGCATACTTCAGGCGCACCGTGTGGCGATTGAGCGAGCAAAAGTCGTTTACTTCGGCTGAGTTCTGGACGGTGATGGACACCGCATTGTCCGCCGTCCATGTCGCAAGCCGATCCGCGCTGACGGCAAAGGATCCTGATGCCGGAGCGCAATCAGTGCCGACGCTGCCCACAGAACCCACGACCGTTCCTTCGGCGGTGGCGGTCGCCGACTCAACGACGTCTCCGTAGTCGCCTTCGGCCAGGAGTTCGAGAGTTCCCCCTCCGGCCGGCGTCACCGTTACCGCGAGATGATGGGTAGTAGAGGTGCCGCTCCCGGAATACGACACCACGGATTCCAAGGTCACCGGTTCTCCTCCCAGCGCAATTTCCGGCACGCCGGTTACAGAGAGGTGGGCTGGAATTTGTAATGTGGCCTCGTCCGGGTCATTGCTTTGAATTTCCAGGGCCGCGTCGTAGATGCCCCCGAACAAACCGGCGGCATTGACGGTAATCACAACGCCAAGGCTCCCTCCTCCTGGAATGACGCCGTTCTTTGGTGATCCGGAAAGCCATTGCACAGCGTGGGCGCTGAACTGTGCCGCGTTATGAAGAAGGAGAGGAATGTCACCGGTCCAGTAGCCCGCCCCACCCAAGAAGATATTCACGCCGACCACGTTCGGCCCCTGGGTAGCCACGAACGGTTGTGTATTCACCCACGAAGCAACGAGTTCGGCGCCGGGAGCCAGAGTCAATATGCCAAGCAGACCTCCGGTCGCCCCGGTCACGTCTCTCATGATCGGGTGAGACGTATCGTAGGTGCCGAGGCTCGAGGAGCCACCCGGTCCCGTACCCAGATTGAATGGGAGGTAACCCCCGGTCAGGAATCGACCTTGGACCTGATAACCCGAGATGAAGGAGGCCAGGGTCATGATGACGCCTCCTCCGGTGTCCGCGAAATCGGCGAGTACGTTGCCGACCGTCACCGGATCTCCGAACGCCCGGTTCACGATGACGATGACCGCATCGTAAGGCAACAAGTCGTCCAGGGTCGGAGCCGTCCCCGTGCCATCGAAGATATCGACGCCACTGATGTCGGGGAAAGACTCCAGCGCCAAACGGATCTCCGTGACATCACCGCCGCTCTCGAGCAGGAGAATATTGAACCCGCTCGAGGATCCCGTTCGCACGGCACTCGGGCTGCCAAGAGGTTCTCTGAACGGCGATGCTCCGGCGTCATAGGTGGTTTGGACGAGCGGAGGAATGCTCTGTGTATAGGCCACCCGCGAGGACGAGGCGGTCGAAAACATGCGCACTGCCGCCGTTCCACCTGCCGAAACTGCGGAGAGATCGAACACCAGCTCCCCGGCACCGAGGTTTTGCAGGGTCAAGGCATGATTGCTGCTCCCCCCGGAAAGCAAATCGTCGCTGAACGAGGCGGGCGAGTACGCGATATCGGGGGGACCGATTGTCGTGCCGGTGGGAACATTGGATATCGGGCTGGCGTTGCCGAACTCATCGAAGGCTTTGACCGCGAAATAGTAAGACGTGCTGAAATTGAGACCCTCTACCTTCATCTGTTCGGGCGTGCCGGAAGGACCAGGATCCGGAAGATTTGGGGCCAGGGTCGCGGTGTTGAAGTTCAGAGCGCTGATAGGAAAGGTAGCGTAACGCACCTCGTAACGGCTCGCAGTGCCGCTCATGCCGTCATCTCCGGAGGCCGTCCAGGCAAGGCGGATCCACTGTCCGTCTTGACCGATGACGCTCAGGTTGGGTATGGCCGCGGGAGGAATGCTGTCCGCTTCGGCGATAGGCCTGAACGCATTCAAGCGTCCCCCGGTCACCATGCGCCCGGCTAACCCGGGAAGCGCGTCCACTCCGGCCAGGAGCAAGCCTTTTGCATCTGCACCGCTCATGGCGGGGAACCGGCCGAGGATTAGGGCCAGCGCCCCCGAAACGTGGGGAGTAGCCATGGAGGTTCCGCTCAAGACCGCGTAGGCGTTGGAGCGCATCGTGCTCAGGATGCTCACGCCCGGAGCGGCGAGATCCACGCTCGTCCGACCGAAGCAGGAAAAACTCGCCAGCTGGTCGTGGTCATTCGTCGCTGCCACCGAAATGACGTTGGGTTCGCTGTAGCTGGCCGGATAATGCGGGATCAAATCGTTGTCCGTTCCATCGTTCCCAGCCGCGGCGACGAAAAGAATACCCGCCGCACCCGCGTCGGCGATGGCCTGCCGCATCGCCTCGGAGAATCCTCCTCCTCCCCAGCTGTTGCTGGTGAGCCGAACGCCCATCATGGTTGCGTACTCGATGCACGAGACGGCGTCAGCGGTAGAGCCGGAACCACCCGACCCCAAAAACTTGAGCGGCATGATCCGCACATGCCAGTTGACGCCGACCACGCCTAAGCTGTTATTGCCCACGGCTCCAATTGTTCCGGACACATGGGTTCCATGACCGTTGTCGTCCATGGGGTCGTTGTCGTGATTGATGAAGTCCCATCCGTGCACGTCATCAATGAAACCGTTGTGGTCGTCATCGATGCCGTTTCCGGCGATCTCGTTCACGTTGACGTAGATGTTGGCCGCGAGGTCCGGATGCAAATAATCGACGCCGGTATCGATGACGCCGATCAGCACGTCCGATGTTCCGGTGAACACATCCCAGGCCGAGACCGCACTGATGTCGGCTCCCGGTGTGCCCCCCGTCTGCCCAAGATTTCGCAGTCCCCACAGCTCGCCGAAGCGAGGATCGTTCGGGACCTCGTCTGCGGTGAGGATGTAATTGGGCTCGATGAACTCGACCGCGGTATTGTCGGAGTATTTGGTGACTGCCTGCTCGACCGAGAGTCCGGCGATGTGTTCGACTTTCGCATTGATCCGATTCAGATCCCGGACGTTGGTGGCCTTCAGGTCACTCAGAATCGCCGATTTTTGTGATGGAGTGGCCCCGGGCTTGAACTTGATGATGACTTCGTTGGCCGTGTGCGGGAGCGGAGCGGCGCCCTGGGCCACAGACGGGAGTAGGAGGCAAACGCCAAGGGCTAGGGCAACCTGGGCACTTCTCAGGAAGATCATCTCGCTACCTCCGTGACGGGGCGAGGCAAGCGGGCACCTCACCGCTCAGATGGCGCAGTCGTCAGGGGGGACGGCGGCTAGCGGCTTTCCAAGGCAAGCAGATACGAGCGCATGTTGCACTTCATCCAGGTAAAAATCAAGCTTGGAATACCTAAGATTCAGCGAGCGGCTGGACCGAATCCCAAGTGAATAATTAGGCGGTTGAAGTATCGCAATTTCGTACCATCATCTCAGAAAGCTATGCCTTCCAAGGTAAATACCGATCCATCAAGTCAATTCTGAGGGGTGAGTAACCCGTGAACTTGCCGGCACGTTAGATTCCCGCCTCAGCCGATGCTGCCTAGAACTTGACCTCCTGGTACCCCTCCGGAATGTCCCACACACTGGCGGCGATGGGTCGGGTATCAATCCAGTAGGCTTCCCAGGAGAACTTGCCCTTTTGCGTCGGCGTGTTGACTTCCGTTGTGGCTGCCAAGGTGAGCCCAAGTCCCTTGTCGGCCTTGGTGATGAGACGAACGATCGAACGCCCCATCGGATCCACCGTGGGTAGGAGAAGAATCCCTTCCAGATCCTTGACATAGTCGGTCAGCTGGATTTCCCGGGTGATCCACCGGGTGTGGACCATCATCTTTCCGGCAGAAATTCTATGTCCGTCGCAATTCTTGCCCGCGATTTTCTTGACGTAGTCAAACGACTCGGTCTTCAGATTATCGTTGAACTTGTTCACGGACGCGACCCACTCTTGCCGCTTCTCCTCGGACACGTTCATGACCGACTGGTACCGCTCCTGGGTCAGACTGTCGACGATGGCGTTGGCGCGGCCCAGTGGCCCCTTCCAGAACCGCCGCTTCAGATGATCCAGGTAGATGATGTCCTTGTTCCTTACGTCATAGATGATCTCGTTGCCATCAGACATGGTCATACGTGCCCGGCCGTCTCCGTAATAGACGGGCCGGGTCAGGGTATCTCCGTTCATGAAGTGGAACCGGCAATGCACCGTGATGTCGGCTTTTGCTGTGCTGTCGACACCCGCGGCTTGCGCGGCGCCATTCCTGGCGGAAAACAAGCCGGCAAGCAATGCCAACCCCAGTCCCAACTCCCACAATTGCTTTCGCACGGTTGTCTCCCTTCGTAGCCGGAATCGCCCGCGAGAATTTGGTTCGCTGCTTTTGGGGCGGCTATTGTAATCCTCCCGCCCCCTCAGAACACGTCCCGCCCTGTATCGCTCGTTGGTGTCCCGATGATCGCGGAGGGGATCCGTCGCAGGGTGCCAAACGGAACCGGAAGGCGCGATAATCTCCCGCCTATGTCCGACCCACCGCGACCGGCAGGCTCCCAAGCCCAACAATACCCCGCGCTGCCACGAACCTCTCACTCCGCGGTGACCTGGCAGACGCTTCCCGTTATTTCTCTCATCCTCCTCACCGCGGCGCTGTCGCTCAAGACCGTGCAATCCCCGGATCTCTGGTGGAATCTCGCCTCGGGGCGATGGATGCTGGAGCACAAAGCATTCCTCGACCACGACGTGTTCACCTTCACCTCTCCCAACATTCCGTGGATCAATCGCACCTGGTTATGGGCCGTCCTGTTCCAGCTCGTGTATGCGGCGGGAGGTCTGGCCGCGGTGTGTGGCATCACCTGCGCCATGGTGACCGGGGTCATTGGAGCCATCGCCTGGACCCGGCGGGCCGACCGC
>Ga0114129_10000400_pt1 | contig 50737 bp, 41 predicted proteins | sample RhiMetdeltSRZDD1_FD_80071 | JGI IMG/M metagenome (GOLD analysis project Ga0114129, IMG submission 80071) | Populus rhizosphere microbial communities from Tennessee, USA - Rhizosphere MetaG P. deltoides SRZDD1 (version 2) (version 2) | ecosystem: Host-associated > Plants > Roots > Rhizosphere >...
GCGTCGACGGGCTCGGCGATCTCCTGGGCCATGGAGCTCTTTCAGCGCGGCATCATCACGCGCGCGAACACCGGCGGCCTCGATCTCGTCTGGGGCGATGCGGCCGTCGTCGAGCAACTCCTGTTCATGATGACGCGCCGCGAGGGGTTTGGATCGGCGCTCGCCGACAGCACACGCGCGGTCGAGCGAGGGCATTACCCTGCCGAAGCACTCCGATATCGAATGGCGGTCAAGGGGCTGATGCAAAGCGACCCGCACGACGCGCGGATCCTGAAGGCGTTCGCGCTCGGTCTCGCCGTCGCGACGCGCGGGATGGACCACCTTCGAAATCGCGTGACGCTCGAGATCAATTCGCGCATCAACGACGACCCGGCGTTCAAGGCCAGACTGTATGGAGGCCCCGTGAGCGCCGCGCCAAACAGTTACATCGATAAGGAGCGCGCGGTGCGCGTTTGCGAGAACGTCTACGGCGTCGGTGATTCGGTAGGCATGTGCCGGTTCACGACGAAGCTGTTCAACAGCCCGTCGCTGCCGGGCCTCGACGAGTTCTCCGCGCAGATCGCAAACGTCACCGGCATCGAGCTGTCGGTCGCCGAACTGGATCGCATCGGTCTGAACATCACCGGCGTGGAGCGCTTGATCAATCAGCGTCTCGGCGTCGGGCGTGCCGATGACACGCTGCCTGCCCGCTGGTTCGACGAGCCGATCAAAGTCGGCGCGTACGCAGGGGAGCGGATCGATCGCGCCGAGTTCGATGAAATGCTGTCGCGCTTCTACGAGCTCTCGGAGCTCACCGAGGAGGGAGTGCCGAAGCGCGAGTGGCGGGAAGCGCTGGAGCAGGTCTTAGCCGGCTGATAAAGCGCGCCACCTGGTGACGCGCACACAGGTTCCCGGATTCCGGTGCGCCGGTTCGTGGTTCCGGGTTCGCGATTCGGTGTCGGAGTGCTGGTCTAAATGGTGACGGTGCGACTTCCCTCGACGATGCGTGTGAGCGCCAGCGACACGCTCGAGATTCACGAGCCGGTCACGAGCGTCGCAGAATTGATTGACGTGCTGGATCGGCGCATTCCCGGATTTCGCGATCAGCTCGACGACTCGGTTTTCAATTTCGCCGTGAACGATGAAATGCTGCTGTATCGCGCGCGCGATCACGCCCTTCGCGACGGTGATGTCGTGGAAGTAGTTCCGACGATCTCCGGGGGATAGCCGCTCGACGCCGCGGTGAGTAGTGAATTACGAATTGTGAATTGACTCACGACTCGGGTCCAGCCCGTAACTCCGGACGACCTGCCGCAGGTGCTGTCAATTCACGATTCGCAATTTCGTTCTACTCGCGAGCCTCTCCGCCGCACACGCTGGGCGCGACGGAGTCGTGCACTTACACCAAGGCGAACACGACGATCGCGCACACGAGCAGAAGCGCTACCAGAGCTTCCGCGTTGCTCGAAACATCCATATCGAACATGAGGGTTTCCGTCCTTTCACTTGGTTAGACGCGCAACCCCCGGGCAAAGTTTAGCGATGTCGTGTTAACTCCATGTAATTTCTGTGACGGGCGAGTGACAGATCGATGCGGCGTCGTTTCCGGTTCGCGCCCGGCGTAAGTCGGAGTTGTGACTACTTCTGTGTGGTCTCGACAGCGGTGGCGACGTAACTTTTGCGCGCACGAGGCGAGACGCCGGCCCGCTTGACTCTGACGTCTAGCTTGTGGACCTTGCCATCGAGGACCGTGGGTGAGAAGCCCAGCAGGTACTGGCTGTGCAGTTCCTGGGCTACACGGGTGAAGGTCGACCCGAGCTCGTCCTTTCGCTTCAGAAGAAAGAAACCGCCGCCGGTTTCCTCCGACAGCCTTTTCAACCGCCGATCGGGGCTCGAACGCGTCTGCTTCGCCCCGTCGAAGTACTCGTTCTCCAACCCAATCGAATAGACCATCACGTCGTCCTGCCGCGCCCGATCGACGACCTCTCCGGATCCGATGCGGCTCGCGTTGTCATCTCCATCGGTGAAAACGAGGATTACCTTGCGCCCTTCGACGGGATTGAGTTGCTCGATGCTCTGATCGATGGCGTCGAACAACCGGGTCGGATATCCGAAGTCCAGCTCTTTCAATGCTCGCACCAGTTGATCGCGGTTGTCGCTGAATGGCAAACCGGGTTGCGGAATGAACTGTATCTTGTCATTGAACGCACCGACCTTGGCCTTGTCCTGCGGGAGCAACCGTAACAGGAATTGCTCCGCGCCTTCTTTCACGAAGTCGAGCGCGACGGTCATGCTGCCGCTCGTGTCGATCATCACGATTGCCGTGATCGGCGTCGGCTCGTTATCGAAGTTCGTGATCGTCTGCAGCTTTCCGTTGTCGTAGACCTCGAAATCCTCCTGCACGAGATCCGAGACGAGCCGCTTCTCCTGATCGGTGACGGTCGCGAAGAGCGGCACGACGATCGAAGGTCCGACCTTGATTCGCTGCGCGTGAACGGAGATGGACAGCACGGTCGCCGTGACGACCGTCGCAAGGCAGACGAGGGCGCGAATTCGCATAAGGGTGATCGAAAGTAACTGCAGGATTTGTTCCACGGCCCGGGTTCGAGAAACGGCGACCTGCATCGATGCGTCTCGAGCGATTGCCTCAATCTCGAAACATCCGCGCCACCCCCAAGAGACAGTCTAACAGCCTCCCGCGCTCCACCGAACCTTCGTGAGTCAAACCCGAACTCCGACCCGACGCGCAAGAGCGGGCTCCCGAGCTACCGCACTACCGGCGCGCCACTTTCTCATCGACCGCGGAGGAGCTGTTCGAGAACAGGCTGGATGGCTTCAGCCATCAGGCGGTATCCGGCAGGCGAGGGATGCAGTGAATCAGCCGAGTCGATCAGCTTGTCGGGGTTGCCAGGAGCGGCGACCGCCCGGCGCGTGTCGACGAACGCGACATCGGAATCCGCGCGCGCCCGAATCCACGCGTTGATTCGATGCATCTTGTCGTTCTGTTCAGGTGTGGCGGTGTTGTAGGGAACAATCGTTCCTGCCACGATCCGAATTCCGGCTCGCTTCGAGCGGTCGTACATGTCACGCAACTGCTCGATCACGTGTTCGACGGGGCGTCCCTGATAAACGTCGTTCACCCCGGCGATGATGACGACGGCGGCTGGACGCAGGTCGAGGACATCGCGGTCGAAGCGGCGGCGGATCTCATCGCTCCGCTCGCCGTTGACGCCCCGGTTCAGCACCTCCCATTCTTGATGCGCCTGCATCAACCAGTAGGCATATTGACTTGTTTCGTCTCCCTGTCCTCGCGGCGGCGCCTCGAGCGGAGACTTCCATCCGGGCGTGCCGGCAGTGGTCGAGTCGCCCAGCGCGACGATACGCGTCTTGGGCGAGCCTTGAGGCGTTCGGCCGAGCGCCATGAGTGCGGCGAGAGCCATCATCGGCTGGAGGAGACGGAGATCACGGAACAAGCATTCACCACAGAGTCACGGGGTTCACGGAGGTTAATCATGAATCCGGGGTACCACGCGTCAGACATCCTGGGTGAGGTGAGTACCGTCCACTCCCCGAAGTAAAGACGAAATAGAACCGAATATCCCCCGTGAGCCCCGTGCCTCCGTGGTAAAGGCCTTGTCCGTGCCCTCCGCTCGCTCCGTGTCCTCCCGAAAGCGGACTTGACTGGTCGGACATCCCGGGATACGCTTGCAAAACGAGATCAGTCTCATTTTCCCGTCGGAGCGGTTCATGTTGCAGTCGTTCGTGGTGACCCTGCGTGAGGGGCTCGAAGCGTTTCTGATTGTCGCAATCAGCCTGGCCTACCTGCGGAAAACCGGGCGGGATGCACTGATTCCGGCAGTCCACTGGGGCATCGTCGCGTCTGTTCTGCTGAGCATCGGCGCCGGTGTGCTACTCGCTCAGGCGGCAAATCAGGCGTTGTGGGAGGCGCTCCTGGCCCTGGTCGCCGCCGTTCTGGTTGCATCGCTGACGATTCACATGTGGCGAGCGGGCCGGCACATGAAGCGCGACATCGAAGGGCGTCTGGAGACCTCCTCGGTCAAAACGGGAGCTGCGGCATTCCTCGGCGTTTTCGCGTTCACGCTGCTGATGATCACGCGCGAGGGCATGGAGACGGCGCTGCTCATGAACGCGCTCGTCTTTCAAGTTCGATCGCCGAACATCCTCACCGGTGCACTGGCCGGCACGGCCGCTGCCGCCTCGGTCGCCTGGTTGTGGTCGCGTTACGGACATCGCGTTAACCTCGCGAGGTTCTTCCAGGTCACCGCTATCTTCCTGCTCGTCTTCGTCGTGCAACTCGTCATCTACGGCTTCCACGAACTGACGGAGGCGAACCTCTTCCCCGGCAGTCAACCCTGGCACGATGCGACGGAGCCGTATGGACCCGACGGCATCTATGGTCAGTATCTGACTTACCTCCTCGTGCTCTTGCCGCTCGGGTGGCTCGTGATCTCGAGTCTTCGACACCGCAGCCACGCGCAGCGGTCGCAGGCAGCGTAGCGAGCAAGAGGTTCCCGGTTCCAGGTTCAGAGGGTTCGGAACGGAACGGTGAACCTCGCTGGCGTAGAATCGGCGGATGGTCCAGAAACCGCCGACACAAGTCGAGCTGATCTGGGAGCACGACCTCGTGGTCGGTGGGTCCACGGGTGATGTCAGGCTGACCTTCGACAGCGCCGGGATCGCAGGACCCTCGCCCGTGCAGACACTCGCGTTTGCGCTCGCGGCCTGCATGGCGATGGACGTCGTCCACATCCTGCGCAAAGGCCGGTACGATCTGCGCGGGCTCAAGGCGACCTTCACCGGCCATCGCGCGCCGGAGGCGCCACGGCGGTTCACGTCCTCCGAATTGCACTTCACAATCACCGGAAGCGTCCCCGACGATCAAGTACAGCGCGCAATCGATCTTTCCCGCGAGAAATACTGCTCCGTCTGGCACTCAATGCGTCAGGACATCGCCTTCACGGTCACCTTCAAGGTCACGGGCGGACTCTAACGCCGTTCGCCCGCAGGCAGAAGGTAGAGTCGAGCAGCGCCGCTGAAAAAGGCGGCCTGATGGAAAATGGCAAATGGGAGATGGCAAAATGCAGAGGTTTTTCCCATTTTCCATTTACCATCTGCCGCGCGCAGACCTCGAGAAACCGCCGGCACGTCGCGCGTACCTGGATTGGATGCGGGGCCTCGCTGTCCTCATCATGATCGAGGCACACGTCATCGACAGCTGGACGGGGGGAGCGGATCGCGACAGCGTAGGGTTCAGGTGGTCGGCAACTCTCGGCGGTTTCGGTGCGCCGCTCTTTCTCTTTCTTGCCGGCGTGGCGGCTGTCCTCTCGGCTGGCGCGAAGTCGAGGCGCAGCGGCAGCGCGTCGGATGCCTCGCGCGCCGTGGCGCGTCGGGGGGCCCAGATCTTCGGGCTCGCGTTTCTATTCCGCATTCAGGCGTGGATACTTGGCCGGGGACCCGCGTGGACGCTGCTCCGTGTCGATATCCTCAACATCATGGGACCGTCGATCGTGGCTGCGGCCGCACTGTGGCGCTCCAGCACGACATCGCGCAGCCGTTATGTCGCGTTCGCAGTCGCGACGGTTGCCGTGCCGCTTGTGACGCCAATCGTTCGCGGGCTTGACGTACTGGCCGTCCTTCCCGATCCACTGGAGGCGTACGTTCGCCCGACTTCGAGTTTGAACAACTTCATGCTGTTCCCGTGGTGCGGGTTCGTGTTCGCCGGCGGACTGCTTGGCCTGCTGATCGACGCGAACCGCAGCCGCGCGGCCGAAGTGCGTCTCGCGTCGCGACTCGCGGTCGGCGGGCTGATGATTTCAGCAAGTTCGTTCGGGCTCTCGTTTCTGCCGGGCCCCTACCCCTCGTCCTCTTTCTGGACGACGTCTCCGTGCTTTTTCTTTCTGCGCGCTGGTCTCATAACCGCCAGTCTTGGCCTGGTCTCACTCGGGTATCTTCGCCGACGCGCGGTTGGTTCCTGGAACCCCATCGAGCAGCTCGGACGGACGTCGCTGTTCATTTACTGGATTCACGTCGAGATGGTGTACGGCCTCGTTTCGAGATCGCTACACCAGTCGCTGACTCTCGGACAGGCCTGGCTGGCCTGGGCGATCTTCAGCGGCTTCATGCTCGCATGCTCGATCGGCTGGGATCGTTTCGTCGCGTGGTGGCAGATGCGTCAACCCGGCTCCGGCCACTTCGACACGACTGTTTATTCGGACCGAATCGCAGCGAGTGGGTCGACGCCAGCGGCGCGCCGGGCCGGCAGGTAGCAGGCGACCGACACCGCCAGTGCAAGCAAGGCCGCAGCGGTCACGAAGCTGATGATGTCGAGCGGCACGATGCCGAAGAGGAGTGTTCTCATCGAGCGTGCCGCGATCAGGGCGAGCGGAATGCCTGCGGCAATGCCGAACGCGGCGGTATCACCGATGCCGCGGAACACGACGAGGATGATGTCGCGCCGCGTGGCACCGAGCGCCATCCGGACACCGAACTCCTTGGTCCGGATGCTGACGGCGTACGCGACGAGGGCGTGCACGCCGCTCGCGGCAAGGAGCAGCGCAAGCGCCGCGAATGCGCTCAGAAGCGCGGACGTGAACGTCCAGGGTTTTCGCGCGTCCTCGACCAGACCTTCCAACGTCGTGATCTCAATCGGCTGATTGGCATCGAGCTGGCGAATGGCGGTACGAACAGCACCGGCGATGCTTTCCGGGCGTGCGGTCGTCCTGACCGCCCACGTTTTTACCGACCAGGCGGGCGTGAACAAATCGAGACGCGGTTCCGCGAGCTCACGATGGCGCAGGGTTGCAACGACACCCACAATCGTAGTGAAAGGATCGTTGTCCGATCCCCGAAATACTCGAAGCTTCCGGCCGACCACATCGGTGCGGCCCCACAACCGCAGTGCGGTTATTTCACTGACGATTGCAACCGGCGGCGCGGCATCGATATCCGCCTCGGTAAACAGACGGCCGGCAAGAAGGCGCATGCCGATCGCGGAAAAGTATCCAGGCGTGACCCGCAGGTAGCTGAGGCCCGGATTTTGCTGGATGTCGGATCGTTGCTGCCCTTCCACCTGAAATCTCGCGTCGTCGCCTATCGGTCCGAACGCGAGCGGTTTCAGCGATACGCCGCCGACTGCCTCCACTCCAGGGAGCGTTGCCAGCGTGGCGGCGATTTGGCGCGCGTACGCGGGCGTCTTGTCCACCGGCTGCGTTTCCGACCCGATCGGCACGTCGACGAGCAGCACTCGGGCCGCCGTGTAGCCGACGTCGAGCGCACGCAGGTTGAAGAAGCTTCGCGCCGCCAGGCTTGCTGCAGTCAGCACGGTTAACGTCAACGCGATCTCGGCAGCGATCAGAAATCGTCGCGTCGGTGTCGGCCCGGTGCTTTCTGCTCCGACGCGAAGCGAACCAGATCCTCCCGTTCTGTGCATGATCGGCCACATGCCTGCTACGACGGCGACGGCGATCGATACCGCGATCGCGAACGACATCGCGCGGCCATCCAGCGCGACGTCGCTCACGTGGTCCACCACGGAAGGCGCGAGTGCCACGAACCCGCGGAGCCAGAACAACGCGGTGAGTATCGCGCCGACGACGGCCGCCGCGCACAACAGCAGCGACTCCGCCAGCAAAAGCGTCAGCAGATGGCCGGGCGATGCTCCAAGCGCCACGCGAATGCTCATCTCGCGCTCGCGCCCGGACGCGCGGACCAGGGCCATCCCCGCGACATTCGTGCAAGCCAAAAACAGCACGAGCGCGACCGCGGCGAACAGAAGCAAAAGCGCCGGTCGCGTGGGACCCAGAATGTGATCGACCAGCGGCGTCAGCGTCGCACGCTGCTCGCGCTGCCCGCCGAAGAAGCTCGGCGCGAGCGTTTTGATCCACGCGGTCGTCTCCACCTGCGCAGCCTCGATCGTGACGCCTGGAGCCAGACGCGCGAGGACATACAGGAACCCGATGTTTCGAAGATTGTCTCGCGCGTCCTGCGACAGGGTTTCCTCGAGGTGAGGCCCCAGCGCCATCCACAGCTGGGCACCGCGTGGATAGTCGAAGGCCGGAGGCATGACACCAGCGATCGTGAACACTCGTCCATCAAGGGACACGGGCCGTCCGATCGCCGCACGATCGCTGCCGAACCGTTCGCGCCACAGGCGATGGCTGAGTACCGCGACGCGCGGTGCCCCCGGTCGTTCGTCACTTCGGAACAGTCGCCGTCCGATCAACGGCGGAGTGCCGACGACCTCGAAGAATGACGACGAGACGGCTGAGAAGGGCAGATTAACAGGCTCCCCGTAGCCGGTCATCACCGTATTCCAGTTCACGCTTCCGTACGCCGCAACGTGCGCGAACGCGCGCGTTTGGGTTTGCAGATCGAGGAAGTCGGGATACGACACTTCGATGAGCGGATTGTTTGGGGCGCTCCACCACAGCGTCACGAGACGCTGCTGGTCTCTGAAGGGCAGAGGACGAATGAGCGTTGCGTCGACGAGGTGAAACACCGCAGTCGCGGCCCCCGTCGCCAGAGCGAGGATTGCGGTTACAGCAAGCGCATACAAAGGCCGGCGTCTCAGCGACCGGATCGAATAGCGCGCTTCCCGTACGAGAGCACTCGCGTGCAGCACAGCGCCCATTGCAAGATCCTGCAACGAGTTACGGGATCCAACCGACGCGATACGGGCCGCCTTGAGCATCTGCGCTCAAGCCAATGTAAAATCGGCGGACCAAAAGCGTCGGCTCGGCAACGCAAGCACTCGGGACGGCGCGCCGCGATGGATTCCGGGGGTTATCACCAACGAAACCGCAAGACGAACGGACAGGATACATCTGCACATGATCAGCGTTGCCGCGATTCGGATGCAGCAGTTCGGGGTCCAGTTCTACCAGGCATCTTTGACGGCGAGCGACATCGACAAGCTCGTCCGGTTCGAAGTGCTCAGTTACGGAGAGCAGTCGCAGCCGGTTCGCGGTGGCCGGAAGAAAGCGCCCGCTGTTCCAAGCAAGGTGAACTGGGACCTTCTCGAACGCCGCATCGCCTCGAGCGAAAAGGCCTATCAGCGGCAGATCATTCGCCGAAAAATCGACGAGCTCGTCCAGTACTACGAGCAGTGCCGTCAGGCGCGCGACCTGCCGTCGATTGCAGGCGCGGTGATCATCTCGTGCGACGAGCCGCTGCGCTTTGAGCCCGCCAGCGACGACTCATCCGTAGGCACGCTGAGGGTACCCGAGCGTGAAGGCATCCTGCGGGCCATTGACGGGCAACACCGGTTGCTGGCGCTCCACGCTGACATCGATCGATTCGGAGACGAGCAGTTCACCGTCCCTGCGGTCATTTTCGACCGTCTACCCGAGGACCACGTCGTTCAGATGTTCGTGACAATCAACGCGAAGCACACGCGACTGAACGCCTCCCATCTTGTCTCGCTCTCCGGTCGACAGCTCTACCGTGACGAAGCCCTCGCTGCCGCGCACGACATCGTCCGCGCGCTGAACGACCGCGAAGACTCGCCGCTGTATGGTGAGATCAAGCTGCTGGGAGTCGGCAGCGGCCGCGTTGCGCAGGCGCCGCTCGCGCAGGAGCTGAAAAAGCTGTTTGTCGCCGAGGCGTTCGGACCCGGCCGGAAGGGAGAACAGTTCCTGGAGGAGTCGAGGAAGTTCTATGTCAACTACCTGAAGCAGATCGCCCAGGTCTTCAACGCCGCGTGGAACGGCCGCAAATACAGCATCAAGAGCGCCACCGCGCTGCGGGCGTTCATCAAGGTCGCCCCGGATGTCGTGCGGCGTCTCGATCAGGAGCATGCGGACCGCACGGACTTCCGTGCGATTGGCCGCGTCATCGCGCCGTGGGGTCGGAGGATCGGCGATTTGCGCTTCGAGACGGAGGGGGCGTGGAAGCGATCGGGGACGACGGTCGACCTGCTGGCAAAGGAACTGCGGTTGGCGCTGCAGTATCCTGAGGGTGCCGCTGTGTGAATCCGCGTCGTGAGAGATTTCGATCCGCGGACGTCCGTAAAACCCGCGTCTCGTTGTTCTCGATCCGCATAAGAAAAAGGGCATCGCCACCATGACGATGCCCTCGGATTTTGCGGGCGACCCGGCTCCCCAGCAACTCACGGCTCCCTGCCGTAAATATTCAGGCCGCTCGCGCCCTCCCATTGAGCAAGCGTCGTACCGTGACGTTTTCAAGCACTTACGCGGATCACTCGCGAATCGCGCGTACGAAATCGTCACGTCGATTACGATTTTGATCTGGTCGGCGTTACTGTTTCTGCGAACCGTTGCGCGACGCGTCTCCGGGGTGAGAGCCCAAATGAATGGGGTAAACACCCCGGACGTTGGTTTCGTACTGGGGGCGGTTCGCGAAATGGGGTGGCACCCTAATCGCGATGAGAGCCCGCTGCATGCGCGTCCTGTCCACGGTGGGGCTCACCACGACGCTGTTTGTCCTCGCCCCCCTGCGACTGAGCGGCCAGGGCGATGCGGATCTGGGCCGGCTCACGGGCTCGGTGGTCGACGCGTCGACGGGCGTTGGCCTCGCCGACATTCCTGTCGTCGACGAATCGAGCGGGGGATCAGCGACCACCGATCGTGCGGGTCGATTCTCGCTCGCGCTCCCCGCAGGTCCCCGACGCCTCCACGTCTCGGTGATTGGCTACGTGCTGGTGCGACGTGACGTGAGGGTCGAGCCGGGGGCGACAACCGATGTGACAATCCCCCTCACGCGCGGCACCGGCACGTACACCGAGACGGTTACGGTTGTCGCGGATGGCTTTCACTCACTGGACGCTGCGACTCCCGCGCAGCAGGTTCTGGACAGCGCGGATATTCAGAACCTGCGAGGTGTGCTCGCCGACGATCCCCTGCGCGCCGTTCAGGCACTCGGCGGCGTCGCCGCGAGCGACGATCTTCGCAGCGAGTTCAGCGTCCGCGGAAGCAATTTCGCACATCTCAACTTCATGGTGGACGGCTTCGCAACACCGTTTCTCCTCCACACGATTCGGGCGGTCGAGGACGGGACCAGTTCGGGCTCGATTGCGATGATCAACAGTGACGTGCTGGAAGGCGTTACCTTGCTCAACGGCGGATACGCGCAGCGAAACGGCAACCGCACCGGCGCGTCGCTGGACTTCAGGCTGCGCGACGGCTCGCGAGATCGGCGCCAGGTCAGGGCGGCCGTCAGCGGCACGGCGGCGTCGTTCGTTGCCGAGGGACCACTCGGTCGCTCGCGGCGCGGTTCGTGGCTCGTCTCGGGCCGGCAAAGTTATCTCGACCTTCTCATCGATCGCCTCACCGACGATCCGCTGCAGTTCGGATTCTCCGATGTGCAGGCCAGGCTCGTTTACGACATCTCTCCGCGGCAGCGCTTCGATTTCACGGTGATCGCAGGGCACTCGCGGTTGCGCGAGCCCGAGGCGGAGACAGACGAGGACGACCTGTTCGTTGCGAGGAACGCGACTGGGATTGGTATCGCGGGATGGCGACTCGCGATGCCACGAGGCACCCTGTCGGCGCGCGTGCTTTCTGCCACGAATGCTTTCCGAAACGAGGGGTTGAACGACATCACCTTCGACAAAGGTTCTGACGAGCAGCTGGCCGGCCGGATCGATTTCGCTTATCAACTCGTAAGTCGCCTCCGGTTCGAGGGCGGGGTAATTGCGGATCAGGCACACGAGTCGCGGTGGCGGCAGCGGCCGATTTCGTCAGCCGCCTTCAGAGTCGTCAACGACTACGCAGGGACCGCGGTCCGATCGGGCGCCTACGGTCTCGCCACTCTGACGATCACTCCGACATTCGCGATCGTGCCAGGTGTGCGGGTCGATCGCTGGTCGCTGACGGACGCGACGACCGCGTCGCCGTGGATCCAATCGGCCTGGAATCTGCCGGGTGAGCTGACGATTCGAGCCGGCGCCGGCGTCTATCAGCAGTTCCCGGACTTCGAGCAGGTTCTCGGCTCCTGGGGATCGCCTGATGCCGCGCCGGAACGTGCCACGCAGATCGATGTCGGCGTCGAGCGGATGCTTCGAAGATCGGTTCGCCTGCAGCTCACGGTCTTCGATCGTGAAGATCGCGATTTTGCGCGACGAGCCGACGCCGAGACGCACCTGAGCGGAACGCGCCTTGTGCGGGGAACCAGCGCAGCCCGCTACGCGAACCGTCTGGATGGATTCGCGCGTGGACTGGAGGTGCTGATGCAGCGCCGCAACGCGACCGGTTTGACTGGCTGGTTGTCGTACTCGTACGGGCGGAATCGGTATCACGATACGTTGACAGGCGAGACGTTCTGGGGTGATTTCGACGAGCGCCATGCGTTCAACCTGTACGCGCAGTACCGATTGAGCTCGCGCAGCAGTGTCTCTGGAACGCTTCGTGCCGGCAGCAATTTCCCTGCGCCCGGGTATTTCTCCGAGACCGGGGGGCGCTATTTTGTCGGCAATCGACGGAACGAGGTGCGCCTCCCGAATTATGCGCGGCTCGATCTGCGCGCGAACCGCACGTTCGCGTGGTCGCAGCGGCGGGTGACGCTGTTCGCCGAAGTCATGAACGTGTTCAATCGCGCGAACGTGCGGTACAGTCCTCCGTCGATCGACGGTCGAACGCGCGAAGTGAGCCGGTTGTTCGAGCCGCTCATACCAATCGTCCCGTCGGCAGGAATCCTCGTTGAGTTCTGATACGCGGATTCTCGCGGATTGCGCGGATTGCGCGGATCGAAGTCACCGGATTACGCGACTTATACAGGTCATCCCAGAATGCGTTATTTGATGTCGTTCGTCGGCCTCGCCATTCTTCTGACCACTTCCGGCAATGCACAGGATCTGCGCGCGCGGGTTCGCAGCTTCGTCAGCACGAACCAGCCGCAGATCGTCGGCGAGCTGCTGGAGCTTCTCGCGATCCCGAACGTCGCGTCGGATCGGCAGAACATCAGGCGCAACGCGGAACATCTTCAGAAGATGCTCGCGAAGCGGGGCTTCACGTCGGAACTGCTCGAGACGGACGGGAATCCGCTCGTCTACGCCGACATGCGCGTGCCAGCGGCGACCCGCACGTTGCTGTTGTACGCGCACTACGACGGCCAGCCCGTCGATCCTCGTGCCTGGAAGCAGGATGATCCCTTCAAGCCTGTCCTTCGTACCGATCGAATGGACGCGGGAGGTGACGTCATCGCGACTCCAGCTCGTCTTCAGAAGTTCGAGGACAACTGGCGAATCTACGGACGATCCGCCTCCGACGATAAGTCGCCAATCGTTGCCTTGTGCGCAGCGCTCGATGCGCTCAAGGCGGCGGACCTCTCCCCGGCGTCGAACCTGAGGGTGATCCTCGACGGCGAAGAAGAGGCGAGCTCACCGAGCCTTGTTCCAGCCATCACGCGCTATCGGGACAAGCTGCGCGCAGACGCGATGATCATTTTCGACGGCCCGATTCACTCGAGCGGACGTCCGACGATCGTGTACGGCGCTCGCGGCATCATGACGGTCGATCTGACGGTCTTCGGGCCGAAGGCGGGCGTGCACAGCGGCAACTACGGAAACTGGATTCCGAATCCGGCGCAGCGCCTGTCCGCGCTCCTTGCCAGCATGAAAGACGAGGACGGGCGCGTGCTCGTGGGCGGGTTCTACGATGGCCTCGTTCCGTTGACGGCCGAGGAGCGCGCGCTCCTCGATGCGGTGCCGGATGATTCGGCGCGAATGCTGCAGGCGTTCGGGGTGGCCCGGCCGGAAAGGTCGTTCCTGAAGCTGCAGGATGCGTTCCAGTCGCCGACGCTGAACATCCGGGGGCTCGCGAGCGCCCACGTTGGCAGCGGCGCGCGGACGATCATTCCGGACCGCGCAACGGCCGCGATCGACGTCCGGCTCGTGAAGGAAACACCCGCGGCGGATTTGCTCGAGAAGATCCGTGCGCACGTTCGCGGTCAGGGATACTTCCTCGTGGACGCCGAGCCCGACGACGCCGTGCGCGCGAAATATTCCAAGATTGCTCGGATCAGCGTTTCGGAGTCCGTGACGAATGCCTTCAGGACCTCGCCGTCGGATCCGCAGGCGCGTCGGATCGCGGAGGCCATCGGCCGCGCGTTCGGCACGGCGCCCGTGCAGATCCGTACGGCTGGCGGCACTGTCCCGATCGCTCCGTTCATCGAGGCGCTCGGCTTTCCAGCCGTCCTCGTGCCGATCGTGAATTTCGACAACAACCAGCACGAGGAGAACGAGAACCTGCGGCTCGGGCATTTGTTCCAGGGGATCGAGATCGTTGGAGCAGTTTTGGCGAATTGAGCCATGGAGCGGATAACAGACGAAAGGGAGAAGATCGATTACAGAATTCTCTCTTCCTTGCTCCTGTTATTCTCTCCCTCGCGTTCGTCAAATACCGGAGGTCATCATGACGCGGCTTCGCGCATGCGTCTGCGCTGTTCTCGGGGTCATTCTCGTCGGTGGACCACTTTCGCGCGCGGCGGCGCCGCCGATCGCTGAGCCCCGTGCGCTCACTGCCGTTTTCGGGCCCGCAGGGATCGTGCGCGACACGAACGGCGACAACATCCCCGACGCGGTCGCCGGCCGGATCGTCGTGCCTGCGTCACCAACCGTCAAAGAAGTCCAGTCGGCAGCCAACATCGCGGCCCGCCTCGGCTACGAAACGAGCGCGCTGACGCTTCCGCTGGTCGTGCACGATGCCGACCTGAATGTGACGAATGCTGGGACCGATCGCGAATCGCCTCTTCTCATTCTCGTCGGCCGATCCAACACGCTGGTGTCGAAGCTGGTCGAGCGCGGCGCGATCGATTTGAACCGGCTCATCCCGGGACAGGGCGTAATTGCCGCAATTACCGCACCGTCGGGTGACGGCATCGCCGTCGTGATTGCCGGCGCGGACGATCAAGGGACGCTTGCGGCGGCGAACGAGTTCGCGTCGCGATTGCCGCGCGCGTGGAACATGACGGGCATCACGTTGTCGGGCATCGAGGAACAGCTCGCGAGGTACCTGAAGGGCCACGGCGTCGAGGCGCCACGGCCAGTAGCGACGTCGATGGTCGTCGACGCAGATCGGCGCGGGCTCGCGTCCGTTTTGGTGCGTCTGACTCCTCCGGCCGGTCAGGGAGAGCGGGCGGTTCGCGCCCTCGCCGATCTCGATCAGGCGCACCGTCGCGGACTCCAGCCCGAGACGCTGAACTTTGCCGAGATCGCTGAAGTGGCAGTCGACCTCGGCTCATCGTCGCGGCAAAGTCTGAGGCGCGCCGGCTTGAATGCGCGCACGCTCACGCCTCCAATCGATCCCGACGAGCTCGCACCTGATTCTCCAGGCGAGCGCGGCGCAGCGACAACGGCGCCACGACCGCCCGCAAAGACGTTCGACCTTTCCAATGCGCTCTCGATCGAAGGCTGGTTCGGCGATTCGTACGCCGATCTGATTCCGGATAGAACCGACACGTCGATCATCGTCGGCGGCGCCGACGATTCGTTGGGGGCCGCGCACATCGCCGCGCGGCTCGGCCTGGAGTCGACCGGCGTGACGCTCCCGATTGCGAAGGCGGACCGCGACGTGCGCGACCCGACGCGCGAGACGAGCCCGATTCTCGTCGGACGGACGAACACACTTGTCCGCGAGCTCGAGAAGATTGGCCGCGCGAGGCTGGACGACCTTGCGCCGGGTGAGGGGGTCGTACAGATTGTTCAGAAGGCGTTCGGCAATGCAACGGCCACCGTCGTGGCGGGCGCGGATCCCGCCGGGACCGACGCCGCGTCCATGTATCTCGCCCGACGTGTCCCTTTCGTCTGGAACAACACACGCGGCGCGCTGAACTATGACCAAGTTGCCGCGGAGTTGACGCGATTCCTTGCCGGGCGGAGCGGCGCAGGGCAGGCAGGCCAGGCGCTGCAGGAAATCGATAGCGTGCTCGACGAAGTGCGCGACAAGACGCTCGAGTCGTTCGAGGCGAAGCTTTACCTCGAATCAGCAGACGGCGGTCTCGACAAGTTCCTTGCGAGCCGGATCCAGTCACGCCTGAAGGGAGTGCAACCGAAAGTCACGAGCCAGGCGATCACGGACGCGGTCCCCGTAATCGACGAGACACTCGACGTGCCCTGGGAAGTCGAGGAGTTCTGGACCAGGCTGCGGTCCGACGTGGTCCCAAAGATCAAAACCGGATCGAAAGTCCGGATCGAGGCGCGGCTGAGCGAGTCGCCCGCTGTGCGCAAGAGCATCACGGAACAGGCTCGCGCAGAGCTCGTCAAAGCAGGAGCAACGGATCCAAACGTCGACGTCCTGTCCGCCTACAAGCAGGGATTCCTGTGGATGACGGAGCGTGTGATCCCCGCGCTGAAGGGGCGCAATGCACACGCAATACACATCAAGGTTGCGGAGTACAAGCCGGACTTCACGAAAAAATACAAGTTCTATCAGGTTCCGAGCCGATGGCTGCACGAGCTCTATCCGGTCGACGAGATCGTGCAGCGAGAGCTTGGCATCCCGAAGGAGCAGTTCAGCCTCGAGCTGATGGCTGCACCGAAGGATATCTACACGGTCGAAGCGGTGGATGGGTCCGGCGGCGTCCTCGAGCGCTTTACGTTCTCGCCGAAATTCGCGGAGCGCGAGTACCTCGAGAAGTTTCCCGGTTGGTCACGCGTCGACGTGACCACGGGGTGGCTGCACGCGGAAGTGGATGGTCAGGTCGCCACCGATGTGCGGATCAAAACGGATCCCGAGCGCTTCTGGGATCACTATCAGGCAGATGTGCTGCCGAAGATCTACGACCACGTGATGAAGATCACCGACAACCGGCCGCTGCCGGACAAGCAGCCGTTTCATCGCGACCTCGACGTCGAGGTCTGGATGAGCGAGCCGGATTTCCGCATCGGCGTGGACGAGGAGCTCGTCTCCTCGCTCGAATCGCTTCATGAAGATCTCTATTTCGTGACGCTCGACTTCTTCGACGCGCTGGGTCGCACGACGACGCGCCGCCGGCTTGCCGCGCCGGGAAAGATCTTTCCGATCATTCATCCGGATCGACCGGGTCAGGCGGGTCGGGCGCACATCCGGTTTGCCGGCAATGCCTCGACCAAGCCGAAGCTCGAGGTGACGTATCGCGAAAAGGGCGTCGAGAAGCCGAGGCGCGTCAGCCGCGATCTCGGCAAGATCGAGACTTCGTCACCATCCGTGATGCGCGCAGTCGTGCGCGCCGACCGCGTCGCCGAACTAGAGTTGCAGGTCGAAGCCAAGGACGACAAGGAAGCCGCCCGCGCTGCGGATGCGCTCGAGAATCTCGGCCGCCTGCAGGCCGCCGGTCTCTATCGCACGGACCTCTCGTACGACAAGGTCGATCACCTTGCCGTCAACATCGGGCTCAAGGAGGTGCACACTCGACGAATCGTCAAGAACACGGGCGCGGCCAGGCCCTCGAACGTGCGCACTGCGACGGCCAAACCAAAAGTGCCGATGGTGGTGTGGGACCACATCATCAGCCCCGAGGAATCGGAGGAGATCATCGGCCATCTGGTGGCATACCGGGAGATCAAGGCGTACACGGCCGGCCGGTCATATCGCGGCCGCGACATTTCGGTGATGGAGATCACGCTGCCCACACCGAGCGAGCAGGTCTCGCTGGCGAAGCTGACGACGATGAAGCCGACGATCTTCATCACGGGGCGGCAGCACGCGAACGAGGTGTCGTCGACGAGCCACATTCTCAAGCTGTCGGAGCTCCTCGCGACCGATCCCGGGTACAAGGAAATCCTCAAACGCGTCAACGTCATCATGCACCCGGTGGAGAACCCCGACGGTGCGGCCATGGCCTACGAGCTGCAGACGCTGACGCCGACGCACATGCTCCACGCGGGACGCTACAGCGCGTTGGGAATGGACGTCGCGTCGCAAGTCGGTCAGCCGGATCCGCTGCTGCCGGAGGCGCTCGTGCGCGGGCGCGTCTGGGAGGAATGGCTGCCCGACATCTACCTTAACCCGCACGGCTATCCCTCGCATGAATGGGTCCAGCAGTTTGCCGGGTACGTGCCGCCCGGATTCAGGAGTTACTGGTCCTCGCGCGGGTGGTACACAACCGTCGGCGGCCTTCGCGATCCGCGCTATCCGAATCACGCCGACGGCGTTTCAGCGCTGCGCGAGGCGATCGTGCGCGAGGTCAACAGCAACCCGGAGGTGCGCGACATGAACCTGCGCTATCAGGCGCGGTATCGCCGATGGGCGTACGGCTTCTCGCCGTACGTCTATGGTCAGGAGATCTACAAGGACACCGCGATCTATTTCACCGATCCCGAAACGGGCGAGCCGCGAGGCAGCCGGCGCGCCGGCGCCGGCGGGCGGGGCGGCGGCCGAGGATCGATGGGTGCGTGGCCGCAGGTGACGTTCGTCTCTGGCGGCACGGAAGCGCCCGACGAGACCGCGCAGGGTGAATGGCTGAACCTCGTGACCAAGCCGGGGTTCTCGTATCTGATGGCGCACGTGAAGTACCTGCGCGACGGCGGATACAGAGTCGAACGGATCGAGGAGGAGGGGCAGCGTGACAGCACGACCCTGACGTTGTTCCGTGTACGACCGGTGAAGCCGCCAACTCAGTGGCGTTCGATCTCGACGCAGACGGCGCCGACCAGGAGGTCGGGGTCCAGAAGGTAGGTTAAAGACGAGGCGCAATCGGCTCGTGGACGAAGTCGTCAGCTCAAGCGAACGAGCGCAGCGAGTGGGCCGCCGGAGCGGGGCAGAGGGGTCCCCGCGAGCGATGACGCAAAGGGTCTGGAGGACGAAGTCTCCCGGTGAAGATTGGAGGAGGCAGTATGCGGAGATTCACAAGGTCCGTCGTGTTCTTTGTCGGACTCCTCGTTAGTGCCACTGCGTCTGCCCAGAACGCGCAGGTTACGGGCACGCTGAAAGATCAGAGCGGCGCGGTGCTGCCCGGCGTCACGGTCACCGCCAAGAACACCGCCACGGGCCTGACGCGGACGGCGGTGACCGACGCGAGCGGTGAGTACCGTCTCGTATCGCTGACGCCAGGCAACTACAACGTTTCCGCCGAGCTGGCAGGCTTCGGCACGGAATCGCGTCCCGACATCGTGCTCGTGATCGATCAGACCGCGATCATCGACATCGTCCTGAAACCCGCGGCCGTCTCAGAGACGCTCACCGTGAGTGGGGAGACGCCGATCGTCGACACCACGAAGTCGGATGTCTCCACGTCGATTTCGACCGATCAGATCCAGAACCTGCCGACGAGCTCGCGGCGCTGGATTGATCTCGCCATGTTGATACCGGGATCGTCGCAGGACAACATCCGCGGATTCTTTTACCGCGGCAACGTCAACCTCGGCGCCGGAGCCCGCGAATACTCGAATGGCGTGGTCGTGGACGGGGTGAACAACACCTGGGCGGAGATGGGGGAACCGCGTCAGAACTTCGCGATGGACGCGATTCAGGAGTTCAAAGTGTCGACGTCGAACTACAAGGCGGAGTACGGCCTCGCGACCGGTGGCATGCTCACCGTGGTCACGAAGTCCGGGACCAACCAGCTCCATGGGTCCGCCCTGCTCTTCATGCGAGACGATGCGATTACGGCGATCGAGTACTTCCAGAAGGCGAACAACATCGAGAAACCTGACTACCAGCGGTATCAGTACGGCGGCGCGGTGGGCGGGCCAATCATCAAGGATAAGACGCACTTCTTCGCGGCCTACGAGGGGACGAACGAGAATCAGTTTTTGAGCGTGAGCGCGCGCGGCCTCTGGCCGCAGTACGAGGGCACGTTCGAGAGCAAACAGGATCGCTGGACGTACAACACGAAGGTCGATCATCAGCTGAGTCCGAACCAGAGCTTGTTCTTCCGGTGGGGCGCGGAGGACGAGTACCGGCCGATCATCACGACAGCCGGCCGGATCACGCCGAGCAACAGCTTCGACTTCGCCGTCCCGCGGCAGTCCGCGGTATTGAGCCACACGTGGATCCTCAATAGCGCCTCGCTGAACGACTTTCGGTTTCAGTACGCATACGCGAAATACGAAGTCTCCCCGCCATACAGCCATGGTGATTGGGACCCGGGCGACTTCACGGCACGGCTACCGTACTGCACGCCGATCTATACCTATCCTTCGATCGTCGTGGGCGGCTGCGGCAACGCCCAGATGGGACCTGAGCATCGGTGGCAAGTCAAAGATGACTTTTCCCATTTGATGCAGCGGTGGGGCGGGACGCACCAGTGGAAGGTCGGGTTCGATCTGAGCTACATCCCATTCGAAGGCGACAACACCCAATCGCCGCTCGGCAGTTGGTCCTTCTCCAAGGACGCGGTCTATAACCAGGCCGATCCAACGACTTATCCGTCGACCTACACGGACTCGCTGCCCACGTACGCAAATATGCCGACGACGACGATGGCTTCTTACGTGCAAGACGACTGGCGCGTCCGTCCCGGCCTGACGTTGAACCTCGGACTACGCTACGACGTGCAGAAGGGTGCGTTCAACGAGGACGTTCCCGATCTTCTCGCGAAAATTCAGGACAAGCTGGGTCGGGGCGGCAGCTTCCCGGTTGACGTCTCCGTGGTGGCGCAGCCGAAGTCCGGGCGAGGCGACTACAACAACTTCGGACCGCGCCTCGGCTTCGCCTGGGATCCCCGGCACGATGGCATCACGAACGTCCACGGCGGGTACGGGCTCTACTACGACAACATGCGTACGCTCCAAAACTTCGGCGAGCTCACGTGGCCGCAGGCACAGCCGATCGTGATCAACAGCCCGACGTTCCCGGATCCGTTCGGCGGCCGTTCCCGTGAGTCGTTCCTGTCGACGGACCCGCCGAACATCACGGTGATGTCGAATGCGACCGTGAATCCCTACGCGCATCAGTTCAACGTCGGCGTCAGTCGCGTCTTCGCCCGGGTGATTGCCCTGAGCGCCGACTTCACGATCGTGAACCGCTATGCCGATCGCGATACCGTCGACCCGAACCTTCCGGATCAGCTGACGCGCGTCAAGTTGTACCCGCAGTTCGGCCGTGTCAACTTCTGGCAATCCACCGCGGACAACACGTACCGAGCGCTGTTGGTGAAAGTCGAGAAGCGCATGACCCACAACTACCAGTATCTCGTATCGTACACGCTGAGCAAGACGCGCGACAACAGTTTCGTCAACACGCTCGGTGACCAGTACGGTTGGGTCAAGTTGGACCGTTACGCCGTTGCGGATCGTCGTCATCGTCTGGTCGTCAGCGGCATCGTCACGCTGCCGGGGGAAACGCAGGTGTCGGCCATCGGCGATTTCAAGTCCAGCCTGCCGTTCAGCCCTACGAGCACCGTCAACCTGAACAACGATGGTTACAACGTCGATCTGCCGGCGGGTGTGTTGCCCTGGTCTGGCTGTCGATCGCTGAATCTCGAAGCATTGAATACCTTCAGATCCGGACGCGGTCTGACCGCCCTCTCGCAGGTGGATTGTCCAGGGTTCGTCAACATGGATCTGCGGATGTCGAAGTTCTTCCGGCTCGGGCCGCATCGGGTCGAGTTCATCGCACAGCTGTTCAATGTTTTCAACCGTGCAAACTTCGCAACGCCGAACGGAAGCGTTACCGCCGGCAACGACACGAACGGCCGGCCGCTCTTCGGACAGTCGCAGTCGCTGCTGACGAACATCAACGCCCCGTCACGGCAGGCTGAGTTCGCCGTGCGATATCAGTTCTGATGTCGTGGATCGATCTGAACTGCGACCTCGGTGAATCGTTTGGCCGCTGGTCGCTCGGTCATGACGCGGAGGTGATGCAGAACATCACCTCCGCCAACGTCGCATGCGGATATCACGCGGGCGACCCGAATGTCATGCGGGACACCGTCCGCTTGGCACGCTCGAAGGGGGTCGCCGTCGGCGCACATCCCGGCTTTCCCGACCTCGTTGGATTCGGGCGACGAAACATGGCGGCGTCGCCGCGAGACGTCGAGGACTTCGTCCTTTATCAGATTGGGGCGCTCCACGCGATTGCCGCCGCGGAAGGCGTGAGGCTCCAGCACGTCAAGGCCCATGGCGCGCTCTACAACATGGCAATTCGCGACCGGGTGCTCGCCGACGCAATCGCGCGGGCGGTTTCCGCGTTCGACCGATCCCTCATTCTTTTTGGGTTGCCTGGTACCGAGCTCCTGCGCGCAGGGGAAGCCGCAGGCCTGCCCGTCGCGGCCGAAGGGTTTGCGGATCGCGCGTACGAGCCTGACGGTTCGCTGACGCCGCGGAGCCGTCAGGGCGCGGTCATCCACGATCCCGATGAAGTCGTCCGGCGCGCCGTCCGCATGGCGCGCGACGGCGTCGTCACGGCGACCAACGGACAAGACGTCCCGATGCGTGTTGCCACGATTTGCACGCATGGCGACACGCCTGGCTCGCACGAGTTGACGCGGCTCCTGCGAGCCGGACTCGAGCGCGAAGGAATCGTCGTAAAGAGGCTCGCGTGACGACGAGCGCGACGCTCGGGCGATCGACGTGACATCGTGGTGGAGCACCGGCACGCCAGACGCGCGTCGCGCGCTCTTCGCCGCGACGCTGGGGTGGATGCTCGATGCCTTCGACGTCACGCTGTTCGCGATGACGCTCCCCGCCCTCAGCGCGGATCTCGGACTCACGTCGAAACAGGGAGGGCTCCTCGGCTCCACGATGCTGGTCGTCGCGGCGTTCGGTGGGTTTGCGTTCGGCTGGATTGCCGATCGCTTCGGTCGCACGCGCGCGTTGATCCTCAGTGTCCTCGTGTATTCCGTTTTCACGGCCGCGTGCGGGTTCGCCCAGAACTTCTGGCAGTTCGTCGCGTTTCGCGCGCTGCTCGGGTTTGGCATGGGCGGTGAATGGGCGAGCGGTGCCGCGCTCGTGTCGGAAACGTGGCCAACCGAACATCGCGGCAAGGCCCTGGGGCTGATGCAGAGTGGATGGGCCGTTGGGTACGCGATCGCCGCCGGAGTGAATGCGCTCGTGCAGCCCGCGTTCGGCTGGCGGGCGGTGTTCTTCGTCGGGATTCTTCCCGCGCTCTTTACGATCTGGATTCGGCGCCGGGTGAAGGAGCCCGAAATCTGGATAAGACGAGCGGCGTCATCGACGCCGGCTGCCGGCCTCGCCGCGCTGTTTCGCGGAAGTCTCGCGCCGCTGACCGTCGCACTCACGCTGATGAACACCTGCACGCTCTTCGGATGGTGGGCTTTCTATCTATGGCTTCCAAGCTTCCTGACGGCGCCTCCGGCTCGAGGCGGCGTGGGGCTTCAGCTCATTTCGAGCTCCGCGTTCATCATCGTGATGCAGGCGGGCATGTGGTTCGGGTACGTCACGTTCGGCTTCATCAGCGATCGCGTCGGCCGCAAGCGGACGTACGTCGCATACCTCATTACTGCCGCGATCCTGGTGTTCGTCTACGTGTCGCTTCGCGCGCAGATGCTGCTGCTCGTCCTCGGGCCGTTCGTTGCATTTTTCGCGACCGGATATTTCAGCGGCTTCGGCGCGGTGACGGCCGAGATTTACCCGACGACAATCCGTGCGACCGCCCAGGGCTTCACATACAACACCGGGCGCATCGTCAGTGCGCTCGCGCCGTTGACCGTCGCCGCCCTGGCGCAGACGCACGGTTTTGGGACTGCGTTGACTATCTCATCCGCGGCGTTTCTTCTCGCTGCAGTGATGTGGGTATGGATCCCTGAAACCAAAGGCAGAGCGCTCGCGTAGCAGAATGCTGAAAACGCATCTGCGAGAGGTTCCCGGTTCACAGTTCCCGGTTCCCAGTTCTTGGTTCCTCGTTCGGACTACGATCTCGAACCAGCTTTGAACCGAGAACCGGGAACCGGGAACCTCGCGGCGCGTTGTTGCGGCCCGGCATCCGCGCGGCCGAACGTGGTGTCCAATTACTATGCGGAGGGACTGCGACCGCTTCGCCTCAGGAGCGTCATGGCATTCCTTTCCGACTCATCCACACGATTCGCGCAAATCCTCGTCCGAATCGCGCTGATCATCCTTTCGTCGAGCACCTCAGCCTGTCTCGTTCTGAGCATGAATCCCGCGTACGACGACGAGTCGTTGGCTTGGGATCCGGCGCTGGTCGGAGAGTGGCAGGACGCCGACGACAAGGCGTCGCTGGTGATCGAGCGCGCCGAATGGAAGTCGTATCGCGTGCACTACGTTCACCCGATCGAGACCGGTGACGTGACGGCGTATCTCACTTCGATCGGAGACCAGCGATACCTCGACGTGATGCCCGCCCGCGGCGAGGACCGCGGGTCGTTCCTGATCCCGGTGCACGCGATTCTGAAAGTTCGCCTCGATCAGGATCGCCTCGAGCTGACGCCGCTGTCATACGACTGGTTCTACGATCACGTCCGGACGACCGATCAAGTCGCGCCACTTTCGGTGACGCTCGATCAGAAGAGGAACGCGCTGCTGATTTCCCCGACCGCACGTCTGAGAACGTGGCTGCAAGCCCAGCCAGTGGATGGCCCGATGTTCGGCGCCGCCGCCGTGTTCGAAAGGGAAAAGGCAAAAGGGACAATGGGAAAGCGATAGAGGCCCGTTTTCCCTTGCCTTGCCCCTTTTCCCTTGTCCCTTTTCCCTTTTGCTGGCCCCGAGTAGACTGCGAACTGTGCTAAGGGGCGTTCGTGCCGCGCTCGTCAAGAAAGTTCAGCCGGTCAGCATCCACGGGCAGATCTCGCTCGACATTTATTTCGTAGATCCCGATGATCCGGAGGGGCAGGTCAGCCTGGCGCGAATTGGTCCCGAGGCAGTACCCCGGCATCTCGAGCCCGGCGACAGGGTCGATCTCCACTACGTGCTGGGCGTCGTCACGAGCATTACCAGGGCCGAATGAGCGAATGAGATTGACGCGCGCAGAAATTTGCATTGGCCGTGGGTTTGCTACAAACTTATAGAGCCCCCCGCGTCTCCTGAAGCAGGAGCTTCTCCTCCATGCGAGTTCGTGTCCGGCCGGGCCGCGCCGCGGCGCTCCTCGTCGTCGTCGCCTCAGCGGTTTCGGTAGTTGCACAGACGGGTCAGGCGCCATCATCGGCAAAGGCTCCCAGCGCCACGCCAGCGGAGCTGCCGACGGCGCGGCAGATCATCGATCGACATGTCGCCGCTATCGGGGGAAGGGCGGCGATCCTGCGTCACACGTCGATGCACGCGATTGGGACGGTTGCCGTTCCGTCAGCGGGCATGGCCGGCACGTTCGAGGTATTCGCCGCGAAGCCCGACAAGACAGTGACGCGGATAACGCTCGGCGGCATCGGGGACGTCCAGGAAGGATTCGACGGACGCAACGGCTGGTCGATATCCGCAATGACCGGTCCGACGCTGCTCCAAGGCAAGGAGCTCGAGCAGAGGAAGTTCGACGCCGACTACTACGGCGATCTGAAGGCGGACGACAAGTACGAATCAATGACGACGGTGGAGAAGGCCAACTGTCCGGGCGGTGAAAGCGCGCAGTCCGCCGCGCAAGGACAGGCGTGCTACAAAGTGCGGCTCGTTCGAAAGGGTGGCGGCGAGGACTTCGAGTTCTACGACGTCGAAACCGGCTTGAAAGCGGGTGGCATTGCGACGCGCGATACGCCAATGGGTGCGTTCACGCAGACGACCATCGAGAGCGACTATCGACAATTCGGCGGCATCATGCAGCCTACGACGATCAGAAGCACGATCATGGGCCTTCAGCAGGTGATCACGATTGCATCCGTGGAGTTCGACAAAGTCGATCCGGTCGTGTTCGAGCCGCCGGCCCCGATCAAGGCGCTCTTGAAGTGACGAATCGAAAGATCGCTCTCGCGCTCGCCTGCGCCTTGAGCGCGCCGATTGCCGCCGAGACTCCCCTCGCGGTCGAAACGTTCGACGCCGCCTGGAAGATCGTTCGGGACTCGCACTTCGATCCGCACATGAACGGTGTGGACTGGAATGCCGTTCGCACCGAGCTGCGACCTCGCGCGGCTGCAGCGGCGACACCCGCCGAGCTTCGTGCGGTCATTCGCGAGATGCTAGGGCGTCTCGGGCAGTCGCATTTTGCCCTGATTCCGTCCGCGTCCGATACGTCCGGCGCCGACGTGGTGGACACACACGGCGATCCCGGCTTCGATGTTCGGCTCGTGGGGCGTGACATGCTGGTCACCCACGTCGACGCGACTGGAGGAGCTGCCGATGCCGCCGTTCGGCCCGGGTGGCGACTTTTGGCCGTCGGATCGAAGCCGGTGAGCGCTTTGATCGACGCGTTTCCTTCGGGCACACCGGACCGTCTGCTGCAAGTCGAGGCATGGCGCGCCATAGAGAATCGGTTGCGCGGGCCGGAGCATTCGGCGGTGACGGTCACGTTCGACGATGGAACCGGCAGGAGTGTTGCAAAGGCGATCGAGCGACGCCCCGAGCCTGGGGAGCCTGTCACCGTCGGTCACCTGCCGACGATGCACGTGAGAGTCGATGCCGAACGCCAGCGAACGCCGTCCGGCGCATCGGTGGGCGTGATTCGATTCAACGTCTGGATGGCGGCGGTCGATGCGCAGTTTCAGGACGCCGTCGACAATTTCCGTCAGGCCGATGGCATCGTGATCGACCTCCGGGGCAATCCCGGCGGCCTGGCGGCGATGCTGATGGGCATTTCGGGGCACTTCCTCGAGGAGCGAAAGCCGCTCGGCGTGATGAAGACGCGCGACAGCGAATTCCGGTTCGTCGCGAATCCGCGGCTGGTCAGCGCCACGGGCACAAAGGTTCGACCGTTTGCGGGTCCCGTCGCGATTCTGGTCGACGCGCTCACCGGCAGCGCATCGGAATGCTTCACGGGCGGCATGCAGGCAATCGGGCGCGCCCGCGTGTTCGGTCAGCCCTCGATGGGGCAGGCACTACCCGCGCTGTTCGACAAGCTGCCGAACGGTGACGTGCTGATACACGCGTACGCCGATTTCGTGACCGCGGATGGTACGCGCCTCGAAGGGCGCGGCGTCATTCCCGACGAACAGGTGCCGCTCCACCGCGAGGATCTCGTCGCGGGTCGTGATGCCCCGCTCCTGACGGCGCTCGAATGGATCGATCGGGCGCGGCGCGGAACCGCCGTGCAATAGCGTTGAAGAACGAAGGTTTTGTAGGTCGCTGTTGTTGCGCCTGCCGGATGCGCTCTGTTAGACTCATCTGGCCTGCGCCAGCAGTCTTTTCCAACTGACAATCGCGAGTAGTTCGGGGGAGTGAATGGAGCAGCGTCGGCTGCGTCTCGGAGACATATTGGACGACTACTGTCCGCGCGAGCGTCGCGTAACGAACCATGCGATTGTCGCCATGGTCGACGAGGACGTGAAGCAGACCCGCTGCACGACCTGCGACGCAGAGCACGCCTACAAGGGCGGTAAGGCGCCTCGGCGACGAAAGAAGGAAACGCCCGCGACGCTCTACAAAGAAGTGCTCGAGAGCATGCCCGACAGTGACGGGGCGATGCTCGTGAGCACTCCGGTCGCCGACGCGGCAGATACCGAGTCGACCAGCGTGACCCCGGACGAAGACACCCCCCACGCGGCAGCAAGCCTTCCTGAAACTCACGACGACGTACAAAGTGAGCCAGAAAGCTCTGAGCCAGTGAGTGCCAGCGACAGTCCATCGGCTCTTGATGCCTCCGAAACCTCACTGCCCGCAGACACGGAGCCCGAGGAAGACGCGCAGCCCGAGGAAGACGCGCAGCCGCTCGCGGCGGCGGAAGACGGACCAGTGCATCGCCCGCTGATCCGCGCAACGTTGCCTCGTCCCGAGGGTCAGAAGGACACGCGGCCGTTGCCTGAATTCACCATCCGTCACGCCGGGCCGCGCAACAACGGGAATTTCCGCGGCGATCAACGCATGAAGCCGCGTGGCGGCCAGGGACCCAACGGCGGTCGTGGACAGCGCTTCGGTGTGTCGCGTCCCGGAAGCGCGGGTCGCGGCATGCCCGGTCGCGGCCAAAGCGGCGGCGGGTTCCGCGCGTCCCAGCCCACACGTCGGGGCGGCAAGAAGCGTTCGAGATAGAATCCTCCGTCGATAGCCCTTCACCGAGTTCCGTCGTCCCTCTTCGCGGAGCGAGCCGATGCACGTAGTGACTGCCGTGCTGTGGCTTGCCCTCTTGCACCCCAGCACGCTCGATTCGCGTGCGGCGGCATCAGGTCAGGCGCAGCAACCTCAGACGACGACCATCACCTTCGAGCCCACTCAAGGCGTACCGACATTCGCGGTACGCGAACCGGTCCTGCGCATCAAACCCGGCACGATCGTGCAATCGCGTACGTTTTCGCGCAGCGGCGATTACTACGAGAAAGCCGGTGGCGCGTGGCCCGGTGAGGTCGGACCGTTCTACATCGAAGGCGCAACACCCGACGACACGCTGGTCGTGCGCCTCCTGCGCGTGCGCCCGAATCGCGACACCGCGGTGTCGGCGGTCAATCCAAATGGAATCAGCGCGGTCGCGGGAGATTCCCGCACGCGCATGCTGAACGATCCGTTGCCCGCGCGCCGGTTCGTGTGGCATCTCGATCGTACGCGCAATGTCGGCACTCTCGATCTCCCCAACTCGGCATCGAAGTCGATCGAGATGCCGCTCCGGCCGATGCTCGGGCGTCTGGCTGTCGCTCCGGCTGGTGAAGAGGCGTATGGCGGCCTGTGGCCCGGCAACTTCGGCGGCAACATGGACGCGGCCGACGCGCGCGAGGGCACGACGATGTACCTGCCGATCTTTCACGAGGGCGCGCTCTTTTATTTCGGCGACGGTCATGCGCTCCAGGGCGATGGCGAGATCTGCGGCTCCGGGCTCGAGACGACGATGGACGTCACGTTCCAGTTCGATCTCGTGAAGGGTCGACGCATTCGCTGGCCACGGGCGGAAGACGCCGAGGACATCATGGTGCTCGGCAGCGGCCGCCCGCTCGTCGATGCGTTTCGCATCGCACAGGTCGAGCTCATCGACTGGCTCGTGGACGAGTACGGCTTCGAGCGCATGGAAGCGTATCAGGTCATCTCGCAAGGCGGCCACACGCGTGTGGCCAACGTCGTCGATCCCAACTACACGGTCGTTGCGAAGTTCCCGAAGAAGCTGCTGCCGCCTAAGCGCTGAATGCTGAAAAGAAGCTAGAATCCGAAGCGGGAGCAGCCGGCTTTCGGCTCAAGTCTTTGGCTTTGGGCCTACCCTGTTCTGTAGGTCCTGTCGGGCAAGGGGTTGATCCTTACGCTCCGACTTCTTTGAGACGGCCCGCGCCCAAAGTCTAAAGCCCAGAGCCTAAAGCCGAGAGCCGTTTCGCACATCTTCTTATGTCCGACCTGAGTGGCAAGACCGGACTGATCGTCGGCATTGCAAACAAGCGCTCCATTGCGTGGGCCATTGCGCAGGCCGCAACGGCTGCGGGCGCGCGGCTCACGGTGACGTATCAAGGCGAGCGGCTCGAAGAGAACGTCCGCGAGTTGGCGAGCGAACTGAGGGATCCGCTCGTGCTCCCGTGCGATGTGACCGACGATCGGCAGATCGCGAGCGTATTCGAGTCGATCGATCGTGAGTTCGGTGGACTGGATTTTCTGGTCCACGGGGCGGCGTTTGCGCCGCCGGAGGCGCTATCGTCGCCATTCGTGGAGACTACCCGTGAAGGGTTCCGCCTATCGCTCGACGTCAGCGCGTATTCTCTCGTTGCGCTGGCGCGCGGTGCGATGCCGCTGATGGAGCGGCGCGGCGGCGGGAGCATCCTCACGCTGACGTATCTGGGCAGTCAGCGCGTATTCCAGAACTACAACGTCATGGGCGTCGCGAAAGCGGCGCTCGAAGCCTGCGTGCGTTACCTAGCCGCGGACCTCGGGCCGAAGGGAATTCGGGTCAACGCGATATCGGCCGGACCCATCAAGACGATCGCGGCCTCCGGCATTGCCGGATTCTCGCGTATCCTGCAGCACTACCGCGACCGTTCCCCGCTGCGGCGAACGGTCGAGACGGCCGAGGTCGCCGATGCCGCCCTGTTCCTGCTCGGCCCGGCGGGTCGAGCCATCACCGCCGAAGTGCTGATGGTCGACAGCGGCTATCACGCCACGGGCATGTAGCTTGCACAAATCAACAGGAGGAGAGAGAAGACAAACCAACAGGAGAAAGGGAGAAACCGTACTAGGTTTCTCTTTCCTTCTCCCGTTCTCCTGTTATTTCCCTTCTCCTGTTCGTCGGAGGGCATTTCGATGAAGAAGTACAGCCACGCTACGACGATGCTGCTGGCGTTGACGCTAATCGCTCCGCTCCTCGCCGCGGCATGCGGCAAGACGACCGGCGAGACGATAGACGATGCAACAGTGACGACGAGAGTGAAAACGGCCCTCCTCAACGATCCAGACGTCGGCGGCCTCCGCATCGATGTCGACACGTTCAAGGGGGTGGTGACGCTCTCGGGCGCGGTGAAGTCGCCGGCCGAGCGCGACAAGGCCGTTGCCATCGCGCGCCAGATCGGCGGAGTAAAAGACGTCAAGTCGACTCTACAGGTACAGCAGGAAGAAAGTACGAAGTAAGAAGTACGAAGTAAGAAGTTCGAGGTACGACGAACGACGTTCTTAAACTTCTTACTTCGTACTTCTTACTTCGTACTTTCCTACCACTCTTCCACTCGGATTTTGCTCTTCGGGATCCCAAGCCCTACCAACATCAGCGGCACGTCCGCCACCATCGGTGCCGGGCCGCAGACGAAGCAGAGCGTATCGCGGCGATCGACGAGCGGCAAGAGGCGCGCCGCTCCAATGCGTCCGCGTCCGCCGCGCCAGCCGGTGCCGACTTCGCCCGTCGCGGTGAGCGTTAGCTCGAGGCGTCGGACGCGCGCGACCGCGCGCAGCTCGCGGACGTACGGAAACTCTCCGGGCGTTCTCGCGCTATAGAGAAGCCGCGCGCGGCCCGGCACGCTCGCGAGCTGCATGTGGCGGATCATCGATCGAATGGGTGCGATGCCCGTGCCGCCGGCGATGAACAGAAAGTGACGATCGCGCGGCCGGGCCGGAAAGGTGAACGAGCCGAAAGGTCCGCGCAAGGCGATCCGCATGCCTCGCCCGATCCGATCGAACTTGTGTCCCCAGCGTCCGGAAGGCTCGACCTTGATGAGAAACTCGAGCCAGCCGAACCGGCGCGTTTCCTCGGGGCATGAGGCGATGGAGTAAGGAACGCGTTCCTCGCGTCCCGCGATCCCGATCATCACCGTCTGACCGGATTCGTAGACGAACCGTTGGCCGTCAAGATCGAGCCGCACGATGCGTGTCGATGGCGTCTCGCGACGAACGCTGCTGACCCTCAAGACGAGGGAATCGGACACTGTTGAATCTTACGCTGACCGGTCGCTCGGTCGCCCGTTCAGTAGCTGGTAGATCGGTGCGCCGTCACCGTTCAGCGGCGGCGGGTGCCGCAGCAGCGCGCTTGCGCTCCGCCTTGTCGAGGTACATGCGCGTATCGGCGATCGCGATGATCTCTTCGTACGGTTCGCCGTCCCGCGGAAACACCGCCACGCCAACGCTGATCCCGAGGCGCAGGCGCTTGCCGGGGCGCGCCTCGAAGTACACCTCGTCGACCTCTTTTTGCAGCTCGTGCCGCTTCTGGTTGGCCTCTTCGATATTGCACCCCGAGAGGACGACGATGAACTCGTCGCCGGCGTAGCGGACGCAGATGTCGTACGGGCGAATTGCCGCGCGCAGGACACGCGCAACCTCACAAAGCGCGCGGTCGCCGGTGTGATGGCCGTGCTGATCGTTGATGTCCTTGAAGTTGTCGAGATCCATGACCATCAGCGCGACTTCGGAACCGAGCCGCTGCGCGCGCGCGAGCTCCCGCGTGAGGTGCATGAAGAGGAAGCGTGTGTTCGGGAGGCCTGTCAACGGATCGGTCAGCGAGTCTTCCTGGGTCTGCTCGAAGACCATCGAGTTGTTGATGACCGCGGCCGCCTGTTCCGAAACGCGGTCGAGCAGCCGCCGATGATCGTCGCGGTAGAAGTCGGGTTCGACGTGGTACACGGAGAGCGTGCCGATGAAGCGGCCATTGAACAGCAGCGGGCAGACGAGCGCGGACTGCAGCGTCGATGAGACGGCGTTCAGACCAGCCGCTTCGAAGTCGGCGCTGGGTCTCGCGTTCACGACCGGTTGGCGGTTGCGCGCGACCCACCCCGTGAGTCCTTCGCCGTTGGGCACCGCGACTTGCTGAATGATCTCCGCATCGGTCCCGGTCGCAAAGCGACAGCGCAGCACTTCGTGGTCCTCGTCGTACACGAACAGCGCCGTGCACGAGAACGGGACGAGATTGCTCAGTTTTGCGGAGATGAGGCCCATGGTGTCCGAAACACCAAGGCTCGTACCCATCGCCTGCGCGATTTCGTACAGCGCGTAGATCTCGCGGTGCGCGAGGGCGATGTCATCGAACACACTTTTTTTCGTCGACTCTGCCACGATGCCGGTTGCGGGCCGCCCGTGTTGTGCCGCGGTGCTGTCTGCCGCCGGCTTCCGGAGCACGTGCTCGAGTCGCGCGGCTTCGGACTGAAGCGAGGGCAGCAAATCGATGAACGTCGAAACCACGACCGGGTCGAGCGCGGTGCCAGCCTCGCGCTGCAGCAACGTTACGGCTGCGTCGCTGTCCATCGCTCGATGGTATGCCCGCTCGGCTACGAGCGCGTCGAAGTAGTCGACGACCGAGAGAATCCGTGCGCCCAGCGGAATCTCGGTCCCGCGAAGACCCGCGGGGTATCCGGTCCCGTCCCACCGTTCGTGATGGCTCAGAATCAGCGGCGCGACGGGGTACGGGAACGGAACCGAGCTGACGATGTCGGCGCCGACCTTGGGGTGCGCACGAATCTTGTCGAACTCCTCCGGCGTCAGCGGTCCCGGCTTCGAGAGGATGTGCTCGGGCACCGCGAGCTTCCCGATATCGTGCAGCAGTGCCGCCGTCTTCACGCCCTGGACTTCCTTGTCGCTCATCCCCATCGCGCGGGCAACCGACGCAGCGTACAGCTGGACCCGCCGGATGTGTGATTGCGACGTCTGATCCTTCGCGTCGATGGCGAGCGCAAGCGCTTCGATCGTCGCAAGGTGAAGGTCCGCCATCTCGCTGACGTGCCGTTGCTCGTCCTCGATCCGGCCCAGATACACCTTGTAGCTGCGATAGGTCAGGTACAACGGCGCGGCGGCCAGCGGCGCGAGCCACTTGCCCGGGAACTCCGCCGTGATCCACGCGGCGACTGCCGCGACGCTCGTCCCCACGAAGTAGCTCGGTGCGCTCCAGAGAAAATTCTCGTTCCAGACCTTCCTGACCGATTCGCCAGTCGACAGCGCAATTGCCGTTGCGACGCCGACCGTGTTCACCATGAAATATGTCGTGGCGGCGCCGACGAGCGGTCGCCCGAGGGTCTGCAGGCCCAGGCTCCCCGGCACGCCACCAAGCCAGACGTAAACGGCGCCGGCGGCCTGAACGGTCAGCACGAGGCACGCCATGCTGAAGAGCGTTCGGTGCGGAGGATTTGGTTCCTTGCTGCGGAACGTGCACTGACTGAACGCGCTCGTTGCCGCCACGATCATGGTCGGTCCCGGTCCGATCAACAGCAGCGAGGCGAAGTCAACCGCGTAGGAGACCGACATCGTCGATCCGCTTCGCGTCAGCGGCAGGTTCAGTTTGTAGACGGATGTGGCCGACGAAAGGACGAGGAGGAGCAGAAACAGACCCGGCGAACCGCCGAGCGAGCGGAAGGGGAAAAAGGCGGCAAACACGACTACCCCTGTCCCAATCACAGCGGACACGTAAATGCGTGCGCCAATCGGGAGGCTCCTCACCGGCCCGCCCCGCCATAGCTCGCGTCAGGTTGCTCTGCGCGCGAAGGAGGACTCGTCTCGCCGTCGCTCGCCTCACGATTCACGCCGAGCGAAGAGGAGCCCGTCACGCCATACCTCGCGTCCCGGTCCCACGCGATCGAAGGGGAAAAATGCTGCGCAAGCTGCACGGCAGCGCGCGCATCGAGAAAGCCGGCACCCTGCGTGAATTGATCGTAGCGGCTCTTTTTCTCTGCGCTCGTCTGGAGAATGTACTTGACGGCCCCCGGATCCAGCGTCGGGTTCGCCTGCAGCATCAAGGCGATCGTTCCCGTCACGACCGGCGCCGCCATGCTCGTCCCGCTCAGTCGCAGATGCGGCGCTCCGACGCCGTCCCCGCCGCCTCCATCCTGCGAGCGTCCATGCAGCGCGAACAGGGCACTCGCCGGATCCGCGATGGATTCGATGCCGACACCGGGAGCGACCAGATCCGGCTTCGCCTCGCCATCGATCGACGACGGACCGCGCGAGCTGAATGGCGCCACGACGTCATCGTTCCGATCCGCGGTGCCCATATCGTTGCAGGCGCCAACCGTCAGCACCCACGGCGCGTTCCCCGGTGATGTGATTCCGCCGGACTGCGGAGCTCCCTGCGCGTTCAGCCCCAGGTTTCCGGCAGCAGCGACGACGACGATGCCGGCGTCGACCGCGCGTTTTGCGGCGAGCGCGAGCGGATCGGTGTTGTACGACTCGTAGACGCCGGCCGCGACCGAGAGATTGATTACCCGGATGTTGTAGATGTCGCGCTTGGCAATCGCGTAGTCCACGGCCGCGATCACGTCGCTCGTGTACCCGCCGCCGCCGGCATTGAGTGCCTTCAGCACTATCAGATTGGCGCGGGGCGCGATGCCGCGTGGACCGCCGTTCGTGTCGTCGCTCTTGCCAGCAATGATCCCCGCGACGTGGGTGCCGTGACCGTAATCGTCGTAGGTCGCCGGCAGGAAGTTGACGAAATCCGCGAAGTGAACCACCCGTCGCTCGAGCAGATCTTCATGAGAGGGCGTAATGCCGGAATCGATCAGCGCAACCCCCACGCCCGATCCATCGAAGCCGAGATTCTCCTGCACCCACCGGGCGCCGGTCGTCGTGGCGGTTCGATCGATCGTCCCGACGACGGGCCTGTCGAGACTGACGCTCAAGACTTCGGGTATCGACGCGAGGGCGCGGAGCGCCCGGTCCGGGACAACAGCCATCAGCGTGTTGTCCCGAGACAGGTTGCCCGCGAACGTGGCGCCGAGACTGCGGACCGCGAAGTCGATCGAACACCCCGCACACGTGCGCACGATGACGCGCGACGTGCTCCGCGCTTCGTGAGCGCGCCGCACAAGTGCTGCATCGAGCTTGGCGTCCGCGACGTGGCCCTGCGGGACCGGCGAGGACACCACGACGAACGCGACGAGTACGCAGTGACGAAGTCGCGAACGCACCATCGGTACAGAGCACCGTCCTTTTTGGGGGACCGGTGCGGAACTGCAATTGATCTGCCCGGAACACCACGGCCGGGGTGAGTGGCGTAAACGATAGAGGAAAAGGAGATTACTGGCAAGCCTCAACCGGCCGCTGGCGCGGGGCATGCGCCTGGTTGTCCAGTTTCAGCACACCAGATGTCGCATCGAGCCGTAAACGTCTGCGAACACGCGAGTACCGTCGCAGCCGCCATGCGCCCGCGAGTGATGGGTCGTCAGGCCAAAGCACACCGGCCTGATGAGCCTTTCTCCGGCTATTCGTCGGGCCTGGATGTCTTGTTTCGGACTGCCTTCGGTTCGCTTTCGAGCCCGTACTCGAGGATTTTTCGATACAGCGTTCCTCGGCTGATCTCGAGGACCGAAGCCGCCTGCTTCTTGTTCCAGTTGACGCTCTCGAGCACTCGAACGATGTGGGCGCGCTCCGCCTCCGCGAGCGAGGGCAGCCGCTCGCGCGGCGTGTCGACGGGAGCCTCGCTGGCGTGCAGGAATTCGATGTCACCCGGGCGAATCACCCTTCCCGGCGAGGAGAGCGCGGCACGCGAGACCGTGCTCTCCAGCTCACGGATGTTTCCGGGCCAGTGATACTGCATCAGCAAATCGATGGCTTCCTTCGAGAAGCTCTTGCCATCGAGCTGGAGACCATTTGCCGCGCAGTATCGAGCGAGGAACCGCTGGCCGAGCACGGGAATGTCGCTGGCGCGCTCGCGTAGCGACGGCAGACGGATGGAGAAGGCGTTCACGCGATAGTACAGGTCTTCGCGGAACCGCGAGTCGCGCACGAATTGATCGAGCGGGCGATTCGTCGCGGAGATCAGCCGGAAGTTGACTTCGATCGACGTGTTGCCGCCGAGCCGCTCGAACCGGTGCTCCTCGAGGACGCGCAGCAGCTTGGCTTGCGCGATCATCGAGAGATCGCCGATCTCATCGAGGAAGAGTGTGCCGTTGTTCGCGAGCTCGAGCCGTCCGGGCTTGCGATCGTGGGCGCCGGTGAACGCGCCCTTCTCGTATACGAAGATCTCCGATTCGAAGAGCGTGTCCGGAAGGGCCGCGCAGTTGACAGCCTGGAACTTGTTGTTGGCGCGACGACTCAGCTCGTGAATCATCCGCGCGACGACTTCTTTACCCGATCCTGTCGGCCCGAGGATCAGTACCGAGATGTCCGATTTGGCGGCGGTGCGGATCCACTCGAACACGACGAGCATCTTCTCGTCACGGCCGATCATCTCGCGGAAGCGCTGAACGGCAGGGGACCGATCCTCGTGGCTGACGGTCGCGCGTCGCTCGAGGAACTGATCGAGCAGATCACGAATCGCTTCCTGCTCCGGCTGCACGAACGAATACCGGGGCACACCGCTGCCCGCGACACGCTGCGCGACGCCGAACGCGACCAGCTCGCGGATGCAGTTCTCGACGTCGAGCCGCATGCGGCCAAACGTCTGCATCAAGGCTTCGACATCGAACGCTTCCTCGGGCCGGGCGCACAGGAAGCGCAGCAGCGCCGCGCGAAGCGGCGATTGGACCAGCGCCTGAAAACGCGTCTCGATTTCGGTGGGCTCTACACGCCGGCCGGCGGCGGAAACATTCTCCACGGGGCTTCCCCTAGGTCCGGCCCTCGCCCGGGCCAGGCGTGGCGGACGAGCGACCGCGATAATACTCCGATTGAAAGCGCTCGATCAGCCGCTTCATCTCGACGGCGTCTCCCTTCCGGTGGCCGTGGCAGCGCACGGGGCTGGCCCCGCCGGAGCTCTCGATCAGCACGTCCGAGAAGAACATGTTGCGATCGATCAGGACCGACGCAACGTGCGCGATGTGCATCGACTGCTCGCGCGCGCCGAACCATTCCGGTGTGAAGTGCACAACCGAGGTTGGCGTCACCGCGACCTGGGTCGGGAACAGCCGGTTGCCACGACTCAGACGGCTCGCGCGGAAGACGTGCGGCCCGGGCATCTTGCGACCCTTCGCCCAGAAGAACACGATGGCTGCGATGACCAGGACTGCCGCGAACAGCGCGACGATCCAGAGAAGGTCAGTGCCGGAGCCAGCGGTGGAATCGGGCATGCGTCGAATCGGATGCGGAAGACAAGCCGGCGGGCGACTAAACTTCGCTCCGCGAGCAGCCCCGTGTCAAGCGTTTTCGGCTGTTCGCGGAGTTATCTGTATTCGACCCTTCTCAAACCCGCCAAATTGAGCGTTTTCGCTGTCACGGCGCCGCCGGCGTCCTCACAACGATCACGAGGGTACGAAGACCACGAGAGCGCATTTCATGTCTTTGAGCTTACATCGTGGTCTTCGGATCTTCGTGATTTTCGTGAGAAGCCCGTGGACTGTTTCCTCGACGCCATCCGGCAAAGTGGTCGTGGCGGGGTGATGCTAAGCTAGACGGCCGGAGGTCTTCGTCGTGCCGCACCGAGCGCCTGGCGCCCCGGATCATCACGGTCATCATTACTTGAGCGGCCAGGCCATCACCTACTACCGCCCCCGTGGCAGCGCAGATGTCCGACAGCTCATCGACGACGGGTTTCAGGCGTTCAACGCCGGCCGACTCTCCGAAGCGTGCCACATCTTCACGGAGAAGATGCTCGATCCGGCGAACGACACGACGATCGGATTGACGATCGCCGGCGCGATGACACCCGCCGGGCTCGGCGGATGCGTCATCGAGCTGATGGATCGCGGTCTCGTGGACTTCATCATCAGCACCGGGGCCAATCTTTATCACGACCTCCACTATGCGCTGAATTTCACGCTCCACCGCGGTTCTCCGTTTCTCGACGACGTCGAGCTCTACGAGCAGGGGATCATCCGGATCTACGACGTTCTCTTCCCGGCGAGCGTGCTCCTCGAAACGGACGCGTACATTCGGGATTTTCTTCAACGCACGACGCTTTCCGGTCCGATCTCGTCGTCCGAGCTCCACTACGCGCTGGGACAGGATCTGCTCGGCCACCATCCAGGCTGCGGGGAATACTCGGTCGTCGCGCGCGCATCCCTCGCGGGCGTTCCGATCTACACGTCGTCTCCGGGAGACAGCTCGATCGGGATGAACATCGCATACCACGAGCTGATGAACGGCGGCACGCTCATGATCGACCCGAATCGCGACGTGAATGAAGTGTGCGCGATCATCCTTGCGGGACGGCAGAACGGATGCGTCATCCTGGGCGGCGGCTCGCCGAAGAATTTCTATCTACAGGGACAGCCCACACTCTGGGAGGTCTATGGCATCCCGAAAGGTGGGAACGACTACTTCATTCAGATCACGACGGATCAGGTCGTGTGGGGCGGCCTGTCGGGTGCAACGCCGGCCGAGGCGGTGAGCTGGGGCAAGGTCAATCCGGGCGTGCTGCCGGATACCGTAGTCGCGTACTGCGATTCGACGATCGCCTTTCCGCTCTTTTGCGAGTATGTAATCGGCTCGAAGCACGGTCGGCGCACGCGTCGCGAGCTGGTGCACAAACGCGACGTGCTCGTCGCGGACCTGTTGCGCCAGGCGAAGGACGCGCGCGCGTCGAAACCGATTACTTCCGAGCCCGCTGAAATCGACAGGCACAGGTGATGGGGACGCTCTCCTCAGAGCTCACGCCGTACATCACTGGTTCGGCTCCGCAGCCGCGCGTCTACGTCGACGCGAATATTCCGAACGGTGTCGTCGAATACATGCGCGTCACACTGCGCTGGGACGTCTTCTTCGTGCTCGAGCACGACAATCTCAGGCGCGCGCCGGACGTCGAGCACTATCGGCTGGCGCGACAGCTCGGCCGCACACTCGTCACGCTCGATCGTGACTACGTCGATGACGAGCGGTTCCCGCCCGAACAGGGCGCAGGACTCATCGTGTTCTCTGCGCCTGACGAGCGGCGATTGCGAAAACTGATGCAGCGAGTCGACCGCGAGCTGTTCAGAGCTCCAGGCGCGACGGCGCTCCCGCTCGAGGGGCGGAAGCTCCAGTGGAACACATGATTCTGCTCTCCGGCGCAACCGTCGTCCTCCCCGATCGACTGCTCGGCCCGGCGACGGTCGTGATCGAAGGCGACACGATCGTGGAGGTCGTCGGAGGGACGCGCGCTGGTGGACCTGACGCGACCGTCGTCGACTGCACCGATCGATACGTTGTTCCCGGCTTCATCGACGTTCACGTGCACGGCGTCGAGGGAACGGATACGCTCGATGGTCCTGCCGCGATTGCACGGGTTGCCGAGCGGCTCCCTCGTTACGGCGTGACGGCGTTCTGCCCGACCTCCCTCGCGTGCACGCCGGGGAAATTGCGGACGATGCTGGAAGCCGTTCGGGCGGCGCGCGGGACGACGCCCGCGAACCACGCGCGGGTGCTCCCGGCACACCTCGAAAGCAATTTCATCAGCCCGGAGTTTTGCGGCGCCCAGCCGCTCGAGTGCTTGAGACTGCCGTATCGAAGTGGCGGCGAAGGAGAGTTCTCGGGGGCGGAGATTCTCGACGAAATCGCTGCGGCGCGGCCGGACGTCGGTATTCTCACGATCGCTCCGGAAATCGAGGGCGCGCTCGAGCTGATTCGCGATCTCGTCTCGAACGGTCACACCGTGTCACTCGGACACTCCGGTGCATCGTACGAACAGGCGATCGCCGGAATCGACGCGGGGGCGCGGCATGCGACGCATCTCTACAACCGCATGACTCCGATCTCGCATCGATCGCCGGGTCTGGCCGCGGCGGTGCTGGAGCACGAGGACGTCACCGCGGAGTTGATCTGCGACGGCGTTCACGTACATCCATCGATGGTGCGGATCGCTCTTTCGGCAAAGCAGCCGTCGGGGATCATGGCAATCACCGACGGGACCGCAGGCGCCGGGCTGCCGCGAGGCGCCCGCGCGACGATTGGCGGCCGCAACATCACCGTTGGCGACGCGGCCTACCTCGATGATGGCACTCTGGCTGGCAGCGTTCTGACCATGGACCGCGCGTTCGTCCGTCTGGTGACGAGCATGGGCGTCTGTCTCGTCGACGCCGTAACGATCTGTGCAACGACGCCAGCGCGATCGCTGGGTCTGCAGGGGTTCGGAGTCATCGCTTCGGGTGCGACGGCGGACGTCGTGGTCCTCGATCGAAGTCTGTCGGTCGTCCGGACTTATATCGGCGGTAGACAGGTGTGGGCCCGCGGATGAAGAGCGGCGGGGTCTAACCTAACAGGCACTGAAAAAAGACGGCCTGATGGGAAATGGCAAATGGGAAATGGCAGGATGTATAAGGGTTTCCCATTTCCAGACCCCCGGTTTTTCAGATCGGAAATTGGGCGACGAGGGGAACGCAGAGTTGACCAATCCCGTCTATGGCCATATGAGGTGTGCTGTTATGACAGGTGCGCTGATCTTTGCCCTCGCCTTCGGGTCCGCCTGCATGGTCAGCGTCGATTCCCAGGCCGAGGTGGTCCGCGAGGAACGGCGATTCACTGTCTCGGGCACGCCTGAGCTTCGGCTCGCCACGTTCGATGGGGCCATCGAGATCCAGTCTTGGGACAAGCCGGACGTGTTCGTCGAAATCGAGAAACGCGGAGCGACGCGCGAAGCGGTGGCGGAGCTGGAAGTCCGCGTCAATCAGAGTGGCAACCGGATCGAGCTCGAGGTCAAGCGTCCGCGATCCGAGGGGTTCGGCAGGATTGGTCTTCACCACTCGGCGTCAGCGAAGCTGATCGTCTCCGTTCCGCCTCGCGCGGATATCTGGGCCCGCAGCGGGGACGGATCGATCCGGATCGAGCGCGTCACAGGAACGATGGAGCTTCGAACGGGTGACGGGAGTATTCATGCGACCGACGTCAACGGGCAGCTCACATTGAACACGGGGGACGGCTCGATCAATGTTGATCGGGCAGAGGGACGGCTGGATCTGAACACCGGCGATGGCGGCGTGAACGTTTCGGGCAAGCTCACCGCCGTGAAGCTCCACACTGGTGATGGCTCGATTGTTTACCGCGCGGAACAGGGCACCGCGATGTCCGACGACTGGGAGATCACGACCGGCGATGGCGGCGTCACCCTATACCTGCCGCGAGAGTTCAGCGCGGAGCTCGACGCACACACGGGCGATGGCGGCATCAGCAACGAACTGAATGTCTCGGCTGTCGGCGGGGGGGAGGTCAGCCGCCGTACCGTGCGCGGCCGCATCGGCGACGGAGGCAAACTCCTTCGCATACGCACCGGGGATGGATCGATACGGTTGCACGTGTCGTGATCTCAATCCCTGATCACTAATCCCTGATCGTGAATCCTTAATCCTCGACTCTTCGGATCGTTGAATCGGTGAAAACGGTTCGCGACCCCTTGCAGAATCCGCCCTATTGATCTACGCACCTGCCGAGCTACGGAGTGACCCAGCGACCGAGCTACTTTTCTCAGCCCGCGTGGGGCCCCATCCCCACGCGCTGCGGCTCGACTCGCTACGAGCACCCCAACGCGCACAAACGCGCGTTGGGGACCCCGCCGCTCGCTCGCCGCGGCCGCAGGCGCTGCCACCGAGCCACCTATCGGACTGGCTTGACCGCATAGGCGGTCGGGTCTTCCACTTCTGCTTCGATGAAGGCATCGCGGCGCTCGCGGCACTTGCTGCACTGGCCGCAGTGAAGTCCGTTCGCGGGGCGCATGCAGGACAGCGTGAGCTCGAAGGGCACGTTCAGCGCACGCCCGCGCTTTATGACGTCGGCCTTGTGCAACGTCGAGAACGGCGTTTCGATCGTCATCGGCGCACCAAGCCCGATCGAGAGCGATCGCTCCATCGCTCGAAGGAACTCGGGACTCGCGTCGGGGAACGGGTTTCCTGCCAGCAGTCCAATCAGGACGCGCGACAGGCTCGCACGCGCCATGAACACGGCCGCCTTCGTCAACAGGATGATGTTCCGTCCTTCCAGGTACACATCTTCGTCCGGCGTATCGAACCCGGGAGGCTCACCCCTGATCGCCCAATGCGACGGCGGATACACGTCACGCATGTCGAGGTGCAGCGTGACAATCGGCAGCACCTTGCCGGCACGACCTGGCGCATCGAGCAGGCGCGCCGCCATCGCGAGCTCTTCGGCCTCCCACGCGAGGCCGACCGAGACGTAGATCGGCTGGACGACTCCCTGCTGCGCCGCGTGTGCGAGAAGCACCGCGCTGTCGAGGCCGCTCGAAAAGAGGACGGCTGTGACCGGAATCATGAAAGTAAGAAGTTAGAATTTCAGTATGTACCTCGTCACCAAACGCATCGAATTCTGCTACGGGCATCGCCTTCTCGATTACGACGGCGCGTGCAAGCATCCGCACGGTCACAACGCCAGCGCCGAGATCGACGTGCGCACCGATCGGCTCGACTCGCGCAACATGGTCGCCGACTTCAGCGACATCAAACGCGTGGTGAAAGGCTGGATCGACCGCGAGCTGGATCACAAGATGATTCTCCGGCACGACGACCCGCTCGTCTCGCCGCTGCGCGAGCTCGGTGAGCCCATGTATCTGCTGGAGAGCAACCCGACCGTCGAACGGATCGCGAGGCTGATCTTCGAGAAAGGCCGCGAGCTCGGCGTCGATATCGTCACCGTTCGCGTGTGGGAGACGCCGACGTCTTTCGCTACTTACAGCGCGTCAGAGTGAGCGACAGCCGCTCGGAGGAGACGGGGGTCACGGAAGGATCTCTCACCGCGGAGCCACGAAGCACCTGGAAACTAGATTGGCTGGGTCAAACCAGCATCTGGCCTCTCGGTTCAGAGCTTCGGTGCGACACGCTGCAATTCGTTTAGGGAACGAAAAATCCTCCGTGTGTCCCGTGACTCCGCGGTGAACGATTTTCCGTGCCCTTCGTCTCCTCAGGCGCGCGGACGCGGGCTCCCTAGCGCTGAAACGGCAACTCGTAGGACAGATACAGAAACACGCCGGTATTCGCGTCGGATTCCCTCCAGGTGACCGGTACCGCCGCGCCGAGAATCAGCTGACGGTCGGCGAAATTCCAGCCGCCGCGGACGCCCGGCGACAGCGTAAAGAGCGTGTGGCGCGAAGTGGTGCCGGCGTCCACCGATTCTTCGAAGAGCACTACGGACTCGATCATGAGATGGAGCATCGATCGAAGGCGGTAGATGCCGCTGCCGGCCAGCGACGGTAAGAACAGATCGACGCGCCGCTCCTCAGAAACTCCTGGGACGTCGGGTGCGTCCGCGCGCGGCAGCCACGTGAAGCCGCCGTTCCAATGCCAATACCAGTACCCCCGTCGTTTGCTGAACGGAAGATTGATTTGCAGCCCCGCTGATCCTGATCCGAGCCTGGTACTCACGCGTCCAGTCGGCAGGATGAGACTTGCGCGAGGCGCAAACGCCGGCCTGCCCGGTCCTTCAACCAGCGCCTGGTATCGATAGTTGATCAGCGTGTCACCGACGCCTGACTCGATCCCGGAGTCCAGGAACGACAGCGTGTACGAGAACTGGTGGGTCTGCGACCCGATCGGCCACTCTTGTGTGAAGGCTCCGGCCCACCTGCCATCGACTCTGATCGCACCGAAAATGTTCTGAAAGACCCCGCGCTCCTGGTTGAAGGCCTCTTCGACCAAAAACGAATTATCCATGATGCCGAACGGAGGAAGGGCGGCCGACGAAGGATCCTGCGCGTGCGCAGAACCGGCCAGCAGGAGAAAAAACAGCACGACGCGTCCCGCGGAGACCAGCACCTTCGAAGCGGCCCGGGAGCCGATCGTGAAAACGCGATCGTTGCGGCCGCGAAGCCGAACGCTGTCGGCGGCATCGTCGCGTCCCTCCACCGAGACGACCTGGCCTGGCTTCAGGTCGTGTTTCTCCGCAAATCTGAGGAAGTCGCTGTCTTGGTCGCTCACCCGACGAACTGTCACAGGGGCGTTCAAGGGGCACGTCAGCAGTGTGTCGTACTGCTGACGGCTGACGGTGCCCTCGGGATCCGGGATTGGATCACCGTGCGGATCCGCTGACGGGTGCCCGAGCATCTCGTCGATACGCTCGATGAGCCGGTCGGAGACCGCGTGCTCGAGATGCTCGGCTTCTTCGTGAACCTCCGTCCAGCTCATCCCCATCACCTGCACGAGAAAGAGTTCAATCAATCTGTGCCGACGCAGCACCAGCGCGGCAAGCTTCTCTCCTGCCGGCGTCAGGCGGACACCCGCATACGGCTCGTATCTCACGAGACCCGACTCCGACAGCGCCTTCACCATCGTCGTGGCGGTTCCCGGAACGACGCCGAGGGCGGACGCCAGGTGTCCCATTGGAACCAGCTCGTCCGGCGGCGCCGCCGTCTGCGCCTGGAGAATTGCCTTCAGATAGTTCTCGACCGTCTGTGACTGAAACATTGACTTTTATGAGACATTATTCTATATTTCGTGTCATCAAAAAATTCTATTGAAGCATACAAAATGTCGCTGTCGCGTCGAGCTCTCCTTCGTCTCACGACTTTCGCCTCCAGCGTTGGGGCAGCGGCCCTGAGCGCCCGGAGTCTTTCGGGTCAGTCGCCTCAGTCCTCGTACCGTGTAACGGGCCATGCCGCTCACGCGATGGGGCCGGTCGGCCGAGTGCCCACCGAAGTGTTCGACCCGGGCGCATTTCTTCGAACCTGGAACTTTTCCGACCTTCCGCCGGATAAACGCGCGCGGCACTATCGCGAGACGGCGAGGCCCGACGGCACGTACTTGCGCGAGTACGAGATTGTTGCCGTCGATCGGGAGATCGAAATCGCCCCGGGTGTGTTCTTTCCTGCGTGGACGTTCAACGGACAGGTTCCGGGTCCGACACTGCGAGCGACCGAGGGCGATCACGTTCGCGTGACGTTCGTCAATCAAGGATCCCACCCGCATACGATTCACTTTCACGGCTGGCATCCACCGGCGATGGACGGGTCGCTGCCGGAACACCAGGTCATGCCTGGCGAGCGGTTCCTGTACGAGTTCGACGCGGATCCATTGGGCCTGCATCTGTATCACTGCCACGCGGTGCCGCTCAAGAGACATATTCACAAGGGTCTCTACGGCGTCTTCATCGTCGATCCGAAGAATGCGCGGCCGCCGGCCGACGAGCTCGTGATGGTCATGAACGGGTTCGACACGAACTTCGATGCGGATAACGAGGTCTACGCCGTCAACACGATCGCGCATCACTTCATGCACGAGCCCATTCGCGTCGAAGTCGGACGGCTCGTTCGCATGTATGTCGTCAACGTCACCGAATTCGATCTGATCAACAGCCTGCACCTGCACGGGATGTTCTTCGAGGTTTTTCGTACGGGAACGTCGACGTCGCCGAGCGAGCGCACCGACACGATCATGCTCTGCCAGGGGGAGCGCGCGATTCTCGAAACACGGTTCCGCTATCCCGGACGTTTCATGTTCCACGCCCATCAAAGCGAGTTTGCGGAGCTCGGATGGATGGGCGCGTTCGAGGCGGTGGAGGCACGTCGTGACACGTGATCTCGTCGCGCACTCGGCGTCGCGTACTGGCTTCTGGCTCACTGCGCTCGTGCCTCTCGGCCTGCTCGCCGCCCTGATCGTCGTCATTCTGCGAACCGGTCCGGCGGAGCAACTCCGCGGAGAAGACGTGCCGCCTGTCGAGCGCCTGGCGATCGAACGCGCAGTGTTGCGCAGCGATGGCATCGTGCTCACGGTGCTGAACGACGGCCCCGACCCGGTCACGATCGCCCAGGTGACGGTTGACGATGCGTACTGGTCGTTCAGCGCGGCTCCGGGCCACGTTCTCAATCACCTGGGGCGAACGACGCTCTCGATCCCGTACCCTTGGGTCAAAGGCGAGGCGCACGTCGTGAAGGTCATGACATCCACGGGAACGACCTTCGAGCACGACATTCCGGTGGCCGTGAGGTCGCCGGAGCCGAACCTGCGATCGCTCGGCGTTTTCACGCTGATTGGCCTCTACGTTGGTGTCATTCCGGTCGCGCTCGGTCTGCTGTGGTGGCCGCTGATGGCCAGGCTCGGCGACAAGGCGCTCGACGCACTCCTGGCGCTCACGATTGGTCTGCTCGCGTTCCTGTTCGTCGATGCGGTTCACGAGGGGATCGAAAAGGCCGGCGAGATGCCTGCCTCGTACCAGGGTCTGGCGCTGTTCGTCGCCGCCGCAGTCTCCGTGTATCTCGCGCTGGAGTCCTTGAGTACGTGGCTGCAAGGACGACGCTCCAGCGCGCGCGAGGCAGGATCGCCGGGGCTCGTGCTCGCGCTCCTCGTGGCTGTGGGGATCGGACTGCACAACCTTGGCGAGGGCCTCGCGATCGGCGCCGCTTTTGCGCTCGGCGAAGCCGCCCTCGGCACACTTCTCATTGTCGGTTTCACGCTTCACAACACGACCGAAGGTCTCGCGATCGTGGCGCCGCTTGCCAGAGAGCGACCATCGGTCATGACGCTGGCAAGACTGGGGCTCCTCGGCGGCGTCCCGACAATCGCGGGCGCGTGGCTCGGTGGTCTCGTGTACTCGCCCGTGATCGCCGTCGCGTGTCTCGGATTCGGCGCCGGGGCGATCGCGCAGGTCATCATCCAGATCGCGAGGCAGATGGCCGGAAGTCAATCAGTCCTTCAGCGATTCGCGTCAGGACCAATCCTCACAGGCCTGCTCGTGGGGTTTGGTCTGATGTACGCGACGGGGCTGCTGGTCGGCTAGGAACGGGAAACGGGAAACGGGAAACGGGAAACGGGAAACGGGACAGAATGGGCCATTCAGTGCATAGACGGATTCGGGTCGGTCTCGTGATTCTGGCGATGGCGCTTTCGGTGGCGGTGTTGCCGCGTGTGACGGCTCGGGTGCTGCCACGTGCGGATGGCACCGTGCGCGAGATTCGCATGAACGTACGCGACATGACGTATTTCCTCGAGGGGATTCCCGAACCGAATCCAACGCTTCGCGTCAGCGCAGGTCAACGCGTCCGAATCATCCTCAGCAATGACGATGCCGGGATGTCGCACGACTTGCAGATTCCCTCATGGACCGTGGGCACCAGACTCCTGAAGGGCAGGGGCTCGGATACGATCGACTTCACCGCACCAGCCGCCCGCGGCACGTATTCCTACAAGTGCACTCCACATTCCGAGATGATGCAGGGAACCATCGAAGTGGAATAGCTCAATTGCGGATTGCGGATTGCTGATTGTAGATTGGTGGACTCGAGCGTGTCCGCTGCTGGTTGCCTTGTGGTCAATCAGCAATCAGCAATCAGCAATCAACAATCAGCAATCTGTAGTCTCTATGTCTCGCTTGGGGACGGCTCTCGCGACTCCCGACGCGAAGGGCCGCTACGTCCGCCGGTTGTTCTCGACGATTGCCGATCGCTATGACTTGATCACGGTCCTGCTCTCGTACGGGCAGGATCGCCGCTGGAAACGCAAGCTGGCATTGCTGGCGTCGATCTCGCCGGGCGCGCGGGTGCTCGATCTCGCGTGCGGAACCGGCGACATCACGTTCGAGCTGACCGCGCGCGGCGCGCACGCGATTGGTCTCGACATCACGCCGCGGATGCTCGAGCTCGCGAGCGCAAAACGCCAGGACCCGATCAATCCGATGTTCGTCGCGGCCGACATGATGGCGCTACCGTTTGCGCCCACCCAGTTCGACGTGGTGACGGCCGGATACGGCATCAGGAACGTCCCCGTTCTCCGGCCGGCAATTGCCGAGATCTATCGTGTTCTGAAGCCGGGCGGCTTGTTCCTCTCTCTTGATTTCAACCGTCCGTCGAGCGCGCTGGTTCGCGCGGTCTATCTCTCGTACCTCACGATCGTGGGTTCCGCGCTTGGACTTGTGCTCCACCGCGATCCGGACACGTATCGCTACATTCCTGAATCGATTCGGCGCTACCCGGGGGCCCTCGCCGTCTGCGACATCGTCTGCGAGGAAGGATTTTCGTCCTGCGAGTATCTGCCGGTCCTCGGCGGGTTGATGGCGATCCACCGCGCAGCGCGCTGAGTCGAGACCCGACGCCCGTCGTTCGGTGGCTCGGTAGTTGGTGGTTGTTCAGAAATCCACGTCGTGGCAGGTAAACAGGAGGCAGGAGACCAGAAGGTGGGTTTCCAGGAATGCTCCTGGCCGCTGGCTCGCGCGCAGTTCGGGTCTTGTGGGGCGCGGTCTTTAGAGACCGCGCCCACGCGAACGACGCTCGACCGCCTTCGCCAAGCCTGCGGCGAGAAGCGTCGCGGCGGCAAAGGCCCGCCTGCCGCCGTGCCGTCTCCGTCGGGTTCAGCTCTGTTACCATCCAAACATCATGGAGCTCGACGCCTCCGGCTGGTCGGGCGACGGGGAATTCACTCAGGTGCTCGTTGAGGCGCTGAAGAACGTTCCCGCGATTGCATTCGTCAAGGTCGAGGATGCGCCGGCGTCGCGATCCGACCCGTCGTTCAGCTTCATCAGCAACGAAGTGTACGTGTCGTTCGCGAGAAACCAGCGAGAGCTGATGACCATCGACTCGCTTTCAACAGTCCTCGGGGAACTTCCCGACATCGGCGCACCGGATTACGCAGACGAGGGGATGCTCCAGTACCTCCGAACCGAGCGGGTCGTGCCGCCGTATCAGACGCGGGGATACAAGCTGGTCGAAATGGTGCGCGTGTATCGCGCGGGGTGAGTCGCGATGGATGTTTCCGACGTGCGCCGGCGGCTGCGCGGCGCCATCGATGCCGCACGGCGCGAGGCTGCCGCGCGACGTGAGCGATCCGACGCCGCTCACCGCGACTACGAGACGTTTCTCGCGCAGCGCGCGACTCCGACGTTTCGTCTGCTCGCCTCGGCGCTCGCGGGCGACGGTCACCGGTTCACGATCTTCACGCCGGCTGATTCCGTCCGTCTCGTGTCCGAGAGCTCCAGCGACGACTTCATCGAACTGGCGCTCGATACGAGCCTGGACCCGCCTGGGGTCGTCGGCCGGACGAGTCGCGGACGTGGCCGTCGCAACGTGTCGTCGGAACGCGTCATCCGCGAGGGCACATCCATCGGCGATCTCACGGACGAGGACGTCCTCGAATTCCTGCTCCCCGGAATCGTGTCGCTGATCGAGCGATAAGGGACCGGAGTGGGTATCCCCTTCAAATGGTTTGCGAAGCGCGAAGCTCGGCGATCTCAGCGCCGCTCATCCCCAGATCATCACGAAGAATCCGATCGGTGTGCTCACCCAGGACGGGCGGCGCACTCTCGATTCGACCAGGCGTATCAGACAGCTTGATCGGAACACCGAGAACGCGGACCGCGCCGAGGACCGCATGCTCTGCGGAAGCAATCATGTCCCGCGCGTGCAGGTGCGGATCCTCGAGGACCTCGGCGACGTCGCGGACGGCGCCGCACGGGATCCCCTCTGCCGTCAATGCCGCAATCCACTCCGCACGCGTGCGAGTCCGCAGATGGCTTGCAAGCAGCGGACGCAACGTTTCGTACCACTCCACGCGATCGCGGTTGGTCGCGAACCGCACGTCCTCGGCCAGCGCATCGAGGCCGGCGACCCGGCAGAACGATTGCCACAGCCGATCGTTGCCCACTGCCAGGACGAAGTCGCCGTCACGTGCCGAGAATGTTTCGTACGGCACGATCGTCGGGTGACGATTGCCCATGCGCACGGGAGCGCTGCCCGTCGCGAAGTACGCGCCCGCCTGATACGTCAGCAGCGCCGTCGTGGCGTCCAGCATACCGATGTCCACGTGCTGGCCGCGGTTCGTGCGAACCCGAGCGAGCAAAGCCATCGCAATTCCCTGCGCGGCGAACATGCCGCTGACAATGTCCGAGATGGCGACGCCGAGACGGAAGGGCGCGCCGTCCGCCTCCCCGGTGATGCTCATCAGACCGCCTTCGGCCTGCACGACCGCGTCGTATCCCGGCTGACTGCGCCGCGGACCCGTCTGACCGAATCCCGAAATCGAGCAGTAGACGACGCGTGGCCAGCGAGCGGCGACGGTGTCGTAGCCGAAGCCGAACCGCTGCATCGTGCCTGGCCTGAAGTTCTCGACGACCACATCTGCGCGATCGAGCAGCCGTTCGAGAATCTGACGGCCCGCCGCGTGTTTCAGGTCGAGAGTGAGGCTTTCCTTGTTCCGGTTGATGCTCAGGAAGTACGCGCTCTCGCCGTCTACGAACGGCGGACCCCATGCGCGGGTGTCGTCTCCACGCCCCGGCTGCTCGATCTTGATCACGCGCGCGCCCATGTCGGCGAGGAGCATCGTGCAATACGGGCCGGAGAGGACCCGGGTGAGGTCGACGACGGTCAAGCCGGCGAGAGGGGGAATGTTCGAGTCCGACGACATAGATGCTCAGGGTCCTGCGTTCCAGGTTGTGTCCCGGATTCAGTGTCGGCGACGGATTGTAACCAAGTCGCTCAAGAGTGCGTAGGCCGTGTGGATCAGGCCGCCATTGAGCTGATGAATCGCGATCTTTCCGAGGACATCCGTCTCGAGCACCAGCGCATTCGACGTGCCCCGCACGCCGGCAAGCAGATCGTCGGACGGAAGCTCTGTGGGTTCGACCATCGGCGTGTCGCCGCGGCGCGCCGACGCGACGAGCCGGAGACGCCGTCCA